>Ga0070660_100000895_pt1 | contig 19956 bp, 18 predicted proteins | sample KBSC33metaG_FD_64670 | JGI IMG/M metagenome (GOLD analysis project Ga0070660, IMG submission 64670) | Corn rhizosphere microbial communities from Kellogg Biological Station, Michigan, USA - KBS C3-3 metaG | ecosystem: Host-associated > Plants > Roots > Rhizosphere > Soil ... | reverse complement strand
ACCGCCGATGATTACGAAGCCCTGCTGCCCTGGAAGCTGGGCACGCCAGCACACGAAAAAAACGGCTAGGTCAAGTCCGCGGAAGGGACGTACTTTGCTGATCGCTTACGTTCGACTTCACCGAAACGCGTGCCGGCGAGCATGCGCGTACCCTCTTGGGCGAGTGGCAAGGCACGCTGGTGTGCGACGACTTCAGCGGCTACAAGGCCTTGTTCAGACAGGGTATTACCGAAGCCGGGTGCCTGGCGCACGCCAGACGCAAGTTTTACGATCTGTGGGCCAACCACCAGAGCCAGATCGCCGAGGAAGCGCTCAAGCTGTTTGGCGTGCTGTACGACGTCGAGTGCCAAGCGCAGGAATTGGATGCCGAGCAGCGGCGGCAATGGCGACAGCAACTTGCCAGGCCGGCGGCCGATACGCTGCATGCCTGGCTGCTGGCGCAACGGCAACGCGTGCCGGACGGCAGCGCCACGGCCAAGGCGATCAACTACAACCTGGGACGCTGGGCGGCGCTGACGCACTATCTCGACGACGGGGCTGTCCCCGCAGACAACAATTGGGTGGGAAATCGCATCCGGCCAGTCGCCCTGGGCCGGGCCAATTGGCTATTTGCCGGCAGCTTGCGCGCCGGGCAGCGCGCTGCAGCCATCATGAGTCTGATTCAATCGGCCAAGCTGAACGGACATGACGTATTCGCGTACATGAAGGATGTGCTCGAGCGCTTGCCAATTTGGCCGAACAATCGCATCAACGAACTCTTGCCGCATCACTGGCGCCCGGCCGCGTAACCGTACACGCATCTTACGTCAAGGTGGGATGCCCACGTGCTTACCTTCGTACGCTTGGCTTCGCAAACCCAATCGTACGAAGTCGTGAGGCGCTTTCCTTTGATCCCGCAGAAACTTCCTTATCCCGAGCTCAGGTTATCGGTAGGGATTTGCCCGAACAGGGCGATAGATATCCGAGGGTTTTCAGGGCTGGCGCGTACCTGATATCCGCCAGAAATTGCTGGAGATTATGGTTTGCGCAGGGCTCTTGCGCATTCTTTCACCAATCCCGGACCACGGTAGATGAGCCCGGTGTAGAGCTGGACTAGCGAGGCACCCGCATTGATCTTTGCCTGAGCATCGCTGCCACACAGGATCCCACCGACACCGATAATGGGAATGGCATCGCCGAGTTCCGCTTTCAGTGCACGAATAACCTGGTTGGATAAATTGAAGACGGGTGCGCCGGAAAGTCCACCGACCTCATTCGCATGTGGCAAACCATTAACTGTATCGCGAGTGATGGTGGTGTTGGTTGCGATCACTGCGTCCATTTGGTGACGCAGGAGTGCTTCGGCAATGATCTTGACCTGCTCGCTGTCGACGTCGGGAGCGATCTTTAAGGCGATCGGCACATAGCGTTTATATCGATCTGCGAGCTTTTGCTGTTCCTGTTTAAGCTGTGCAAGCAGGGCGTCGAGTTCGGAGGCACCTTGTAGCTGCCGTAGGTTTTTTGTGTTTGGCGACGAGATGTTGACGGTTACATAGCTGGCATAGGGATAAACTTTCTGCAGGCAATGCAAATAATCGTCAGCAGCGCGCTGGATCGGTGTATCTGCGTTTTTTCCAATATTTAGGCCGAGCACACCTTGTCTGTCCTGATAGAACTTTGATGTTTGCACATTGGTCACGAAAGTATCAACACCGCTATTGTTGAAACCCATGCGATTGATGATTGCCGTTGCTTGGGGTAAACGGAACATGCGAGGTTTTGGGTTGCCGGGCTGAGGGCGCGGAGTTACGGTGCCGACTTCGATGAAGCCAAAACCGAGCGCTGCTAGCCCATCGATGTAGGTACCGTCCTTGTCGAGCCCTGCAGCGAGACCGACTGGATTCGGGAAAGTGATGCCCATGATGGTGCGTGGGTCGAGCTGCGGTTTAGCAACGATAGAGATTAGACCACAGGTGGCAGCGCGCTTGAGAGCTGGCAGAGTCAGATTGTGGGCGTTTTCAGGGTCAAGTGAGAACAGCAGAGGTCGGGCGAGAGCGTACAAAAGCTTGTCGGACATGGCGTACGGGCAAATCAGGCAAAGCCACTATTCTACATTGCATGCTGTTAAGGCTTTGCATCAGTTTCGGGGGGGCACCATTCTTCCCATCGTCCATGGTGCAAAGCTTCCAGTGGCTTGAAATTGATTTTATAAGCCATTTTTCGGCTCTCCCTAATCCAGTAGCCGAGGTAGACATATGGCATGCCGAGCTTGCGTGCCTGGTCGATCTGCCACAGCACATTGTAGGTGCCGAAGGAGGCGCCAAGGACATTGGGATCATAGAAAGTGTAGACCGAGGAGAGACCGTCGTTCAGTACATCAATAATGCTGATCATGCGTAGCGTGCCATCGTCTTCTCGGAATTCAACGAGTCGAGTATTAACCTTGCTTTGCAGAAGGAACTGCGCGTATTGGTCCCGGCTATCATGATCCATGCCGCCCCCTGCGTGACGTATTGACTGGTAGCGTAAATAGAGGTCGTAATGCTCGGGTACATAACTCAGGTTAGCGATCCAAGCCGATAGCGAGGAATGCCGATTCCAAGCACGGCGCTGGCTGCGGTTCGGCAAGAATTTCTCAACCTTTACTCGTACCGGGATGCAGGCCTGGCAGCTATCGCAATAGGGGCGATAGGTGAAGATGCCGCTGCGACGAAATCCATTCTTGACGAGTTCGGAATAGACGTCAGCGTTAATCAGGTGTGAAGGTGTTGCCACTTGCGAGCGTGCCTGGTTGCCCTCAATGTAACTGCACGGATAGGGAGCCGTAGCATAGAACTGCAGCGTGTCGAAAGGCAAATCTTTGAGGTGCGTCATAACAGGCTCTCGCTATGCGACATCGATAATTTACACCGTATGTAAAGCTGTTGTGGGTGGAGCTAAAATAAAAAATCCAGTGGTTGCCATGACGTGATCGCTGGCTGCATGATTGCCCAGCGCATTAACGTGATGAAGTCGCGGCGCGGAATTGGTACTGCACCAAGTGAGGCGAGGTGAGTGGTTTCCTGTTGGCAGTCAATCATTTTTACACCGTTGGCGTGTAGAAAATGCACCAAATAGGCAAGTGCAACTTTTGATGCATCAGTGGTGCGTGCGAACATGGATTCACCGTAAAACATCTTGCCAATGCAGACACCGTAGGCACCTCCCACCAGTCGGCCATCCAGCCAGACTTCTGATGAGTGGGCATAGCCTTGGGTATGTAGTTCAGTGTAACCGTGCACAATCTCTTCCGAGATCCAGGTGCCCGTACTATCTCGGCGGGGTTCAGCACATGCCCGCATGACTTGCTCGAATGCTGTGTCGAAGCTGACCTGCCAGCGGCCATTGTTGTGGTTACTCTTGTGTACTTTCTTTAGAGTTTTTCTCAGACTGTGGGACACTACGAAGCGTTCAGTGAACAGCACCATGCGAGGATCGGTGCTCCACCAAAGAATCGGCTGACCTTCCGAAAACCACGGAAAAATTCCGTGACGGTAGGCTTCCAGTAACCTTGCTGGCGATAGATCTCCGCCAATGGCCAAAAGGCCAGGTGCGCCATCGGCTTCTGTAAGGGCTCGCGACACATCTGGAAAGGGAATGTCAGATTCAAGCCAGGGAATCATTTCTTTGTCACGTGATTCCAGAATCCCTGCGCTAGTGCAAGTTTCGAGCTTTGGGGCATCATCTGGAAAGATAAAAAACGCGCATATCAATACAATAAATTGAGAATCTATGCCGGATAGGATTATGTCTTCATCTTTTGTAACGAAGTTCGGGAATTCGGGTGCATCGGTTTGTAGATGTCTTGAGTGTGTAGTATGTATCCGCAGCCATCGCGTTTGACGCGCGCAAGGTCTTCGAAGAAAAACTTCAGGGTATAGGCAACGGTCGGAAATGCAATGTCGTCCCATGGGATCTCCGTTTCGCTAAACAGTTTCACTTCGAGACTTTCAGTTCCAGCTGTGTAATTAAGGTCGAGCAGGGTTGCGCGGTAAAATATGTGGACTTGGTGCACGTGGGGAACATTAAGTAGCGAAAACAGTTCATGCACTTGTACTCGGGCTCCAGCTTCTTCTTCAGTTTCGCGGATTGCAGCTTGGGAAGTGGTTTCGTTGTTTTCCATGAATCCTGCCGGTAGTGTCCAATATCCGTACCGCGGTTCGATCGCGCGTTTGCACAGGAGAATTCGTGTGTCGCCATCATGATCCCATACCGGAATGGAACCGATCACCATCTTAGGATTCTGATAGTGAATAGTGCCGCATTGAGCGCACACATAGCGTAGGCGGTTGTCCTCCGGGGGGACGACGAGTGATACTGGATGCGCGCATTCAGAGCAGAACTTCATAGTGACCAATTCAAGTTATTGTGACGCTCGATGCGTTGGGAATCGATGCGATAAGTGTATCACCGCAAGTGGGGACGATAATTGCATTTGCGTTGGGAGAAAATACCGGATACAATTTTACTCTTCAGGCGCGGGGTGGAGCAGTCTGGCAGCTCGTCGGGCTCATAACCCGAAGGTCGCAGGTTCAAATCCTGCCCCCGCAACCAAGTCTCATAATCTAGAGTTCCCGTCCTTATTAAACTTCCAATAATCCAGGGCGTTGGAATTGCGGCATTAACAGGGTCTCTTGTCGGGCGGAGTCGGCAGAATTTTATGTCGCACTTGTGGTTGACAATAATTTCTGCACTTTGTTAGAAAACAAGACATTCATACATGAATACTCTTGAGGCAAAGAAAGTCCTCGAAACGGCATTGCTTTGCGCCCATGAGCCATTGTCAATCAGCGACATGAAAAAGCTCTATATAGAGGATGGCGAGGGGGAGGAGTCAGTCGGTACTGAGGTGGTTAAGGCCATGCTGGAAGAATTGCGGAACGACTGGGGCGATAAAGGTATCGAACTCGTAAGCTTGTCTACTGGATGGCGTTTTCAGAGTCGTCCGGAAATGAAGAAGTATCTCGAACGACTCAATCCGGAAAAGCCGCCGAAGTATTCGCGTGCCACGCTCGAGACCCTCGCTATCATTGCATACCGTCAGCCAGTGACGCGGGGTGATATCGAAGAGATTCGAGGTGTCACGGTAAATTCGCAGACGATCAAGATGCTCGAGGATCGTGGCTGGATCGAGGTAATTGGGCATCGAGACGTGCCGGGGCGTCCTGCCTTGTTCGCCACTACAAAGCAATTTCTGGACGATCTTGGCCTTATCTCGCTTGATCAATTGCCGCCATCGCAACGGGTTGTTAAGGAAGATCTGCAAGAGGGTGTTCTGTCTGAGATGCAAGCTGCGGCTTTGAGTGTGCAAGTGGTGGCCGGCGTAACTGAAAATGCCGGTGCCGAGGGGCGGGGAGGCGATGGTGATATTGTGACTGCGGTCAACGTGCCGGGTGCTGAAGTGACCTTCTCCTTGAGCGAATTTGAACAAGCTGCGGTGGCTGAGGCTGCTGCTGTCACTGAACCTGTTTCTGTCGTTGAAGAGCAGCGTGGGAACATAGAGCAAACCGCAGCCGATGCTGCATCGAGTGAGCAAAACAAAGAATCGAACGATGAATGAGCCTATCCACAATGAAGCTGAAGTACGCGTGATCTTAGCGACCGATTCTTCCGATACCACGGAAATGCGGGGCGATGCTTCTCAAGCGTCTGGCAATGGTGCGGTGGCGGACGAGGGCAAGAAAAAGACCGTCAAGCGTGGTGTGCGAGGGCCGCGCAGTTTGCGTCGGGCGCGTTCACCACGAGCGACGCAGGCAGATGTCTCCGAGTTGTCGTCTGTCCAGGGGGGCGAGGCGGGTGCCAATGCGGATGCTGTGCCTGAGCTGACAGCTTCGCGGGTGGTGCCTGATAAACGCAAACGCGATGTGAATGCAAAAGCGGGCAAGGTGCCAAAGGTGCGCGGCAAGCGGCAACCTGCTGTGGTAAGAGGGGGGCGGGGCAACGGGCATGGTGCTTCAGATGACATCTTTGCATTCGTTATCTCCGACGCATATGACAACGTGGTAGAGGGTGATGTTGCGGCAAGCGGACGTCGATCCTTTGCAAAAAATGTACGGCGCGACCTGACATCAGAAGATGATGCGCCCAAGTTGCATAAGGTGCTGGCGGATGCTGGCCTCGGCTCGCGTCGCGAAATGGAGGAGCTGATTATTGCGGGGCGCGTATCAGTTAACGGTGAACCGGCACATATTGGTCAACGCATTCTGCCGATCGACCAAGTGCGTATCAACGGTAAGCTTATTCAGCGCAAGGTCAGCAAGCGCCCTCCTCGTGTCCTGATTTATCACAAGCCGGCAGGTGAAATTGTGAGTCATAGCGATCCTGAGGGGCGTCCATCAGTTTTCGAGCGCCTGCCATCGATCAAGGCTGGAAAATGGTTGGCAGTCGGTCGGTTGGATTTTAATACTGAAGGTTTGCTGCTATTTACGAATTCTGGTGATCTTGCCAATCGCTTGATGCATCCACGTTACGGCATTGAGCGTGAATATGCAGTTCGCACTCTTGGTGAGTTGGAAGAGGGGATGCGCCAGAAGCTATTGGCTGGCGTCGAGCTCGATGATGGTGTAGCGCAATTTTCGCGCATTACTGATGGCGGTGGTGAGGGGGTCAACAAATGGTATCGCGTTACAATCGGTGAGGGTCGTAATCGTGAAGTGCGCCGTATGTTTGAGGCTGTCGGCCTGACAGTGTCGCGCCTGATTCGTACGCGCTATGGTGCGCTGACGTTGCCGAGCAGTCTGAAACGTGGCCGTTGGGAAGAGTTGGATGAGCATGCAGTGCGTAATTTGATGGTTTTGAGTGGCATGGAGAAGGTCGGCCAAGGCTCGCAATCCAAGGGGCGTAACGGTCGTAACGGCGCTGAACGCGGGGTGAAGGCTGGTTTCGATGGAGGTGACCACCAAAAAGGCGGACGTGGGCGTTCACAGGGGGGGGGGCGCAGCCGTCAGCCGGATCCGCTCCAAACGGCGCTCGGTTTTCCAGAAGTAAGTATGCGTCGTAATGGTGGTGGTGCGAGTCAGGCGCGGACCGTCACGGGGCTGCCGGGAATGCAACGTAAACGTATGCGCGGCTAAGAGGTGGTTGCTCTGTAACATGCGGCTGACCGATCTGTTCCAGAGTGCCATCGGGGTTGCCGAGGGCGCTTTCCCATTGCGATGCTCAAAATAATTGTTTATAATTAGAGAGTTAACAGGAATCGGCCTGCAAAGCATTTTGCAGGGAGCCCCGCTGAGTGGGCAGTGCGATAAAAAAGAGATGGGCAATTGCCCATTTTTTTTTTCTTGAACGGTTTTTGCGCAAACGGGTCTGGTTGGTGTTGTTACGGAGAATTGTAGTGCGGTTGGTGGATCTGATTGAAAAAACCCTGGTGGGCATGGGCTACGAGCTGGTCGATTTTGAGCAAGCTTCGCGCGGCTTGTTGCGCGTGTACATTGATTTTCCTTTCGATGAGGTGGACAAGGGGAGCATTACGGTCGAGGACTGCGAAAAGGTCAGCCACCAGTTGGTGCATATGTTGACTGTCGAGAATGTGGATTACGAGCGGCTCGAGGTGTCGTCCCCGGGACTTGATCGCCCGCTGAAGAAGTATGCAGACTACGTACGCTTTGTCGGTCAGGAGGTCGTGGTTAAGTTGCGTATGCCGATGCCGGGCGCAGCCAACCGCAAGTCCTTCCAAGGTGTGTTGCACGAGCCCGAAGGTGGCAAACTGAAGTTGGAATTCGAAGGAAAAGATGGGCCGGCGATGCTGGAATTTACGCTCGCCGATGTAGATAAGGCACGCTTGGTGCCGAAAGTGGACTTTAGGAGTCGCAAAGCATGAGTCGCGAAGTGTTGTTGCTAGTCGATGCGCTGGCACGAGAAAAAAACGTCGATAAGGAAGTCGTGTTCGGGGCGCTCGAGCATGCGCTTGCTCAAGCGACCAAGAAACGCTACGAAGGCGAAGTGGATGTGCGCGTCTCCATCGATCGCGAAACTGGCGAGTTCGAGTCCTTCCGCCGCTGGCATGTCGTGCCCGATGAGGCGGGATTGCAGCAGCCTGACCAGGAAGTCCTGCTGTTCGAGGCGAGGGAGCAGATTCCGGATATCGAAGTCGACGACTATATTGAAGAACCGATCGAGTCTGTCGAGTTCGGTCGCCGTTTCGCGCAGGATACCAAGCAAGTCGTACTGCAACGCATCCGTGATGCTGAGCGTGAGCAGATCTTGGCGGATTTCCTCGCTCGTGGCGACTCGCTCGTAACCGGCACTATCAAACGTATGGAGCGCGGGGATGCTATCGTCGAATCCGGCAAGGTCGAGGCACGCTTGCCGCGCGACCAGATGATCCCGAAGGAGAATCTGCGTGTCGGCGACCGCGTGCGTGCCTATATCCTGCGTGTAGACCGCAATGCGCGTGGCCCGCAGGTGATTTTGTCGCGCACTGCGCCTGAGTTCATCATGAAGTTGTTCGAACTTGAAGTGCCGGAGATCGAGCAGGGTATGCTGCAGATTAAGTCTGCGGCTCGTGATCCTGGCGTGCGCGCGAAGATTGCTGTCCATACCAATGATAAGCGCATCGATCCTATTGGTACCTGTGTTGGCATGCGGGGGTCGCGCGTACAGGCGGTAACTAGTGAACTCGGCGGCGAGCGCGTTGATATCGTGCTGTGGTCGGAAGATCCAGCACAGTTCGTAATCGGGGCGTTGGCACCAGCCAACGTCTCCTCCATCGTGGTAGATGAAGAGAAGCACGCGATGGATGTAGTGGTCGATGAAGAAAATCTGGCAATTGCGATTGGTCGCGGCGGTCAGAATGTGCGTCTGGCTTCCGAATTGACAGGTTGGCAGATCAATATCATGACGGCCGAGGAGTCGGCGGATAAGACGGCCGCTGAGCATGCGGCCACGCTCGCGCTGTTCATGGACAGGCTCGATGTCGACGAGGAGGTGGCCAGCATATTGGTGGACGAGGGTTTCTCCAGCTTGGAGGAAATTGCTTATGTACCAATCAGCGAAATGCTCGAGATCGAGGCCTTCGACGAAGATACTGTCAACGAATTGCGTAATCGTGCGCGTGATGCATTGGTGACAGAAGCGATTGCCTCAGAGGAAGGTTTGGAAGGCATGGAAGATGCTTTGGCCAATCTCGACGGTATGGATCGCGTAATGGCCGGCAAGCTGGGCTTGGCTGGTGTCAAAACACTGGAACGGTTTGCAGGCATGGCTTATGACGAATTTGGCGCGATACTGGCCTTGCCGAGCGAGCGTGCAAGGCAATTGATTGAAAATGGTTTTGCAGATGTGACCGACGATGAAATGCGGCTGATCGACGCCAAGTACGACGACCGTGCACGTGCGTTGCAAGCCAAGGCGCGGGAGTTGGTCGAGGTTCAATGACCAGCAAGGCCCCATTATCACCTGTCGTGCCATATAGAAAAGAGGACTGAATGGCGAGTACCAACGTAGCCCAATTTGCCACCGAGCTGAAGATGCCCGCGGATCTGCTGCTGACGCAACTGCGCGCCGCCGGCGTCGAGAAAAGCTCGGCGTCCGATCCGCTGTCCAAGGAAGATAAGGACAAGCTGTTGAATCATCTGCGCCGTGCGCACGGGGCATCGCCTGAGGGCGAGAAGAGGAAAATTACGCTCACGCGCAAGGAAACCACTGAGATCAAACAGGCCGATGCTAGTGGTCGGTCACGCACGATCCAAGTAGAGGTGCGCAAGAAGCGCACTTTCGTCAAACGTGACGAATCTATCGACGAGCCGGCTACGAAGCCGGCAGCGCCTTCGGTGCCGGTGGTTGATGAGGCGGAAATTGCTCGGCGTGCTGAAGAGGCGCGCCGTCAGGCAGAGTTGATCGCGCGTCAGGAAGCTGAATTGCGCGAGAAGCAGGAGCGTTTAGCAAGGCTCGAGGCCGAGCGTGAGGCGCAGGCCAAGGCCATGCAAAAGGCTGCGGAAGAGGCCGCAGCAAAAGCTGCGGAAGAAGCCGCAGCTGCTGTGGCAGCGGTAGCTGCCGAGCAGGAAAAGCAAGCCGTGCGTACTATCGACGAAGAGAAGAAGCGTGCCGAGGATGAGGCGGCACGGAAGAAGGCTGCTGAACAGCAAGCCAAGGAAGCTGCTGAGCGTGCTGCGGCGGCCGAACGTGCGCGCCGTGCTGTAGCCGAGGAAGTGGCTCAGATCAAGGCAATGATGAGTTCGCCGCGCAAAGTGATGAAGGCACCGGAACCCGCGCCAGCAGCTGCTGCGCCTCAGGCGAAGGCCACCGAAGGAACGTTGCACAAACCGACTGACAAGAAGGCCGCGGACAAAAAGGACGACAAGAAACCGGGCGATAAGAAAGCCATTAAGTCGGCAAACGTGTCCTCCACTTGGCAGGACGACGCGGCCAAGAAGCGTGGTGGTCTCAAGACGCGCGGCAACGGTGCGGCTACTACCACGAATGGCCGTGAAGGTTGGCGCGCTGGTCCGAAGGGCCGTCGTTCGCACGGACATGAGGAGCAGCGTGAATCGAATTTCCAGGTGCCGACGGAAGCGATCGTCAAGGAAGTGCATGTGCCAGAGACAATCACCGTTGCTGAACTCGCGCACAAGATGGCAGTGAAGGCATCCGAGCTCATCAAGCATATGATGAAACTGGGCCAAATGGTCACTATCAATCAGGTGCTCGATCAGGAAACTGCAATGATCCTGGTGGAAGAAATGGGGCACAAGGCATTTGCGGCCAAGCTGGACGATCCGGAAGCGATGCTGCAGGAAACGGGCACGCATGCGGATGCCGAAATGCTGCCGCGTGCACCGGTGGTGACGGTCATGGGTCACGTTGACCACGGCAAGACCTCGCTGCTCGATTACATCCGTCGCGCAAAAGTGGCAGCAGGCGAAGCAGGCGGCATTACGCAGCACATTGGCGCTTATCACGTTGAAACGCCGCGCGGCATTATTACCTTCCTCGATACCCCAGGCCACGAAGCGTTTACTGCAATGCGTGCGCGTGGTGCGAAGGCAACCGACATCGTTATTCTGGTAGTGGCGGCCGACGACGGCGTGATGCCGCAGACCAAGGAAGCAATCGCCCATGCGAAAGCGGCCGGTGTGCCTATCGTGGTGGCTATCAACAAGATCGACAAGCAGGGTGCTAATGCTGACCGCGTGACGCAGGAATTGATTGCCGAGGGTGTCGTGCCGGAAGCCTATGGTGGTGATTCGCCGTTTATTCCAGTGTCTGCTAAAACAGGCCAGGGTATCGACGATTTGCTTGAAAACGTCTTGCTGCAGGCGGAGGTGCTTGAGTTGACGGCAGCGGTGGATACCCCGGCCAAGGGTCTTGTGATTGAGGCGAAGCTGGACAAGGGGCGTGGTCCGGTAGCGACCGTGCTGGTGCAGTCAGGTACCCTGAAGCGCGGCGACATTGTGTTGGCTGGGTCGTCCTACGGTCGTGTACGCGCGATGTTGGATGAAAATGGCAAGAACATTGCATCGGCGGGCCCGTCGATTCCGGTCGAGATTCAGGGCCTGACCGAAGTGCCCGCTGCCGGCGAGGAGGTCATGGTGATGGCGGACGAACGGAAGGCACGCGAAATTGCCTTGTTCCGTCAAGGCAAGTTCCGTGACGTGAAGTTGGCCAAGCAGCAGGCAGCGAAGCTGGAGAATATGTTCGAGCAGATGGCTGAGGGCGAGGTGAAGACTCTGCCGTTGATCATCAAGGCCGATGTGCAAGGCTCGCAGGAAGCGATCGTGCATGCAATGCAGAAGCTGTCGACGGACGAAGTACGGGTGCAAGTTGTGCACGCAGCGGTCGGCGGCATCAGTGAGTCGGACGTCAATCTTGCGATGGCATCCAAGGCGGTCATTCTCGGGTTTAACACACGCGCCGATGCGTCCGCACGCAAGCTGGCCGAAACCAGCGGCGTGGACATCCGTTACTACAATATCATTTACGATGCTGTGGACGATGTGAAGGCGGCGATGTCGGGCATGTTGGCACCGGAGAAGCGCGAACAGGCGCTGGGCTTGGTCGAGATTCGCCAAGTTTTCCATATCAGCAAGGTCGGCGCAATTGCGGGTTGCTATGTGTTGGAAGGTTTGGTCAAACGTGGTGCTTCGGTACGCTTGTTGCGCAACAACGTAGTGATCTGGACCGGTGAGCTCGATTCGCTCAAACGTTTCAAGGACGATGTGCGTGAAGTCAAGGCGGGCTTCGAATGTGGTCTGTCACTGAAGAACTTCAACGACATCAAGGAAGGCGACCAGCTGGAAGTCTTTGAAGTCCAAGAAGTCGCACGTACGCTGTAAGCCGACTGGCGGTCAGTAGTTTCGTAGCCCGGATGGAGGCGTACGCCGCAATTCGGGGTTTCTTTGAAAGAATCCCCGAATTGCGCTTCGCTTTATCCGGGCTACGTTTTTCAAGTTTGCATCATCATGGTTAAACACAGCAAATCCATCCCAGGCCGCGGCATTCGTGTAGCGGACCAGATCCAGCGCGACTTGGCGGAAATTGTCGCGTATGAACTGAAAGATCCGCGCGTGGGTATGATTACAATCACGGAAGTGCAGGTGACACCGGATTACGCGCACGCCAAGGTTTACTTCACTAGCTTGGTTGATAATCCGGAAGCGGTGCAGAATACTTTGTCTGGACTGCGCAAGGCTGCTGGCTTCATCCGCGGGCAATTGGGCCGACGCTTGACTATACATACCATTCCGGAGTTGCACTTCGTGCACGACACCTCCACTACGCGCGGCATGCAATTGTCGAAATTGATCGATGAAGCTAATGCGACGCGCTCCAAGGACATCGAAGACTGATTTTCCCACACGCATATCTTGCGTGCATTTCTGAAGAACGATATGGCGCAAATAACGCCTAAGAAAATGCGTGTGCCCGTGCACGGCGTTCTGCTGTTGGACAAGGCTGCAGGACATTCCAGCAATGATGTTCTGATCAAGGCCAAGCGGCTGTTGAATGCGCAGAAAGCCGGCCATACCGGTACCCTTGACCCTTTTGCCACGGGGCTGCTGCCGTTGTGCTTTGGCGAGGCGACGAAGTTTGCGCAAGATCTGCTGGAGGCCAACAAGACTTATGAAACCGTGGTCCATCTCGGTGTGACGACAACGACGTCGGACACCGAGGGAGAGGTGCTGGAAACGCGCGTGGTCGACGTTGGCACCGAGCGCATAGAGCAGGTGCTGGAGCAGTTTCGCGGTGAGATCGAACAAGTGCCGCCCATGTATTCCGCGCTTAAGCGCGATGGCAAGCCGCTCTATGAATATGCGCGGGCTGGCGTAACGCTGGAGCGTCAGGCGCGGCGTGTGACGATTCATGCACTTGAACTGCTTGAATTTCGTGCGCCCTATCTCCATCTGCGGGTTCGCTGCAGCAAGGGGACTTACGTGCGTGTGCTGGGAGAGGATATCGGCGCTGCGCTTGGGTGCGGTGGACATTTACAGGCCTTGCGTCGCACTGCAGTCGGTTCGCTTACCTTGGAGCGCAGCGTGACGCTCAATGCCTTGACGGCAATTACTGAAACCGAGCGCAGCAGTTTGCTGGCGCCAGTTGATGCCTTGCTGTCAACCTTCCCGCCTATTTTCTTATCCGATGAGTTGGTGCAGCGTTTCTTGCATGGGCAGCGGCTTGCTTTGAGCAAAGCAGGGTATGCTGTGACAGCGCAAGCAGTCGGGCGTGTGCGCGTCTATCGTGAAGGCAATCAGCGTTTGCTTGGTACAGCGCAATTGCAGGAATATGGAGTGCTTGCGCCGGAAAGGTTGATTGCGGGGGAGACTGATTAGCACTTTGCGTATCAGCGGAGACACATTCCCGCTCCAACCCTCCTCTTGAAGGGAGGGCGTTGAGTAGTACTTCATCTCAAAGAATTTTGTGCTTCCGTTTTACCGGGCTCCTACCTTTTCTCTTTTCGCTTCTTCATAGAGAAACATCACTTTCGAGCTATACATTTCCAAGTCCGCAATGCGCGTCTCGTGCGAAGGGTGAGTGCTGGCAAATTGCGGTGGCTGACGGCTGTCGATGCCTTGCATCTTGTGCCAGACCGAGATTGCGGCGCGCGGGTCGTAACCGGCGCGTGCAGCCAGTTCGACGCCCATTCGGTCTGCTTCGGTTTCGTGTTCGCGGCTGTTGGGCAGCAGGTATAAATACTTCGATAGGTCACCGGCGATGTTCATTTGGCTCGTGTTTGCACCCATCGCGATGCCGGCCAAAGTGATGCCGAGCTGGGTTCCGAGTTGCTGGGAGGCGCGTTCACGACCGTGTTCACGCAAGGCGTGGGAAATCTCGTGCCCCATGATGGCGGCGATCTCGTCGTCCGTGAGCTTCAGGCGCTCGATGATGCCGCTGTAGAAAGCAATCTTGCCGTCGGCGGCACAGAAGGCATTCAGCTCATTGGATGTGATGACATTGACTTCCCAGGCCCAATTAGGTGCATCGGAGCGAAATATGGCGGTATGCGGAATCAGGCGCTGTGCAATGTTTCGCACTCGTGCCGTCATGGCTGTGTTCTGGTTCAGGCGGTTCTTTTGTGCGGCGCCTTGCATCATCTGGGTGTACGAGGCAGTCATCTGCTGGTTGAACTTGTTGGCCGGGTAAGCCATGGATTGCGGACGGTCGATGCCGACTACGCCGGGGGCGGTCGTTTTTACCTGGGCGCAGGCGGTGACGAGTGTCAGGAGAAGCAGGGAAAGCAGTCTGGTGGTCATGGATATTGATTTGTTTTACCGAAGTTATCGGATCGACATCGTATACGAATCGAGGGTAGCGACCAAGCCTTTGAAAATGAAGGATTTTTTCTGGTTCTTGTGGTCCGGCATGTTATAATTTCCGGTTTTCCGTATTCGCATCTCGAGACCCATGTCAAACGCCAAACGCCCTCTGCGCAACATCGCCATCATCGCCCACGTCGACCATGGCAAGACCACGCTCGTCGACCAGTTGCTGCGTCAGTCGGGGACCTTCCGCGAGAATCAGCAGGTCGATAACCGCGTGATGGACTCCAACGATCTTGAAAAGGAACGCGGTATCACGATTCTGGCGAAGAATTGTGCGGTCGAATATGAGGGCACGCATATCAACATCGTCGATACTCCGGGTCACGCCGATTTTGGCGGTGAAGTGGAACGTGTGCTGTCGATGGTTGATTCGGTGCTGCTCCTGGTTGACGCTGTTGAAGGCCCGATGCCGCAGACGCGCTTTGTGACACGCAAGGCTCTGGGTCTTGGCTTGAAGCCCATCGTGGTTGTCAACAAGATCGATCGTCCGGGCGCGCGTCCGGATTGGGTGATCAATGCTACTTTCGAATTGTTCGACAAGCTGGGTGCGACTGAAGAGCAGTTGGATTTCCCGGTAGTGTATGCATCGGCGTTGAACGGCTACGCCAGCCTCGATCCCACTGTGCGTGAAGGCACGATGAAACCGTTGTTCGACGCGGTGCTGGAGCACGTTCCGGTGCGTGACGATGATCTGGACGGCCCGCTGCAGTTGCAGATTTCCTCGCTGGATTATTCATCCTATGTTGGCAAGATCGGTATCGGCCGTATCAAGCGCGGACGCGTGCGTCCGCTGCAGGACGTGGTGGTGATGAACGGACCGGATTCGACGCCGATCAAGGCGCGTGTCAATCAGGTGCTGAAGTTCAAGGGACTGGACCGCATGCTGGTCGATGAGGCGCAGGCCGGTGACATCGTGCTAATCAATGGTATCGAGGAAGTTGGCATTGGTTCCACCGTGTGTGCGCCGGATACACCTGAGGCACTGCCGATGCTGAAGGTGGATGAGCCGACGCTGACAATGAATTTCCTCGTCAACAGCTCACCTCTAGCTGGCCGCGAAGGCAAGTTCGTTACCAGCCGTCAGATCCGCGAGCGTCTTGACCGCGAGTTGAAGTCGAATGTCGCGCTGCGCGTGAACGATACCGGCGATGAGACAACGTTTGAAGTGTCGGGCCGCGGCGAATTGCACTTGACCATTCTCCTGGAAAATATGCGTCGCGAAGGCTATGAGCTTGCCGTGTCGCGTCCGCGTGTGGTGTTCAAGGAAGTAAATGGCGTGAAGTGTGAACCTTACGAATTGCTGACGGTGGACGTTGAGGAGCAACATCAGGGCGGCGTGATGGAGGAGCTGGGACGCCGCCGTGGCGATTTGCAAAACATGGAGCCGGACGGCAAAGGGCGCGTGCGTCTTGAGTATCGTATTCCGGCGCGCGGCCTGATTGGCTTCCAGTCGGAATTCATGACGCTGACGCGCGGCACCGGCTTGATGAGCCACATTTTCGACGATTACGCGCCGGTCGACGGTAACAAGCCGGAACTCGCCGGTCGCCGCAATGGTGTGCTGATTTCGCAAGACGATGGTGCGGCAGTCGCGTATGCGCTGTGGAAATTGCAGGATCGCGGCCGCATGTTCGTGACTCATAACGATCCTGTCTATGAAGGCATGATTATCGGCATTCATTCGCGCGACAACGATCTCGTGGTAAACCCGATCAAGGGCAAGCAGCTCACTAATGTGCGTGCTTCGGGCACCGATGAGGCAGTGCGTCTGACGCCGCCGATCCAGTTGACATTGGAGTATGCAGTGGAATTCATCGAAGATGATGAGCTGGTGGAAATCACGCCTTCTTGCGCTCAAGCGCTTCCTGAAAGAGCATGAGCGCAAGAAGGCGTCGCGCGACGCAGCATAATCGGTTTCCGGCACAGAAAAAGCCGTCGTGTCGAGGTCGATACGGCGGCTTTTGTATTTTTACGAAGGAACAATCTCTTGACTACATTGAAGTTGCCGCCGCGCCGTGTGTCGGTCGCGCCCATGCTCGACTGGACTGATCGTCACTGCCGCATGTTCCATAGGCAGATCACGCGCCATACCTGGCTGTACACCGAGATGGTGACTACCGGGGCGCTGATTCATGGCGATATCGAGCGGCATCTCAATTTCAATGATGAGGAGCATCCGGTTGCGCTGCAGTTGGGGGGCAGCGAGCCGAAGGATCTGGCGCAATGCGCGAAGCTCGGCGAGCGCTGGGGCTATGATGAGATCAACCTTAATTGCGGTTGTCCTTCCGAGCGAGTACAGAAGGGTGCATTCGGTGCTTGCCTGATGGGGGAGCCGCCATTGGTGGCCGATTGTGTGAAGGCGATGCGCGATGCGGTTTCCATCGATGTGACGGTGAAGCATCGTATCGGTATTGATGATGTCGAGTCGTATGACTTCGTGCGCGACTTTGTCGGTACGATTGCCGGGGCAGGCTGCAAGACCTTTATCGTGCATGCACGCAATGCCATTCTCAAGGGATTGAGCCCGAAGGAGAATCGTGAGATTCCGCCGCTTAAGCCTGATTATGCTTATCGGCTCAAGCGTGATTTCCCGCAACTCGAAATCATCATCAATGGTGGCATCAAGACAGAAGCTGAAATCGATGCACATCTGCAGCATGTGGACGGTGTGATGATCGGCCGTGAGGCTTATCACAATCCCTATCTGATGGCGTCGTTTGATGCACGCTATTACGGTAATGAGGCGCAAGTCAAAACGCGAGAGGAAATCTTGCAGGCGATGCAGCCGTATATTCTCGATCAGCTTGCGCGTTATGGCAAAAGCGAAGCGGGCGGCGGCTTGCGCTTGAATAGCATCACGCGCCATATGCTTGGCTTGATGGCGGGATTGCCGGGCGCGCGTGCTTTTCGTCAGACCTTGTCTGATGCAAAGAAGCTGTCAGCCGGGAATCCGGCACTGCTGCTTGAAGCGTTAGCGCACATGCAACCGACCGCAATCTGAGAGAAAAAGAAGAAGCACGGAACCATAGTCGCAAGCTGCCCTCCATCGAAGCAGCAGGCCGGCATGCAGACGGAACGCTCTGCAAGCATGGCCTTCTCTTCACTTGCCATAGGAGGCTCAGTCATGCCGCAAGACAAGCCAAGCATTCCCCCGCAGCATCAGGATCATCAACCGGGATCGGAAGCTGCGATGACGCCACATCCCGCTTCTGCCGCTACTCAATACAAGGCGGCAGGCAAGTTGACGGGTAAAGTTGCCCTCATCACTGGTGGCGACAGCGGTATCGGTCGCGCGGTCGCGGTGGTATTTGCGAAGGAGGGGGCGAATGTTCTCATCTCTTATCTGGAAGAGCATCAGGATGCGCAGGAAACGCAACGTCTGGTCGAAGAGGAAGGACGCGAGTGTGTGACGCTAGCCGGTGATATCGTCGATTCGACGTTTTGCCGCAAGCTGGTCGATACTGCCATCTCTTCGTTTGGCAAACTGGATGTGCTGGTCAATAACGCAGCCCAGCAATATCCGCAGCAAAGCATTAGCGATATTTCGGATGAGCAGTTGGAGAAAACTTTTCGTATCAATATCTTTTCGATGTTTTATGTGGTAAGGGCAGCGTTGCCGCACTTGAAGCAGGGCGCACGCATTATCAACACCGCTTCTGTGACGGCATATAAAGGCAGCCCGCATTTGCTCGATTATTCGGCGACCAAGGGGGCGATTGTGGCCTTTACGCGTTCATTGGCGCTGCAGTTGGTGCAGAAGGGCATTTATGTCAATGCAGTGGCTCCGGGGCCAGTATGGACGCCGTTGATTCCGTCGAGCTTTACGTCTGAACAGGTGGAAAAATTCGGCCAGAATGTACCGCTTGGCAGGCCTGGACAGCCGGATGAAATCGCGCCGTGTTATGTCTATCTGGCTTGCGATGACTCGTCCTACATGACGGGGCAAGTGCTGCATCCGAACGGTGGTGAAGTCATCAACGGCTAGTGGCCGGTCCTTAGTGGTCGGTCAAGTTGACCACTAATATTCTTTCAACCGGTTATACAAGGTCTTCAGGCTGATCCCAAGTGCTTCGGCGGTCAGCCGCTTGTTGCCGCTGTAATGTTTCAATGTGGCCAGAATGATTTCGCGTTGCGCATCGGCCAGCGGTGTGCCGACAAAGAAATTGAGACAGCCTTCTTGTACGGTCGGTTTCCTGGCCGAGAGATCGGAAATGCAATCTTCAATAGTGAGGGTATCGGTCGCAAGAATGAAGGCGCGTTGCACGACGTTGCGCAGTTCACGCACATTGCCTGGCCATGAATAGGAGCGAATGACCTCAAGGGAATTGCGCGAAAACGTCTTTCGCGTTTTTTCTTTTTCGTTGAGTTCGTGCAGGAATTGCTGTGCAAGCAGTTCGATATCGCTGCTTCGTTCGCGCAGGGGCGGCACGCGCACCGGGAATACTGCAAGCCGGTACATCAAGTCTTCACGCAGATTGCCTTGCTTGACTGCGCTTTCCAGGTCACGGTTGGTGGCGGCTACCAAGCGTACATCGACCTTTACTTCGTCATCGCCGCCGACACGAAGGAAGGTGCCGGATTCGAGCACGCGCAACAGTTTCACTTGCATGTCCACCGGCATCTCGGTGATTTCATCAAGAAAGAGCGTGCCGTGCGATGCCTGTTCGAAATAGCCGATGTGCTGGCGTATGGCACCGGTGAAGCTGCCTTTTTCATGACCGAACAGAGCGGCTTCAATCAGGTGGGCCGGAATCGCTCCGCAGTTGACCGCGATGAAGGCTTGCTCGCTGCGCGCGCTTGCCTTGTGGATCGCATTGGCGATCAACTCCTTGCCAGTGCCGCTTTCGCCGACCAAGAGGACGGTGGCATCGGTCAAGGCAACACGCTCTATCTGCTGATAGAGCTTTTCCATTGCCGGCGACGAACCATACATGAGGCCGAAGCGCTTGGTGGGTGTTTCGAAAGACATGGTGGATTCATCCGATCATGAGACACGAGAGTGTTAGAGCGGTTTGCTGATCAGCATGCGGGGCCAATCTCGGACCTCTCTTGCAGGGCGAGTCTGCGCTTACAAGCGCAGACCGTTTCGCGGGCGGAGAGCTGCTGTACGAATACGAATTCCCCGCTACACCTCTCGACGTACCTCACGTACGCATGCGCTCCTCGACCCGACGTGCTCCCG
>Ga0070660_100000893_pt1 | contig 19964 bp, 20 predicted proteins | sample KBSC33metaG_FD_64670 | JGI IMG/M metagenome (GOLD analysis project Ga0070660, IMG submission 64670) | Corn rhizosphere microbial communities from Kellogg Biological Station, Michigan, USA - KBS C3-3 metaG | ecosystem: Host-associated > Plants > Roots > Rhizosphere > Soil ... | reverse complement strand
CGCCATAGCGCGTCGCAGACGCGCGTAAACGCGCTTATGGCGACGAGCCTCGAAGGGCGACGGCCCGGCTAGTTCGCGGGCCGTTCATCCTTCGAGGCTCGCGCGTAAGCGCGCTCGCACCTCAGGATGACGGGTTAACGACCGAGCTTTTGCTTGAGCAGATCGTTCACGGCTTGCGGGTTGGCCTTGCCGCCGGACGCCTTCATCACCTGGCCGACGAACCAGCCGATCGCCTTCGGATTGGTCTTGGCGTCGGCGACCTTGTCCGGGTTCTTGGCGATGATCTCGTCGATCGTCTTGCCGATCGCGGACAGGTCGGTGACCTGCTTCATGCCTCGCGCCTCGACGATGGCGCGCGGATCGCCGCCCTCGCTCCAGACGATCTCGAACAGGTCCTTGGCGATCTTGCCTGAGATGGTGCCGTCGGCGATCAGGTCGAGCACGGCGCCGAGCTGCATCGCGGACACCGGCGACGACGCGATGTCCTTGCCTTCCTTGTTGAGGCGGCCGGTGAGGTCGTTGATCACCCAGTTTGCCGCAACCTTCGCGTCGCGCCCCTTGGCGACCGTTTCGAAGTATTGCGCGGTGTCGCGCTCGGCGACGAGCACGCCGGCGTCATAGGCGGACAGGCCGAACTCGGAGACGAAACGCGCCTGCTTGGCGTCGGGCAATTCCGGCAGGTGCCTTTCAAGCTCGGCAACATAGTCGGCCGTCACCTCGAGCGGCAGCAGGTCCGGATCGGGGAAATAGCGATAGTCGTGCGCCTCTTCCTTCGAGCGCATCGAGCGCGTCTCGCCGCGGCCGGGGTCGAACAGGCGCGTCTCCTGCTCGATCGTGCCGCCTTCCTCGATGATCTCGATCTGGCGCCGCGCCTCATGCTCGATCGCCTGACCGACAAACCGGATCGAGTTGACGTTCTTGATCTCGCAGCGCGTGCCGAGCGGCTCGCCGGGACGGCGCACCGAGACGTTGACGTCGGCGCGCAGCGAGCCCTGCTCCATGTTGCCGTCGCAGGTGCCGAGATAGCGCAGGATCGAGCGCAGCTTGGTCAGGAAGGCCTTGGCCTGTTCGGCGGAGCGGAGGTCCGGCTTCGACACGATCTCCATCAGCGCCACGCCGGAGCGGTTGAGATCGACATAGGAGAAATTCGGATGGCGGTCGTGCAGGCTCTTGCCCGCATCCTGCTCGAGATGCAGGCGCTCGATGCCGACATCGACGCTCTCGCCGCCGTCGAGGTCGACCGAGACGACGCCCTCGCCGACGACCGGCGACTTGTACTGGCTGATCTGATAGCCCTGCGGCAGGTCGGGATAGAAATAGTTCTTCCGGTCGAACACCGATTTCAGATTGATCTTGGCCTTGAGCCCGAGGCCGGTACGGATCGCCTGGGCGACGCATTCCTCGTTGATGACGGGCAGCATGCCCGGCATGGCCGCGTCGACCAGCGACACGTGGCTGTTCGGGGCGCCGCCGAATTCCGTCGAGGCGCCGGAGAACAGCTTCGACCGGGACGAGACCTGCGCGTGCACCTCCATGCCGATGACGACTTCCCAGTCGCCGGTCGTGCCGCGGATCAGCTTGTCGGAGGGGGATGTCTGGACGCTCATGGCGCGTACAGGTAGCCGCCGGAAAGGTGGCGGGCAAGCGCCTGTCCCGGTCAGAGCGCCAGCTCGCGCCCCAGCGCCTGCTCGACCGCGTCGAAGGTGTCGATGAACTCTCGGAACTCGATCACGCGGCCATTCTCGACACGCAGGAAGTTGGCCAGCCGGAAACGCAGGGCGCGGCCGGAGGATTTCTGCACGAAGTGCACGTCCGACATCACCGCGGCGCGGTCGCCGTCGACGAGCATGATCTCCGGCTGATAACTGCGCAGGAAATAAGTCGCTCCGATATCCGCCAGCGCGCCGAGTACCGCCTGCCGGCCGTGGCGAACGCCGGCGAAGGGAAAGACGTCGACCGGCGCGTAGATCACCCAATCGATGTCGTCATGGAGGAGTTGCGCGACGCGCGGCCCGTCGCCTTTGCCGTAGGCGTCGTAAAGTTCGCGGACGATGGCGCGCGTGTCGGTCACGAGGCGACCCCGGCAGCAATTTGCAATTATGCGGCGAAATTGTGCCAGCAGCCAAGGGAACAAAGCAGGTCGCTGGTGCAAATTTCGGCAAGCTTGCCCACTCCTGCACTGCCCACCGGCCCGGGCCAGGAACCGGTCCCGCCGGCGGACGTTGGCGAGGCATGGATCAGGACATGCGCAGCCTCGGCCTTTTCGTCGGCATTCTCGTCGTGATCGGTGCGGCGATTTTCATCCTGAGCGGCGGCAATCTCGGCGGCAAGACGACGGTCGCGAGCGATCGCGACCTGCCGCCGGTGGCCAGCCTCGACAGACCCGATTAGCGCCACCAGTTTTGCGGCGTGAAGCGGCCGGCGGCCTGCTCAACGATCTCGCCGAGCGAGAAGAGGGTCTCCTCGTCGAACGGGCGGCCGATGAGCTGAAGGCCGAGCGGTAGCCCCTGGGTGTCCAGGCCGGCCGGCACCGAAATGCCGGGCAGACCGGCCATGTTCACGGTGACGGTGAAGACGTCGTTCAGATACATCTCGACCGGATCGGCGCCGCCCTTCTCGCCGAGGCCGAAGGCCGCGGACGGCGTCGCCGGCGTCAGCATGGCGTGAATGCCGGCGTCGAAGGCCTGCTCGAAGTCGCGCTTGATGAGCGTGCGCAGTTTCTGAGCACGCAAGTAATAGGCATCGTAATAGCCCGCCGAAAGCACGTAGGTGCCGATCATGACGCGGCGACGCACCTCGGCCCCGAAGCCGGCAGCACGGGTCGCCTCGTACTGACCGGTGATGTCGCGGCCCGGTACGCGCAGGCCGTAGCGCACGCCGTCATAGCGCGCGAGGTTCGAGGAGGCTTCCGCCGGCGCAACGATGTAATAGGCCGGCAACGCGTACTTGGTGTGCGGCAGCGAGATGTCGACGAGCTCGGCGCCGGCGGATTTCAGCCAGGCCTTGCCCTGCTCCCACAAAGTCTCGATCTCGGCCGGCATGCCGTCGAGCCGGTATTCCTTCGGGATGCCGATGCGCAGGCCCTTCACCGAACGGCCGACAGCGGCCTCGTAGTCGGGGACCGGCAGATCGGCGCAGGTCGTGTCCTTGGCGTCGGGACCGGCCATCGAGCGCAGCAGGATCGCGGCGTCGCGCACGGTCTTGGCGAAGGGACCGGCCTGATCGAGCGAGGACGCGAAGGCGACGATGCCCCAGCGCGAGCAGCGGCCGTAGGTCGGCTTCATGCCCACGGTGGCCGTGAAGGCGGCCGGCTGGCGTATCGAGCCGCCGGTGTCGGTCCCGGTCGCACCGAGACACAGCTGCGCCGCCACCGCGGCAGCCGAGCCGCCCGAGGATCCGCCCGGCGTCAGCGGCGTGTTGGCGCCTTTCCGCCGCCACGGCGACGACACCGGTCCGAAATGCGAAGTCTCGTTCGACGAGCCCATGGCGAACTCGTCGTTGTTGGTCTTGCCGAGCAGAACCGCGCCGTCGCGCCAGAGCTGCGAGGTGACGGTCGACTCGTAGGTCGGGACGAAGTTCTCGAGGATGCGCGAGCACGCTGTCGTGCGGATGCCCTTGGTGCAGAACAGGTCCTTCACAGCGAGCGGAATGCCCTCGAGCGGGCCCGCCTCGCCCTTGGCGATGCGCGCGTCGGACGCCTTCGCCATCTCGGCGGCACGCTCCGGCGTCTCGAGGATGTAGGCGTTGAGGTCGCGCGCCTTCTCGACCGCCCGGACGTGCGCCTGCGCAAGTTCGGAGGCGGAAAATTTCTTGGCGCGAAGCCCGTCGCGCGCTTCGGCCAGCGTGAGGGTCGTGAATTCGGTCATTGCTCGGGCGTGTCGCAACGGAAAGCGTTGCCGGCGAGCTCGGACGGAGCGACTTGCCGGATCAGGATCGTGCCGTCGGCTTGCGTCTCGCGGTAAAGCTCGCCCGGTACGGGCAGCCCCATCGCGCGCAGATCGTCTGCGGTGTGCCCCGCGGGCAGGCGGCCGTGCGAGATGGTTTCGATCATCTCCCAGCGCTGCTCCAGGTCGCCTTGTTCACACGCGAGGCACATGGGTCACTCGACGACTTTGGGAACGAGGAAGAAGTTGTCTTCCGTCTGAGGCGCATTTCGTACGATGTCCTCGGCGATCTCGCCGTCGGTGACGACGTCGGCGCGCTTCTTCATCGCCATCGGCGTGACCGAGGTCATCGGCTCTACGCCTGTGACGTCGACCTCGTCCAGTTGCTCGACGAAGGCGAGGATGGCGTTGATCTCGCCGCGCAGATGCTCGACCTCCTCCTCGGCGACCGCGATGCGGGCGAGATGCGCGATGCGGCGGACGGTGGCGGCGTCGACGGACATGAACGGCCTCGGGCGAATTCGGCCCGCGTATAGCAGAGGCCCGTTCGGCCTCGCAATGCGAGCCTAGCCCACCATGCGCCGCATCAGGGCCTGCGTCTCTTCGACCAGCCGGGCGGTCAGGTCCGCGGCCGGCAGTTCCCGGCCGAGCGCCGCACCCTGCCCCGCCCACATGCTCGAGAAGTCGCCCGAGCCCTGCGCCTGCGCTTTCGCCCCGAGCGGCGCGAGCGCGCCCCCGGCCAGCGGAAAGTCGGGCGCGACCGGGCTGATGGGGCCGAGCTCGCGCATAACCCGGTTGACGAAGCCGCGGGCCGGACGTCCGGTCATGAGATTGGTGACGACCATGTCACGGCCGCGCGCGCTGCGCAGGAGCGCCCGATGTGGAGCCGCGACCTTCGATTCAGGGCAGTGCAGATAGGCGCTGCCGATCTGCACCCCGGCGGCGCCGAGCGCCAGCGCCGCGACGATGCCGCGCGCGTCGGCGATGCCGCCGGCGGCGATGACCGGAACCTTCACGGCGTCGGCGACGAGTGGCACCAGCGCGAAGGTGCCGACCTGGGTCGAGAGGTCATCGCTCAGGAAATTGCCGCGATGACCGCCGGCCTCGTATCCTTGCGCGATTATCGCGTCGCAGCCGCGCTCGTCGAGCCAGACCGCTTCGGCGACCGTCGTCGCCGACGAAATGACCTTTGCGCCGGTCGCCTTCACGCGCGCGACGAGCGAGGCCTCGGGCAGGCCGAAGTGGAAGCTGACGACCTCGGGCTTGAGTTCCTCGACCACGCCGCAGAACGCCTCGTCGAACGGGGCGCGGTTCGATACCGGCACCGGCGCATTCGGATCGATGCCCAACTCGACGTAATAGGGCCTGAGCGCCTCGCGCCAGCCGTGCTCGCGCGCATTGTTCGGCACCGGCGGCGTATGGGAGAAGAAGTTCAGGTTGACCGGCTTGCGCGGCGCGGCGGCACGAAACGCCACGACCTGGTCGCGCAACTTGGTTGCATCGAGCAGAGCGGCCGGCAGCGAGCCGAGGCCACCGCCGTTCGCCACTGCCGCAGCGAGCGCGACATCCATGGACCCGGCCATCGGCGCGAGCAGGATCGGATGTTCGATGCCGAACAGGTCCAGCAGCCGCCGGTCGTGCCACATGTGAATCGCCCTTCCGTATTTAATGGCGACCAGACTAATCCGGCGCGCTGACGCCACCTATTCGCAAACGATGAAGCGAAGGTTCGCCGCCGGCAAAGGCGGCGACGCCCCCGCTCACAAAGCCTTCGACATGCCGCGGATGCGGCGCGCCAGCACGCGCATGATGTAGGTCGAGAAGTTCGGCACCTCGTCGACCATGAAGCGGAACGTGCGCGCATCGATCAGCGACAATTCGCAAGCCTCGCGCGCCCGCGCCGTCGAGGATCGAGGCATCTCGTCAATCATCGACATGAAGCCGAGCGCCTCGTTGGCGCCGATCGTCTCGATCACGGTGTCGCCGATCACCATGTCGATCACGCCCGACTGCACGATGTACATGCAGTCGCCTGGCTCGCCCTTGTTGAACACGATCCCGCCCGGCGCGACGTGAATGGTCGCGCCGGCGCCCTTGGCGAAGGTGCGCATGTCGATCTCGCCGCGCACGCGCCGCGCACTGCCGCCGTCCATCATCTTTATCCCCCGATCTCTTCCGATTACACGTTGAAGGGCTTGCCCCGCTCGGCGACGATCACCTTGGTCTTCTGTCCCGCCATGGCGGCGACGAACTTGTCGGCGTTCGGCTCGATGATCGGGAACGTGCCGTAATGACACGGGATCACCGCGTCGAACTTGAAGAACCGCTTGCAGGCGAAAGCCGCACCCTCCCCGCCCATAGTGAAGCGGTCGCCGACCGGCACGATGCCGACCTTGGGATGATGCTGCTCCTCGATCAGCGCCATGTCGCCGAACACGTCGGTGTCGCCCATGTGATACACGGTCGGCTCGCCCGGCGCCTTGACGATCAGACCGCCGGGGTTGCCGAGATAGACTGTGTCCGAGCCCTCCAGATGTGCGGAGGAATGATCGGCACGCACCATGCTGATGCTGAAGCCGTCCTGCTGAAGCGTGCCGCCGAAATTCATCGGATCGAATTTCTCGAGCCCCTGACCTGCGTACCACATGCAGATCTCATAGTTCGCGATGACCTTGGCGCCGGTCTGCTTGGCGATGTCGAGCGTGTCCCCGAGGTGATCGTCGTGGCCGTGGGTGATGGCGATGTGGGTGACGCCCTTAATCGCGTCCGCCTTGTCGCCGGGGAAGGTCGGGTTGCCGGTGAAGAAGGGGTCGACCAGGACCGCCTTGCCGCCGAAATCGAGGCGGAACGCGGAATGGCCATACCATGTGATCTGCATTGCGGAATGCTCCTTGGACGCGGGGCCCGAACCGGTTTTCATTATCGCGCCGCGCAGGCGTTGGCGATGCTTTTGACGCGTGCTACCGCTCGGCCATGGCCGTGATCCTGCCGCTGACCGACGCCGCCGCCCACCTGCCCGCGCGAGGTGCGCTGATCGGGCTCGACCTTGGCACCAAGACGATCGGCGTCGCCGTGAGCGACCCCGACCGAAAGATCGCGACCGCCGTCGAGACGGTGGCGCGCAAGGCTTTCACGGCCGACGCGCAACGCGTGCTCGCGCTCGCATCCGAGCGCAACGCGGTCGGATTCGTGCTCGGGCTGCCGATCAACATGGACGGATCGGAAGGGCCGCGGGCGCAGTCGACCCGCGCCTTCGCGCGTAATTTCGCGAAACTGACGGAGTTGCCGATTGCACTGTGGGACGAGCGCCTGTCGACCGCCGCAGTCGAGCGCCAGCTGATCGAAGCCGACGTCAGCCGGGCAAAACGCGCGGCGGTGATCGACCAGCACGCCGCGATGTTCATCCTGCAAGGCGCGCTGGACCGCCTGCGGACGATGTAAACCACACACGAAAAAAGGACGGGCCGAAGCCCGTCCTTCCATCACCAAGCGTCGTCAGCTTAGAACTGGTTGTCGCAAGGCACGTAGTTGGGGTTGCCCGGCGAGAGCATGCACTGCTGCTCTCTTACGTTGGACGGGTTGTGACCGCCGCGGTAAGTCGGGCCGTAGGAGTAGCCGGCCTCGTATCCCGGCTCCGGCGAATAGGCGTAGCTGTCCTCGGCGGCGTAACCGTTGTAACCGTTGTCATAGTAGCCCGGGCCGTAAGCGGCGTTCGCCGCAGCCGCGCCAACTACCGCGCCGGCACCGAAACCAATCGCCGCCGCAGCAGCGCCGTTGCCACCGTGATGACGCCAAGCCGCCTGGCTCGGGGTTGCCATCGGCACGGCCAGAGCACCGGCCACCGCCGCCGCAGTCGCAAGCTTTGCGAAAATGTTCATGTTGTGACTCCTGTTCCGCCGCCGAAACCCGATGTTCCGCGCGGTCGTATCCATTTCACGTTTCTGATGTCACGCGACGAACTTGTCCGTTGCGCGCTCGGACAGTAAACACGGGAACACAGCGTGGTGTTCCCGCATCGCAGCATCACCCCGCTCACGAAAACTCGATGAAGTCGTGTGATTCCAACACTGCGCTGTGGATGGCCGAATCGGGTGCTTGCCGCATCGCGGAACAGCGCCTATAGAACTCGCTTTAATGACAACCGGACAGAAATCTGCCTTCGTCCTCAGCCGACGCCATTTGCTGGGGATCGAGGGCCTTTCGCGCGACGAGATTTCCGGGCTTCTCGACCTCGCCGAAGAATTCGTCGAACTCAACCGTCAGATCGAAAAGAAGCGCGCGTCGCTCCGCGGCCGGACGCAGATCAATCTGTTCTTCGAGGTTTCCACGCGCACGCAGGCGTCCTTCGAGCTCGCCGGCAAACGCCTCGGCGCCGACGTCATGAACATGTCGACGTCCTCGTCCTCGATGCGTAAGGGCGAGACGCTGATGGATACGGCCGTCACACTCAACGCCATGCATCCCGATTTGATCGTCGTGCGCCACCACGCCTCCGGCGCGGTGGAATTGCTCGCGCGCAAGGTCGACTGCTCGGTGGTGAACGCCGGCGATGGCGCGCACGAGCATCCGACGCAGGCGCTGCTCGACGCGCTCACCATCCGCCGCAACAAGGGCCGCATCGACGGGCTGACCGTCGCGATCTGCGGCGACATCCTGCATTCGCGCGTCGCGCGCTCGAACATCATTCTGCTCAACACGATGGGCGCGCGAGTGCGCGTCGTCGCGCCCTCGACGTTGCTGCCGGTCGGCATCGAGCGTATGGGCGTCGAGGTCGCGCGCGACATGCGCGCGGGCCTCGCCGACGCCGACATCGTGATGATGCTGCGCCTGCAGCGCGAGCGCATGAACGGTTCGTTCGTGCCCTCGAGCTCGGAGTACTTCCAGTATTGGGGTCTCGACGAGAAGAAGCTGTCCTATGCGCGCCCCGACGCGCTGGTCATGCATCCCGGCCCGATGAACCGCGGCGTGGAAATCGACTCGATTGTCGCCGACGGCCCGCAGTCTCTGATCCGAGAACAGGTCGAGATGGGCGTCGCCGTGCGCATGGCGGTGCTGGAAGCGTTGTCCCGTAATTTGCCGAACGCATGATGCCGCAAGACAATGTTATCTGACCGCCGCCCGATCCTGCTCGCCAATGCCCGGATCCTCGATCCGTCGCGCGACCTCGACATCGTCGGCGACGTGCTCATCGCGGACGGCGTCGTGCGCGAGGCCAAGCGGGGTATCGGCGCGGCCGGTGTGCCGGAAGGCACCGACGTGATCGACTGCCGCGGCAAGGTCGTCGCGCCGGGACTCGTCGATATGCGCGCCTTCATCGGCGAGCCGGGCGCCGCGAGCCGCGAGACACTCGCCTCGGCGAGCCAGGCCGCCGCGGCCGGTGGCGTCACCACCATCGTCTGCCAGCCGAACACCTCGCCGGCGATCGACGAGCCTGCCACCGTCGACTTCGTTTTGAGGCGCGCGCGCGACACGGCCATCGTGCACGTGCATCCGATGGCGGCGATCACCAAGGGTCTCGAAGGCAAGGAGATGACCGAGATCGGCCTCTTGAAGGCCGCCGGCGCGCTCGCCTTCACCGATTGCGACAAGAGCATCACCAATGCTCAGGTGATGCGCCGGGCGCTGACCTACGCCCGCGATTTCGACGCGCTGATCGTGCACCACACTGAAGACCCCGACCTCACCGGCGACGGCGTGATGAACGAGAGCGAGTTCGCCTCCCGCCTTGGCCTGCTCGGCGTCCCGACGGCGGCGGAAACGGTCATGCTCGAGCGCGACCTGCGCCTCGTTTCGCTCACCGGCGGACGCTACCAGGCGGCGTCGGTAACCTGCGCGGAGTCGCTCGAGGTGCTGCGCCGCGCCAAGGATGCAGGGCTCGACGTTTCGGCCGCCGCCTCGATCAACCACCTCACGCTCAATGAGAACGATATCGGCCCGTACCGCACGTTTCTGAAAGTGGCGCCGCCGCTGCGCGCCGAGAGCGACCGCAAGGCGCTCGTCGAGGGGATCGCCAGCGGCGTCATCGACGTGATCATGTCGGACCACAATCCGCAGGACGTCGAGACCAAGCGTCTGCCCTTCGCCGAAGCCGCGCCCGGCGCCATCGGGCTGGAGACCATGCTGGTCGCGGGCCTCCGCCTCGTGCACAGCGGCGAACTGCAACTGATGGCGCTCCTGCGCGCCCTGTCGACGCGGCCGGCGCAGCTGCTGGGCTTGCCCGGCGGCACGCTGCGCGCGGGCGCGCCCGCCGACCTCATCGTGGTCGACACCGACGTACCCTGGGTGGTCGATCCGAACGAGCTCAAGTCGAAATGCAAGAACACGCCCTACGACGAAGCGCGCATGCAGGGCCGCGTGGTGCGCACCATCGTCGCCGGGCGCACGGTATACGAGATCGTATGAACGAGGCGCTCGCCTTCGCCGTCGGCTACCTGCTCGGCTCGATCCCGTTCGGGCTGATCATCACGCTCGCCGCCGGCGGGCCGGACGTGCGCACCATCGGCTCGGGCAATATCGGCGCCACCAATGTGCTGCGCACGGGCCGCAAGGGCCTCGCCGCGGCGACGCTTCTGTGCGACGCGTTGAAAGGGACTGCGGCGGTCCTGCTGATGCGGCACTTCCTCGGCCCGGAAGCGGCGCTCGTCGCCGGCTTCGGCGCCTTCCTCGGTCATCTCTTTCCGGTGTGGCTGAAGTTCAAGGGCGGCAAGGGCGTTGCCACCTATATCGGCCTCCTGATCGGCGTTTACTGGCCGGCGGCGGTGATCTTCTGCGGCCTGTGGCTCGTCGTTGCTTTCCTGAGCCGCTATTCCTCGCTTTCGGCACTGATCGCCAGCGCGTTGACGCCGGGCGCGCTCTTCCTCATCGGCCTGCACGGGCCGGCGGCGCTCTTCCTCGTGCTCAGCGTGCTGCTCTGGATCATGCACCGCGCCAACATCGCGCGGCTGATGACCGGTACCGAAGGCAAGATCGGCGCGAGCGCCAAAACCAGCTAAACCGAGGGTTGTCTCCCGGTTGTGCCTGGGCGATGCTGCCTCACCCCGGAGGCAGTACTTGGCCGAGCGCGTCACACTCACCGACGACCAGCGGATCGACTGGCTGCGGCTCATCCGCAGCGACAATGTCGGTCCGCGCACCTTCCGTGAATTGATCAATCACTTCGGCGGCGCCCGTGCCGCACTCGATGCACTGCCGTCGCTTGCCCGTCGCGGCGGCGCAGCCGCTTCCCGCATCTGCTCGCGCGAGGAGGCCGAGCGGGAGTTCGCCGCCGCCCGGGCACGTAGCATCGTCCTGGTCGCGCTGGGCGAACCGGATTATCCGCCGCGCCTCACGATGATCGACGACGCGCCGCCGCTCCTCGCGGTGCGCGGCGAGCGCGCAATCCTGGTGCGAAATCTGATCGCCATCGTCGGCTCGCGCAACGCGTCGGCCGCCGGCATGAAATTCGCCGCGCGGCTCGCGCGCGATCTCGGCGCCGCCGGCTACGGGATCGTGTCGGGGCTCGCGCGCGGCATCGACGCCGCGGCGCATCGCGCTTCTCTCGATACGGGGACCGTGGCCGTGCTGGCCGGAGGTCATGAACGCATCTATCCGGCCGAGCACGTGCCCCTGGTCGAGCAGATCGTGCCGCAGGGCGCGGCGGTGTCGGAGATGCCGCTCACCTGGGAGCCGCGCGCGCATGATTTCCCGCGGCGCAACCGAATCATCTCCGGGCTTTCGGTCGGGGTCGTGCTGGTCGAAGCGGCGCGGCGCTCCGGCTCGCTGATCACCGCGAGGCTCGCCGGCGAGCAGGGTCGCGAGGTCTTCGCCGTGCCGGGCTCGCCGCTCGACCCGCGCGCCGAAGGCACGAACGGCCTTCTCAAGCAGGGCGCGACCATGGTGACCGATGCCAAGGACATTCTCGAGGCGCTCGCGCCCATTCTCGGCCGTGGATTCGACTGGCCCGTCGAGGAGCCGGAGCGCGGCGAGCCCGCGGCCGCCGGCGAGCCGAGCGAGGACGAGCGCAGCCGCATCGTTTCTTTGCTCGGCCCCTCCCCTTGCTCGATCGACGACCTGGTGCGGCTGTCCCAATCCTCGCCGGCCATCGTCCGCATGGTACTACTCGAACTGGAGCTCGCCGGGCGCATCGAGCGGCACGGCGGCGGGCTTGTGTCCCTGGTGTAAAATCAGCCCCACGAATCGAGGGACCACTCGTGAAGCCGATTTCCTGCGGCGTGATGCTGCTTGCCCTTCTCACGGCGTGGCCGGCGGCGGCGCAGGAGCCTTTCGCCAATTTCGTGAACGGCCTCTGGCCTGAGGCGCAACGCAAGGGCGTGACGCGCGAGACCTTCGATCTCGCCATGCGCGGGGTGACGCCCGACGACCGCGTCGTCGCCGCCACCAAGAAGCAGCCGGAGTACGGCAAGCCGGTCGGCGCCTATATCAATGCGCTCGCCACGCGCAGCCGCGTCGGCCGCGGCGAGGCGAAGGCGCACGAATGGGCGAGGATTCTCGACGCGGTCGAGAAGAGGTTCGAGGTCGAGCGTTGGGTGCTGCTCGCGCTCTGGGGCATGGAGACCGACTACGGCGCCGCCAAGGACCGCTGGGATGTGTTCCGTTCGCTGTCGACGCTCGACTACGTGAACTATCGCCACCCCTACTTCCGCAACGAACTCTTCGTGGCGATGCGGATCATGCAGGATGGCAGGATTCCGCGCGCGCAGATGGTCTCATCATGGGCCGGCGCCATGGGCCAGACGCAGTTCATGCCGTCGAACTATGTCGACTACGCCATCGACTTCTCCGGCGACGGCCGTGCCGACATCTGGAACAACGTGCCGGACGTGCTCGGCTCGACTGCCAATTATCTGCACAAGGGCGGCTGGAAGCACGGGCTCGCCTGGGGCTACGAGGTGATCGTGCCGCCGCACTTCGACTACATGCAGAGCCGCGGTTCGTACGAGGACTGGCGCAAGCGCGGCGTGCGACGTGCCGACGGCAAGCCTTTCCCGGCGGGCGGCAACGGCATCCTGTTCTTTCCGAGCGGGGCCAAAGGGCCCGGCTTCATCGTTACGCCGAACTACGACGTGCTGAAGGAGTACAACAACTCCGACGCCTACGCGATCGCGGTCGGTCATCTCGCCGACCTGCTCGCCGGCGGCGGCCCGTTCAAGGGCGCGTGGCCTGCCGACGACCGGCCCTTGTCGCGCGACGCGCGCATCGCCTTGCAGAAGAAGCTCGCCGCGCTCGGCTACAAGGTTACCGACTTCGAAGGCCACGTAGACTTTGACCTACGTGACGATATCCGCGCCGAGCAGAAGAAGTTCGGCATGGTGCCCGACGGCAATCCGACGTCGGCCCTGCTGGAGAAGCTCGGAATCAATTTGAGATGACGAGTAGAAGAGAGGAGCCTTGAACCCGGGGATATGTCAGCGACGCCCGTTCTGCCCGTTGCGCGAGGCGCTTTCCGCTTCGAGCCGGACCATCTCCAGGAGGTATCCTAGTGTGTCCAAGCCGGTCCGCCGCGCCAGCGATGCAAGATCGGCGGACAGGGTCGCCACGTAGCTCGCGACCGCCGAGCGGCCGCTGGGTTCAGTCGAAGTGACACGGTCGGGCAATGGCATCGGCCTGTCTTTCGCGCGGTACATCCGCTCCGCACCAAAATACACGGACTCCGGGAAATGATAAGCGAATAAGTAGCGTAACTTTAAAAATACATCTTTTGGTTGCATATACGCGTATTTTATTACGGCCCAGATTGCGCCCTTATTCCCTGCTCTGAGCCGCCCGGAGCGGGTCCGGTTATTTGACTTAAGGGGGCCCCTTCCCCATGTTCCCGGCGGCACGGGCGGCGATTCCGCCCGAGTCCAAGTCTGGCTATAGCCAGTAACCCATTGGATTCCCATGAATATCGTCGTTGTTGAGTCGCCGGCCAAGGCGAAGACGATCAACAAATATCTGGGCCCCGGTTACGAGGTCCTCGCCTCCTTTGGCCATATCCGCGACCTGCCGGCCAAGGACGGCTCCGTCGACCCCGACCAGGATTTCCGCATGGTCTGGGAGGTCGATGCCAAGTCCAACCAGCGCATCAACGATATCGCCCGCGCGCTCAAGGGTGCCGACAAGCTGATCCTCGCCACCGACCCCGACCGCGAGGGCGAGGCCATCTCCTGGCACGTCCTGGAGGTGCTGAAGCAGAAGAAGGCGCTGACCAAGCAGCCGGTGGAGCGCGTCGTCTTCAACGCGATCACCAAGCAGTCGATCCTCGAGGCGATGAAGCATCCGCGCGCGATCGACGGCGCGCTGGTCGACGCCTACCTCGCACGCCGCGCGCTCGACTATCTCGTCGGCTTCACGCTCTCGCCGGTGCTGTGGCGCAAATTGCCGGGCGCGCGCTCGGCCGGCCGCGTCCAGTCGGTGGCGCTGCGGCTTGTCTGCGACCGCGAACTGGAGATCGAGAAATTCGTCGCCCGCGAATACTGGTCGATCGTCGCGAAGCTCGCGACGCCGCGTAACGAAGTGTTCGAGGCCCGCCTCGTCGGCGCCGACGGGCAGAAGATCCAGCGTCTCGACGTCGGCTCGGGCGCCGAGGCGGAAGCCTTCACCCGCGATCTCGAGAACGCGGCGTTCCGCGTCGTCTCTGTCGAGGCCAAGCCCGCGCGGCGCAATCCGCCGCCGCCCTTCACCACCTCGACCATGCAGCAGGAAGCGAGCCGCAAGCTCGGTTTCTCGCCGGCGCATACGATGCGGCTGGCGCAGCGGCTCTACGAAGGCATCGACATTGGCGGCGAGACCGTCGGCCTCATCACCTATATGCGTACCGACGGCATCGACATGGCGCCGGAGGCGATCACGGCCGTGCGCGGGATGATCGGCAAGCAGTACGGCAAGGATTACGTGCCGGAGGCGCCGCGCCAGTACCAGAACAAGTCGAAGAATGCGCAGGAAGCGCACGAGGCCGTGCGGCCAACCGATCCGAACCGGCTGCCGGCGGACGTCTCGCGAACCCTCGATCGAGACCAGGCGCGCCTCTACGAACTGATCTGGAACCGCGCCGTGGCGAGCCAGATGCAGGCGGCCGAACTCGAGCGCACCACCGTGGACATCTCGGCGAAGGTGGGTAGCCGCAATATCGAGATGCGCGCAACCGGACAAGTCGTGAAATTCGACGGCTTCCTCACGCTCTATCAGGAAGGCCAGGACGAGGCCGCCGAAGACGATGAATCACGCCGCCTCCCCGCGATGAGCGAGGGCGAGGCGCTCGCCAAGCAGGCGATCAACTCGACGCAGCACTTCACCGAGCCGCCGCCGCGCTACTCGGAAGCCGCACTCGTCAAACGCATGGAAGAACTCGGCATCGGCCGCCCGTCGACCTACGCCGCCATCCTGCAAGTGCTGCAGGACCGCGGCTATGTGCGCATCGACAAGAAGCGCCTGATGCCGGAGGACAAGGGCCGCGTCGTCGTCGGTTTCCTGGAAAGCTTCTTCCAGAAATACGTCGAGTACGATTTCACCGCCAATCTCGAAGAGCAGCTCGACCGCGTCTCGAACAACGAAGTCGACTGGAAGAAGGTCCTGCAGGACTTCTGGGTCGACTTCATCGGCGCGGTCAACGACATCAAGGAGCTGCGCGTCACCAACGTGCTCGATGCGTTGAACGACCTGCTCGAGCCGCACATCTTCCCGCAGCCGGCCGACGGCAGCGACCGCCGCAAGTGCCCGCAGTGCGCGGACGGCAAGCTGTCGCTCAAGCTCGGGCGCTTCGGCGCCTTCATCGGCTGCTCGAATTATCCGGAATGCAATTTCACCCGGCAGATGACGCCGGGCGCGCAAGGCGGCGTCTCAGGCACCAAGGTGCTCGGCGAGGACCCCGCGACTGGCCTCGAAGTCACTTTGCGCGGCGGCCGCTTCGGGCCGTACCTGCAGCTCGGCGAAGCGTCGAAGGAAAAGGACGCGCCGAAGCCCAAGCGCGCCGGTATCCCGAAGGGCGTATCGCCGGACGACGTCGATCTGGAGAAGGCGCTCGGCCTGCTCGCACTGCCGCGCGACGTCGGCCCGCATCCGGAAGACGGCGAGATGATCATCGCCGGCATCGGCCGCTTCGGCCCTTACGTGAAGCACGGCAAGACCTACGCCAATCTCGAGGACGGCGACGAGGTCATGAGTGTTGGTCTCAATCGTGCCGTCACCTTGATTGCCGAGAAGAAGCTCAAGCCCGGCCGCGGCCGCTTCGGCGCCGATCCCGGCAAAGCGCTCGGCGACCATCCCGACAAGGGCGGCCCGGTCGTGCTCAAGAAGGGCCGCTATGGGCCTTATGTCAGCCATGACGGCGTCAACGCGACCTTGCCGAACGACATGACGCCGGAAACGGTCACGCTCGAACAGGCGGTGACGCTCGTCGACGCCCGCGCAGCGATGGGCGGCGGCAAGAAGAAGGGCGGCAAGGCCAAGGCAGCGCCTGCCAAGAAGGCGAAGGCGGGGAAGGCTGAGGCGAAGCCCGATGTCGCCGCGCCGGCCGCCCGCCGGCCCGCCGGGCGCAAGCCGGCCTCCGGCAAGGCGCCGCCCGCCAAGGCTGCGGCCAAACCGAAGAAGGGCGCAGTCGCCAAGCCCGCCCGGAAGAAGGCTGCGGACTGAGCAGCTACTCCGCTCATTCCCGCAAAAGCGGAAACCCAGCGTGGGCTTACAACTGGGTCCCCGCTTTCGCGGGGACGAACGGTTAGCTGCTCGCGCTAGCGAACAATCCGCGCGATCACTACATTACCGGCATAGACGCGCCTGCATCGCAAGTCGGCTATAGCCGATTTGCGCATTTCATATGGCCGACATCGGGTAAACCCGATGTCGGCGCGCCGGACATTCCTTTTGAGCAAAACGAAAAGCAAAGCGACGTCCCTCCCCGACAAGGCCGCCATCCTCGCCTTCATCCGTGAGCAGCCAGGCAAGGTCGGCACCCGCGAGATCGCCCGCGCCTTCGGCCTGAAGAACGCGCTGCGCGCCGAGTTGAAGCGCCTCTTGCGCGACCTTGCCGACGAGGGCGCGGTCGAGAAGCGTCACAAGAAACTACATCATCCGGGCGCCCTGCCGTCCACCGTGCTCGCCGACGTCACCGCGCGCGACCGCGACGGCGACATGATCGCCACGCCGGACGAATGGGACGAAGAGGCACACGGGCCCGCGCCGAAGATCCGCATCCTCGTTCCGCGCAATGCGCGCCGCGGCGAAGCGCCGGGCCTCGGCGACCGCGTATTGCTGCGCGTCGACGAAACTGAGGAAGAAGCCGGCATCCGCCACCGCGGCCGCGTCATCCGCATCATCGACCGGCCGAAGCATCGCGTGCTCGGCATCTTCCGCACCGGCCCGCGCGGCGGGGGCCGGCTCGAGCCGGTCGACAAGAAAATGCTCGGCAAGGAGTTGCTCATTCCCGAAGGCGCGACCGGCGATGCGCAGGACGGTGACCTCGTCGCCGTCGAGACGTCGCACGCCGGCCGGCTCGGCCTCGCGTCAGGCCGCGTCGTCGAGAAGCTCGGCTCGCTTTCGACCGAGCGCGCCGTCAGCCTCATCGCCATCAACGCACACGGCATCCCGCACGTCTTCCGCCGCGAGACCGACGCCGAGGCGCAGGCTGCGAAGCCGGCGACGATGGCGCACCGCGAGGATTGGCGTGACGTACCTTTCGTCACCATCGACCCACCCGACGCCAAGGACCATGACGACGCCGTGCACGCCGCGCCGACGGACGACGGCGGCTTCGTCGTCAACGTCGCGATCGCCGACGTCGCGCATTACGTCCGCCCCGGCTCGGCGCTCGACCACGAGGCGCTCGTGCGCGGCAATTCGGTCTATTTCCCCGACCGCGTCGTGCCGATGCTGCCCGAGCGCATCTCCAACGATCTCTGCTCGCTGAAGCCGCAGGTGGAGCGCCCGGCGCTCGCCGTGCGCATGATCATCGGCGCGGACGGGCGCAAGCGCTCGCACACGTTCCACCGCATCATGATGCGCTCGGCCGCCAAGCTCTCCTACGAGCAGGCGCAGCTTGCGATTTCCGGCCGCGGCGACGAAGAGTCCGACCCGCTGGTCGAACCGATCCTCAAGCCCCTCTACGCGGCCTACGAGACCTGCGTGAAGGCGCGCAGCGAGCGCGCGCCGCTCGATCTCGACCTGCCGGAGCGCAAGATCCTGCTGAAAGGCGACGGCACCGTCGACCGCGTCATCGTGCCGGAGCGGCTCGAGGCGCACCGGCTGATCGAGGAGTTCATGATCCTCGCCAATGTCGCCGCTGCCGAGACGCTGGAGAAGGCGCGCGTGCCGCTCATCTACCGCGTGCACGACGAGCCGTCGCTGGAGAAGGTCAACGCGCTCCGCGAATTCCTTCAGACGCTCGACATCCCCTTCGCCAAGGCCGGCGCGCTGCGTCCCGAAGCGTTCAATCGCGTGCTGCGCCAGGTGAAGGGCCGCGACGCCGAGCCGCTGGTCAACGAGGTCGTGCTGCGCTCGCAGTCGCAGGCGGAATATGCCGCCGAGAACTACGGCCATTTCGGGCTCAATCTGCGCCGCTACGCACACTTCACCTCGCCGATCCGCCGCTATGCCGACCTGGTCGTACACCGCGGCCTCATCCGCGCGCTCAAGCTCGGGCCGGACGGGCTTGCCGAGAATGCCGATCCGGCCGTGCTCTCCGAGATCGCCGCAGCGATCTCGGCCACCGAGCGGCGCGCAATGCTGGCCGAGCGCGAGACCACCGACCGGCTGATCGCGCACCACCTCGTCGATCGCATCGGCGCCTCCTTCGACGGCCGAATCTCGGGCGTCACCCGCGCCGGCCTGTTCGTGAAGCTGCACGAGACCGGCGCCGACGGCTTCGTGCCGGCCCGCACCATCGGTGACGAATATTTCCGCTACGACGAGGCGCACCACGCCATGGTCGGCAAGCACTCCGGCGAGACCTACCGGCTCGGCGACAACGTCACCGTGAAGCTGGTCGAGGCCGCGCCGGTTGCGGGCGCCCTGCGCTTTGAGCTTGTGTCGGCAGGGCGTAAAGGAAGCGCGCGGCGCTTTCGCCACGAGGAGCGCAGGGGCGACCAGCGCCCGCACAAGAACAAGCACAAGGCAGTACGGAAACGGCGATGAGCGACAACCTCGGCCTGAGACTGACGGAGCGGATGACGAAGTCGGAGCGCGACCAGAATCATCCCGACAGCGAGCCGCGCAATGCCGCGACCCTGATGCTGATCGACCGCTCGGGACCGACGCCGAAGGTCCTGCTCGGCCGCCGCCATCACGGCCACAAGTTCATGCCGGGCAAGTTCGTGTTCCCCGGCGGCCGACTCGAGCCGCACGACGCCGAGATGAGCACGATCAGCGACCTGCACCCGGACATCGAGGCCAAGCTCAACACGCGCGTCGCCTCGCCGAGCGCCGGCTTCGCCCGCGCACTGGCACTGACCGCGATCCGCGAGACGGCAGAGGAGACTGGGCTCCTGCTCGGCGTGAAACGCGACGAGCCGCCGGCGACGCCCGGCGAGATCTGGGCCGAGTTCGCCAAGGCGAAGGTGCATCCCGACCTGGGCCAGATTCACTTCATCGCCCGCGCCATCACGCCGCCGCGGCGGCCCAAGCGCTTCGACACCCGCTTCTTCACCGCCGACGCGACCTCGATCGCGCACAGAATCGAGGGCGTGGTCGGGCCGGATTCCGAGCTCGTGGAACTCGCCTGGGCGCCGATCAGCGAGGCGGCGAAGCTCGACATGCCGACCATTACTGGCGTGATCCTCGAGGAATTGCTTGCCCGCGTCGCGGCCGGCATGGACCACAAGCTGCCAGTTCCCTGGTATTTCCAGGTCGACGGGGTGTTTCACCGGGAGCTGCTCTAGGCCCGGCTTTCCTTGACATTTGGCGGCCGGACGCTAGTTTCCGCCGCCAAAGGCACCCCAGACATCGGCGAACCGTTTTCGAGGACTTCAATCCATGGCCAAAGCCATCAGTCTCAAGATCAAGCTCGTGTCGAGCGCCGGCACCGGCCACTACTACGTGACCAAGAAGAACTCGCGCACGCAGACCGACAAGCTCGTGAAGAAGAAATACGATCCGGTCGCCAAGAAGCACGTC
>Ga0070660_100000880_pt1 | contig 20072 bp, 20 predicted proteins | sample KBSC33metaG_FD_64670 | JGI IMG/M metagenome (GOLD analysis project Ga0070660, IMG submission 64670) | Corn rhizosphere microbial communities from Kellogg Biological Station, Michigan, USA - KBS C3-3 metaG | ecosystem: Host-associated > Plants > Roots > Rhizosphere > Soil ... | reverse complement strand
TACTTAACAAGTTTAGTATTGCATTCGGGGCAGTGCGTTGGCATCTTGAACGGCTGTTCCGAGCCGTCGCGCAGCTTGACCAACGACTCGACGACCTCCGGAATAATATCGCCTGCTTTGTGAACGATAATGGTGTCGCCGACCCGGATGTCTTTGCGCGCCACTTCACTTTCGTTGTGCAGCGTGGCCATCTGAACGGTACTGCCGGCGACAACGACCGGTTCCAGCATGGCGACGGGCGTGGCTGCACCAGTGCGGCCAATCGACACGAAAATATCTTTGACTTTCGTCGTTGCCTGCTCGGCCGGATACTTAAAGGCGAAGGCGCCGCGCGGCGCTTTACCAACCACGCCGAGGCGTTCGTACAGCCGGCGATCATTGACCTTGACGACTAAACCATCGGTGTTAAAAGCCAGTTTCTGGCGTTCAGTTTCCCAGTGAGCGGCGAACTTCATAATCGCTTCGACGCTCGATAGCACGGTGGCATCTTTGTTGGCCAGGAAACCAAGACCACGCATCGCCTGATAGGCAAAATAATGCGTTGGGATTTCGCTGGCGTTGTCGCGCAGCATATCATACGCCCGGAAATGCAATGGTCGCTCGGCAACCAGCTGCGGATCGAGCTGACGGATGGTGCCCGCGGCGGTATTGCGCGGGTTGGCGAACAGCGGTTTGCCGGCGGCGGCGCGCTGCTCGTTGAGGGTGGCGAATTCGGCTTTGTACATCACAATCTCACCGCGCACTTCAGTTCGCCCCGTCAAGAATTGCTTGTATTTTTTATCAGCCCTCAGGCGAAGCGGCACCGAATCGATGGTACGGACATTGGCCGTAACGTCTTCGCCGACAAAACCATCGCCGCGGGTAATGCCGCGTACCAGCACACCATCCTGGTAAACCAAGGCGCAGGCCAGCCCATCCATTTTGATGTCGGCGAAATACTCCAGTTTGGCGCCGGCCGGCAATAATTTTACCATTCGCTCCTGCCAGGCCCGCACCTCTTCTTCGTTAAAGACATCGTTGAGGCTCAGCATGCGGCTACTATGTGCAACTTGCGTGAAGCCCGGTAATGGCGCGCCGGCGACGCGTTGCGTGGGCGAATCGGCCGTAATCAGGTCGGGGTGGGCAGCTTCCAGTTGGGCCAATTCGTGCTTCAGGCTGTCGGCGGCGGCCTCACTCATAATCGATTCGTCGAGCACATGATAGTGGTAGCGATAATCGTTGATCAAATCGCGGAGCTTACTAATCCGTTCAGCGGCCTGCTGCTTATTCATTGAGCAGCTCCCGGTAGAGACTATACATGTAGGCGTGCACGGCCGTGACGGCAAACATGGTCAGCAAGAAAAATATCCACTGCGCCAGCGGCGTCAGCCAGACAATAATCGGCAGCATGATAACGGCTGCGACGAGCAGTAAAATTACCGGCAGTGCCAGCACTTTGCGTAAGACCGTCCAGCGCCGATGCCGTACCAGCTGACGGGCCGAACGCAGAGCTTTCAGCGGCGTCATATCGGGCAGCGTTACAATGTAGAGCGCAAACAGGGAGGAACTGAGCATGTAGAGGCTGACCAGCGCCAAGACAATAAATAGCAGTGCCCACAGCAGTTTCTCGATCACATGGACGGCGATGCCATTGGTGATAACCAGACTATAGAGCGACGAACCGATCAGCAACGGGATCAGCTGCAGGCCAACGACTAACAGCACCAGAATAAACGGAATCAAGGGGTACATGCCCTGGTAGTAGGCATCTCGAATGCGCAACCGGTGGCCGGCCAACACCTGCCGCAAAGCCCAAATAACCGCCAAGCTAACGATCAAAGCTAAAAATAGCTGATAGGCACCGGCCGTATTACTCGAGCCGTTACCCGCCGATCCAACCAGCACTACGAAAATGCTCAAACCAGAAGCCAGCGAGCCGAGGTGACCGGTAAAAATCTGGTTCAGCTGACTCTTCAGGCTGGCCACATCAGTACTGCTGGCCAGGCCCTTAACTAAAATCAGATTGAGCAGTCCGTAAACCAGAGTGATGCCAATAAATAAACGCCGGTGCAACCATAGCAATTCGACAACTGCTTTTGACAGGCGCCAAACGTTAGGCAGACGGATGGGGTGCTTTACGCGTTTTGGCCAGCGCAGCGAACGGTAGGCCGGCAATGCGGCGCCTAGCAGCTCAGTTTGGAGAGTCGCGGTAGCAGCCATCGTTTTCTTTTTGGCGGCAGGCTGAGCAGCAGTTCGTCGCCTGGCAGTCTTCCCGGTTTTTTTAGCCATGCCTACAGTATATCGTACAGCTAGCTTTCGTTACCTACGAGCCAGCCAGTCGATCGGCAAGAGCTTTCAGGCCGTTTTCATGGTCACGCGTAATTGCCTCTAAGGTGATCAGGCGATCGTGTACATTGCCGATTCCATCCTCAACCTTTACCAGTCGGTGTTTTATAGCTGGCAGATCTTTAACGTACTCCATAATAATCCGCAACTCGTCGTGTAAAACTTCGCCTAAAAGATCTCTTTTATTCTCATCATCTAAGCTCTGCATAGTGTACATAGCATAGGCCCGATCAAACCAATGCGCAATCATAATGAAGCCGGATTTAAGGTTTTCTTAACATCTAGGCGTGCGTGTTCATGGCTCGCAGGCGGGCGATGCGATCATCCAGCGGTGGATGGGTACTGAACAGGCTAGCCAGACTGTGGCCCTTCAGTGGGTTAGCAAAGAAAAGGTGGGCTGTCGAAGTGTTTTGATGGCGCATGGTACTACCGGTTTGTTTGAGTTTTTCGAGGGCGCTGATGAGGCCTTCGGGGTAACGCGTTGTCAAGGCGCTGGTGGCGTCGGCCAGGTATTCGCGTTGACGGGAGATCGCCAGCTGGATCATGGTGGCGACGATTGGCGCAATGATAGCCGCCACAATGCCTAGCACCAGAAATAACTGATTGTTTTCACGGTCGTCGTCGCTGAACCAGGTTAGGCGCAGCATAATGTCAGCCAGCAACGAAATGACCGCCGTCAGCGCAAAGGCCACCATGCTGACCCGGATATCGTAATTTTTGACGTGCCCCATCTCGTGCGCCACGACAGATTCCAGTTCGCTGTCATTCATAATCTGCAGCAGGCCGCTGGTCACGCAGACCACCGAGGATTTTGGATTACGGCCGGTAGCAAAGGCATTCGGCGCCGGGTCATCCATAATAAACACCCGCGGCGTCGGCAGGCCGTCGGTGATGGCCAAGTTCTCGACGATGCGAAACAGTCGTGGGTTGTCGCGCTTTTGAATTTCTTTCGCTTGGTTGACGGCCAAGGCCAGACGCGAGCCGGCGTAATACGTAATCAGCGTGTAGATAGCAGCGCCGATCAAGCCGCCGTAAAAGACACCGGTACTGCCGCCCAGCCAAACTTTATCGAGCAGCCACACGACAGCGCCCACGAACAGCATGAAGATGATCATAATGATCACTGTCTTGCGTTTGTTAGCAGCTATATCAGAGTACATGGGAGCCTAGAATTGGACATCGACCGGGTTTTGGACGGCAGCCGTTTGAGCTTCGTCTAGTTCAAAGAATTCCTTATCCTGCTTGAAGCCGAGGAGGCTGGCAAAGATATTGGTCGGGAATGTTTTGCGCTTGGTATTGAAGTCACGTACGACGCCATTGTAAAAGCGGCGCGACGCCTGGATCTTGTCTTCGGTGTCGGTCAGTTCGGCCTGCAATTCCTGAAAGTTCTGAGAAGCCTTGAGGTCCGGGTAGGCTTCAGCCACGGCGAACAGGCTCTTCATGGTTTGCTGGAAGTCGCCCTCGGCCTTGGCGGCCTCGGCAGGCGTAGTAGCGCTCAAAGTCTGGGCCCGGGCAGCCGTGACATCTTCAAAAACCGACTTTTCATGGGTGGCATAGCCTTTGACGGTGTTGACGAGGTTAGGTATCAGGTCGGCCCGCCGTTTCAGCTGAACGGTAATGTCGCTCCAGGCTTCATTGGCGCGCTGGTTGGCCCGCACCAAACTGTTGTAGAGTGCAGCAATAATAATGACGATGAGGACGATAACGACAATGGCGATAATCATGAAGTGACTCCTTAGTTTTTACTCTTTTCATTATACAACAGTTAGCGGCTGGCCTGATATGATAGAAAGAGTTTATGAAAGCTCCTCGATCGCGCAAAAAACGACGTTTGCCTTATTTGCTGGTTGTGGGGTTAGTGGTCGCCTACGTGGTGTGGGCAACCCTGCGGCCGTTGCCCAATCTGCAGCCTGCTACGCCCAACGCGCAGTTACAATTACACACCACCAGCGGACATGTAGCGTGGCCGAGCAGCAGCCAAGCGGCAGTTGGCGTAGTGCAAACCGATATTTTAGAGGTCAACGGTAATCAAGTGCCGGTACCGATTGCCAGTACCGCCAAAATTATCACCGTGCTAACAGTCCTGGAGAAAAAGCCGCTCCAGCTGGGCCAGGATGGTCCAACGCTGACGCTGACCGACCAGGACGTGGCACTTTACAACAACTATGTTGCCCAGGACGGCTCGGTTGTACCGGTTCAGGCCGGCGAACAACTGAGTGAGCGTCAGGCGCTGGAGGCCATTATGCTGCCCTCGGCCAACAACATGGCCGACAGTCTGGCTATCTGGGCTTTTGGTTCTCTGGGCGCCTACAGCCAAGCCGCCAACGACTATTTGGCCCGTCACGGCCTGACGGCAACTCACGTTGGCAGCGATGCCAGCGGCCTGTCGCCGACCACCACCAGCACCGCCCACGATCTGGTGCTGCTTGGCAAATTAGCTCTGGCCAATCCGGTCCTGACAGCCATAGCCGGCCAGCCCTCAGCTACCGATATCCCGGTTGCCGGCACCGTCGATAACGTCAACATTCTACTCGGCAGCAACGGTATTATCGGCCTTAAAACCGGCAATAGTGATCAGGCCGGCGGTGTCTTCGTGGCGGCAGCCAAAGCCGCTGTCAACGGTAAAACCCCGGTGGTCATCACCGCCGTCGTCGGCGCTCCCGATCTTAGCAGCGCCATGCGCGATAGTGTGACGCTCGTACGCAGCGCCCAAAATAATTTTCAAACCGTCAATGTTATTCGAGCTGGCGCAATCGTTGGCCGCTACCGGCAACCGTGGAGCGGCAGCCTAGCGGCGACGGTCGCCCAAGATTTGAATGTCACAACCTGGGCCGGCAGCACAATTACTACCAGCGTCAGTCTCAAGCCCCATTCCCCCACAGCTACATCTGGTCAAATCGTTGGCAGTCTGCGAACTGCTCCATCCGTGTTTATGGATCCTACCTCAGTCCCCGTAAAAATTCAGTCGGCTACTTCTTCGCCATCAATACTGTGGCGCCTAGCTCACCCCTATTAAGGAGGGTCACCCTAGATATAATCCAGACGGTTAAGTTTTCGTCCGCGTTTAATAATAATTTCAGCCCCCTCTTCTATGAGACCATCGAGGAAATCTTGATTAACCAGAGCTATCGCGATGGCGCTTTCATACGATACTGAATTTCGGGTAGCTATACTAGATAGCGACACCTGGACATCTTCGGGCAAACTCAAAGTTGGTCCGTCTTCAATGGCGATATTAATCTTGGTATTCTCTGAAGCGTGGTTCATATAAGGCCCGCCCTTGAATTCATTTGGTGGGCGCTGAGGGATTCGAACCCCCGACCCCCTCGGTGTAAACGAGGTGCTCTAGCCAGCTGAGCTAAGCGCCCCTGCTTTTGCCTGTAAAGCCATTGTGATTATCAAACTGCAAAATGCAATGCATGGGCCAGTAACAATGAGCCATTATGCGCTTGCCTCGCTACTCGCTACTCGTCAATGCATTGGTCATTGCCAATTGTTAATCGTTCCTGGCTTTGCGCAGCAAAGCGTGGTGCGGATGAGAGGACTTGAACCTCCACGTTCTTGCGAACACTAGCTCCTGAAGCTAGCGCGTCTACCAATTCCGCCACATCCGCGCGAAAAGACCACCATATGGTATCTGTTTTGAGCCAAAAACTCAAGCGTCATAGACCTTTGCTATAATGAAAAGTATGTTTAAGTTCTTCAACCGTAACAATGCCCCGTTGGCTTTTGAGGAGACAAGAGCGCCGATGACGCCAGAACAAGTACGGAGACTTGTATGGATAGCAACCGACTTTAACGAAGCTCTTGAATCTCTACCGCCCGACAATCCCACTCGGTTACAGATAGAGGCTGACCGAGAGGATTTACGGCGTGCACGTCGTGCAGGCGAGCAATTTATAGCTCACGATCGTACTCTTTACTAGTTAGCTGCGGGGCAAGTGATCGTAGAGGTGTTCGAAACCGTAATCAGTGCGGACGATAGCCTTGATGTCGTCCAGTGAACTGCCGAATTTGACGCCGGGATTGAGTGTGCCGTAGGGATCAAAAATCTGTTTAACTTTTTGCAGCAAGCCGTAGAGTTCGGTGCCATAAATTGCTTCAAGGTACGGTGTACGCAAGCGGCCGTCGCCATTTTCGGCACTAATCGATCCGCCGAGATTACGCACTAACGTATGGTACTCATCCATCAGGCGGAACACCTTTTGGCGATCGCCGACCTGCCCAAGATTAAGCCGCGGCTGGACATGCAAAATGCCGTCACCGGCATGACCCCAAACGGCCATCGGTAAGTTAGCGCTCTTGAGTAGGGCGTAGATACCCTGGCAATAGTCCTGCAACTTATCAAGTGGTACCGCTGCATCGCCAATAATTGGCACGGCACGTAGCAGTCCCTCATTATTACCAAGCAGAGCACCAGTTGCCTGGCGTAATTTCCAGAACTGCTGCTGTTGCTCGGGGTCATTGGCAATACGTATATCCGAGCTGTACTTCTCAAGCACGCGCTTGGCGGCCTTGGTCAGCTTTTTAACGTGGCGCTCGGAGCTGTCGAATTCGACCAGCAGGACTATCGCCGGATGGGGCTGGGGCATAATTTCTTTAAGCTGGTTCGGGTTTTGCGCATGAATCTGGTCCAGCAAATTGCCGTCGACCAGCTCGAGCGCGCTTGGGCGTTCCGACAGATTAGACAACTCAAGAACCGCTTGCTGCGCATCTTCCAGGCGATCGATAGCCGCCAGCAATAGGCTGGTGTGCGGGTTGTGTACCTCGGTCGTCAAAATAGCTTCAGTGATAATACCGAGGCTGCCTTGGCTGCCAACAAACAGCGGCGTCAGATCAAACGAACCATCGCGACGCTTAATATCGAATAGGTCGTAGCCGGAATTATGCTTAACGCTGCCGGGCGCCAAACGATCAACAAGCTCGCGCTGCTCTTCGAGTAGGGTATCGATTGAGCGATAGATTTCGCCCTCAAACGTCGCCAGGCCGAGTTTTTTGCTCAGTTCACGCTTGCTTAAACGACCAGTTTCAATGACTTCACCGTTGGCCAGCACCACCCGTAAGCCTTGGACAAATTGGCGCGTATCGCCGTACTTAAAGCTATGCTCGCCCGAAGCATTATTGGCAATGGCACCACCAATTGTCGAATACTCGGCCGAAGCCGGATACGGCGGCAGGAAACGTCCGTGCGTGTGCAACGCTTGCTGGAGCTTGCCGTAATTGATGCCCGGCTCTACCGTCACGGTGTGCGCTTTGGTGTCGAGCTCCAGAATGCGATTCATGTGCGCCGGGAAAACCACCATAATACCGCTGCCCAGGGCTGCACCCGTCTGATCGGTACCGGCGCCCCGGGCCGTTATGGGTATAATCCGGCCCCGCTCGGCCAACTGCCACGTAAAGCGGGCTGTTTTGCGGACATCATTTTCATTCCGTGGATACGTTACCAGTGACGGCACCAACTGCAATATGCTGGCATCGGTAGCAAAATAACGGCGGGCATCGGTGCTCGTCATCACCTCTCCGACCAGATGCTCCTGCAGATAATGCGCGACTTTACTCATCAATTTTTATACCTGTTAGCTCCAGCATAACTTCTAGCAGTATCATAGCACAAGTCGGCGCCGGACGCTTATGGTTTGGACAGATGAAGGGCTCCCGACCTTTGGCCTACTCGAATGCGCGGCTTCGGGACCAATCTAAAAAGCTCCGAATACATCGGAGCTTTTTAGATTGGTGCGGATGAGAGGACTTGAACCTCCACAGGATTGCTCCCACTACCACCTCAAGGTAGCGCGTCTACCAATTCCGCCACATCCGCCCGCAAAGACCACCATATGGTATCTGTTTTGAGCCAAAAACTCAAGGTTTTGACGGTGGCTGCATCATGCGGGAGATTGCGTGGGCTGCTGAGGCGTACGAGATCCTTCGACAGCGCTTCGCTTGCTCAGGATGACCGCAGTTACTGCGTGATTGCGGTCAATTCGTGACTCGAGCTTGGCGAATCTCCCAGTTTTGAACATTCTCAAAACGATCGGCCGCGGTACTAATGGGTTGTTCGGTAAGGCCGGCAACCTGCCCATTCGTCAGATACAGCAACCGTGGCTGGTACAGACCGAGGGCCGGATTGTCCTGTCGCCAGGCCTGTAAGAAAGGTTTGTATTTTAGCGTGCGCAGCGCCGGGTCAAGGCGTGTGCGACCGGCCTCTAGCGAAGTGTCGGCCGTGGTGTTCTTGTACTCTGATAAGTTTAGGCGATTGGCAGAACGGACGTCGGCCTGCGAGCTGTCCCAGTACACAAAAACATCTGGGTCATTGCCGATGGATATGCCATACAGCACGGCATCATAGCCGTGATACGACAAGGTGGTCTGAAAGTCGGCCGGATCCTGCAGCTCGAGATGCACATCGACGCCGAGCTGTTTCCACTGCGCCACTAGTTGGCGAGCAACGCGCGCATATTCCGGTGTATTGGCAGCGCTCAAGGTGAAGCTCAGCGATTGGCCGTTTTTGGTACGCTTGCCGTTCGCTGCAAGCGTCCAGCCATCTGCATCGAGCGTTTGCTGGGCTCCTTTCAGATTGAAACCGGCCTGGGTCAAGCTCGGGTCATAGCCCAATTGACCAGCCAAGAACGGTTCACGCACAGCGTGCGTGGGGTAACCAAGCTTTTTGATAATTGTCGGCACGTCGGCCGCGCCAACCAGCGCCGAGCGTACCTGCGCGTCAGCCAAGACACCGCTTGAAGTCTTGAAAAATACCATCGTCGCTGCCCGTAGTAAAAGATTGTGCACGTCTGCCTCAGGCAGCTTCTGCAGTTCCGGCGGCAGCTCATTCAATCCCTCCACCGCCGTCAGCTGGCCGGTCTTGAAAGCGGCTACCAGTTGCGGCTGCGAGGCATAAGCGTGGACTACAAATTCCTGCAGCTTTGGCCGGCCATTGGCATAATCCGAAAAGGGCTTCAAGGCGATCTGTTCTTGAGCGGTGCTAGGGTCGCCGCCGGCAACCTGAATGGCGTTCCACGCGAACGGCCCAGCGCCGACCGGCTTGACGGTATTAAAGTCGGCAGCCCGCATATCAACAGCCGGCGTCTTGGCCAGCACGTGTTGCGGCACGATGCCGTTGGTTAAATTGTGCGGGAACGAAGCCAGCGGGTCGGGTAGCTTAAAGACGACTGTTTGCGGGTCGGGCGCACTGACCGTTATACCCTGCCAGCTGTGCAGCAGCGGCGACTGAGCGTCCGGATTTTGGATCAACTGATACGTAAAGACAACATCGGCACTGGTCAGCGGTGCGCCATCCTGCCATTTTAGACCAGGCTTCAGGTGCACCGTATAGGTGCTGCCATGCTCATCGGCACTGTAATCTTTAGCCAGCTCGCCCGTCAATTGACCATGGCTATCATAGGTTAAAAGCCCCGCAAACAACAACCGCGAAACGGTAGCATCGACATCGCTGGTAGCATAGAGTGGGTTGGCATTAGTAAAGGTGCCCAATACTCCCTCGTTATATATACCACCCGCCACTGGCCGTAATGTTTGATAATAGCCGCTCAGCGATATATTCTGCGCCACCAGGCCGGCAATCAGCAAACAGATCAGTGCCAACCAGGCAATGACGAAACGACGGACCGGCAGCAAACGGTCGTAACGCCGGAAAAATAGCTGCTCCAGATTTTTTTCAGCCTGTGACCCCAGTCCTTCAACCTGCCGTTGACTCTGGCGCCAACCGCGCCGGAAACGCAATCGCAGATGCCGAAGCTGCATCGTCCGCCGACCTTACTTTACGAGTACGCCAAGTATCAGCGACAGGCTGAATACCAGCGCACAGATAATCGTTAGCTGGAAAATCGTCTTATCGGTGCCGCGCCGAGTGGTGTTGACTTCACCGGCGCCGCCCAAACCGGCGCCCAGGCTGGCGCCGCGCGTTTGAATCAAAATCAGTAGCGTCATCAGCAACATCGAGCCGATAGTCAGATAGTTCCAGATACTCATGTTTTCACGTCCTCTAAAATAGCTGTTACTAAATAGTTTACCAGCCCAATGACCATACCGGCAAACACGGCCGCCCAGAAATTAGTGATGTGCAGCGGCGTGTACAGCTTGCTGGCGATGAAAACCGTCAGGCCATTGATAATTATCATGAACAAACCCAGCGTAAACAACAGTGCCGGCAGCGAGAAAATGACTAGAATTGGCTTTAAAACCACGTTGATGATCGCCAGCACCAGGCCGGCAATGATAATGACGCGCAGTTTGCTGTCATAGGTGATACTGGTACTCAAAAAACCGGCGGCCACCCATAAACCAAGGCTGCAGACGAACCAGCGGGTCAAGAAGCGATACAGCGGCCTGTTCATAAGCACTATTGTACAGGAGCAGCCGCCATCCTCACACTCGCCGGTCAGTCATGTTTGCAGAGCTAGTCAGTAACTGACGGCTCAATCCCGGCGCCGATACGAGCCGCCTCGGCGCGCAGACCAGCGAGATACTGCTGGGTGGGGATTTCTCCCTGAAGCAGTCTTCGAAACGGCGTCAGGGCCGGCGCGTTTTCTAAAGCTTTTTGGCCCAGGTCGGCAATCAATTCATTATTTACAGCTACTGGAGTATCAGATTCGGGAGGAAAACTAGCGCGTTCCATAGCACTATTTATACTGTGTTTGGCCGCTTAACGCAATTCCTGCGACAATCGCCGACTGAGTACTTTGATACCGGTGGGCGTGATCAAAATATCGTCTTCAATACGGACGCCAATTGCCTCTTCGGCGATATAAATACCCGGCTCGACTGTCATAACCACGCCCGGCTCGAGCGGCCGGTCGTAATCGCCAATATCGTGGACATTGAGACCGAGAAAATGTGAGGTAGCGTGCGGCGTAAAGTGCCGAATATTCTGGTTGCTGATGGTTTTGATGAGGCCGAGTTCACGCTGCTTTTCACCCAAAAAATGAGCTACTTGCTCTTCGTATTGGCGCAGTTGAACGCCCGGCCCGAGCAGGCTCATGGCAAATTTTTGCGCCTCCAGCACCGCGCCGTGCACGGCTTGCTGACGGCGTGACGGCGTGCCGAGACTGCGCGTCCGGGTAAGGTCGGCACTGTAGTGTTCGACTTCGGCACCGACGTCCAACACCACCAATTCGTCGGCCGCCAGCGGACCGTTGTTAGCCACATTATGCAGGGTACAGGCACGCGCTCCGCTGGCCACAATCGGCTCAAAACCGTGCCCAGTCGCACCGCGCCGCCGGAAACCGCGGCTTATTTCAGCCTCAAGCTCATATTCATGCCCGTAGCCAGCCAGCTTGGTCGGACGTGTCGCTTCTTTGAGGCTGGCTACCGTAATGTCGATTGCCGCCTGGATGGCCTGCAATTCGGCGGGCTGTTTGATCATGCGCAAGCGGCTCAGATGGGGCGATAGGTCCAGTAAAGCCAGGCTAGCGTTATGGCTTTGCAGTCGTTGCACGAGGGCGGCGCGGGCTGGATTGGTGTACAGGCCATAGGCCGCAATATAGGCCGGCGGGATGCCCACCGTGGCCACGTGCTTGACCTTTTTCAGACGGCCGCTCAATTGATCCCAGCCGGCTTTTTCATCCATCACGGCCTGAATACCGGAGCGTCGCGTGAGCGCTTCGGTTTGGACCGCGCCGTCAAACGCTTCACGGCTGGCCGATCGGCCGGGCACGATTACATATTCTTTATCGCGGTCCATCACCAGTACAAGATCCGGCTCGTCGAGACCGGTCAGGTACCAAAAGTTGGCGTCTTGAGCGAAGCTGTAGGTACTGTCGGCACCGCGCTGCAATAAGCCATTGGCTGTCAAAACAATCGGCGCCGTACCAGTAAATAGCTGGCGCAAACGCTGCCGATTGCCCGCAAAAAAGTCACTCGTGAAATAAGATTGCATAATCAGTCTTCAAGTATAGCAAATCTAGGTCGAAAGTTTGGCTCGGCGAGCCTCATTTTTGAGCGGCCGCAAATACTGTTTGAGGATGACGGCTTTTTTGGCACCAACGACTTTTTCGAGCTCAAAGTCCCGAGCCTGCATGACACCACGCATGCTGCCAAAGGTTTTGAGTAACTTTTTGCGGGTTGCCGGGCCGATTGTCGGAATGTCGTCGAGCAGGCTGGCCGTCTGGCGCTTGGCTTTGAGCACGCTGTGATAGCTGACCGCAAAGCGGTGCGACTCGTCGCGGATGCGCTGCAGCAGCTTTACCAAATTTGTACTGTGCGGCACATTTACCACAATAAAGTCATCGCTCTCGGTCGCAAAACCACCCAAATCATGCAGTATCTGCTCGTTGAGCGTCACCCTCGAGGCATCTTTTTGGATGACAATTTGCTCTTCGCGCTTAGCCAAACCGATAAACGGGATGTTCGTGCAGCCGCACTCGTCCCGCGCCTGAATGGCCGCATCGAGCTGGCCTTTGCCGCCATCAATCAACACCAGGCTCGGCACGCCCCAAGCTTTGCGGTTCTTTTCGCTCAACCGCCGCCGCAAGGTTTCATTCATATTATAAAAGTCATTGTTATGGTTAATCTTGGTCTTGAACTTACGATATTCAGCTTTATTGCTGACGCCATTTGTGAACACAACCATGCTGGCTACCACGTCGGTGCCTTGCTGATGACTAATGTCGTAGCCTTCGATACGTTGCGGAAATTGCGACATACTTAACAAGTTAACTAATTCATTTAGGGCGTGGTCTTTGCTGATATCGAGGAATTCTTTATCGCTGAAGATGACCTGTTTGCCTAAGCCCTGCAAGGCAAACAATTGATTCCGCAATTTACTAGCAGTTTCAAAATCCTGCACTTTAGCCGCTCGCTTCATGTCTCGTTCTAGTTCTTTTTCGATCGTTTTGCGCCGACCCTGAATAACGGCGATCAGTTTGCGTAAGTTGGCCCGATAATCTTCCAGGCTGGTCTTGCCCTCTTCCAAACCGGGATCAAGGCCAAGATGATAATGCAGCGTCGCTCGTTTTTGGCCGATCATGCGGCGGGTGGCAAACGGGAAAGCCCGGCGCAGCAACTTCAGCGACTGGCGCACGGCATAGGTACTAAAATACGGTCCAAAATAGCGGGCGCCGTCGTCGAGCGGTCGACGGGTGGTTGTGACCGTCGGATAGTCGCTGTCATAATCGATCCGGATGTAACTCATGGCTTTATCGTCGCGGAGCAAAATGTTGTAGCGCGGCATGTAGCGCCGAATCATTTCGGCCTCTAAGAAGAGTGCTTCGATCTCACTGTCGACGCACATCCAGTCGACATCGGCGATTTCTGCCACCAGTGCTTCAGTCTTGGGGTCGCGATTGTGCGAGGCCTGAAAATACTGGCGCACCCGATTGCGCAATACCGCCGCCTTACCAACATAAATAATTTTACCGCCGGCATCCTTATGGAAGTAGACACCTGGTTTTTTCGGTAATTCATCGAGTTTTTTCTGAAGTGCTATATGCATCTCTATCCATTTTACCGCATATAATGTTGCAAAATATATATTTAATAGTATAATGTAGCTATTATGTCAAGTAATGGTAGCTTCGAAGCCATTGTCGCCGGACAATTTGAGGCGCAGCCAGACTGGTATCAAGCCCACCTGAGTAGCTGGGAAGAGCTCGATATGGCCGGTGCCCTGCCGCTGATTGCGCCTATCAGTTCGGTCGCCTTTTTGGGCCTGCAAATCGAGACCGAGTGTCGCCAAGCCGCCGTGCGCTACCACCACGCCAAACAGCAGCTCGACCTCGAAACGACCGACAACTCACAAGCGCTGGACGAAAGCCTGCTCCAGATCCGTCAAGCAAACAATTCCCGTCAAATTTATGAGACTATCTATAGCGACGTCGAGGAAAATCTGGTATATGGTGCTGATTATATCGGCGCCATTGAATTGGCTTTACAGGCCCAGCTGCAGCTAATCCACCATCTAGATATTGGTGATGAGGCTGAGCGGGTTCGGCTCGAAGAGCTAGCCCTCCATACCTGTGCTCGTTATGCGCGAGAAGACGGTATGCATTTTAAGGGTGTGCACGCTATCCACTAACGACGGCACGGCTGTCCTGTGCCGTGCAAGCCGGACATTCTTCCTGCTGGAGGCACGCCGCGCACACCAACATTAGTTTGTTACAAGTTGTAACGGCACAGTTTTCGTAATTACTTGTTTTGGCGTCGCAGTGCACGCAGCTGCCAATATCGGTAGCTTGCTCAGAAAATTTCGTGCCCATGCGATTGTCAAAAACATAGAGTGAACCCTCCCACAGGCCGGCATCGCCATAGGTCTCGCCATACTTCACAATGCCGCCGTCAATCTGATAAACCTCCTGGAAACCGCGTTTCTTCATGAGCATGCTGAGCACCTCGCAGCGAATGCCGCCGGTGCAATAGGTGACGACGGGCTTATCTTTGATGGCGTCGTATTTGGGATCTTCCAGCTCCTCGACAAAATCTCGAGTGCGGTCTACCGCTGGCACCAACGCCTGTTTGAATTTGCCGACCGATGCCTCAAAAGCGTTCCGACCATCAAAAAAGACAACGTCATCGCCGCGTTGATTGACCAAATCATGCACTTCTTCAGGTTGGAGATGTTGGCCGCCGCCGACAATTCCAGCTTCATCAACTTCAATTTCGTCAGCAGCGCCAAACGTCACGATTTCCGGCCGAACTTTAACCACAAGTTTAGGGAAGTCGTCACGGCTACCGTCACTCCATTTGAATTTGGTATCAGTAAAATAGGCTTTCGTTGCTTTGACGTAGGTTTTGAGGCTGGCAGTATCACCGCCGAGCGTGCCATTGATGCCGTGCTCGGCAATCAGGACACGGCCTTTCAGCTGCAACGTTTCGCACAGCGTGCGTTGCCACAGCCGGATCGCTTCTGGATCCTTCACAGGGACAAACTTATAGAACAGTATTATTTTCTGCATTGCTTCTAGTATAACTAATCGGCAGCCCTAATGACGACTGACGAAGAGCACTACAATCACCGCCATCAGGATCAAAATAGTGCTCACCATGGTAGCGTCAACCAGCCGCTGGTGTTTCTTCTGAACCTTTTGTTGATCAGCTTCGTAGCTCGCCCGAGCTTTATAAAAGGCCACCTCTTCATCGCTGGAGCCGACGCTGGCATCGGCCTGTCGCAGTAGCGTTTGCAAGGCAGCCGTACCGCTGCCGCTGACTGCTGCCGCGGCTTTATCGCGCATAATCGGGTCGCGTTCGAAGTCGATTTCCCGCTCTACAATCTCACGCCGCAAAACTTTTTTAACATCACCGCCTCGTAAGTGCTCGGCCACTAAACGGCGCAAACCCCGCTCGCCAATCAGATGCGTTTCATAAATCTGGCGCAATGTACTGCCCTCCACCGTGACCTGTTCGCTGAGGCTGAGCAGCTCGGCCCGATTGAGCGTTTCGATGTTTTTGTCGATTTTGAGCTTTGGTTGCTCGGGCTTGGCAGGCGCTTTTTCAGATCGCGCCACCTCAACGGCTTCGGCCCCGATCAGCATATGACCAATCCGCTCCGGTGCTTTTTGCTGGCCGTGCAGCTGCATAGCTTCAGCTGCCGGGCGGCGATTGGGGGCTATTGTTTCGCTAGCCGCAATTGCTGAAGCCACCGCTTGGCGGCGCTCCGCAAACATAGCTGCTGCCGGCGTGTCGGCTCGCTCGCGAGCCAATTGACGAATACGCCGCTCCTTGAACGTAATGTCCTGCTCCAAGCGATCGACCTGTTTTTCTAGCTTTTTCTGCACCGGTTCCAGCTTCTTCTCGGCCTGCAGACGGCCGCGGCGGCGTCCGATTAGATACCCGATGATGCCGCCCGGCAGATTGCGCAGCACCAGCTCATCGCGCACCGGCACATACTCCGGCCGGAAAGCAGCTCGCGGGCCGCCACCAGCCATAGCATTTGTCATATAAAGCCCCGTGCCACGTCCGATAGCCGTCGCTGCAGGCGCCAAGGGCGTCTTCCGTGACCGAGTGTTTGTCGACGGCGGGGAGGCTGGCGCCGCCTCAACAGCTGGACGCTCGGGCTGATCAATAACGACTGGCTGTTCATTAAATTCGCGAGGCGTCGGGTCTTCGGGCAGAGCTTCAATCGGCTCGGGTTCTGGCTCAGTCGCAACATCGTCTTCAACGCCCATTTCGGCCAGCGTCTCAGCCAATGCCATCTCGGCATCCTGGCCAGCAATCAGCCGTTCCTGAAAAGCAACGACAGCATCACTGGCGATGGCTTCTGACGCCTCTTCCGGTTCTCCTTGCAACTCTTCAGCCTGATGCGCGGCAGCGATTTCGCGCTGCACTGTCTGCTTTTCGGTTTCGCTCAGATGTTCGAGCGGCGCTTCGGCCTCAGGCGCTTCGGCGACTTCGGCCGCCGCCGGTGTCTGCTTGGCAGGCTTTTCAATTTTTTCCGGCGCCGTCCAGAAACTATCTGGCGTGGCTTTCTTTTCAGCTCGTTCGGTTTTCGGCTCAACAGAAAAAACGCCGAGATTTTCAGCGCTCTTCTTCTTTTTCTTGCCGAGCTTCTTTTCGCCGGCGTCACTAAATGTATCTTCAGGCGTCGGTGGTAAGAAAGGTGAATGTTCCATACTATATCAAGATAATCATGCGCATTAATTGGCAATCACAAACACTTTAGTATACGATTTTTTACTCGTTCTGACAATGGCTATGACACCTTAGACGGTGATAGGGCTGCGGTGGCGGAGCTGTTGCTGCCACTCCCGGTAGACCAAGCCGATGATAATCACGTCGAGCACCGTCAGAAACGCCATACCAAATGTCGCGGCCGTAATAAGTTGATACACCTGATAAATCAGGAAGAGACCGAGCGCACCGAGCGCCCACGGATAGGCCCACATTTTGTTGAGCAATAGGCAGACGACCAGCACAACTTTAACCAGGCCGTGCGTTAGCAAAAAGGCGGCCGCGAACAGATTGTGACCGCTGGCCAGATGATGACCGGCTTTGGCAATGTGGCTGGCTACGAGATTATGTGGATTATTTTCAAGCGCGCTTTGTGTCAGAAAGCGCGTAATGCCGTTGATGGCGTTGGGACTGAGCGCCAGCACGAGCACGCCACCGATTAGCTCCAGCGTACCATCAATACCTTTGATGATAATGCCGATTTCATAGGTCTTATCGAGCAGTGTTTTTGGCTTGAACCACGGCATGCCCCTCACTATAGCATGAGGAGTGGGCTAGTTAGTTTTGGCGTCTTCTTTGGCAGCGTCGACAGAGGTCGGCTTGGGTTCATCCTGGAGTTTGCCGCCAGGCCGACTTTCGGCATCTTGATCGCCTTCGACAACATTGCTTTCCGTTTCGGATTCAACGTCAGCTTCATCACCTGGTTCGGCGTCACCACCGGCGGCGTCGTTGGCAGCAGCCAAAGCACTCGGCTCATAGACGGTGGCGATAGAGTGCTCGGCTTCAGTTTCAATCTCGACGCCTTCGGGGGCGGTCAGGTCGGCTACCGTTACATGGTCGCCGATTTCGACGAGCTTCTCGGCGTCGTATTCTAAGAAGTCGGGCAGTTTACTGGCAATGGCTTTCACCTGAACGGTCTCGAGCTGGGTCAGGACAATCAGGCTGTTGCGCTCAGCCGGGCTGGATTCATTGCCCTCGGCGTAGCGCGGACGGACGGGGATCTCGGCGTCAACCTTCTGGTTTTTGTCGACGGCGTTGAAAACTATGTGCGTCAGCAAGTGTTTGCGGGGATCAAACTCGGCATCTTTGATAAGTGCTACGAAAGACTGGTCGCCGGCTTTCAGTTCTACCGGGTGGTGTTTGCCGGCCTGCTGCCAGACCTTCATCATCTGAACGGTGTTGCCCTGCACGTTGATCGAAGGTTTACCGTGGTCATGAATAACGGCTGGCACGGTGCCCTGGCTGCGCAAATGCTTAACGGCTTTGCCGGTAACTTCGCGGGCTTCCAATGTCAGACTAATAGTATCCTGGGCCATAGTAGGTAATAAACTCCTTATTGCGATCTAGTATAACAGATTGAGCGCGCTGTGTCACCTGCCCTTCCATCATTCTGAACTTATTTCAGGATCCATGCCAGCTGACTAGGACATGGAGCAAGAATGAATCCAGGATGACAGATGAAGACGAAACAGTTAAGATTGAGGGATGCTCGATGTCACCCATATCATCCAGGCCGGCGGCTTGCTATTGATTGCGGCTCTCATCTTCGGCGAATCCGGTATGTTTATCGGCTTTTTCTTCCCCGGCGACACGCTGTTGCTGAGCGCCGGCGTTTTCGCGGCCCAAGGCAAATTATCGTTGGCCGCTGTCATTATCATTGTTGCCGTAGCCGCCATTGCCGGCGACAACGTCGGCTACCACATCGGTAAACGCTACGGCCGCCGCCTCTTTAGTAAACCGGACGGCATCGTCTTCCGGCAGGAATATATCCGGCAGGCCGAAGCTTTTTATGCCAGATACGGCAGTAAAACCATGCTGGTGGCCCACTTCATACCGGTTGTCCGCACCTTTGCGCCTGCTGTCGCCGGTGCCGCCAATATGCCCTACAAAAAATTCGCTCTGTTCGATGCCATCGGTGACGCTGCCTGGGCAGTCATCGTGACGCTCATCGGTTACTGGTTCGGCAGCCGCATCCCGAACATCGATCACTACATCCTACTGGCCGTCGCGGCCGTCGTTATCATCACCCTCGGCCCAACCTTTTACCACCTCATGCAAGCCTTCCGCAAAAAACGTCGCGCTTCCTAAATTAGCTCCTGGGAAGATAAATTTCGCCGAGTGCCACCTGAGCGGCATACCGCGAGCGAGGAATATTGTTCAGCGGTTCGCCACCATCTCTTTGGTCGCACATTTCCCAATAAAGCCCACGCTGCAAGTCCTCGCCACTTTCGGTGAACAATCGAGCTCTCGATAGGCCGGCCAGGAAGGGATCCTGGAGGCCGATTGCAACAGTTTTAATTGCTCGCTGGGCTGTAACTGCCCATTCAAGTTCCGTATCATGGCTCGGCAGTTCACATTTGGCACGAGCATCAGCTGTCAGAACTAAGCGCAAAGCCATGTCATGGACTGCCGTCAGTTGTTCATCTGCAGGCACAACTTCGCCTTTGGCTTTTGTTACCGCGTTGCAGACTTGCACGGCGCCAGCATACAGTAAAGCATCGGCTTCAACCCAGGTATCAAGCTGTTCCACGAACGGAGAGGCCACTGTCCGCTGCGGGTCATTTTCGGAGGTCATGTGTATATTATAACATCTTTGTCAAGAATTGACCAGTATAGCTGGCCCTGGCCTTAGCTACCTGCTCCGGCGTGCCTTCGGCAACAATGGTGCCGCCGGCGTCGCCGCCCTCTGGACCCATGTCGATAATCCAGTCGGCGTTCTTGATGACGTCGAGGTTGTGCTCGATAACGACCATGCTATTACCAGCATCCACCAGGGCATGCAACATGTGTAACAGCTTATCGACGTCGGCCATGTGCAGCCCGGTGGTCGGCTCGTCGAGAATGTACAGCGTGCGCCCGGTTGGCCGGCGCGAAAGCTCAGTTGAAAGTTTGATGCGCTGGGATTCACCGCCACTGAGTGTGGTCGCTGACTGGCCGAGCGCGATGTAGCCGAGACCCACATCAACTAACGTTTGCAGCTTGCGGGCAATGGATGGAATGTTGCCGAAGAATTCCAATGCCTGTTCGCAGGTCATGGCCAGCACATCGGCAATGGTCTTGCCCTTGTAATGGATCTCCAGCGCTTCACGGTTGTAGCGCTGGCCATGACAAACTTCGCACGGCACATAGAC
>Ga0070660_100000879_pt1 | contig 20077 bp, 15 predicted proteins | sample KBSC33metaG_FD_64670 | JGI IMG/M metagenome (GOLD analysis project Ga0070660, IMG submission 64670) | Corn rhizosphere microbial communities from Kellogg Biological Station, Michigan, USA - KBS C3-3 metaG | ecosystem: Host-associated > Plants > Roots > Rhizosphere > Soil ... | reverse complement strand
TACCGATACGCTGGCCAACCATAAGGTCGAGGTGCTGAAGGAGCGGGCGACCGTCGCCGGGCCGAACGAGATCCGGCTGGGCAGCGGGCGGACCGTCACCGCCGGAAAGATCCTGATCGCCACCGGTGCAACCCCCGTCGTCCCGAGCTTTCCGGGCGCCGAGCACGGGATCACCTCGAACGAGGCGTTCCACCTTCCCGACCTTCCCAAGCGCGTGGTGATCGCCGGAGCGGGCTACATCGCCAACGAATTCGCCGGCATCTTCCACAATCTCGGCAGCCACGTCACCCTGGTGAACCGGTCCGACGTCATCCTTCGCGGCTATGATGAGACGATCCGCGACCGGCTTCTCACCATCTCGATGATGAAGGGGATCGAATTCCGCTTCCACGTCTCCTTCGAGTCGATCGAAAAGCGCAACGACGGAAGCCTGCTGGTCGGCATGAAGGGCTGCGACTCGATCGAGGCGGACCTCGTCATGTTCGCCATCGGCCGCCGCCCGGCGACCGACGGCCTCGGGCTCGAGACGGCCGGAGTGGAGCTGGACGACGCCGGCGCCGTCAAGGTCGATGCCGACAACCGGTCCACCTGCGACAGCGTCTATGCCGTCGGCGACGTCACCAACCGGGTGCAGCTCACCCCGGTCGCGATCCGCGAGGGCCAGGCCTTCGCCGACTCGGTGTTCGGCAACAAGCCGACGCGGGTCGACTATGGCTGCATCCCCTCGGCGGTGTTCAGCCATCCCCCGCTCGCCGGAGTGGGGCTCACCGAGGGCCAGGCGCGCAACCAATTGGGCGCGGTCAAGACCTACACGTCCGACTTCCGGGCGATGAAGAACGTGCTGGCCGGCCGAAACGAGCGCGCCCTCTACAAGCTCGTCGTCAACGCCGAGACGGACGAGGTGGTCGGGATCCACATGATCGGCCCGGACGCCCCCGAAATCCTCCAGGCCGCCGCCATCGCGGTGAAGGCCAAGCTCAAGAAGGAGGATTTCGACGCGGTCGTCGCGCTTCACCCGACGATGGCCGAAGAACTGGTGCTGATGCGCTAGAGGGAAACGGAGCCGCGTCCCCGACATCGTTCGTCCCGAGCGAAGTCGAGGGGCGCACATGAGGAATCCGTGCCAGCGCCCCTCGACTACGCTCGGGACGAACGAGGCTTGCGCATGCTCGCAAATGCGTTCGCCCCGCGCTAAGCCACGCCCCATGACCGATCCCAGCTACATGACCGGCTTCGGCAGCCACTTCGCCACCGAGGCGGTGCCCGGGGCGCTGCCCGAGGGCCGCAATTCGCCGCAGAAGCCGCCCTTCGGACTCTATGCCGAGCAATTGTCCGGCACCGCCTTCACCGCTCCGCGGGCGGAGAATCGGCACTCGTGGCTCTACCGGCTTCGCCCTTCCGCGGAGCACCCGCCCTACCGGCGCTACGAGGGCGCAGGGCTGTTCGCGCCCGGCACGCTGGACTCGCCCCTGCCCCCGAACCGGCTGCGCTGGGATCCGCTCGCCTATCCGGACGAGCCGACCGACCTGGTCGACGGCCTCGCGACGATGGTCGCCAACCGCCATCCCCAAGACCTCGAGGGCGTGGCCGTCCACGTCTACCGGGCGACGAAGGACATGCAGCACCGCTGCTTCTTCAATGCCGACGGCGAGATGCTGTTCATCCCCCAGGACGGCCGGCTGACCCTCTATACGGAGATGGGCCGGCTCGACCTCGCGCCCGGCGAGGTCGGCCTGGTGCCGCGCGGCGTTCGCTTCCGGGCGGGGCTGCCGGACGGGCGCGGCCGCGGCTACGTGGCCGAGAATCACGGAGCCCTGTTCCGCCTTCCCGAGCTCGGGCCGATCGGCTCGAACGGACTCGCCAATCCGCGCGACTTCCTGACGCCCGTCGCCCAATATGAGGATGCCGAGGGCGAGGTCGAGCTGGTCCAGAAATATCTCGGCAGCCTGTGGACGACCACGCTGGATCACAGCCCGCTCGACGTCGTCGCCTGGCACGGCAATCTCGCGCCGTGGAAATACGACCTCGCCCGCTTCAACACGATCGGAACGGTGAGCTTCGACCATCCCGACCCTTCCATCTTCACTGTACTCACCAGCCCGTCCGACACGCCCGGGCGGGCCAATGCCGATTTCGTCATCTTCCCGCCGCGCTGGATGGTGGCGGAGGACACGTTCCGGCCGCCCTGGTTCCACCGCAACGTGATGAGCGAATGCATGGGCCTGATCCGCGGCGCCTACGACGCCAAGGCGGAGGGCTTCGCTCCCGGTGCCCTGTCGCTTCACAATCTGATGTCCGGCCACGGCCCCGACGTCGCAAGCTGGAAGGCGGCCTCCGAGGCCGAGCTGAAGCCGCACAAGATCGACGGCACGCTCGCCTTCATGGTCGAGAGCTGCTGGCCCTTCCGGCCCACCGCCTTCGCGATGGGTACCGAGGCGCTGCAGAGCGACTATGACTCCGCCTGGGGCGGCTTCCCGAAGGCCCGGGTGCCGCGCTGACCACGGCCACGGCGGAACGGGAGGCGCTTCCGAGCCCGGGCTACGTCCCGGCCATAGACGGCCTTCGGGCGGCGGCGGTGCTTTCGGTCGTCGTCTACCACCTCTTCCCGCACTGGCTTCCCGGCGGGCTCGGCGGAGTCGACATATTCTTCGTGATTTCCGGCTTCGTCGTCACCGCGGCGACCGCGTCCCGCCCGGCTGCGAGCTTCCCGGCGCTGATCGCCGGCTTTTACGCCCGGCGGGCGGTGCGGATCGTGCCGGCGCTGGTCGTGGTGCTGTTGTGCACCTGGGTTGCGGCGACCCTGCTCGTACCGGTCCGGATCCTCGCGGGGACGAGCAGCGGCACCGGCCTCGGCGCCTTTTTCGGGGTGAGCAACATCGTCCTGGCGACCGCGCCCGACGACTATTTCGCGCTTTCCTCGAAGATGAACCCGTTCCTCCACACCTGGTCGCTCGGCGTCGAGGAGCAATTCTACCTCGTCTTCCCGCTCCTCCTCTGGCTGGCGCTGCGCCGCCGCCGCTCTCTCCCCTGGGGGACCCTTGCTTTCGTCGCCGCCGCGTCGCTGGCGTCGTTGGGGCTTTACGCCCGCCTCTCCGCCGAGGCTTCCAAGCTCGCTTTCTATCTGATGCCGGCACGCTTCTGGGAGCTCGGCTCCGGAGTGCTTCTCTTCCTCGCCTTGCCATTGTGGGAGGAGCGGGTGCGCAGGTTGCCGGGCGCCTGGGCGGCGGCCCTCTGGATCGCGTCCTTCCTCGCGGTCCTGTTCTTCCTCGTTCGACTTCCCGGGCCGCACTTGCACATTCCGGCGCTGATCCTCCCGACCGGGGGCGCGGCGGGGCTGATCGCCCTCGCCTGCGCGCGCCCTGCCGACTTTCCGGCCCGCCTTCTCGCCGGCCGGGGCCCGGTGGTCGTGGGCCTGGCCTCCTATTCCATCTACCTGTGGCACTGGCCGGTGCTGGTGACGATGCGCTGGACGATCGGCGACGAGGGCGTTCTGAAGCCGCTGCTCGCCGCCAGCCTCGCCGTCGCCTTCGGAACCCTCTCCTACCTTTATGTCGAGCAACCGGTGCGGCGCGCCTTTCGCGCCGGGACACTTTCGCTCCGGCGAGCCCTGCTCCTCGGCGGACTCGCGCTCTCCGCCGGGGCGGCGGCGGCCTGGCTCCTGCTCCGCTTCCAGCCGCATCTCACGCTCACCACGAACTTCGACAAGCCCCCGGCCGTCCCGCACAGCGCCTGCGGCGGCACCTACACCCTGAAGGAGTTCGCCGGCGGCACCGAGCGGAGCTGGCCGCCGTGCCGCCCCGGCGAGGCCGGTCTGTTCGTCGTCGGAGACTCTCACGCCCGGGTCTACGACCTGCTGGCGGCGACCTATGCGTCGCGCACCCGCCGCTTTCTCGCCCGCTATCACCACAATAGCTGCGAGTTCCCGCCGTTCACGATGAGGCAGGACGCGCTCTCCCAATGCCGCGCCTTCTACGATGCGGTCGTGAAGGCGGTGGCCGGGCGCGCGCGGGCGGGCGACATCGTCTTCCTGCCCTCGCTCCGCCTCGCCGCGCTGCGCGATCCGCCGATCGCTCCGGCCGATCGCGAGGCAAGCCGCGCCGAGGCGGCGCGGCTGCTTCGGCCGCTGGCGGCCACCGGCGCGACGATCGTGATCGAGGCGCCGAAGCCGCGCTTCGAAAGCGCGCCCTTCATGTGCGTCGACTGGTTCAACCGTTCGCGCCCCTATTGCCGGGCGGGCTTTTCGGTTCCGCGCAGGATCCTGCTTCAGGCCCGGGCGCGAACCCTGGGCGACATGCGCCGACTCGCCGAGACCCTGCCCCGGACATTGGTCTGGGATCCTTTTCCGATCCTCTGCCCCGGCGATCCCTGCACCGCGAAGCGCGGCGGCCAATGGTTGTTCAGCGACGAAAACCATCTGATGCCGGAGGCGACCCTGCTGCTCCTGCCGAGCTTCGCCGCCGCCGTGGAATCGGCGGCCCAACCGTCACCGCCGGCTAGCCCGCCCCGCCGCCGCTCCCCGACTTGACCGGGGAGCCCCCGGTTCCGCCGTCCTTGGACGCCTCGTCGGGGCTCTTCTCCTTGGGCTTCACGGTCGAGCGGACGACCATGAACTTGCCGAGCAGGTCGAACCAGAAAGGCGCTCCCATCGTCGAGGCGAAGGCGACGGCGAGGTAGCCGGCGACGAGCATCACCAGGAATCCGGTGCCCGCCAGCCGTCCCTGACGGGTCAGCTGGTCGCTCACCCGGTGGAGCTGGACGGCGTTCCAGCCGATCGGAAGGCCGGCCTGGACCAGCTCGCCCTGGAGGTTCTGGCTGATCTGGGCGAGCTGCCTGGACGAAGCCGTTTCGTCCGCTCCCGCCGTGCCCGCGGGGGTGGGCATCGCGGAATTGCCGTCGGCAGTGCCGGAGCCCGAGTCGGCCGAGCCGTTCGTCGCGGCCGCGTCCGCATTGCCGGTGCCCGTGCCGGTGCCGGTGGAGGTGCCGGTGGCGTCGTCGGCGGCCGCGGGGGTGGCCGAGGCGCCGTTGTCCGGCGCCTGCGCGCCGGCGTCGGCGGTGGCCTTGCCTGCCGCGCCTCGGGCGGAATCCCGCTGCCGGGCCATTTCGGCGACGATTGCGGGATTGTTGAGATAGGCGTCGCCGAGCGCGACGACCTGCTGGCGCGCGGCGTCGCTCGTCGAGAGATATTGGGCGATGGTGAAGGCGTTGATGTTGAGCAGGAGAGCGACGGCGAGGCCGAGCCAGAACAGGATCCGCTGGGTGCGCCGGCGGTACCAGCCCGAGGCCCGGTCCATCGCCGCGTCGTACCAATCCTCGATCCCCTTGCGGATCAGGGCCGGATTGTCGCCCGCGGCGCGCTTCAGGGCCGCGTAGGCCTGCGCGATCCGGCCTTTGACCTCGCCCTCGGCGAGCAGATGCTCGAGCGCGAGGGCGAAGGTGTCGCGGGGGATGTAGGAAGGAAGCCGAGTCGCGTCGGTCCGCTGGAACGGTTCGGAATCGGCCGGCTCCCCTTCCGCGGCGGCGAGCTTGGTCGGGTCGCTTCCCTGCGGCGCGGGGTCAGACGCCGGAGCGGAGGCGGCGGCGTCGGTCTTCGAGTCGGCGGCCCCGCTGCCGGCGAAGTCGGTCAGGCTCACCGGGCCCTGGAACAGTCCGTAGATGAGCGGATGCTCGTAGAGCTTCTTGCGAAGGCCGTCGCCGGTGTGGTCGTCGAGAAGCTCGGCGATCGCGCGTTCCAGATCGCGGGCTCGGGTCCTGGTCCAGGCTTCGATCGTCTCGCGCACCGCCGTCAGGATCAGGCTGACCAGCAGGAAAACCATGATGAGGCCGATCGCGACCTCCAATATCTGCGATCCGAACATCGCCCCTCCCCCCCTTGCTTCGATGTGGAAAGCGAAACTGGCGCGGCGACGGCGGCGACTTCCCGGCCGGCGCCCCACGCAAGGCCGGCCATGGCTGCCCGGAGGTAAGCGCGACCCCCGACTCGTCGCTCCGGCCCCGCGATGGTGCCTTGCGGCAGGCCGGTGATCAAGGGCGCTCTGGCGGCGGCGACGCCATCGGTGACAGGGGCGGAGCCGGAGCCCTATAGTCCCGACGTGGCAAGCGACGTCCTCATCATCGGAGCCGGGCATAACGGCCTCGTCTGCGCTTATTACCTCGCCGCCCAGGGCCTCAAGGTGACGATCCTGGAGCGGCGGCATGTCGTCGGCGGGGCGGCGGTGACGGAGGAATTCCATCCCGGCTTCCGCAACTCGACGGCGAGCTACACGGTCAGCCTGCTCAATCCCAAGGTGATCGAGGAGATGCGGCTCCATGCCCATGGGCTGAAGGTCGTACTTCGCAGGGTCGACAATTTCCTGCCGACGCTCGGGCCGGACCACCTGCTCTCCGGTCGGGGCGGCCTCACCCGCCGCGAGATCGCCCGCCACTCAGCGAAGGATGCCGAAGGCTATGACGCCTATTCGGCCGCGCTGGAGTCGGTCGTCGGGGTCCTCAAGCAGTGGATCCTGCGCGCTCCGCCCAATGCCGGCGGCGGCCTTTCCGACGTCATGGCGGCAGTGAAGCTCGGCAGCGACGTTCGCGGCCTCGATCCGGAGGCGCGGCGTAACCTGCTCGACTTCTTCACGAAATCGGCGGCCGACATCCTCGACCGCTATTTCGAGACCGACATCGTCAAGGCGCTGTTCGGCTTCGACTCGGTCGTCGGCAATTACGCCAGTCCGTTCGATCCCGGCTCCGCCTACGTCCTCCTCCACCATCTGTTCGGCGAGGCGGCGGGCGTGGCCGGCGCCTGGGGCCACGCGATCGGCGGCATGGGCGCGATCACCCAGGCGATGGCCAAAGCCTGCCGCGAGAAGGGAGTCGAGATCCTGCTCGATTGCCCGGTCGAGGAGATCGTCGTCGAGCGCGGCCGGGCCGCCGGAGCGGTGGCCGGGGGCAAGCTCCATCGCGCCCGCGCCGTGGCGGCCAACGTCGATCCTCGGCGGCTGTTCACAAGGCTCCTTCCCGAAGGAGCCGTCGCCCCCGAATTCACCCGCAGGATGGCCGGATGGAGCGCGGAATCGGCGACCTTCCGGATGAACCTCGCTCTTTCCGAGCTTCCGCGCTTCACCAGCCTTCCCGGGCCGGGCGACCATCTCACCGCCGGGATCATCGTCGCGCCCTCGCTCGACTATATGGACCGGGCCTATACCAGCGCCCGGACCGAAGGCTGGGCGCTCGAGCCGATCGTCGAGATGCTGATCCCCTCGACGCTCGACCACAGCCTGGCCCCGCCCGGAGCCCATGTCGCGAGCCTGTTCTGCCAGCATTTCCCCTATGAGGTGGAGGGCGGCTGGGAGGCGCGCGTCGACGAGGCGGCCGACCACATCATCGCCCATGTCGACCGCTACGCTCCGGGCTTCAAGGCCTCGGTGATCGGCCGGCTCGCGCTCTCGCCCTGGCATCTCGAGCAGCGCTTCGGAATTCCGCGCGGCGACATCTTCCACGGCAAGATGGGCCTCGACCAGCTCTTCTCCGCCCGCCCGATGCTCGGCCATGCCGACTATAGGATGCCGCTCCCCGGGCTCTATCTGTGCGGCTCCGGCGCCCACCCGGGCGGCGGAGTGACCGGAGCGCCCGGCCACAATGCCGCCAAGGCGATCCTCGCCGACCGGCGCAGGATCATTCGCGGCGCCTGAAGAGGATTAGGAGCAGGGCCGCCGCCGCGAAGCCGCCGCCGGCGGCAAAGGTGGCGGATGGGCCGATCCATTCCCAGAGGAGGCCGGCGAGGAGGCTGGCGAACAACATCGCGACTCCGGTGGCGAGGTTGAACAGCCCGAAGGCCGAGCCGCGCAGCCGCGGCGGCGCCGAGTCCGCGACGAGCTTGCCGAGCAGGCCCTGGGTGAGCGCCATGTGGGCGCCCCACAAGGCGATCCCGGCGAACACCATTACGAGCCCCCTCCCCCAGGCAAGCAGAGCGTCGGCGGCGATCAGGGCGATCAGCCCCCAGGCGAAGAGGCCGCGGCTCCGCCCCGAATCGGCGGCGACCCCGGCGGGATAGGCGCCGAGCCCGTAGACGAGGCTCATCGCGACGAGGACGAGCGGAGCGAGGGCGAGCGGAAGCCCCTCGCCGGCGGCACGGAGCACGAGGAAGGATTCGCTGAACCGCGCCAGGGTGAAGACGATGCCGATCCCGGTCACGCTCCAGAACGGCCGGCCGAGCGCCTTCAGGTCGGCGAGGCGGATCGGAGGCGGCGGGTCGCCCGCCGCCCGGGGCGGGTCCTCGACCCCGCCGATGACGCACAATACGGCGAGCGCGGCGGGGATGACGGCGAACCAGAATACGGTGCGGATGTCGTTCCCGAAGGCGTACATCAGCCCGACCGCGAGGAGCGGCCCGGCGAAGGCGCCGGCCGTATCCATCGCTTGGCGAAGGCCGAAGGCTCGGCCGCGAATCTCCGGCGGAGTGACGTCGGCGACGAGCGCGTCGCGGGGCGCGCCGCGGAGGCCCTTGCCGATCCGGTCGGCGAAGCGGGCGCCGAGCACGAGCGAAGCGCTCGCCGCCAGCGGGAAGAGCGGCTTGGTCAGCGCCGCCAGCCCGTAGCCCAGGAGGATGAGCGGCTTCCTTCGCCCCCAGCGGTCGGAAAGCCAGCCCGAGAAGATCTTGGAGATGGACGCGGTCGCCTCGGCGATCCCGTCGATCAGCCCGACGAAGGCGACGCTCGCCCCCAGAGTCACGGTCAGGAACAGCGGAAGCAGGCCGTGGACGATCTCGGAGGAGAGATCCATGAACAGGCTGACCAGGCCGAGCGCCCAGACGGTGCGGGGGATTGCAGGCTTCGTGCGTCTCATCTCCACTCGACACTCCCTTCCCTGCGCGGCAAGGACGCATCCGTAATAGCTCCTCCCCGGAACGGGGAGGGGGACCATGCGAAGCATGGTGGAGGGGGCCCGACGCCCACGCTGCGATGGATCGGGGCCCCCTCCACCGCACTACGTGCGGTCCCCCTCCCCGTTCCGGGGAGGACAAGAAGGAGAGCCCATGAAAACCCGCGCCGCCATCGCCGTCGCGCCCAACCGGCCGCTCGAGATCCACGAGGTCGACCTGGACGGCCCCCGCGCCGGCGAGGTGCTGGTCGAGGTGATGGCCACCGGCGTCTGCCACACCGACGCCTACACTCTGGAGGGCAAGGACAGCGAGGGCATCTTCCCCTCGATCCTCGGCCACGAAGGCGCCGGGATCGTCCGCGAGGTCGGCGCCGGAGTGACGTCGGTGGCGGTGGGCGACCATGTCATCCCGCTCTACACGCCGGAATGCCGCCAGTGTAAGTCGTGCCTGTCGCGCAAGACTAATCTCTGCACCGCCATCCGCGGCACCCAGGGCCGGGGCGTGATGCCCGACGGCACCAGCCGCTTCCGCCTCGGATCGGAGACGATCCACCATTATATGGGCTGCTCGACCTTCTCGAACTTCACGGTGATGCCGGAGATCGCCGTCGCCCGGGTCCGCGAGGACGCGCCGTTCGACAAGATCTGCTACATAGGCTGCGGAGTCACGACCGGCGTAGGCGCGGTGATCTGGACGGCGGGCGTCGAGCCGGGCTCCAACGTCGTCGTCTTCGGCCTGGGCGGGATCGGGCTCAACGTCATCCAGGGCGCTCGGATGGTCGGAGCGAACCGGATCGTCGGAATCGACCTCAACCCGGCCAAGCGCGCAATGGCCGAGGCGTTCGGGATGACCGACTTCATCAACCCGGCCGAGGTGGGCGCCGATAAGGTCGTGCCTGCGATCCTCGACCTTACCGGCGGCGGCGCCGACTACAGCTTCGACTGCACCGGCAATACCGAGGTGATGCGCCAGGCGCTCGAATGCTGCCACCGCGGCTGGGGAGTCTCGACGATCATCGGAGTCGCCGAGGCGGGCCGCGAGATCGCTACGAGGCCGTTTCAGCTCGTCACCGGAAGGGTCTGGAAAGGCTCGGCTTTCGGCGGCGCCCGAGGCCGCACCGACGTGCCCCGGATCGTCGACTGGTACATGGACGGCAAGATCGAGATCGACCCGCTCATCACCCACACGATGCCCCTCGACGACATCAACGCCGCCTTCGACCTGATGCACAAGGGCGAGAGCATCCGATCGGTCGTCATCTTCTAAGCCAGAGGGGGGAAAATCATGTTCAGCCATGTCATGCTCGGCACCAACGATGCCGAGCGGTCGCGCACCTTCTACGACGCCCTGTTCGCCGCGACCGGCGGCAAGCCCGGGCGCAAGGACGACAAGGGCCGGCTCATCTACGTCAACAATGGCGGAATCCTGATGATCAGCCCGCCGATCGACGGCGAGGCCGCGACGCACGCCAATGGCGGAACGATCGGCTTCGCGATGGACGGTCCGGAGCAGGTCGACGCCTGGCACGCCGCCGGTTGCGCGAACGGCGGCCAATCGTGCGAGGATCCGCCGGGCTGGCGCGACGGCGCCTTCGGCAAGCTCTACCTCGCCTACCTTCGCGATCCCGACAACAACAAGCTGTGCGCCCTCCACCGGATGCCGGCGTGACGGCATAGCCGCCAAGGGGACGCGCATGACCATCGAGACCCTCTCCACCGTCCGCTCCTTCGGCGGGACCCAGGGCGTCTATCGCCATGCCAGCCGGGAGACCGGCACCGACATGACCTTCGCGCTCTACCTCCCGCCGCAGGCCGAGGTGGGGGCGGCGCTGCCGGTCGTCTGGTATCTCTCCGGCCTCACCTGCACCCACGCCAACGTGATGGAGAAAGGCGGCTACCAGCGCGTCTGCGCCGAGCTCGGACTGATCCTCGTCGCTCCCGACACCAGCCCGCGCGGCGACGGCGTGCCCGACGACCCCGCCTACGATTTCGGCCAGGGCGCCGGCTTCTATGTCGACGCGACGCAGGCGCCCTTCGCCGACCATTACCGCATGTACAGCTACGTGACCGCGGAGCTTCCCGATCTCGTCGCCGCCCACTTCCCTGCCGACATGGAGCGCCAGGCGATCACCGGCCATTCGATGGGCGGCCACGGCGCCCTCACCCTCGCTCTTCGCAACCCGAAGCGGTACCGGAGCGTCTCCGCCTTCGCCCCGATCGTCGCGCCCCGCCAGGTGCCGTGGGGCGAAAAGGCGCTCGGCGGCTATCTCGGGCCGGACCGGTCCGCCTGGCGTGCGCACGACTCGGTCGCGCTGATAGAGGACGGCGCCCGAGTGGATGAAATCCTCGTCGATCAGGGTGGTTGCGACGATTTCTTCGAACGCGAACTGAAGCCGGACCTGCTCCGTGCGGCGTGCGAGGCGGCCGGCATCCCCCTCAATCTCCGGCTCCAGCCGGGCTACGATCACAGCTATTATTTCATCGCCACGTTCATGGAGGACCATCTGCGCTGGCACTCGGCGCGGCTTGGATCGGATCCGCGGCTCGGACGGGAGACAGCGCCTGCAAGTTAGACTACAGTTGTAGGCGACGCTTCGCTTGTAAGGGAGACAGGGCCATGACGCTAAGCCGCCGCGAATTCGTCAGCCTCGCCGCCGCCTGCGGCGCGACCCTCGCCTGGGCCGGCCCGTCGTCCGCTCGCGCTCGGGGCTGGACCGAGCGGCGCGATCTCTTCCCGGAAGGAGTCGCGTCCGGCGATCCGGGGCCCGACAGCGTCCTGGTCTGGACGAGGCGGCCGTTCCAGGGCGGGGGCCGGCAGTGGCTGAATGTCGAGGTGGCGGAGGACGAGGCGTTCGGCAAGGTCGTGGCCCGCGCCTCCGCGCCGGTCTCGGCGGCTTCCGACTGGACCTGCCGCCTGCTCGTCGGAGGGCTCAAGCCGGCGCGCGTTTATTGGTACCGCTTCGCCGACCGCGAGGGGAATGGAAGCCGGATCGGGCGCACCCTCACCGCGCCCGCCGCCGACGATCCGCGCCCCGTCAACTTCGCCTTCGTCAGCTGCCAGGACGTCAACGAAGGCAAGCTCAACGCCTATCGCCGGATGATCCATGAGGACGAGGCCGCGGCGCCAGCCGACCGGCTCGGCTTCGTCCTCCACCTCGGCGACTTCATCTACGAGGTCGTCGAATATCCCGAGGAAGTGAAGACCCGCTACGACCGCACCATCTACGAGGTCGCCCGGATTCCCGACGGCGGCCGGACGAAGAACTTCCATTATCCGCTCACCGTCGAAGGCTACCGCGCCGTCTATCGCGGCTATCTCGCCGATCCGGACCTTCAGGATGCGCGGGCGCGCTGGCCGTTCGTGGCGATCTGGGACAATCACGAATTCTCCTGGCAGGGCTGGCAGAGCATCCAGAAGGCCGGAGGACCCGAGCGTCCCGGTCAAAGCATCAAGATTGCCGCCAACCAAGCCTGGTGGGAATATCTGCCGTCGCGCTGCCGAAAGGCGGGCGGAGCATCGCTGGAGCGGTTCGATCCGCCCGCCGTCAAGGACGTCGCGATCGAGCATTGGGACGAAAACGGCCTCGGCGACGAGCCGAACAACCTTGCCGCCATCAACAGCCTGACCGGCTACCGCGCGCTCCGCTACGGGCGCCACCTCGACCTCATCATCACCGACCAGCACAGCTACCGAAGCGCCGACCCGTTCGGCGACCCGGCGGTAGGCAAGTTCGGCCCGGAATTCCGCGACATGATGCCCGAGGACGCCGCGAAGATCCTCGACGGCGGTCGAGCCTTCGACGGCGGCAATCCGCCTGCGGAGATAGAGTTCAACGGCGCCCGTGTCCCCAATCCACAGCGCGAAGCGCCCCCGCAGACGATCCTCGGAGCGACCCAGAAAGCGTGGTTCAAGGACCGGCTGCGCCGTTCGAGTGCGACGTGGAAGATCTGGGGCAATTCCCAGGGCGCTCCGGACTGGCGGGGCGACCCGCAGAACCTCCCGCCCGGTCTGACAAAGGAAACCTGGCCGAGGACGACCTTCGCCTCGATGGGCACCGGGGATTACGGCAGCGCCTATGCCGAGCGGGCGGAAATCTATGGCCTCGTCCGAGAAGCGGGGATCACCGGCTTCGCCATCGTCTCGGGCGACCGCCACAGCTTCTGGGCCGGCTATGCGGCCTCGCGCCTGCCGCCCGAAAAGTTCGATCCCGTCGGCTTGAGCTTCGTCGGCGGGTCGCTGACCAGCCCCGGGATCATGGAAGCCTATGAGCACAGCTTCCCCAAGACCCACCCGCTTCGGCCGCTGTTCCTCGCCGACCGGCCGGACGGCACCAAGCCCGACTGGACGTACAACATGCTGCTTCGGCACGGAGTCCGCTCCTGCCTCGAATATGCGAAGAGCTTCGATCGCAAGCGCGCCAGAGCGCTGTCGAATCCGGCTTTGTCCCCGCACCTGGAATTCGTCGACCTGGGCGGCCACGGCTACGCGAAGGTCCGCCTCGCCGCCGACTCGATGCGCACCGAGTTCGTCTGCATCCCGCGGCCCGTCACCCGCGCCGAACGGCCCGACGGCGGCCCGCTGCGCTACCGCATCGTTCACTCGGCGAAGCTGTGGCGGGCGGGCGAGAGGCCGCTCCTGAAGCAGGAGATACTCGAAGGGGACCCCGGCCTTGGAATCTAGGCGCTTCCTCCTCGCCACCTTGGTCGACGCCGCGCTCGAAGCCGGAGCGGTGATCGAACGAATCTACGGCGAAGGCTGCGCCGTCGTGGAGAAAGCCGACGGCTCCCCCGTCACCGTCGCCGACCAGGAGGCGGAGACGATCATCCTCCACCGCCTCCACGCCGCCTTTCCCGACGTCCACATCCTCGCCGAGGAGGAAGCCGCGGCGGGGCGGATACCCGAGCTCGGCCGCCGCTTCTTCTGCGTCGACCCGCTCGACGGGACCAAGGGCTTCGTCCAGCGCAGCGGCGAGTTCACCGTCAACATCGCCCTGATTGAGGATGGAGCGCCGGTCGCCGGCGTCGTCTACGCGCCGGACTCCAGGCTGCTCTACTACGGCGCCCGCGAAGAGGGCGCCTTCCGGGTCCGCGACGGCGGCACCGCGGAGCCGATCAGGGCGAGGCCCCGCCCCGCCGGCGGCCTCATCGGAGTGGGCAGCCGCAACCACGCCGCCGCCGGCACGGCCGAGCGCAACGCCGCCCTCGGCATCGCCGACTACGTCCCTTCCGGCTCGTCGCTCAAATTCTGCCTGGTCGCGGAAGGGACGGCCGACGTCTATCCGCGCTACGGAACGACCTGCGAATGGGACACGGCGGCCGGCCAGGCGGTGCTCGAAGCGGCGGGCGGCCGGGTCCTCGCCCTCGACGGCGAGGGACGCGAAGCCGGTCCCCTCGCCTACGGCAAAACCGAGCGCCGCTTCGAAAACCCCCACTTCATCGCCTGGGGGCGCTGACACACCAAGGCCGTCATGCCGGACTTGATCCGGCATCCACCTACTTTTCCCAAGCGTGGCGAAGAAGGTGGACCCCGGATCAAGTCCGGGGTGACGGCTGTACGCCGACTGCCCAAATCTAGCCGAAGCTGTGCTTAACGCTGATCGTCGGGACGACGTGCTTGTTGCGGTCGCGGTGCTCGAACAAAAAGGGCTGGGGGTTGCGCCGGTCCGGCGAGTAGAAGGTCCGGTCGCGAAAGGACGATACGTTGGTGAGGTTGTCGAGCCCGAGGCGGAACGTCGTCTTCTGGGTCGGGCGATATTCGGCGAAGGCGGAGACGTAGGGATTGGCGCTGAACGGCTTGTCGACCTCGTTTCGCCGGTAGAAGCGGTTCGCGGCCTGAACGCTGGCATCCACCCCCCAGGCGAACTTGCCGAGGTCCTGGCGGAAGCTGGCCGTTCCGACGAACGGTGAGTTGCCCGAAAAGGGCCGGTTGCGAAGCGTGTAGGGGTCCTGGACCGACGTCTTCACGTAGGAGAGATAGAGGTTGAGGCGGCCGCCCTTGATCCCGAACCGGCTTAGCGGCGCGTCGATCGTGCTTCGGGCCAGGAACAAGGTGCCGTTGCCGAGATTGCCCGGCGCGTCGAACCCCTCCGGCGTGGGGATGCGGTCCTGGACCAGCGAGATGCGGTTGTAGCCGAGCTCGAGCTTGACCAGCCCGTCGCCGAGGATCGGCCGCTCCACCGTTCCGAGCACCTCCCAGGCCCGCTGCGGCAGGAGATCGGCATTGCCGCCATTGACCCGGTCGTTGGTGAGCTCGGCGACGCTGATGAAATCCTCGAACTGGAGCTGGGCGACGGTGCGCGACAAGGACAATTGCGCGTGCCAGCCGCCCTTCGGACGCCAGTCGAACGTTGCCTTGGGCTTGAGGAACTTGAGCACCCGCTCGGCCTGGGCGTCGCCGCTGACGGTGAGCCGCGAGGCTTCGAAGGTGAGGCCGAGGTCCATGCGCAGCGTCGGGGCAAGCGGCCGTCCCGCATTGACGAAGGCCTCGCCGCGATATTCCTTCACCACCGCCTGGTCGATCGGGAGGTCGAAGCGTGTCCGTCCGCCGCTCGAATCGATGAGGAAGACGTTGTTGTCGCTGTCGAGCTTGTTGAGGACCCCCTCCGCCCCCGTCTCGACGCTCCACCCCGCGAGGTTCGAGCGGTTCCAGACGATCCGGGCGACCGTCTCCTCGCGGTCGTCGGTCAAATCCTGAATCGAGCCGCCGATCACCTGGCTCTGAACTCGGTTGAAGGAGCTGTCGATATTGTGTCGATGGCGCCGCGTGGCGAGGCCGATCAGCTTAAGCCCGCCGCCGAGGAAGGGACGGGTGACGTCGCCGCCGAGCTCGAAGCTGCGGCGGTTGTAATCCTGGCTCAGCCGGTCGTCGCGGACCGGCCCGGTGAGCGGAGTGACGTCGTTGGTCTGCCGAAGGTCGAACCAGTAGCGTTCGGCCCGGAAGTTCAAATGGGCGGTGCGGTTCGCCCCGTCCTGGAGCTCCCACGATCCGGAGAGATAGGCGGTGCGCTCGGCGATGTCGTTGGTCTTCACCCGATATTCGAACAGCTTGCGGTCCGGCAAGGTGACCAGCCGATCGAAGCCTTCCTCATTCTGATGGTAATTGTCGAAGCCGGCGGACGCGTTGAAGGTCGACTTGCCGGTGCGAAGCAGCAGCGACACGCTGCCCTGCGGGGCGATCTTGCCCTCGAAGGTGCGAAGCACCGCGGCGTTGAGGGTTCCCGCAAGCCCGCCCCCGGCGGTGGTGACGAGGTTGACGACCTGCGGCTTGCCGGAGAATTCCGAGCCGAACAGGTCCCCCGGTCCCACCTCGACCCGGGCGACCCGGCTTGCGGGGATCCGCGCCAGCACGGTTTCGAGCGTGTCGGACTTCGAGCTTGGGCGCTGGCCGTTGATGACGACGTTGCCGGCCGCCTGCCCGAACCCGCGCACCTCCGAGTCTCCCACTTCGAGGGTGAAGCCCGGGACCCGCTTGACGATATCGAGGGCGGTCGAGGGCGAGAAGGTCGCGAAATAAGCCCGCTCATACACCGTGCGGCCGCCCGCCCCCGCCGTCTGGGCGCCGGCCTGCCCCGCCATCAGGAGTCCCGCCGCGATCGCCCACCGCCACTTCCCCGCCACTCTACGCCCTCCGATTACGAGTGTCATCGTAAGCAAGAAGCGCGCCATGGCCAGCGTGAAGTGGCCGGCGGCGCGCGGGCCGCTCCTCCTGTGCGGAGCCGGACAGGTTCTTGTCCGGAAGCGGACACTGCAGCTTTGATCGTATCGGCATGAGCATGGCAGATCCGTCATGCTGAACTTGTTTCAGCATCCAGGGTGGAGGCGGTAGAGCGGGTGGAGGACTGGACCCTGAACCGAGTTCAGGGTGACGGTCGTGCCGCGCGGCGGCTGCCGTGATCCGATCGCCGGTCGCCGGCAGCTAGATGATCGGGTGCCGCTCCCAATTGGGCTTGTCGACCCGCTTGACGAGGCTCCCGTGGAGCTCGCGCACCGTCGTGCTTCCGGTCCTCTGGAACAGGAACGGGAAGACGCCGTGGACGAGGCAGGCGAGGCCCGCGGCGATCATCTTCACTCCGAACGCGGTCGAATTGCCGAAATGCTCGACATAGGTCTCGCCGACCTCGCTCGGGTGGCGGGTGAAGGGATTGTCGTCCATTTCGGATGCATAGCGGTGTCCTGCGCCGCCCGCCAGAGAATAGACCACCGCCCGCACCGCGGCTAACGAGACCCCGGAAGGAGCCGTCCCATGCCCGAAGCCTATATCGTCGCCGCCGCCCGGACCGCGGGAGGGAAACGGGGCGGAGCCCTCAAGGACTGGCACCCGGCCGACATGGCGGCCGAGATCCTCGACGCCCTCGTCGAGCGGGCCGGAATCGATCCCGCGGCGGTCGAGGATGTCATCATGGGCTGCGTCGGCCAGGCCGGCGAGCAGGCTTTCCACATCGGCCGCAACGCCGTCCTCGCCTCCTCCCTTCCCACCTCGGTCCCGGCCGTCTCGATCGACCGCCAGTGCGGAAGCTCGCAGCAGGCGATCCAGTTCGCCGCCCAGGCGGTGATGAGCGGAACCCAGGACGTGGTGATCGCAAGCGGGGTCGAATCGATGAGCCGGGTCCCGATGGGCCTCCCCTTCTCCCTTCCAATGCAGCACGGCATCGGCACCGGCCCGTTCTCGAAGCGGATCCAAGAGCGGTTCGGAGTGGCGATGTTCAGCCAGTTCGTCGGGGCCGAGATGATCGCCGAGAAATACCAGTTCCGCAAAGAGGCGCTCGACCGCTTCGCCCTCGACAGCCATCGCAAGGCGGCGCGGGCGACCGAGGCGGGCGCCTTCGACGCGGAGATCGTCCCGCTCGAGATCGTCGATTCCGAGGGGAACACGTCCCTTCACAGCCGTGACGAGGGAATCCGCTACGACGCGACCTTGGAGAGCATCGCCTCCGTAAAGCTGCTGAAGGAAGGCGGAAGCATCAGCGCCGCCAACGCCTCGCAGATCTGCGACGGCGCGAGCGGCGTGGTCGTCGTCTCCGAACGCGCGCTGAAGGAGCACGGCCTCACCCCCCTCGCCCGGGTCGCCAACCTGACCGTCACCGGCGGCGATCCGGTGATCATGCTGGAGGAAGTCATCCCCGCCACCCGCCGGGCGCTCCAGCGCAGCGGGATGAACATCGCCGACATCGACCTGTACGAGGTCAACGAGGCGTTCGCACCCGTCCCGCTCGCCTGGCTTCGCGAGATCGGCGCCGACCCGGAGCGCCTCAACGTCAACGGCGGCGCCATCGCGCTCGGCCATCCGCTGGGAGCCTCGGGCACCAAGCTGATGACCACCCTTCTCCACGCGCTCAAGGCCCGAGGCAAGCGCTTCGGCCTCCAGACGATGTGCGAGGGCGGCGGCCTGGCGAACGTGACGATCGTGGAGAACCTGGCCTAGCGCAGGGCCGGTAGGCACAGGCGCCGCCTTCCCTTTTCCGTCATGCTGAACTTGTTTCAGCATCCAGCGTCGCGCCGCTGTGCCGGTGGAGAACTGGGCCCTGAAGCAAGTTCAGGGTGACGGCGGAGTATCTTCGACCGCCGCGACTAACCTTAGTCCGACTCACGGCTCCCCGCCGGTACCCGCCGCCGGCATCGCCGGCGGCGGGGGGTACGCGCCTCGTGGGGGATACGCGCCCCGCAGCCGCCGTGGGGCCTACCGCGGCGCATCGAAACCGCGCTGCGGCTCATAATGTGCGCTCGCCGGCCCGCTTCACCGCCCCGCTCGGCTAGCGCGGAGGCGATGACGAAGGACGATCAGCAACTGGCGGCCGAGCTCGACGCCCGCGCCGCCACCTACCGCCGGATCGCGGGCCGGATGGCGGACGAGTCGGAGCGGGCGCAGATGGTGTCGATCGCCGACGGCTATGCCGCCGAAGCGGAGGCGGTGCGTGCCTTCAGGCCGCGGTCAGGACGCCGTCGCGCAGGGCCTCGTTGACGAAGCGGGTGATCGCCTCGATCTGGTGCCTGGCGAGAGCCTGGGTCACGTCGCGAGCGAGGATTCCGGGCATGAGCGCGATCTCGCCGTCGGACGTGCGCTGCAGATAGCCGGAGTCGATCAGCCCGTTCACCTTTCGGCGGGTCGTTTCGCGGTTGAAGCCGGTGGCGGCGGCGATCGAGCTGACGTTGCACTCGCCCGCAACGCCCGGCGGAAGCGGGGTCGAAACGCTTCGAAGTTCGTCGTCAAGCCCGCCGCGGGTCAGCCGCTCGCCGCTGATCGCCACCACCGCTACGAGGATCATGGCCGAGTCGCCATCGCCGACGTTGCTGCGCGCATTCTCCATGCACCGCAGGATCAGCCAGGCGAGCCGGATGGAGGTAAGCCGGCTGTTCGCGTCGAGCGACGTCGGGTCGATGGTCAGCTGCATGTCGGTCGTCCTGGCACCCTGGTCGGTCCTCTCGGACCGGCCGGGACGAAGGAGTCGACCTTACTCCAATACCGTCACCGCGGGAAGCTCAAGCGGCGAGCGCCTCGTCCGGCGGATCATCCGAGTCCCCGTCGATGACGCCCCAGCCGAGCGCCTCCGCCCGGGCGAGCGCGCCTTCGAGGGCGATCCGGTCCTCGCACCGCGCGTCTCCGATCGGTCCGGGCGCGGTCCAGCCACAGCGCGGACAGTCGCCGTCGTTGCGGACCGTTTCGTGCACCCCCCAGGGCCTTTCGATCGAACATTCAAGCATCACGCATTCACCCGACGATTCGCATTTATGTATATTTATGCAGAATGGTGCATACAAGCTGCATCTCGGCTGAACGAGTCATCGCCCCTCCCCTGCCGAGCCGGCTGAGCAGGCCCGGCCGCGCCCGCCGCTCGAACATCTCATCGGGCCTTCCGGATCGAGCGCTTCGCTTTCGGCGATCTCCGCCTCCAGCGCATTGGGCTCCGGCGGCTCGAACGGGAGCAATTGCGGCCCGGACTCAGCAGCCCGCTCAGCGGCGGCAGACCCGCACTTCGCGTTCGCTGGAGCAGCTCCACTCGGCGCCGGCGGGAATTTCCCGCGGCCCGGCCGAACGCCCGCCGCGTCCATAATATTCGTAAGGATAGCCGCGGTCGTAATCGTAGACGACTCGGCCGTTGTCGACCGAACGGCTGGCACCTTCTGCGAAGAAGCCGGTTCCGATCGGCCGCCCCGCGTCGGCGAGGCCGTAGCCGTAGCCGTAGCCGTAGCCATAGCCGTAGGCGTCCGGTGAACCGCC
>Ga0070660_100000878_pt1 | contig 20082 bp, 12 predicted proteins | sample KBSC33metaG_FD_64670 | JGI IMG/M metagenome (GOLD analysis project Ga0070660, IMG submission 64670) | Corn rhizosphere microbial communities from Kellogg Biological Station, Michigan, USA - KBS C3-3 metaG | ecosystem: Host-associated > Plants > Roots > Rhizosphere > Soil ... | reverse complement strand
TTTTCATTTTGTTTTAAAAAATGTAATAATCCGCTATGCGCTTCTAACGAAACATTTATATTATGTTCGCCGCCCACTCCATGAAAAAGAAAGACTAATAACGTATGCGTTTTCATTGCCTTTTTTACCAACGCAATCATTTCATCGGCAGATGCCCCATTCTCCATGTAACAACCAACATTATTCAAATTGACTTTGTCAATTGGCAACATCTCAGGCGTAACGCCACGTGCGGCCACAAATTTGTATTTCATATAATCAAGGTATGCCGAATCGTGAATTTTCATATCACCACACGGATAGGCAAATGTTCTTTCATCTTTTCCATCAATGGCTTTTAAAATATTGTTCATGGCAAGTATTTCATTATCCATTCTTGTTACATCATACGTTGCAAGGTTATAATCCGGCTTTACAAAAGACCTGCCGGGAAGGCTTCCATCGCAGGGATGCCAGATGGTGTGATTTCCAAGTTCGTGGCCTTCTGCAGCCGCTTTTCTCCATCCGTCTATTTGTGCATTTAATCCGTAAAAATAATCAGAGATATAAAAAGTTCCTTTTAATCCAACAGAATCCAAAGCCGGAATTACATTGCTTAAATCAATATTCAATCCGTCATCATAGGTTAGTACTACTGCACATGATTTTCCATTCCATGTTGTGGCTGTTTGTCCGTTTGAAATAAATGTGAATAGAACAGACGAAATAATAAAGAGTATTTTTTTCATGATGTTATTTTTCTATTTTGATTTTTTTTCATAACCCAACATCTTATCTGCCCACGGAATAAAATATTTAAAATTGGGCGCATCGGTATGTCCGCCATCATGCTGGCGCCATGCAAGTTGTCCATCAAGCAAGCCTACATTTACAGGTGGCATGTATTCTTCCATATAATCATTGCCAACACCCAAATCTTTAGCCCCTAATAATTTATAGGCAACTCCTGCGGCGACAATAGCTTTATAACTTCCACGATGGTCGAGCCAGTTGGCATCGCCTTTTGCAGGAATACCGTAACTCAGAAACATAGGCCGTGGGGCACACAAGGCAATAAGTTCATGCGAATCAACAGGTAAGTCGCAACCGGTCATTTTTCCAAATTTTGATTCTTCAGCTCCATACTTTAAAAAGTTTCCGGCCATCCAATAGAATTCGCCTCCGGTAAGGCTTTCCACAGCTTCTCCGAAATTGCGACGCAATAATGTAGCGCCACCTTTTCCCGGAGAACCAACCAACGCAGTGGCAAAGCGTGGTTCAAAAGCAAGCGTTACCAACGCCGCTTTTCCATATCTTGAAACACCTTCAATGCCGACTTTTTTCGCATCCACCAGGCTATCTGTTTCCAAATAATCCAGCGCACGTGCTGCTCCCCAGCTCCACGCCCGTAGCGCGCCCCAATCGTCTGGCTTGCGTGGCTGGCCTTTGTTCACCAAGCCAATAATACCTTTGGTTAATCCATCACCATTATCAGCCTGGATGCTGTTTGGGTCAATGGTACAATAACCCCAACCCGCCGCAAGCAATTGTTCCGTAGGCGATGCATCGCCAACTTGTGGTGCAAAGAAATTAAAGGTTGATTTGGTAACAGGTGAATAGGCAGGATATTTTTCAAAAATATCTTTTACAGCAGGATTGGTTTTTACCATCATTTCTTTGAAGGTTGCATTCAATGTTTCCATGTCATCATTGGATGGCTGTGCAGGTGAAGGAAATGATGGCGAGCCAAACATCATCAAAACAGGAACGGGGCCTTTTACATTCATTGGTAGTACCAGCATCATTTTGATATCAACATTGATTAACGGGTAGTCGCTGTTATCAACATGTCCAACGATTTCTTTTGCGATTACCGGTATAAATCCGCGCCAAATAAATTCACGGTCTGTAACCTTTACGGTCCATGTTACCTTGGGAACATTCTTTGGAATTCTTCCATACACTTCGCGTTCATAATCTTCTACAATCTGCGGACGGCGGACTTTCCACCACATTTCCGGAGTGGTTACTTTTTTACCATCATTGGTGGTGAGAATATCAGGCAACTTAGGACAAGGGTCCGCTTTTGTGGTATCATAATTTGCGTGATTTGGTGCGGATTCATTTCCGCTGGGGCCGGGCCGAAGGGATTTGATGCCCAATTGTTGCATCATGTTTTCCTGGTTTTGCTGCGATGTAAAGTTTACAGGCTTTGGATAGGAAACACCGTTAATAGTTGTGTCTTGTGCGATAATAAATTCAGACATTATTATTGCAACCAAAAAGAGAAGAGACTTTTTCATATGTTGAATTTTATATGGCTTTGATTATTTATATTGATATAGTTTCACTTTTTGAATATTCCAATCGCCAACCGGAATTCTAATATGCCTTCCTTGATGGTCCTGGTCGCCATTCATTCGCCTGCCTGGAATCCATTTACCATCTTTATAAATTCCTTCATCAGCTTGTAAAATTCCAACTGATTTATTACTGGCATTATTCACTGTAAACGTAATAACAACGCCGGTTCCTGCGATGATAAAATCGTTTTCATCAGTCTGGATAATGATGGCGCCCGTCATTGGCCAATCCGGATTTTTAGCCTCGGGCGACCAACCTAAAGTATAATCATGCGACACAGTGAGCGTATAATTACCTAAGATGATTTCTTGCTTTTTATTCGATGTATCCAATAACACACCATCCATTTTTCCTGTGCCACGATACTTTAGAATTTCAGGTGATAATTGCGATAAAATCGAGTATGCTTTACCGATAGGTTCTTCTTCCGGGTGCTCTGTTGATTCAATTGAGAAAGGTGAAAAGCCAATGGCCTGGTAATGTCCAATCGCATAAAATACTTTTGCTGCGTCCGAAGGCTCAAATCTTATTTCCGGAATAAATAAAGGATTATTTCTTCTTGTGTACAGGTCACAATAATGTTTAAAATATGGATTGTAAAAATCGGGAGACAGTATATCAATCGCCGGAGCGGCAGCATGCCAAATATCCATTAAATGCGGCAACGGCCCTGCGCTGGGATATTGGCCTGGCAGCACATTGCGATAATTCAATGCTGCATTTACATACATAGGCAATGGATATATTTTCTTTCCTGCGGCCGCAATTGTATTCGTATATTTTGCATAATACCAAGCCTGGAACAATTCATCAGTTGCGAGGCTTTTTCCAAAAATTGTTTCCCAATTTCCTTTTGTTGCAAAATTTGTTTTTGACCAATGTTCTTTCAATTCCGGAACAAGAGAATCTTTGTTTGCTATCAAATAATCCAGCAATTCTTTTGGCACTTCATTGTTGAAAACTTTGTTGGCCTCTGCTGTATATTCTCTTGCTTCTGTGAGCATTCCGATTTCATTTTCCACCTGCACCATTATTACTGTTTGTGCTTTATCTGTTTCTTTGAGATGCTTCGTCAATTCCGTAAAAGCCTTTTTATCTGCATCAAGATTATTTTTGCTGAAAGCAGAAAGTATTTCCAATCCTTTGCCAGTATGGTCTTGCGCACGGGGAAAGTGCGATTCATTTGTTTTAATCCATGCAGGCGCATAACAACTCATACTGTTTTTCCATGAACCAAACCACAATAAAATGACTTTTAAATTATTTTTTCTGCTGCTATTGATGATACTATCTACTAACGAAAAATCAAATTTCCCTTCTTCGGGTTCTATCAAATCCCAATAGGCCGGCACAAGAATCGTATTTAGATTCATGGCTTTAAACTTTGTCCAGAAAGGACGCATGTACTCAAGATTTGAAGCAGTTGAATTTCCAAGTTCACCGCCCAAAACGAGGAAAGGTTTTCCATCAACAATTAATTCTTTTGTTGAACCTTTTTTCTGCAAGTGAGGAATAGGTTGGCTATACAATTTAGAATGGTACAGTAAAAGAACAAATAAGCTGAAAAAGAAAATAAACCTGGTTAATTTTTTCATACAAATATTTTTTATTCATCCGTTCTGAAAGGCGCTGCCGGCAATCCTTCTTTGTTTATCAAATTAGGATTCAATGGCGTATCAGCCCAGGCATAGCGCACATATTTTGGATTAGAAACTTCTTCACTTGATACAATTATTTTGTCACCGTCTCCGAATGAAGTCGGAGTCCGTTGGACAATTTTTGCATTTGCCCAAACAAATTTTTTATCTTCTCCTGCAATCGCAAATTCAGCCGGAGGTTCACCATCATTGGTGGCTAATCCGGTTCCGGTATTGGTGAATGAAATAATGATTTTATCCCCTTCTATTTTTGAAGATTGGTATAACGGTCCTGTATAAACGATGTTTTCTCTGTATGCAATCTTTTCAGCGGCCGAAGCCAAACGGTCGCCGACAGGTTTTTTTCGGTCAGGATGAATATCATTCCACTCGCCTAAGTCAATTGCAACAGCCATCGCTGTATTCGGTAAGGCCAATGATTTTGCCTGTGCTTCTCTAAATAATGCCCACTGGCTTTCAGAAGGAAGATAATTGTAATCTCCAAAACCCGGAAGTTGCACAAATAAAAATGGCAAGTCACCTTCGTTCCATTTGCTGCGCCAATCGCTAATCATAGCCGGTTGCAACTTCGCATATTCATCAGGGTTACTTGTGTTGCTTTCGCCCTGGTACCAAACAAAACCTTTGATAGTATATTCAATTAATGGAGCAATCATTGAATTGTATAAAGCCGTTGGTTGATTTTGTAAGGAAATACCAAAGCCACCAAAACTGTGATGAGACTCATCTAACAAGCCAACTTTATATTGCCAGTAACCGGTTAAATCAATAGTATCATTATCGGTAATTAATTGATATGGTTTATCCGGAACAAAACCACCTTTTCCGAAATTGTTAGTTACCCGTACCACAAATAAATTTTTTCCCGGCTTTAAAACACCATCAGGAATTGTATAACGCCGTTGCGGGTACATATAACCGGTAGAACCAACTTTAATTCCATTAATGTATAATTCATCCGCATCAACAATTCTACCCAAAAAAACTTTTGCAGGCACATTCGTCATGGAAGCAGGAACATCAATTTCCCTGCGATACCAAACAACGCCATTCAAACCTTTTGCACCTTCATCTGACCAATAACCCGGAATGGCAATCCTGTGCCATTCTTTAGGCTGATAGGAAAGAGAAAACCATTTTTCAATAATCCCTTTATCTTCAGGCCTTTTTATTTTTTGTATAGCTGCAAAGACTTTTCTGTTAACATCATTTACATAAGCAGTGTCTTTATTTTTTTCAATTGTTTTAAGAATGTCAGGGAATGATTGTAAACTTTCTTCACTCATCATAGATTCGATAGGAATGCCGCCCCAGCTTGCATTGATAATGCCTATAGGCACATGATATTTTTGATACAAAGCCTTTGCAAAAAAATAAGCAACAGCAGAAAATTCTTTTACATCATTAGGATTTGCCCACTTCCATGAACCACCGGGCAAATTATTTTGAGGACTTACTAAGTTAGTCGTATTGGGAACCCAAAATTGTCTTATGTCAGGATAGTTGGCATTTGGGATTTCATTTGGATAATACACACTATGCAGCTTCATTTGATGCACCATGTTTGATTGTCCTGCACAAAACCAAACATCGCCAATCAAAATATCATGTAAAACGATTTTGTTTTTTCCTGAAATATCCATGGTATAAGGGCCGCCGGCTTTCATTGGCGATAATTGTACTTTCCATTTTCCATCATTGCTTGTTTTGGTTTTGTAAGTTTTGCCATCAAATTTCACGCTTACTTTTTCACCTTTCGATGCCCAACCCCAGATGTTAATTTTAGAATCGCGTTGTAATATCATGCTGTCTCTTATCAACTGTGGCAGCTTTACCTGGGCATTTGCGTAATGCATTGTAATCAAACAAAAACAAACTGCAAAACATTTTTTATTGAATTTCATAATATTCTTATTTAATCTTATTAGCGAATTCAGTTGAACCGTACCGGGTTAACTCAAAACCTGCAACATTTCCTTTTTCATCTTTTACAAAATGAATATTTAAAAAAGATGAAGTGATATAAAAATCAGTTTCTGATGCAGCTAATAACTTGAATGTATTATTGGCAACAGAAGCTGTAAGTGAACCTCCATCAGGCTTTAGGTTCACGACCATTCCATCATTTAATTTATAACTGCCGATATATTGCTCAAGGATTTGTGACGATAATTGTATGGAAGGGCGTTTGAAAACAAACTGTAATCCTTTTTCATATCCGATGCCTTTTGTTCCGGAATGACCGGTGTTTTCCAACACTTTACTTTCAATTTCAAGGGTGGAATAATGGCGGTTATTTAAAAATGAAATGAGCTTTTCGAATTCAGGAACACTTGTTTCAACACCACCCACACACATAAATAATTTTGCAGGAGGATTGGATTTATTCGCGTGATACCGCTCTTCATATTTGTATAAAATTTTGTTATCCCACATGAAAGCGGGACTTGCAGCCACATAACGGTTAAACATTTCTGGATGGGTGAACAAAGTGTACATAGTAAGCAATCCGCCAAGTGAGCAACCGATTAATGTTTTATCATTTTCATCAACTCTGTAATTTTTTTCAACGAGAGGAAATACTTCATTTTTTATGACTGATAAAAATTTATCAGCGCCTCCACTTTGTGGCAAACGTTTTTCATTGGTTGGTGTGTAATCTCTTGCTCTTAGACTATCAGGATTGGGATGATTGCCGCCCCACGTAATGCCCACAATTATCATTTCAGGAACGAATCCATCATAATATTGTTGCCCGTATAAAGCGGCTACCAGAGCGAAATCCCACTGCGAATCCATGAGATAAACAACGGGGTATTTTTTATTGGTTTTATTATAACTGGCCGGCAATGATATTTGCAACACATATTCCTGTCCGCTCACAATTGACGAAGTAAATGTTTTTGTTTGAGAACCCGCAATGCTTACTTCTGTTGATTGTCCAATCATTATTTTTGAAACAAACATTGTGAATGTGATGAGTAATAATTTTTTCATTTTTTATAATTGTTTTTGTAAAAATTATTTTTGTTGCAAATCTCAATATGGTTTTGTTTGTTCACATAAACTATGCTGCGCAGTAAACAAATAAATAAGCAACATTTTTGTTTTATAGAATTAAACTTCTTAAATCAATGCTTTTAAACCATTATAAGGCTCTATCAATTTTATAAAACCGTTTTCGTCATGAGTTAGTTTAGCAACCTTGATGCTGCGCAAATGCGTTACTCCTTTGCTCAGACTGCTGTCGTGGTAAAATAAATACCATTTGCCTTCAAATTCAGCTATAGAATGATGCGAGGTCCAGCCCACAACAGGGTTTAAAATTCTTCCTGCATATTTAAAAGGCCCGTAAGGATTATCTCCAATCGCATAACAAATAAAATGCGTGTCACCGGTTGAATAGGAAAAATAATATTTCCCTTTATACTTATGCATCCACGAGGCTTCAAAAAATCTTCTTTCGGTATCGCCCTGCAGCAATGGCTTATCGTTTTCATCAACGATTACAACATCTTTGGCGTCTTCCGCAAATTCTAATAAATCATCGGTAAGCTTTGCAACTTTTGCACACAAAGCAGGCTCATTATCTTTTGGTAAATGCGCTGTTGGACTTTCAGGTTGTGTTGCATTGAAACTACCTTTACGCCAGCGTTGTAATTGCCCTCCCCAGATGCCGCCAAAATACATGTAGTAACTGCCGTCTGCATCTTTAAAAACTGCAGGGTCTATTGAGAAACTTTCTTTAATAGCTTCCGGTTGTGGCATAAACGGCCCGGTTGGCGAATAACTAACAGCTACGCCTATACGAAAAACACCATCGTAATCTTTAGCAGGAAAAAAGAGATAATACTTTCCATCTTTTTCATTGGCATCCGGCGCCCACATTTGTTTTTCGGCCCACGGTACATCTTTTACATGTAAAGCAATACCGTTATCTTTTGCTTCGCTTGTTGGCGAATCCATTGATATGACATGATAATCTTCCATCGCGAAATGACTTCCCAAATCATCAAAAGCATCACCTGCATCTATATCATGTGAAGGATAGATATAAATTTTTCCATCGAACACATGTGCAGAAGGGTCTGCGGTGTAGATATTTTTAATTAAAGATTGTGATATGGCTTTTTGATTCAGTTTATCAAAATCAATATGTTGAATACTTTCTTCGGGCATGATGCAATATTTTTATTAAACCTGTCAGGTTTCTAAAACCTGGCAGATTTGTTAAACAACTTTATTTACTTCTTCTCTTTTTCAAATCACTTTCAATCTGTACTTCCATTTTTTTATTTATTTTGTAAAAGAACAATAAACCAGCGCCTAATAAAAACGGAATTGATGGAAAAATACTTACCAGCATTTGCGTTCCATGAACTGCCTGCGCAGATTGCATATCACTATTTGGTACATAATGGTACAATCCTAAAATCCATGTAAGTATTGCTGCGCCTATACTTAGGCCGGCCTTTAAACCAACCATCATCGCGGAAAAAATAATGGCAGTTGCCCTGCGGTTATTTTTCCATTCGCTGTAATCGGCTACATCCGCTATCATCGCCCACAATAATGGAATCGTAAGGCCATAAAAAAATCCGTGTAGAATTTGTGAAAGAAAAATAATGCCTACTGCTTTTGGCGGATAAAAAATAAATGCGATTATGAACAAAGTAGAAATAAAAAGACAAACTCCAAACACGTCTCTCTTGCCATATTTATCTGCAAATCTTTTTGACAACATAATTCCGAAAATCATAAAAATAATACCACCGGCATTAAACAATCCAAAGCCCGCGGAAACAGGGTCTTCACCAAAAAAGTTCATTCCAATGTTGGAAAGAAAATGCGTTATTGGATTTATAAAATTGGTTAGGCTTTCTTTGTCAACATAGTTTTTAAAGTAATAAACATAACCTCCACCTTTCATTGCGAGTGTGATAAACACAAAGGTTGTAAGCACCAACATAATAATCCATGGCTTGTTTTTTGACAAGTCAGAGAGGTCTTCTTTTAAGCTCGACTTTTGTTCCGGCTTTGGAACGATGCGCTCTTTGGTTGTAAAAAAAGTAATCAGCAACATGATGGTTCCGATTATCGCGAGCCATGTCATTACTTTTTCTATACCTATTGATTTATCACCACCACCGGCCGTTTCTATAATAGAAAGCATGAACACCTGTACAAAAAATTGAGCAAACATCACGGCAACGAAACGATAAGATGATAAACTGTTGCGCTCTTTCATATTACCGGTTATAACACCGCTTAATGCAGAATAAGGAAGATTATTTGCAGCATATAGCAACAACAATAAAGTATAAGTAATAACTGCATAGATTAATTTTCCTTTGTATGAAAAATGCGGCGTGCTGAACGCAAGCAATGCAATGACCCCGAGCGGCACAGCAGTAAATAAAATCCATGGCCTGAATTTTCCCCACCTGGAGCGGGTTCTGTCTGCAAGTGCTCCAATCATGGGATTAAATCCGAAAGCGGCTACCAGCCCGACAGTCAATATGATGACCGAGGCATTTTCAGGTTTGAGTCCATAAATATCCGTATAAAAATAGGCAAGGTAAGTCACCAATGTTTGAAAGACTAAGTTGGCAGCGAGGTCTCCGAGGCTGTAACCCACTTTTTCTAGAACCGATAATTTCTGTGAACTTTTTGGTGACTTTGTTGTCGTTTGTTCGGCTAAAATTGCGTCCTGCACACTCATAAATTGTAGTTTAATTTGATAATGATTAATTGTTTTTTGCTGTTGCTATCACACTGTAAAATGCCGGCTTCGGTTTAAAATTCCTGTCGAATAATAATGGATAATTAGTCCGTCCGCGAATCGGGAAATCGTTTAACCATGACTGTTTATCATCAACACCCCAGAAAGTAACGCGGCTGATATCTTTTTTATATTTCAGGAAAAGAGTAAATAAATCGGAATATGATTTTGCGAGTACTTGCTGAACAGAATCGGGAAGTCCATTTGGATAGGGATTCATTTTCGCACTCCCCTGTGCAGTTGCGCTTACATCAGCGGTAGTTTTATCCCAGGGATTTGGCAGCACACTTAAATCAAGCTCTGTAAACATCACTTCAATACCCAATGCAGAAAATTCCTTGATGCTTTCTTCAATGTCCTTCATCGGAACATCACTGGATTTCCAGTGCCCTTGTATTCCTACGCCATCAATGCGCACGCCCGCAGCTTGTATCTTTTTTATCAGGGCAATAGCGCCGGCTCTTTTCTTTGGTTGTTCAATGTTGTAATCATTGTAATATAATTGTGAATGCGGTGATGCTTTTTGTGCCAAACGGAACGCTTCCACTATATAATCATCACCCAGTTTATCCAGGAAGATATCTTTGCGCAAAGTGCCATCTTCATTTAAAGCTTCGTTTACTACATCCCACGAATATACTTTGCCATCGTAACGTCCTGCGACTTTTGTAATATGATTTACAAAATATTCACGAACCGAATCTGCACTTTGAATATGATGCATGAACGCAGGCAATTGGCTGTGCCAGATAAGATTGTGTGCATTTACTTTAATGTGATTCGTTTTTGCAAATGCCACCAGCTTATCAGCAAGGTCAAAATTATAAGTGTCCCAACCGGGATGTATTTCTTCGGCTTTCATACAATTTTCCGGAGTGGCTGCATTGAATTGTTGTTTGATTAATTTATCTGCGGCAATATCTTTCCCTTCAATTTGCGCGGCATTCATTGCAGTTCCGATTAGAAAATCATTTTTAAATGCTTCTTTTAAAGAAGGTGTTTGTGCATTTACATTAGCTGCAAATAATATTGCTGCAGCAGAAAGAATCAGTGAAAGTTTTTTTATCATGATTTATTTATTTTTAGTTTGAATAATTGTTTCCTGCGGCCCAAGATAACTTGGTTTTAATCCGCCAAAATCAAGAACTATTTTTTGAAGAACGACTGCAGGACTTATCATCCAATAGGTCACTGTATGCTTTCCTGGTTGTAATATTTGATGTTCAGTTGTTTTAATGATAATGTTATTGGAAACCCATTGCTCCCAAATTTTTTCATTATTTTCATCTTTATTGATAGAAACGATTTGGGGTTTTTCATTATCAATTGAGATGGCATATTGTAAACCCAGGCTATCGTTTTCAAAATTTAATGTTGGTGAAAAATAAGCGTCCAGCTTTACGGTTCCTGTATCATAAACGTAGATTTCGTATTGCAGGTAAGGATTGCCGTTAGTAAGTTTTTTTTCATCAGCCATTACCGGAAATGTAGTGATGCCATCGCCATCTTTTCCAATACCGGGAATTACTTTCCATTTTATTTGTTTGTTTACTGCTTTGGAATAATTGGCTGCTTCAATGGAGACATAACCATTAAGCTCGTAGTGTACTTTATTTTTTAAGCCTTTTTTATTTAAAGTGATTGGAACACCCTTGAGAAACTCTACCTGTTTTATTGAATCTTTTGAAACATATTTTATATCCGGCATTTTATTTACTGGCGGTTGCTGCCAGTAAGTGTATCCGATATGTGTTTGGTCCATCATGTGGTTCCATTTCCCCTTTGCTAATTCATGATTATATTGATAACATAAAATCGAATCTTTTTCAAAAAACATTTTTGCACTGTCGGCGTAATCGTTCGCAAATGAAAAATTATTCTTTGCATATATTCTGTTCTTTGCAACAGCTACATACAATTCGTTTAAATTCACAAAAGCTTTTACAGGAAAAAGAACCAGTTCAAAATAAGCGTCTTTATATTCTGCGGGTAATTCGCTATTTATTTTTTCAGCCTCTGCAACAAGTTGACGGTATTGATTAATAACCCTGTCCGCTTCATCATAATCAGTCAGACTGTACGTTTCAGGTGATAGAAGTTCCGGTTTCCTCCGGGAAATGTATTGGGAATATTTTTGAAGAATGTCTCCTATCTGCTTTGCATATTTTCGCCCGAATTGTTCGGAAGCCCATTCTCTGTAATAATTTCCAATATTATCTACCGTAATCTTTTTTGTGTTCCAGGCATAATCCAAAAAGAAAGAAATAGGCAATTCCATTGGTTTTAAATCGCCCACATTTACAATCCAAATCTTATCTACGCCGTAAGAATAAGCAAGATGCATTTGTTCCCAAACTCTCGCGATATTATTGGTATTAATCCATTTATAATTCCTTGGGCCGCCTACATAATCGAAGTGATAATAAATGCCATAACCGCCGCTTCTTGGTTTATCGGTTGGTTTTGGAAGCCTTCTGATATTCCCCCAGTTATCATCGCTAAATAACAATGTAACGTCATCTGGTACACGCATTCCTTTATCATAATAATCCTGTACTTCTTTATACAAAGCCCAATCCTGTGGCGTTTCTGACGCCGGCTTGCCGGTAACTTCTGTAATTATTTTTCGCTGGTCGGCTACAATTTTTTCCAGCAAAGCGATATTGCTTCCTTCCGTCATCGGCTTATCGCCATTGCCGCGCATACCAATGGTGACAATAGTTTCGCGATGGTCCATATTTTCAATTCCCTGTTTCCAGAAAACGCGAAGCACTCTGTCGTTGGTTTGATAATTCCAAGCGCCTTTGTGCTCATGTCTCCAATGTTCAGTTGCCTGGTTCATCGGTTCCTGGTGAGATGTACCCATTACAATTCCATACTTATTAGCCATTACAGGGTTCAGTGTGTCGTCGTTATTAAACGCATTTCCCCACATGGCCGGCCACAAATAATTTCCTTTTAAACGCAGCAATAATTCAAATACTTTTTCATAAAAAAGATGATTGAAATTTCCAAAGTTTTCATGTACCCAGCCTGATAATGCCGGCGCTTCATCATTCAAAAAAATCCCGCGGTATTTCACCGATGGCGGCCCGGATTTATAGGTTCCGTTTTTAAAAAACACTTCTTTCTTTTTCTTTACCGGAACATCTGCCCAATAATACCATGGCGAGACACCAATTTGTTTTGAAATTTCGAAAACACCATACGCCGTTCCTCTTTTATCACTTCCCGCAATTACCAACGCGTTCTGAATTCCTTTAAAAGGGTTTTTGATAATTTGAATTTGATAAGATTCCCATTTATTTTTTATGGAATCAACATTTATTTTTTTTGTTTGGATTAATTGCTGAATCAATTTGGAACCTTTTATGGACCCAATAATAATTATACTATTTGCTTTACCAGGAAGTTCATTGCTGATTTCAGGTTTTCCCCCGGTAACCATTTTTACATCATTTTGAAAAAGCGAAGCTGTTTTTTGAATCAGCCAGTCATCATTTTTATCGGTATAAATTGTGCTTGCCGTTTTGGAAACAATTGGAAAATTTCCATTTTCCATTTTATCAGAAATAAAATTTTGCGCAGATAAATTTTGAGTAATAAAAATGATAGCGAATAAAAAAATGGTCTTCTTCATGCCTGATAATTTTATGAATCTCTGAAAACAAAGCGAAAACAATAAAACGGAAATCTTTACTAAAAGTTCGTTTACTGCCTCTAAAATCCTATCGAATTCCCACCATCTACCGGCAACACAACGCCTGTGATGTAAGCCGATGCTGAACTTGCCAAAAACAATGCTGCGTCTCCGATATCAGAAGGCAAACCCAATACTCCCATCGGCGTTCTTGACAACACTTTGCCTTTTCTTTCCTTGTCATTATTCAATGCTTTTGCCGACATATCTGTTGCGATAAAACCAGGCGCAATGCAGTTTACACGAATTCCTTCGGGGGAAAGTTCTACCGCCATTGCTCTTGTCATCGCTTCTATGGCACCTTTGGAAGCGCTGTAAGCAATCACTTTCGGCAGGCCATATTGTGATGCCATGGAACTGATATTAACGATGCTTCCATTTTTATTTTTAATCATTGATTTTACCACTTCCCGTGAGATAGTAAAAATGGATTCTACATTTGTGAGCATTATTTTTTGAAAATCTTCATCAGTTACTTCAGTAAAATCTTTTTTCAAATTAATGCCTGCATTATTAACAAGAATATCAATCCTCGAATATTTTTTTTCTAATTTATTTATTAAACCAGGAATTTCCGAAAGATGATTCAGGTCGAATGATACAGGCTCACAAAGCTTGCCCAACTTTTCTTTTGCCGCATTTAGCTTTTCCTCGTTGCGCCCGATGATAATTGTTGTAATATTATTTTCTACAAATTTTTGTGCGATTGCAAAACCAATTCCAGATGCACCGCCTGTAACGATAGCAATTTTTTTGGTACCATTTTTTTCCATTGTTTTTTTGTTTTTTATAAATTGTAAATACTCTTATTAATATTTTAACCGAAACAGAAAACAAGATTATTTGCCTGCCTACCGTACTGGTAGGTTTGTTTGTTGTCTTATCACTTATTACTATTTACTAATTACTTATTCTTCCTTCCTTTTCAAACCTTGTATTAATACATTCTTTTAGAAACAGAAAACAAGAGTATTTATTCGTTTGCTACACTTTCTTATTCCTGATTTTTTATTTCTTATTCTTCCGTTCATTTCCCATTCCCCGGTGCATAAGGAAAATGCAATGACTCATAATATTCCAGAGTATGGTCAGGCTTTTCGTATTGGGACGGAATAGGTATCTTGGAAAATGTTTGAAAATACAAAAGGCACGCATTGCGCCACCACACTGCTTCTTCCTCCTGTATGTTCAGCAACATCCGCACATGATTAAAGCGTTCTTCGTCAACATATTTTTCCATATTTTTCCATGTCGCCTGCATCCATCTTACTTCATCAACGCCTTCATTATATTTATAACACAATTCATCCCAAAGTGTTCTTCCGGACTTGGTTTTATAACTCCACGGCACATGATGAAACCATAACAAATATTCGTCAGGGCAGGTAGAAAGATTGGTAAAGAAGCTATCTACTTCAGGTTGATATTGCGCCAGCGCATTGCTTCCTTTTGATGTTCTGTCAAAGCCAATACCAATGCTGTCTGCACGATGAAAATAAACCGGGTTCCAATCAGCGCGTGGCGCTTTATCGTACCACGGCGCCGGACCATAATGATTTCCATAACCCATGATATGATGAAGGCCAAGCGGCGTCATATAATTTACCACTGCTTCTCTTGAAACTATCATCATTTTTTTTACAGAATCAACAAATGTTTTATTATTGGAAAATGTTTGACGAATCCATTCATCCGCGATAGTTTCAGCGCTTAATCCATCATTCCACTCAATGCGCCCAAACGCATACCAATTGGCCTGTCCGAAAGGATGCCCTGTCCAGTTGATATCGTTTCCGATATTTGAAACGCCCGCCATTCCTGAGATTGAGTGATTATTCAAAGAACCGTCAATTACTTTTGCAACCGTTGAACCTTTTCCTTTTTCGTAAGTGTCTGAATTTAATACTTCTTTAAACAAAGGCGCTTCATAAACCAGGTTGGTAGCTTGTCCTAAATATTCCTGCGTAATTTGAAATTCCATCATCAAGGGAGTTTTGGGCATTGCGCCAAACAAAGGACTGAATGGCTCGCGCGGTTGAAAATCTATCGGGCCGTTTTTTACCTGCACCATTACGTTTTTTCTAAACTTGCCATCCAATGGTTTGAATTCATCATAAGCCTGCTTAAACCGGTCAGTAGGTGTTTCAGAACTGTACACAAACGCACGCCACATCACAATTCCATTATGCGGCGCCAAAGCATCAGCAAGCATATTGGCGCCATCGGCATGTGTTCTTCCATAATTCTGCGGGCCGGGTTGCCCTTCAGAATTGGCCTTTACTAAAAAGCCCCCAAAATCAGGAATGTAAGAGTAGATTTCATCCACTTTTTGTTTCCACCATTGCTGAACTTTTTTATCAAGCGGGTCGGCAGTTTTTAAACCACCAATTTCTATTGGCGAACTGAAACGAGCCGTAAGAAAAACTTTAATTCCATAAGGCCGGAACACATCTGCAAGCGCTTTTACTTTTATTAAATAATCTTTTGTAAGCACCATTGAATTGGCATTCACGTTCGTAAGGACAGTTCCATTGATTCCGATAGAAGCGTTCGCTCTTGCATAATCTATATATCGCTTATCAATATAGCCAGGAAGCGTATGCCAGTCCCAGAGCGAGATTCCGGCATATCCTCTTTCTACATAACGGTCAAGGTTATCCCAGTGATTGAGAATGCGATATTCAATTTTGGGAACACTGGTTATGGAAATGTTTTCAATGTTTTGATGTGTTTGCAACAATCTTAAAAAATTGAACACACCATATAATACTCCTACGTTTTTTTTTGCTGCAATAAAAATTACCTTCTTTTTATTGATGATTGCATTCCGAATAGAGAAGCCTTCATCGCCGCAGGCTTCTATTTCTTTTGCAGAAAAAAATGATTTTATTGCTGCTGACTCAGGAGTTCCGCAAATAATTGTTCCGCTGGAGATTGAATTCCCGTTAATAAATTTTTTATCCAGCAATCCTTCCAATCCTTTTAATAATTCTTTTTTAGCAACTTCTAAAGTTGAATTGCCGCCTGGAAAATTAATTCCGTTTATGGAATGCTGATAGGCAGCTAAAAGTTTTACATCATCAATTTTATCATAGCGCAGCCAAAGCCTGTAGCCATTCTCAGCGTGTAAGCCTGCAAACAGGAAAATACAAATAAGAGTGATAAAAGCTTTTTTCATCCTTACAATTTTATTTAGAAATCATTTTGTTTTCTTTTTTTGCGACGATTCCCTGATAATAAATTCAGATTTTAAAATGATGGTATTGGTTATTTCGATGTTTGAAGTTCCGTTTAAATGGGCGATCAGATTGTTTGCAGCGACCTCACCCATATTATATCCCGGATAATTAATGGTAGTAAGATTGGGTTCTATAACTGTAGAAACAGCGTCATTATTAAAGCCCACAAAAGCAATATCTTCCGGAATGCGTATCCCTGCCCGTTTTAAAACAAGCATACAACCTACGGCACAATTGTCATTAGCAACAAAAACGCCATCTGGCAAAGGTTTCATATTCATTATTAATGCTGCCGCTTCTTCACCCGCTTCCTGGCTTAGGTTATCCAAAATGACATTTTTCTTATCAAATTTTATTTGATGGTCTTCTAATGCCAGCTTGTACCCTGTTAATCTTTCTTTATAAACATTCTGATTTGAATTCGCAGAAATATGTACAAGTTTTTTGCAACCTTGTTCAATTAAATGTGCTGTTGCTTCGTAAGCTACTTTTTTATTTTCAATGACAATATTGGTATAATGATCATCGCTTATTACACGATCAAAAAAAATGACCGGTATATTTTTTTTCCTGAAGATCTCAAAATGAGAAAGATCTTCAGTATCATACGCCAGTGAAACCAATAATCCATCCACCCGGTTATTAAACATGGTCTTGGCACTGGCAATTTCCTTTGCTACTGATTCAGAAGATTGACTGATGATAAGATTATATCCCTTATTGTTAGCCACGCTTTCGATTCCTGCAATAACAGACGACATAAAATGGCTGTTTAACTTTGGAACAATCACACCAATGGTTTCTGTTTTTTGACTACGGAGATTTCGTGCGAAATGATTAGAACGGTAACTCATTTCTTCCGCCGCCTGGAAAACTTTTTTCCTGGTTTTTTTGTTGACAACCGGGTCATCTTTTAAAGCACGACTTACCGTAGCAATCGAAATATTCAATTTGCTGGCAATGTCATAAATCGTAATCTCTTTTTCTTTAATCATATAATTTTTTACAGCCTAAACTAAATTTTATATAAATGCTATTTTTTATTCTTTTTCTGAATTGACTCATTTTTTAAAGAAGATTTTCTGATAATAAGATTCGATCGTATAATAATTGTATTGGTATTTTGGATATTTCCAATACCTTTTAAATGATTGATAAGGTTTCGCGCGGCCACTTCTCCCACGTCAATTCCAGGATAATTAATAGTAGTCAATGCAGGCTCAATCAAGGTACAGATTACATCATTATTAAATCCTACAATTGCAATATCTTCAGGAATCCTGATTCCATTTTCTTTTAAAGTGCGCATGCAAATCGCAGCTACGAAATCATTCGTAATAAAGGCGGCATCCGGCAAAGGATCCATGTTGAGCATTTGCATTGCCGATTCAATTGCGGCGCTTTCAGAAAGATCATTAATGATCAGTAAATTTTCGTCATAAGCAATTCCATTGTCAGACAAGGCATCTTTGTATCCCTTAAACCTTTTAGAATATACATTTCGTTTAAGGCTTGACGTTATATGAACAATTCTGGTGCAGCCTTGTTCAATAAGATGTTGTGTAGCCTGGTAACCGCATTTATCATTATCAATTACAACTACAGTATTTTTTCCATCCTGTTCTACCCTGTCAAAAAATATTACAGGAACATCTTTTTCTTTGAATGGCTTAAAGTGGTCCAAATTTTTTGTATCAAAAGAAAGAGAAGCGATTAGTCCATCCACCCTTTTATCGAAAAGATTTTTTGCATTGGCAATTTCTTTATTAAAACTTTCGGATGAATGCGCAATAATAAGGTCGTAACCGGATTCTGTCGTTACTTTTTCTATGCCTGATAATACTGAAGTCATAAAATTACTGTTTAGTTCATGCATGATCACTCCGATTGTATTTGTTGTTTGATTGCGAAGATTTCTTGCAAAATGATTGGTCCGGTATCCCATTTTATCAGCTAAATCAAAAATCTTCTTTTTTGTTCCTTTACTGACCACCGGATCGTTTTTTAAAGCCCGGCTTACAGTAGCGATAGAAATACTTAATGCAGAAGCAATATCATAAATGGTAACTTCCTTCTCTTTTGACAATTTACAATCGTTTACATATAAAGTAATGGTGTAAAACTACTTAAAATAAAGTTTTCAGTACATTTTTTTTAAAAAAAAATGTAAACGGTTACATTTTAATAAATAATTCCTACTTTAGCACTATTAATTGTGAAAATAACAATTAATAAATTATGAGAAAGCATTGCTTGATTACTGATGAGACGTACTGCCGGCGGTAGTTTTAATAAAAAGCTTCTCTCTTATATTGAATTATTGATTTATAGATTTTTCTATTCAGGAAGGTTAGAGGAATAAGAAAAATTAAGTTTTTGCATTGGGAAAAGAAGGAATCGAAAAATTATTTCAAATTTCTTTTTGAGCTTCTTTTTGAATAAAAGGTATCTGTTGTCAAGGCATGTATTTGTATATAATAGTAAGGATAAAAAAATAAGATTTAATAATAAACCATTTATCAATTTCCATATTTTAAAATTTAAAACTGCAATTATGAAAGTTTTATGCAAGCTGCATCATTTTCCGTATCCTGGAAAATACTCCAGGCCGCTTTTCCTGATCATTCTATTCCTGGATTTATTTGCGTTTAATGCTTTTTCGCAAAATTCCCTTTTTATAAAAGGAACGGTACTTAATGAAAAAGGCGAGCCCGTGAGTGGCGCTTCAATCACTGTGAAAGGTACAACGACCGGCGCAAGTACAAATGGCAACGGTGATTTTGAAATTAGTGCTTCGCCGAAAAGTACTTTGGTAATTACCTCTTTAGGTTATTCATCTAAGGAAGTTGCGGTGAACGGCGAATCATTTTTAAACATCACGTTACAGGAATCTGCAACAGGACTTAATGAAGTGGTGGTCATCGGTTACGGTTCGCAAAGAAAAGAAGCCATAACAGGCTCAGTTTCTTCAATAAGCGGAGAAAAGCTGAGTGAAGTTCCCTCATCAAATATATCTGACGCATTACAGGGGCGTTTACCGGGTGTTCAGATATCGCAAACTTCAACGCAGCCAGGATCTACCATGCAGATATTGATTCGTGGGCAGCGTTCGATTTCGGCGAGCAACGATCCCCTGGTGGTATTGGATGGAATTCCTTTTGGAGGCTCCTTTAGTGATATTGATCCTGAGAGCGTAAAAAGCATAAGCGTGTTGAAAGACGCTTCTGCAACAGCTATCTATGGTTCACGGGGAGCAAATGGCGTGATATTGATCACTACCAAGAAAGGCGCTGTAGGCCAAAAAGCGCAAATAAGTTATAATAGTTATTATGGGATGCACAAACTATGGGCGCCTTTCCC
>Ga0070660_100000875_pt1 | contig 20089 bp, 12 predicted proteins | sample KBSC33metaG_FD_64670 | JGI IMG/M metagenome (GOLD analysis project Ga0070660, IMG submission 64670) | Corn rhizosphere microbial communities from Kellogg Biological Station, Michigan, USA - KBS C3-3 metaG | ecosystem: Host-associated > Plants > Roots > Rhizosphere > Soil ... | reverse complement strand
TATGAACAATTTTTTTCAACAAACTGTGTGCAAAAAATTTAACAAAATATCTTTAATCGTAAGCATTAAATAATTATTTTTTATCAGCTATCGGTTCCAGGTATAAACCCATTTCCGAAATAGTAGGATTTAATCTTGAGGAAATAATTTTCAGTCTTACTTTATCGGTGGTAACCGGATCAAATTGTAACAATCTTTTGTAGCCAACTGTAGTTCCTTCCGTGGCTTTTTTCCATTCATTACCGTCAAAATATTCCAATTCAAACTTTTCAATTCTTTGTCCTACGGTAATATTTTCCTGAAGCATCAATACATTGAATGTTTTTTTCTTCTTTAAATTTAATTCAATCACAGCAGACGTATCTTTTCCTTTTGTAGTCCAGTAAGTAGAATAAGAATTGTCAATAATTGCCTGCCCGACGGAAAGGCGGGCTTGTTTACTGATGCCGTTTGAAGAAGTAATTATTGCGCCTTTTGCTAAATTATTTTTGAAAATGTCATCGCGCATTTTTGTCCATTCTTTCAGATTTTTTATATCTGCTTCGTTTATCAATCCTTCTTTATCGGGCGGAATATTCATCAGCAAAACACTGTTTCTTCCTACAGAATGGAAATAAATATCTAATAGTTTTTCAGGCGATTTTACTTTATCATTTTCTTCAGGATGATAAAACCATCCCGGCCTTATAGACACATCTGTTTCTGCAGGATACCACACCAAACCTTTTGCTTTCATGATTTTATCGCGGCTTCCCAAATCATCGCCGGTCATATCTCCTGAAGGCTTAAACGCAATTCCCTGCTGCGAATTAGATTCAATTGCAGATTGGTCTAAATTATCGGCAGGTACTACGCTCCATTCTGTTTCGCGGCCATAACCACTTTCAGTTCCCACCCACCTCACATCAGGCCCCATAATAGCAATGACCGCCGATGGTTGTAACTTCCGAATGAGTTGGTACCATCTTTCAAAATCATAAACTTGTTTTTTCCCATTCGGACCTTCACCATTAGCGCCATCAAACCAAACTTCGTCTATGCGTCCATAGTTAGTAAGCAATTCTGTAAGTTGGTTTACAAAATAGTCGTTATAAGCTTCAGTTCCATACAAAGGCGAATTCCTATCCCAGGGGGAAAGATAAATTCCAAAACCCATGTTTTGTTTTTTGCAGGCATCGGCTACTTCTCTTACTACATCGCCTTTCCCATTCTTCCAGGGACTATTTTTTACCGAATGTTCTGTATATTTTGATGGCCACAAACAAAATCCGTCATGATGTTTTGCCGTTAAGATTACTTGTTTGAAACCTGCATCTTTTGCCACTTTCACCCATTGATTGGCATCAAGGTGTGTGGGATTAAAAATTGCCGGGTCTTCTTTTCCTGTTCCCCATTCGCGATTGGTAAAAGTGTTCACGCCAAAATGAAAGAATGCAGTAAGTTCCAGCTTTTGCCATCTTAGCTGCCGCGGCGATGGAACTACATTCGCTGCTTTGCGAATAATATCTGCTTCAGAATCTGTTGGTTTGATAATGGCATAATTTTTTTGCTGTGCATTTGCAACACTTGCAAGAAAAAACGAGATCACTAAAAATGAGTATTTCATTTGTAAAAAAATATTTGATTGGACAAAAATAAGATGAATAAAGTTGGTTAGCGAGGATCAAACCAGAAAGTTATTTATACTGCACGCCGCATGAAAATGTGTAATGATTTTTTTGAGCTAAAGCTCAAATGCTTTTGCCACGCCTGCCCGACTGCGGCATTCAGGCGGGAATTTCACTGATTTCCACGAATTAGAATTTGTTGCACAATCCGATAGTTATCGGATTGATCCAGCGTAAAGCATACATTGGTCATGGCATGGCGTGAGATGGCCGGACAAACGCGCGGAGCGTACCGATAGCTATCGGCAGGATTGTCCTTGTCCCGCATAGTTATCAGGATTGTTTCTTTTGCATCAAGGCAAAAGAAAAACAAAACCAATTGGAATTAAAAGCAGCAATTCAACTACGTCATTATTGCTACATTCTCGACTTAAAGGACTAATCCGTTTATTTTTAATATCTGTATTAATGGATTTCCTATAATGACAGTGAACAAACTTTTATTCGATATTTTCATTTTTCAAAAAAGCTGTTTAAAAAAATCAACAACTAACGGTAAAGAATACACGAAAATATTTATTGAATTACAAACCATGTATAACTTCCCGGCTCAAGGCTACATTTTAGTTCGATTTCAAACTCACGATTAAGCGGGTACGTTTTAAATGCGCCTTCTTTCTCTTTCACCATTGCTGATTTTGTTAATCCGGTATAATATAAGGGTACTTTAATGGTTCTGGTAATTTTCTTATCCAAAGGATTATACAGCATCATCAAACCCTTTGTTTTCAAATCCGGATTTACATGCAGTATTCCATCCCAATCTCTCCCATCGGCCCGGCGCAGATGAATAATATCGCTGTTCAAAATCTCCCTGTATTTTTTATACCAACTGATAACTTCAATTACGGTTTGCTTTGTTTTTTCTGTATCATACAATCTTGGGCCGCGGTAACAAGCCTGGACGCCTGCGCCATAATATTGCATCATCAATTGCTTGTAATCATCCAGATGCTCTGAAAGTGGCTCTAACACTGCTTCCGAGCCGCCGCCCTGGTAGCGGGTAAGTGGTACAAATCCCCAGCCCATTGATGGTGTCTTTTCCCAGGTGCCATCAAAAATGTTTTGCCGGTTGAGAATTTTTTGGTTTTCTCGCGGCAAAGAAAAATTCACTTCGCGATAGCCAATTGCTATCTTATTGGTTCCATCTAAAAAATACCAATCGGGAGCATTAATATAAACGCCTCTTTCATTTAACCAGCGATACAATTCTTTTTGAATTTCCATTTGCCTCCACTGACTGTCGTCTAATCCTTTGTGGCCCGGATGCGTAGTAGAAGCGCAAACATCGCCGGGATAAGGGCCGTCATTTTCCCAAATATCAAAAGAGGTTTGTGCAAAAAAATATTTTATTTTATCGCGATAAGCCAATCCCCATTTACTTCCAAAACAAGGTGCATTGCCAAAAAAAGCGCCGCCGGGCTTTCCCGTTTTCGGGTCTATCACATCATCTTCATCACTTATTTTTCTTGAACTAAATAATGAATAACCGCCAATTTTTATTCCTTTACTGTGGGCATAATCAGCCAGTAATTTCCATCTTTTTATGTTTGAAGCAGACGAATCCTCCATATTTAAATGGCTGCCAAAACTTAATATCACCGCTTCATATCCTGTTGCCGCGCATTGGTCAATCGCGGTGCGAACTTCATTATCATTTTTACTAACAAGGTGCATAAAGATGGGATTTTCTGTAACCCACGGTGCAATGGTTCGATACATTTTCCTGATGGCCAATCCTTTTCTTTCCCTGTCGTAAGTATCTATCAAAAGCTCATAAGTGCGTACAGAATTAAAAACTTCTCCGGGCTGTAACTCAATGCCGGGCGCCTTTTCCTCATACACCTGCAAAAGAGCCGGCGTTTGATAATCGTAATTTACCTGCGAAGTATAAGTAGCATCAGTAATCCAATGTGTAGTCTGGTCGCTGATGTCGTAGCGCATTGCATTGTTGAACGCATAATTGGTTTCTATATAAATACCATGTTGTTTTTCCATGTTGGAAGGATTGCCTACTACCGCACTTTCTTCTTCTACCACCGCAAGGTTTTCATTGATTACGCGGTTTATTTTAAAGGATTGATTTCCGTTATTTTCAACAGATACATACTTTGCTATTAAAGGAATGCCATCATAAATTTCGTAGTAAACTTTTACGATGACACCTTTCAGTTCCGGCAAAGAAGATTGATAATTAAAAGTAATCATCTTGCCTGTGGGCAAATTTTTATTCGTAGCCCACCAGTCGCCGGCTTTCCAGTTAATATATGGTTTCAGATTACCGATTTGATAATTGACGAATTGAAAATCTTTTTCATCGTTTGTAAAATGATTCACCCATTCAGGTAACAGGTAAGCGTTTTCTTTTTGCCCGTGAAGCCCGCCAACATTATAGTTTTTGCCATTGATTTCTAAAATAGCTTCCGCTTTTACGGCTCTTAAAAGCTGCTGGCCGTTGGTCATATTTTTATAATCAATGCACACGACATTTGGCGTGATGCGAAAACTCCGCTTCACCAAACCATTGTATAAAGTAATGTCCTTGCCATCATTACTTTTAAAAATTTCTGCTTTTTGCGAAGGCGGTTTTATCAGCCAATCGGATGTAGCCAATTGTTCTGATGGCATTTTATTAACCTGTGCTTTCACTAAAAAAATATTGCAACACAGGCAAGCTATTGAAAGAAAAATTTTCATGTAAGTTGTTTTTGATTTAGGAATTTAAATTTGAAAAACAGGTTATTTGTTCTTTTGCTGCTCTAATATAAATTATAGAATAATATACATTGACTGGATTGAATATTTTGAAACTTCATTGAACCCTATTTTGAATAAACCTTAGTAGAAAATTTCCTTTCTATCGTAGTAAACCTTATTAGCTTATTTTATTGCATTTACGGGATTTTAAATAAGATAATAAGGTTAATGACCTCTGGGTTCCTTTTCTACTAAGGTTTTGAGGGCATCCCAATAGCCCCTATCCAGCTTTTGCATATTATTCTAAAAATTTAAAAAACACGTTATTTGTCCTTTTGCTGCGTTAAAATAAATTATTCTATTATTCCATTTTTTGAATGAAATTGATTCATAAAAGTTCATTTTTAAAAGTTAATTCCCGATTTTAAACGCATACACATTTCCTCCAAAACCCGCTACCACCAACATGTTCCCGGACACAGCCGCCGCTGAAAGTATTGGTGCGCCCAATGATGCCTCCCATACCTTAACACCGGTACTTTCATTCAGCAAATATAATTTACCATCGGAAGCGCCGAAAAAAATGTAATGCCCGAGTTGTATAACGCTGGCTTCCACAGTCTCTGCAGGAGGTTTCGTATAAGGCGATGTATAAAATATAGATTCATTGGTGGCAAATTGCCATTTTATATCCAATGTCTTTTTATCAAGCGCTACTACCCCATTGGTACCGGTGCCGAAGATAATCGCATCATCAGTTACAAAAGGAGTAGATGCGGATTTTACTCCCGAAGCGCCAAATGGTAATTCTTTTGTGCGGATATTTTTACCTGTATTCGGATTCAATTCAAAGAATTTTGTTCCGCCTGTGGCATATAATTTATCATCAGCATAAGACACCGCAGCATCGCGAAAACGCAATCCTTCATCATCTCTCGACCAAAGTAATTTTCCCGTAAGCGCATCATTTGCAAACAACGCAGACCAATTTGCCGACCCGATTAATACATTGCCGGCCAAAGTCTGATTGGCTGTACTTCCATCACCACCATCCCATGAGGTATTATTCCAAATCTCTTTTCCATCATTTGCCCGCAGGGCGTACAATCCTTTGCCGGCGCCTGCATACAAAGTATCATGAGAGACAATTACTCCCGGCATGTTAGGCGGCAAATAATCTTTGTCTAATGCTTTCTTCCAGATAAGTTGGCCTGACGCTGCATTCAATGCATACAACATTCCGCCAAGGTCCACGGCAAACACTTTCCCATCTGTGTACGCAATCGCACCCTTTATACCATTCTCCGTTTTATACTTCCATTTTATGTCTCCGTCTTTTGCATTGAATGCAATTATTTTTCCTTCATCAAGGTTGCCTTCATCAAGCGTAGCGGCAAAAACTTTATCATCTACTATCAAAGGCGATGACATATAAACCGGAGCGCCTGCATTGGAAACCCATGCCAGTTGCAGATTTGGTGATGTTACACTATTTTCTTCAGGATGATGAGCTGTGTTTTGCAATAGCATAGGCCAGGGAGCGCCGGTCTTTAACGTTATTTGTTCGGAAGGATTATAAGTAAATGATTGTGTTTTAGTAACTATATCACCGTTATTGAAAACAGATTCAAGTATCAGTTGATACTCGCTTTGTTTCTTTTGTGCGGGTTTCCATTCGGCATACCAGCTCCATGAAGATTGCTTTGCCATCTGTTTCCAATTCAATTTCCCATCTTTATTTTTTATTGCATAACGCACAGCAGACGCGGGAGAAGCCGTATTGTAGATATTTGCAATTATTTTTATGTTGCCGTTTTTCATTACCGGCGTCATGTCTTTCGCAGGCGCTGCAATTTCCAAATGGCGGTTCTGATAGCTATATCGTGTATCAATATTTATGTTGCCTTTTTCATTTAGGGTTATCACTCTGAAACTTGATTCAGAATGGTCAATGCCTCCTTTATCTGGCGGAGAACTGCATATAGAAAGGATGCCTGAATTGCCATGCTTTTTTACAAAATTGGTATGCCAGTGGCCGTATATCCATGCTTTGAGATTGTGATTGTTCAAATCTATTTTTTCGGTATCGGAAATTCCATAAATGAAACGGCCTTCTGATATTAATTTCTGGCCATCAACATTGGTTAAAAGGTCATGATTAAAGATAACAACTGATTGGTTCTTTGGTATCATCGCAAGGTCGTTTTTCAGCCAATGATAAACATCAGCTTTGGTATAAGCAGGCTTGTAATCGCCACTCAGCATGGGTGTAACGATGAAGTGTACATTGCCCGCATCGAAAGAATAATATGCCGGGCCAAACAATTTCTGATACACCTCTTCGCCATAATTTCCTTTCAACAAATCATGGTTGCCAACACAATAAAATACCGGAACTCCCATCGTTTCCGTATTGATATTTTTACTGTGAAAATCCAGGCCTTTATCATAGCAAATATCTCCTGTGTGAATTATAAAATCGGGATGCTCATTTTTTGCATAACCTTTCAGGTTATCAATCCAGTCTCCATAATCCCAGGTTTCGGTATCGGTGATTTGTATAAAACTCACCGAATTTTTTTTCGCATTATTTTTTTGCCTTAAAGGAAAATTATACACATCATTATCTGAAACTACCCGATGATAAAAAGGATAAGCCATGTAGCCATTAGGTATGGTGATAAATATAAAATTATTTTTCACAGGCCCGTTTAAAGTATAATTTCCTTTGCTGTCTGTTTTTACAACATTTAATCCATCTGACACAAGGATGCCTGACTGCCCTTGTTCTCCGGCATCTAATTGCCCATTCCCATTGCTATCAATAAATACAGTTCCATGATATCCGGCCGCAAAGGATTGCATGGTAACGAAAAATATTACGGATAAGATAGCGGGTTTAATAAAAAAGCGTTTAATCATGATTGTTAGGTGTTAATGCAAAAGATTATTTGTATATAAATTTAAAAATTAACGGCGTGCAAAAAAAGAATCGTTCGTTTCATTTTGTCGAGATATTTTATTTACAAATAGAATGTTTAAAAATGATTTTTTTCTGCGTAAGAAATAAGAAAGTAAAAATTACAGTAAACAAAGGAATAATCGCGATTTCCATTTATTGTAAAGACTACAGTAAACAAAGGAATAATTGCGATTTCCATTTTTTATAATCCTTATTTCAATAAAAAATATCAGTTCGTTATTTCATTTCCAAAACTGCAAGCACCGGCAAATGACCTGATGCATATTTTTCATCAACTACCTTATGCTCTGCCACTTTAAATTCATCCTTTACCTGTTCATGGATGGAAAAAATCGAACCGGTTACTTTTATTTAAAAGCATAAAATCTTACCCAATCAATTTCCATTTCAACTGGTAATTCTACAGGATTAACTTTCCCGACCCAACTACCGCCCAATTGCATATCGAGCAATAAATAATGATTTCCGTCTGCATAAGGAAACTGCTCCTTTTTGTCGGTTCTGATACGCGGGTAAGCAAATGTTCTTTTATCATTTACATAAAACACTACACTGTCGCGGTATTTTTCTACTGCATAAGTATTAAATTCATTTAGATTGATAGGCGCTGTGCCTCCATGTTCAGGATTATGTTTTATGTCCAATGAAATAGTATAATAAGAATGCACGGTTTGATAAACAATGCTGTCATAATTGAGATGTTCCATAATATCTATTTCGCCACCTCCGGGATATTTTTTTCCCTGGCCTAATAACCAGAATGCGGGCCAGGCACCGGTTGCACCATTTAGTTTTGCCCGTATCTCCAGTCTTCCCAAACCAAAACCCACCTTATCTTTTGTGTAAATGCCTCCTGTAAGATACCTGGAAGTGTCATTTAATACAGTTGTATTTCTAATTCCACGAAGTATCAGCTTGCCATTTCGCATCGCATAACAACTATCAAAATCGCTCATGTGCCGGTCCCAGTCTGACGCGCCGCGTGGTATTTTCGACCACCTGGTTGTATCGAAAGAATCCGGCTGATTGAAATTTTCCTCCCAGGTAAGTGTTCTTTTTTGAACATGTTTTGTACCGGCACAAGAAGAGAGTAAAGTAACTATAAATAAAAACGCAACTATTTTTTTATGCTTCATAAAATGTATTTTAATGTGTTAATCAATAATTACTTTAATTGTAATTCAGCAACAACGGGCATGTGGTCTGACGCTTCTTTATTCTGTACTACATCATGCGATAAAACCGTGAACGCATCTTTTGGTTTAAAAGCAATAAAATCAATAGCGCCGGGTTCGTCACCTTCCCAAAAAGTGGATGGGCAATTGTTGCAGGTGCGTGTGAAATTTTTATCAAGAATATTGATTACTTCGCTGCCTTCGTTTGCATTAAAATCGCCTGCAACGATAAACGGCAGAGAGGTTTCGCCCGCAATCCGGCTGATTTCTTTAATTTGTAACTCCCTGCTAATTTTGTTGTATGCTTCCAAATGGGTGCAGCCGAAGCGAATTGTTTTTCCGCGAAGCGTAACTGTTCCGGTTGCCAGCATACGCTGCTCGCCGCCTTTAACGGAATCCATCGGTAAACGATACCCTTTGGTTTCTGATAATGGATATTTAGATAATATTAGTATGCCGTATTCTCCACCATCATAGTCCATTGCTTTTGCAAAAAAGAAAAATGGATAACCTGCTTTGGTGGCCAATTGCTCCGCTTCATTAATCTTTCCTGAACGGGCGGTATTTACATCTATTTCCTGCAGGGCAACCAAATCTGCATTTTTTTGTTTTATTACTGCAGCCGTGGCATCTACATCAATAACGCCTGGCTTTTCAGGCGGATTACAGTGATGAACATTATAGGTCACTACTGTGATGTTAGTTGATGAATTATCCGCTGCAGAATGCCGCTTGATATGATTTCCTGCGGAACAGGATGCCATCAATATTGAGGCGGCTATCAGAAGATAAAGAAAATTTTTTCTCATACGATACTTATTTAAATGGGTCTTAATTCAAGAGGAGTTGGTTATCTGATATCAGCAAAAGGCAATCTATCAGCCATCGAATCTAATGATTCAGACCGCTTACCAGCATTTCCGCTCACTCTCAAAAACTTACTAATTTACCTCTAATAAGACACTTTTAGTCCTTTGCTTTTATAATAATCAATTATGGGTTGGTATGGGCCATACTTGTGCTGGTACTCAGAAAATGGATCATTAAAAGGGCCTTTATCATAATCAATAGCTTTTTCTTCAAAATTGGGATACCCAATCTCCTCCACTTTCGGTCTTTGATGTATGCTATCATCATTGATAAAGGCAGCGAGATCTAATGCTTCTGCCGAAGTAAGATAAGGCTTCAGATGGGTTGCTTTATCATAAGGCATATTTGCAAGAAGCCATTTGGCCTGCATTATTATACGATGCATACTTGAGCCGGGCTGATATGCTTTTAATCCCCATAATGGCGGATAAATATAGGATGAGCTATCATATTGCAATTGCCCCTGTCCCGCTCCCCCGTGGCATCTTGTACAATGTATTGCATAAAGATGTTCTCCTCTTTTTGGTGAAGCAGCTTCAGATGGAAAAGTGATTTCCAAATTTTTCAATCCGGGAGTTCCTTTTTCAATATTCGATGAATCATTTATCCATTTTAAATATGAGAGAAACGCAATCATCTCTTTGCTGTCAAAAGGCAGAGGCTTTCCCAAATGAGGATGCGTAATGCAGTTATTAATTCTTTCTGTCATTGATAACACTTTTCCTTCCCTTGCGCGGTATTGAGGATAATTGCGAAAAGAATGCATCAGGTTAAATGAATAAGGCTTGGTACCGCCATCCTGGTGGCAATTGGTACAGCTCATTTTATTTTGAGTATATTTCCCATTAATCCCATTAGGGCCAATATAATAAGCTGTGTTCAACATTAATTCACGGCCATACCTTACCGCATCGCCATATTTATTGTGAGGAATTTTTGAAGTATCCAAATTAAACAAGCTATCTGTGTTGATGGCTGTAATTTGTTTTGTCTTTTCAACTTCACTTTTATTTTCATTGCACGAAATAAACTGCAATGTGATAAGCATTGCTAAACAAAAAGCAAAAAGTACATAACTCCGTTTCATTTTATTTTTCATAATTTTTGATTATCTGAAAACAAATTTTAATACCCAATTACACAAACAGAAAATACCACTAACCAGTAAACCGACATTTATCACTGTTTCCTGTTTCAATACGAATTTTGATATTTGAATTACATGAATTAAAATACCACTATTATCGCGATTGATGAAAGAATGCAGCGCTATCTATAAACTCCGCCCTGTATGGAATAAAACCCAATCTCAGATGCCAGAGAATATCACCTTTTTCGTTCGTTAATACTACCGACCTCGCCTGCGAACTGCAAACTAAAAATGTAGAATCTACCTGATAGGCACTTCCCATTCTTGCATTGTACAGATATGGTGGCAATGCAATTTTTAATTTCAAATTTGCTTTTCTGTTTGTTTCATCAAGTGCATAAAGCCATACGCGCGATTGCTGTTTATTAGTTCCGTTCTCAAATAATATCATCTCGTTTTGCGGGGTAAAATGAACATCATGCGATTCATAGAATTCATCTCCTTCCGGGAATTTAAAATCACCGCCGCGCCCCATTTTCCAGATTATTTTACCTGTTTTAGAATTGATTTTCCATATCTGGCCCGACAGATAAAATGAAACAACGTAATTGCCGTCTTTATCAATGCATAAACTGTTGGCATGCAGCCAGTCAGATTTATCACGAAGAATGTTGGGGTCGTTTAAAGGATTCATTTCATCAAACACAGACCAGCTCCAGACTTTATTGCCATTGTGGTCTAAAACTAAAATTCCATCTCCTGCTACGGTATCCTTTTTTTGGCCGCCTACACTACTCAGGTCAAACACACGTTTTTCCAATGTTAAAGTAACAAGCTGGTTTGAATCGTTCCATAATATCTCGTGGTGAATGGTTTTATCAAAACCCTTTTCACCTTTTTTAAGATGAAACAAAGTATCGCCCGTTAACGAAAGCTCAAGAATCTCATTGCCATAACTGGTAGGATACGATGGCGGCGCGAGTATAGAAAGGACGGTAGCATTTTTAGTAAAATGAGCTACTTTAAAACCTGTTTCATTTGCCTGGTAATACCACACTATCTTTCCTTTTGCATCCACAATAGAAACAATCCCCGGCAAATCGCGGCGCGACATCAGGATATATCCGTTACGAAATTTTTCAGGCTGAAGGGTTGTATCAGATTTATCCATCAAAAACAAATCTTCTAACCCAAGCGGCAAGTCATCAGAAGTGAAAGTGTGTGTTTCACTTACCGATTCACAATTACCGGAACGGACTACAATCTCATATTCATATTGAGCAGACGGCTTTAAATAATTAAGTACAGGATAATGAACCGTTTTATTTTGTGAAACTAAAGTAGAATCAATATGATTTTTACTTCCTTTTTGCCAGTAGCGAACGAGCAAATCCTCCTTATCGCGGGTAACAACTTTCAAAGTTTTTCTCAGCGCATTGTTTGTATGCGCTGCCTGGCTTACAGACACTATTTCGTCACTACAACGGGAAGCGCATCTATTGAATAGAATAAATAAAAAAGATACTGCCGGAATTACCGGCAGTATCCGTAAATATTTCATCCGCATTATTTCCATAATGAGGTCTGGGTCATTTTATTGTTGGTTTGAAGTTCGCTTGCGGGTATTGGGAATAAATAATTTTTAGCTTGAAAACTATTTGCACCCTGTTTCATAGTTGCGACGAAATGAGCTTTTAATGCATCCGGAGTGTACCATCTTTTCAGATCGTTCCATCTGTTTTGCTCAAAAAATAATTCCAATAATTTCTGATGGTCAATCTCTGCCATGATGCTGGCCTTGTCAGGTAAATCGGTACTGGTTTTTTCTACCAAACCTGCCCTGTCTCTTATCTGTTTCAGGCATGCAATCGCTCTATCATTATGCCCGTTTTGTACGGCAGCTTCTGCAAGATTAAGTAATACTTCGGCATACCTCATTATTTCATAATTAGCTGTTGAAGGTGTAGGCCCCCAATAGCTATCGGCATTGGCTGCATCTCTCCAGGCGCTTGTCATTTTCTTGATAAGGAATTTACCGTTAGTAATAGTGTCCACCTGAAGTGTTGGATAAAACCTGCTAATCTTAGCCCTGCATGATGCCCATAAATCATCAAAAGTCTCTGTTCCACCATACCAGGTAGTATCTTTTTCTCCAAAATTGGAATATTTCCACATCAATGAAGCATACATTCTTTTATCAAACCTTGTATCAGAACCTGCAGGCCTTTGTTCTTTCAAAAATTGGCTCACGAGGTAATTAGAAGGTATGTACTTAAACCAGCCACCGCCATTTATCGGTCCTACAAGTTGCGGAATGTAATTGTACATGCCTGAATTGGACTGTTCCTCGGCCCATGGACCATAGGGATTGCCAAAACCTCCATATACCCACTGAAATATTGATTCCTGGTTGAATTCATTTTTATCCGTAAAATTATCATCAAAGTTAGATACCAACCCGTAATTGTACGGAGCTTTGGTAATGATATCTAATGTAGATTCTGCATTTACATAATCTCCCATATACAGGTAAACCTTACCCATAAAGGCAATAGCGGCTCCACTTGTGGCTCTTCCCTGCTCGGTTGTTGGACGCGAAACTGGTAAATTTTGTGCAGCATCTGTAAAGTCTGCCAGCACAGCTTTATATATATCTGCTTGCTTAGTAGCAGGAATATACTGCTGGTCTGTAGTGGTAGCAGGCTCTAACCGGAGCGGTACATCACCATAGTTAGACGCAAGAATGAAATAAGAAAGGCCTCTCAGGAATTTAGCTTCAGCTTTATAAGTAGCTTTCTTTGTATCATCTATTGGCACTTTATCCACATTGGCAATTACAAGATTGGCCCTGTAAATGCACATATACATCTTCTGGAATGTACTGGATGCATCCCCGTTATTAGCATCATTAATAAATGTAGCGACCTGCCAGGTAGAAGGCTCTTCGCCGGGAATAGTGAACACATCATCACCCATTGCGTTAATATCCTGAAACCCGGTAAATGCGCCCCAATAGCTGTAAAGAGGTAATCTCAACGGGCTGTAAGTAGCTGCCAGCGCTGCCTGCACATCGGCATCCGTTTTCCAAAAATTTTGATCAGTAGCCTGGTTCGGGTTACTGGTATCTAAAAAACTTCTCTGGCAACCAAAGGCTACAACAAGCACAATGGCAATTAAGAAAAATTTTACTTTATATATTGTATTCATAAATACTATTTTAAAAAAATGATTAAAAAGTTACACTCAGCCCTAACATTACGGTTCTCTGAAGAGGGTAGATATTATTATCATCAATACCTCTTGAAAGTGGATCACCTCCATTACCGATATCCGGGTTATAGCCTTTATATTTAGTAATAGTGAAAATATTCTCCATAGAAAAATAAGTTCTTACACCATCTATTTTCAACCTGTTGATGATGCCTTTAGAAAAAGTATATCCTATTTCCAATCTTTTAAACCTCACATACGAGCCATTTTCAAGCCAGCGGTCAGAGTACCTTTGAGCGTTTAAGTTAGGATCGGATAATATAAATCTTGGAAAGTTTGAATGATTTTGAGGAGTCCATGCATTAAGAACCTCTGATGAAAGGTTAGTAACTTCGGTCATTTTTTCTTCCCATATTCTCCATCCGTTAAATATTTTATTTCCAAAAGTTCCCTGGAACAAAAGATTAAGATCCCAATTCTTCCAACTGAAATTTCCTGAAAGTCCTGTTATCAGGTTAGGTAATGGGCTTCCCGCATATTGCCTGTCGTTATTATCAATTTTGCCGTCATGGTTGGCATCAATAAATTTAATATCGCCGGCAGCAGCATTAGGCTGTATGAGAGATCCGTCTTTATTAACATAGCTGCTAACCTCCTGATCTGATTGAAAAATTCCATCCGTTTTTATAAGCCAGAATCCTCCAAGCGGGTATCCCACTTTTGCTTTTGTAATATCGCCAAATTGCTGGCTGCCACTACCAATAGTGATTGCGGTCATCTTGTTGTTCATTGTTGTAACATTTAGTCCAACATGATAATTAAGATTACCTGTTTTATTTTCATAGCCTAATGTTACTTCCAACCCTTTATTCTCAACTTCACCAGCATTCACAACAGGGCTTCCGGTAATACCGAGAGATGGTGGAACCGGCACACCTAATAATACGCCGCTGGTAGTTCTTTTAAACACATCCGCTACAAGAGATAACTTGTTTTCTAAAAAGTAAGCGTCTATCCCAACATTTGTAGTTTTTGTTTGTTCCCATTTCAGGTTTCTTGGCGAAGCATTTCCATTGGGAATTGTTCCCTGCCAAAGAGTAACAGGATTTCCCGTCAAGTAATTAATATTGGAAGTAAGGCCACTCTGGGTGGTATAATTTCCGATAAGGTCATTTCCTAAAACACCCCAACTGCCTCTGAGTTTAAGGCTGCTGATCGTATTTGAAAGATTTGCCTCGCGGAAGAACTTTTCGTTTGAAATATTCCATCCTGCTGAAACAGAAGGGAAAGTACCATATTGATACCCATTTGCAAAAACAGATGAGCCATCACGGCGTATAGATGCTGATAACAGGTACCTGGAATCATAAGAATAGGTAACTCTTCCCAAATAGGATTCTCTGCGGGAGGAAGCTGAACTACCGTTGACGAATTGATTAGCCGTAGATGCAGACAAAGAATAAAGCCCGATAGGAATATTAGTCCCCGATGCGCCAAAGCCATTGCTGGAATCTTTTTGTGAAGTAAATCCGGCCAAAAGGCTAAAGCTATGACGCCCGATAGTTTTGTCGTAGCTCAGCGTATTTTCCAACAGCCACGAATTTCCAAAGGAAGTTCCCATTGAAAGAGTAGGTGAGGCTATTACGCTATTTCCATCATTAACGGCATAACCATAATTATTGCCGAAGCCACGATTTTCAGTAAGCCCTACATTGAATTTATATTTTAGCTGGTCAATAAGCCTTACTTCCACAAAAGCTTCAGCAAGAAGTGAACTACTATTACCACTATAATTATAAGCCTCAAGGTTTGCAAGCGGATTACCAATGTTTTTCATAAAAGAAGAACGACCTCCCCAGCCGCCTAATTTATTGGAAGTGTCATACACAGGCACAGTAGGAGGCATTATTAAGGCGCTCGCCACCATGCTATGCGCCTGGCTGCTTCCGTTAGTCATTGTTCTATTGGTTGACTTATTATATATAACAGTCTCACCTACTTTTATCCTGCCTTTTTCATATTGCGTTTTAACCCTGAAATTAGCAAGAGAATAATTGGTAGTACGGATGGTACCATCCTGGCCTAAATAGCCGCCTGACAGGTTATAAGTCAAATGCTCTGTACCGCCGCTCAGATTGATATTTGCTTTACCGATGGCGCCTGTTTGAAAAATAGCATCCTGCCAATCTGTATTTATTCCATTATAATCAGGAATGCCACCAACATTAGCCTGGAATAATTTTGTCCATTGCTGCCCATTCAGTAAGCTCATTCTTTTGGGTATGGATTGATAACCATACATACCGCTTAATTGCACTTTAGCTTCAGTATTCTTTTTACCTCCTTTTGTGGTAATAATTACTACTCCATTAGCTGCCCTCGAACCGTATATACTTGCTGCTGATGCATCTTTTAATATTTCAATACTTTCAATATCCTGCGGATTTACAAAATCAAGGCTACCCAAAAAAACGCCGTCAACCACATACAATGGTGTATTATTTCCTAATGTACTTGAACCGCGTATAGTAAGCGAAAGCCCCGCGCCAGGTGCACCGCCATTAGCTTCTACTGATACACCGGCAACTCTTCCCTGTATAGCAGAAGAAAGGTTTCCGGATACGTCTGCACTTAAGTCGCTGACTTTTACAGAAGCAATAGCGCCGGTAACATCTTTCTTCTTCTGTGTGCCATATCCCACTACCACCACTTCATTTCCCAAAACAGCTTCTATTTCCATTACTACGTTAAGGCTCCCGCTCTGGTCAACAGTTACACTTCTTTTTTGATACCCCACAATCGTAAACTCCAGTATTTCCCCCGCATTGGCGTCAATACTAAAACTACCATTTGCATTAGTAGTAGTGCCTTTCTGTGTGCCTTTTATCATTACTGATACGCCGGCAAGAGGCCTTCCGGTTTGATCCTTTACCGAGCCGGTAATAATATTTAAGGGCTCCACAGTTTCCATTTCCGACTTTAAAATAGCGCTCATCTTTTTTGCCTTTACCACTATTATTTTATCTACAATAGTGTAACTCAAAGGCTGGCCTTCAAAACAAACATTCAACGCTTCCTCCACCGATACATTATTCACATGGATACTTACGTCTTTTGCCTGTCGCATTAATTTGTCTTTGTAAAAGAAATTGTACCCGCTTTGCTTCTCTATTTCCTTAAAAACCTTTTTCAGAGAAACATCATTTTGCGACAGGGATACTTTTTGCGCGTAGCCCGTAGCACTCACCTGGAGGCAAGCAGCAAAAAGAAAAAACACAATGAACTTCATAATCAAGATAGTTTTGATTAGGCTCCCTCTTTTACCGGTGGGAGAATTGTCCGGTAGTTTTAAAAACATAACTTTGCATTGTTTAGGTTAAAAAATTAGTCGTTTAGTACACGCTTTTTTGTTGATGCCTTTGCAGGCAGAAATGAACCTGAATTGCCGCCGGCAGTGTTTACAGCACTGCCGGCTTTTTTTTAAGCCCATCTTTTATTTTAATCTTTTTATCTCAATTTTTTAAGGCGTTATAACCACCTTCCTTCCTTCTGTTTTTATATGAATCTCATTCAGCTCAAGTACATGAAGAAATTTTGAAAGAGGCACATCTCTCGAAATTTTTCCTGTATATCCATCTTCCGATATTTTACCATCAAAGCTTACATCCACATCATACCATCTTTGTACCTGCCTCATAAGGGTATGTATATCCACATCATTAAACACAAAGTATCCATCCTTCCAGGCAACTACCTGCGATACATCAATATCTTTTTTTAATGAAATCCCTCCCGGGGAAAGCAGCGCCTGCTGCCCCGGAGAAAGCATCTGCATTGAATTTGCATTTTTTATTTTTACAGAGCCTTCGAGTAAAGTCGTTTTACTGTTTGGCTCATCGGGATAAGCATTAATATTAAAATGTGTACCCAGCACTTCTACTTCGCCTTTACCTCCAGATTGGTTATCAAATTCTACCCTGAAAGGTTTCGCAGCATCTTTGGCAACTTCAAAATAGGCTTCTCCTGTAATCTCCACTTTTCTTTCATTACCGGTAAAAGCAGTAGGAAAACGAATAGAAGATGCTGCATTCAGCCAAACTTTGGAACCATCTGTGAGTATCAGTTGATACTGATTGCCATTTGAGGTAGCGACGGTATTATAAACGGGGTTATCCATTTTACCATCGGTTTTATTGTAAGCAATCTGTCCATTTATCTTCAGCACTTTTATATTTCCCTGTTGCGCCAAAGTGCCATTAGCAGCACTATCCAGCACAATAGTAGTTCCGTCTCCCAGCGTGAGGACTGCGTTATCTTTTCCAGGTGGAATATCTTTCACTATCGGAACAGCCGGTTTTTCGAGCGCAACTATTGTTTCATTTCTTTTATGTAAAAAATAAAAAGCAGTTGTGGATACAAAAAAAATAACAGCCGCAGCGGCGCTCATTCGAAACCATTTTTGGTTATAGAATGGCAAGGAAAAAACCTTTTTATTCTCTGAAGAAATGGTGTTTTTAATATTAGCAAAACTTGTTTCCAATAAATGGTCAGAACCCTCGTATGAACCATCAGTTGTATGATATTTTTCTGATTGTTCGTGGATCAATTTTTTTAAAAGCGCTTCATTCCCTTCTGCCCCAAAATATTCCAGCAAAATCTCAATCTCATGCGAAGTGCATTCATTTTTAAGATAACGCTGAAATAATAATTCTATAGTTTTGTTGTTCTCCAAAATTGTAGTTTGATAGCTAATACGCCGGAGAATAACTTTTCCTCTGCTATAGGGTGATTTTTTTTTGTAGCCACGAATTGTGCGAATTTTCACGAATGGAAAACATTGTGTGGCTAAATGTGTAAACTGTATTTTTCTTTCGCGTTCTAAGAAATAAAAAAGAAATCCCGCTTATTTATCGGTTTACTGAAAAGCTTTCTCTTCATTCGTGGAAATTTGTGGCATTCGTGGCAAAAAAAATCTATTGCAAAAAACCTCATCCCAACCCCCGCCTGAATGACTCAGTCGGGCAGGCTTCTCCGAAGCCCTCCCGGCCAAGCCATTCGGACGGGGAGAAGGACGCGCTGAGAAGAGTTTATAATAGTCGAAGTTTCTTTGCGATTATTCAGAATAGAAATTCATAATATTTGTTTGTTTGCTGCAAGATGAATTCTCTTTATTCGTGAAAATTCGTGTAATTCGTGGCTGAAGAAAAATTAGGAAATTAAAAGAAAAATTAAAATAATGATAGCAACATCCTGGCAGCTTTCCAGTTTCTCCCTGATAGATTTTGTAGCCTTTACAATATGGTCGCTGATGGTAGATGTAGAAATTTTAAGGAGTGAACTTACTTCATCATAAGACAATTCTTCAATCTTTATCAACCGGTAAATCTGGCGGCGTTTTGGCGGCAATGCATCAATGGCTTCCTGTAGAAACTGGGCGCTTTCTTTATCAGAAAAATCTTCTTCCACATGGCTGTATTCGCTGGTAGCAATTTTGATTAATTCTGTTTGCAGTTTTTTATCGCGTGCCGCTTTGCGGTAAAAATCATAAACACAATTTTCTGCAATCCTGAACAAATAGGAGCGAAAGGATTGCTCAGGATCAATATTTTTTCGGCTGTTCCAAATCTTCACAAAAACATCCTGCAATAACTCGGCAGCAAAGGCCTCTGACTTTACTAACTTTATAAGATAACCCAGTAAGCGCCTGCTGTATAAATGGTACAATTCTTCAAAAGCCGCTTCATTGCTCTCTTTTAAGAGCGTCACCAGTTCTTTTTCATTTGAAGTAATGATATGCAAAATGGAAACAGTTTTTGATTTTGATTGGGTAAACTTATTTCATATTCCTGGGATTCGCCTACGCAAACGTTTGCTTAAAAAACATTCCCTGCGTTTGCAAGTACTCTTTTAAAACAAGGGATATGAAGCGCATCCTACATTTGGGATGATGATGCCGAAAGAATGCTTCGGCATACCATCAGAAATCCTAAACCCACGCAATACCTGGAAAGACAAAAAGGATTGTGATGAAAAAGCGAAGGAACTCGCAAAGAAATTTGTGAAGAATTTTGAAAAATTTGTTGAAAATGTAAGTAAAGAAATTTTGGCTGCAGCGCCGAAAATTATATAGATATTCAAAATCAAAAAAAATCTTTTTCAACTTTACTGCAAACAAACAAATAATCAGAATTCTTATTTTCCAAAATCCAATTGAAGCAGTAAAATCAAAAACAAACCCTAACTTATATATTCCAACAAGATATTTCGGCCGGCTTCCTTCCTTGCATAATTGCACCAAAAAATATTTTTCACACATTTAATAATTATTCTAAATTTGTGTCGGCTTTTTACTGCTCAGAAAATTAAATTATCCTGCACACACTACATCTTGATGCTT
>Ga0070660_100000873_pt1 | contig 20123 bp, 18 predicted proteins | sample KBSC33metaG_FD_64670 | JGI IMG/M metagenome (GOLD analysis project Ga0070660, IMG submission 64670) | Corn rhizosphere microbial communities from Kellogg Biological Station, Michigan, USA - KBS C3-3 metaG | ecosystem: Host-associated > Plants > Roots > Rhizosphere > Soil ... | reverse complement strand
ACCAAGGTCGACAAGACGATCTTCGTGAACCCGCTCTCGGCCGTAACGGCGAGTTGGTCGCCAGATTCCAAGTGGCTGACCTACGCTCGAGATACCGACAGCCACATGGATGCGGTTTTCGTGTACAACCTCGACGCAGGGAAGGCGACGCAGATCACCGACGGCCTCGCTAACGCGGGCAGCCCGGTGTTCGACCGCGACGGCAAGCACCTCTACTTCCGCGCCAGCACCAACGTGGGCGAAGCGGGAAGCTGGCTCGACCTCTCCAGCTACAACAACCCGAACGTGACGAGCAGCATCTATGCCGTCGTTTTGCGAAAGGACGGAGCAAATCCACTCCAACCGGAAAGCGACGAGGAGACGATCAAGTCGGCTCCGCCCGCAGGTGCCGCTCCCGGTGGACCCGCTGGCGCCGCGGCTGGCCAAGCCGCTGCGAAGCCAGACTTCCGGATCGACCTCGACAGTATCGAGGACCGGATTATTGCGCTCCCGATGCCCAACGCCGTCTACGGTCAGCTCGTGGCCGGCCCTCCAGGCAGCTTCTTCGTTGCGCAAAGTGCCCCGCGCGCCAACGCCTTCTCGGGTGCGCCCTCCACTCTTGTGAAGTTCTCCTTGGCCACCCGTCGCGCCATGCCGTTCGCACCGGGCGCGCTCGGGGCGGTGGTGAGCGCGGATGGTTCCAAGATGCTTATCCAGGGCTTGGGCGGCGCGCAGATCGTCGGAACGATGGCGCCTCCCCAGCCCGGCGAGGGCGCCGTCGATCTGAGCGGCCTCCGCGTCAAGATCGATCCCAAGGCCGAGTGGAAGCAGATGTTCGACGAAGTCTGGCGGAACGAGCCGATGATGCTCTACGCGCCCAACCTGCACGGCATCGACGCGCAGGCCATGCACCAGCGATACGCGCCGTTCCTGAAGAACATTGCCTCGCGTGGCGACCTGAACTACCTCTTCGAGGACATGACCGGCGAAATCTCGATCGGCCACATGTGGGCTCAGGGTGGTGACATTCCCGGAATGCGGGGAGGGGTGCCAGGCGGTCTGCTCGGATGCGATTTCGCGTTCGAGAACGGCCACTATCGTCTCACCCGTGTCTATAACGGGGAGCGCTGGAACCCGGGGCTCTACGCTCCTCTGGCGCAACCGGGCGTGAATGCCAAAACAGGCGAGTATCTGCTCGCCATCGATGGCAAGCCGCTCGCAGACTCGAACGACATCTATGAAACGCTTGAAGGCAAGGCCGGCAAGCAGGTCAAGGTGAAGATCGGCCCCACGCCGGACGGCGTCGGCGCCCGCGAAGTCGTCGTGGTTCCGATTCCTAGCGAAGCGCTGCTTCGAGAGCGAGCGTGGACCGAGGACAACCGCCGACGAGTCGCAGAGGCCACTGGCGGCAAGATCGGCTACGTCCACGTTCCCGACACCAATGTCGGGGGTTGGGTCGAGTTCAATCGCTACTACTTCGCTCAGACGGGCAAGCAGGGCATCATCGTGGACGAGCGATTCAACCACGGCGGTCTGATCAACGACTATGCGATCGCGATCATGGAGAAGCAGCTGGACGGCTACTTCCTCCCGCGCTATGCCAAGGAGTGGCCGACACCTGGCGCGGCGATCTACGGGCCCAAGGTGATGCTCGCGAACCAGTACAGCGGCTCCGGCGGCGACATGTTCCCGTGGCTCTTCAAGCACCGCAAGATCGGACCCTTGGTCGGCAAGCGGACGTGGGGCGGCCTTGTTGCCGCTCAGTCGATGCAGCTCGTCGACGGCGGAGCGGTGAATGCTCCCGATATCGCGTTCTACAACCCATTCAATGGAACATGGGACGTCGAGGGCCACGGCACCGATCCCGACATCGAGGTCGAGGTTGATCCGTATCTCTGGCGGCAAGGCCGCGATACGCAGCTCGAGAAGGCGATTGCCGTGATCATGGATCAGCTCAAGTCCTACCCGCCGCTTCCGAACAAGAAGCCGGCGTATCCGGACAAGTCGAAGCTCCCTGGCTAATCGCCAAACCAACGAGGGGCGGATATCATGTCCGCCCCTCCGGGGAGCGACTTGCTTGTGACTTCATTGCCGGGTGGCTAAGGGATGGCTCGTGCCCTTAGCTTCCCCGGCGCTCCGCGCCAATCCAAAGCGCTCGCAAGCGAGCCACTCCCAAGTCAATTGGGCGACTGCCACTCCTTAAGCTCGGTCGAGCCCACCCGGTAGTAGCTCGGCGCGGCGATCTCCAAGTTCTGCGTCTGCAAAATCGGAATCAGCTCCTCCACCCGCTCCAAGGTATCCGTGGTCTCGAGCAGCCGCTGCTTCTCCAAGTTCTCCATCGGCAGCAGGTTCGCAATCGTGAAGCTCAGCACCACCGGATCATTGGGAAATTGCACCTTGATGCTCAGCTCCTGACGGGCGAACAGTTTCTGGATCAGGTGTTCAAACTCCTCACGGGCGCGGTAGAGCAGGTCCTCCGCCCGAGGCGATTCCTCGATTTCTAGTTCAATTACCGGCTCGACCTTCCCCACAAGGAAAGACCGGCTCTCATCCAGCTCCCGGATTCGAAATCGGCGCTCGCCCTGAACGTGCAGGTCCATTCTTCCGTCGTCATAGTTGTGCACTTGGACGATACGGACGGCCGTTCCCACCATGTAGGGTTCGACGACTCCGCCCGTTTCCGAGCCTCGGCGGATCAACACGATCCCAAAAGGACGGTCGAACTCCACGCATTCCCGAATCATCTCGCGGTACCGGTCCTCGAAGATGTGGAGCTGCAGCGCGGCGTAGGGAAAGAGGACCGTATTGAGGGGGAACAACGGGAGTTCCTCTAGTTTGTGAGCCATCCCGGATGTAAGTATATCGGAGCAGGTGAGGGGTTCCCGGAGGTACAGTTTGCAGGTGTCCGCTGAGGTTGTCGGAAGAATGGGCGAAAGTGAGAATCTAGACTCCTTACGAGCAGAAATAGAAGCTCTCAAGGCGCGCATTCGCGAGTACGAAGAGAAGAGCGACGGAGCCGCCGCACCGACCCGCGGCGACATGTCTTCGAATCCAGTCGAAGCCCCGATCAACGAGGCTGACGTAACGTTGCGAAGGCTCGTGCAGCGGATCGCCATGATCCTGCAAGCCGAGAAGATCGCGATCATGTTCTACGATCGCGAAAAGGGCGAATTGATCGGCATCCCGCCCGCATACGGCGTCGATGAGGATCACCTCAAGATTTTCCGCGTTCGCGCCACCCATGGCGTCTCCGGCCAGGTGTTCCGCGAAGGCGAGCCGGCCATCTTCCACGACGCGCAGACCGACTCCAGGACCCAAGAAGACCCTTTTGGTTTGCTGCACGTCTCGAACGGCATTACCGTTCCGCTGCTGATCGAGAAGCGCGACGAAGAGAACCGTGTCATCGAGCGCAACACGATTGGCGTCCTGCACGCGTTCAATAAGCGCCACGGCGAGGACTTCAACGAAGAGGACGTCCGGCTCCTCGAGCGCATGGCTCGCAACGTGGGTTCCATCATCGCGAACCTTCAGCTTTACCGCGAAGTGGTTGAAGAACGCGAAGAGCTCCTCCAGACCTTCGAGTCTCTGACCGCTGGTCTCCTGTTGGTTTCGCCCGAAGGCAGGCTTAGCCAGATCAACGCCTCAGCCCGCGCCCTTTTTGGCCTCGGCCCCGAAGCTGTCGGCAAGGATCTCCAAGAAACCGTTCGCCACGAGGACCTCACCGCACTCGTTGAAGAGGCAAGGAAGGGAACTGAGGGCGCGAAGAAGGAACTCCACGTAACCGTCGGAAACAGCAGCGACCGGGTCTACGAAGCCCAGGCGGCGAACGTTCGGAGTGAAGAAGGCAAAGACGTCGGCGTCGTCGTGATCCTGAACGACGTCACCGAGATGAAGAACATCGACAAGATGAAGTCGAGCTTCGTCGCGATGGCTTCTCACGAACTCCGCACCCCTCTTACCGCCATCAAGGGATTCAGCAGCACCCTTCTGGAAGGCATCGACCAGGACATCTACGGCAAGGATGATCAGCGCGAGTTCCTCGGCATCGTGGTCTCCGAGTGCGACCGCCTCCGTCGCCTGATCGACGATCTTCTTAACACCGCCCGCATCGAGTCGGGCGAATCGCTTAAGCCTGATTACAGTCGCTTTGAACTGCTGCCACTACTCGAGAAGGTCGTGGCCGTTCAGCAGCAAGCGTCCTCGCGTCACAAGGTCCTCCTCAAGGTTCACAACAAGCTGCCTGACACGATCATCGGCGATCGCGACAAGCTCGATCAGATCATGACGAACTTGCTAAACAACGCGATCAAGTACTCGCCCAATGGCGGCGACGTGACGGTCCACGCAAAGGGCGAAGGCCAGACGATCCTCCTAGGCGTTCAAGACCAGGGCATGGGCATTCCGAAAGAGCACCTCACCAGAGTGTTCGAGCGCTTCCACCGGGTGGACAACGAAGACAATCGCAAGATCTATGGCACGGGTCTTGGCCTCTTCTTGGTCAAGCACCTCGTCGAGGAAGTCCACCTCGGCGAGATCTGGGTCGAGTCAGAAGTGGGCGTAGGATCGACGTTCTGGCTAAGAATGCCGTCGGAACTCGACGTCGACAAGGCCAAGCAGTTCAACGAATAGCCCGTGTACGCGCCGCCCCCTAAAAGCTCGAACCGCACCCTGTGGATCGTTCTCGGCGTCGTGGGGGGCGTGCTTTTCCTCTGTTGCGCGGGCGGGTTCTTTCTGTTCTCTCGAGGCCTGAAGGCTTTCCAAAATGCGGACGCGGAGGCGGACCGCTACGCGGCCGAATCGATGGTAGCGGTGGCCAAGCCCTGGAACGCCGACGCGCTCTGGTCGCGGGGAAGCTCCGCGTATAAGGCTGCGGTATCGCAGCAGGGTAACCGAGAGATCGTGGCAAAGTTCTCTTCGGCCTTAGGGAATCTGAAGTCCTGCGGCCCCTTCAGCGCGAGCAAGACCTATCTGAACAGCCGCAACGGGGCGTCTCGCGTCGAAGTTGAAGCCTCCGCTGAGGCCACATTCGAGAAGGGTCCGGCGCACGTGACCCTCGGCATGTCCAAGTCGGGTGACGCCTGGCAGATCGACAGCTTTTACCTAGGCTCTCCTAAGCTGTTGAAGTCCTAACCGAGAACACCTCGGCATTTGGTCGAAACCAGCAATCCCCCCTGCGTATCCCGTTAGCTTTTATCGCATAACTCCCGATAACCAAGCTATGGAACGTACGCGTTCTCCCCGTCGTTGTCGAGGTTCGATCCTATTAGATGCCCTGGTCGGGTGCTTCATCCTGGCCATGGCGGCACTGGCGTTCTACGCCATGTTCCCTGCGGTCTACAACTCTCGCCTGAGGAGTGAGCAGGAGACTAAGGCCATCCAGATCTCCAGCCGCCTCATCGAGAACCTCCAGCTTCTCAAGCCGGCGAATCTCACCGCCGCCACCCTGAGCCAACTCAACCTCGTCGATGCGGGCCAAGCCGCGTCGCCCTACAGCTTCTCAAACATTCCTATGGACGATGCCTCGATCTACAGCCCGAGCAAAGTCCTCCCGCAGGGAACCGGCACGCTCACCACCACCACGCTGGGCAACGGCTCGATCCTCTGCAAGATCACCATCACGTGGGGCGGCAAGGGTGGAACGAAGAGCTACACGACGGGAACCGTCGTCGGAGGCTACCGATGAGGCGACGCGGCTTCACTATGGTGGAGCTCACCACCGGCCTGAGCGTGATGATGTTCGTCGTGCTCGGCTCCCTGAGCCTGCTCGCCTACGGCGTTCGATTCTACGGCAAGACCTACTCCAAGACCAACCTGAACACCGGCAACGAACAGGGGCTTCGAAGGATTATCGAGACTCTGCGAAGCGCCACATCCGTGGCGATCAACTCGGACGGAACGGTCATCACTTACACGCTTCCGAAATTGAACACTACCAACGATGCGGTGACTGGCGAAAAGGAATTGGCGGACCCGGTCGTGAGCGACGGCGTGGTCCGCACCTTTACAGTGAACTTCACGACCGGAAAGGTCACCGATAGCTCGTCGGGACGCGTGATCGTCAAGAACGTCACCCGCACCGATCCCGAGCCAACCTCCAGCCAATACAACCAGCAGTACGTGCCCTTCCAGATGACGAGTATCGGCTCCATCAAGGGCGTCACCGTGAACCTCATTACGCTCGAAAAGACCTCCTCGGGCACCAACTACCTGCGGCTAAAGACAACGACCGTTGTAAGGAATTCCCCATGAAACAGCGCGGAACCGCGATGACTTTTTGCCTCGTCGTCATGGCCCTGCTTGTCATGCTGAGCGTAGGCGCAGGCGGCCTCGCCGGCACCAGCCTCTCGCTCGCACGCAGCGACCGTCGCAACGCTATCGCCTTCCAAGTCGCCCAAGGCGCGCTCGAACTCGGCGTCACTGACGAGGTTGCTGCCCTGCAAGTCTCGAAGGGCGTCTTCAACTCGGCGACTTTCACCTACACCGACACGATGAGTGCCGCTGTTCCGGGTTGCACCGCTACCGTCAGTGTCTCGGCTGACGCCACAAAAACCTACGCCTGGGTTACGTCCACTGCAACCTACGACGGCAAGACGAAGAGCATCCGTACGCTGATCAAAGCCAAGGATGTCGGCATCTGGAATAACGCCATCTTCGCCGGCACTGGCGCTTCGGGCCAGTCGATCAACGGCAACGTCGACATTCGGGGCTCTGTGCACATCCTCGGTGACGGCGAAGCCTACACCGACCTGAACCACAACGGCAATTGGGATGCCGCAGAGTCATTTACCGACTCTAACCACAATGGAGTCTGGGATCCAGGCGAGCCGTTCGTCGATGCGAATGGCGACGGCGTCTGGAACCCTGCTGAGCCATACAACGACACCAACGGCAATGGAGTCTACGACCCTCCGCTCACCACCACGCAGCTCGCGGACAGCATGAGCGGCAGCGCGAACATCGGAAACAACTACACGGGCATGTCGTCCTCGCTCGAATCGTTGATCTCGGCCGCTCCTAAAATAAATGGCCTCGAAGATCTGCAGACCGAAGTTCGTGTCAAGCACGGCGAGATCGGCATCTCCGGCTCCGCCCAGATCGGCTACAACGGAGCGCAAGATAACGGCACCAGCAAGGGCACAGTTGCCGGCATGTATGTCAACGACGGTTACACGGGCAATCAGGGGGCCAGTCACGTTTTCAGCGACAATGGCACGACCAACACGTATGACCTGGGCACCCTCGGCATAACCATGCCGCTGATCTCTGGCATTGGAGCGGATACTTATACCGACAGCAACAACACGACCTGGACCAACGAATATGCCTACCTTCAGTCGCGATCCCTCACGGTGAATGTCGGTACCGTCACCTCGACGACGACCGCATTCTCATACGGTCCTGACGCCTACGGGAACAGCATCTCGTTCACTCCCAAGAACGGAAGCACGCCTTGCGAGCTCACGGTGAATGGGGTCGTTCGAATCAATGGCAACATCCAAATTGGATCGAAGGACAGCATCTACTATGCGGGTCGCGGAACGATCTTCGCTGAAGGCAACATCAATGTCGATGGCGACCTCCTTCCTTCCGCAGGCCTTTCGTTTCCAAAGACCACCGCAATCGGACTGCTCGCGAAAGGAAACATGAACCTGGCCACGGGTAATGGCTCCTCCCAGCTCTCGTTGGCCGGTGCGTTCTATGCGCAGGGCACGATCAAGAGCGCGAAGCAGAACCAGATCGCCGGCACTTTCGTGGCGAACTACTTCGACATGGGCACGAACGTGCCCAGCATCTACCAGGTGCCGGACCTGCCGAAGTACATGCCGCCAGCCATGCCTGGCGACAAGAGCTACATTTCCATGAAGCTCAAGAGCTGGCGCGAACGACAATAATTCGCAGGGTCATCTCGACCGGAGCGAAGAATGAGCGAAGCGGAGAGATCTCACCTCAGAGTTGGAGGTGAGATCCCTCCACTTCGCGGCACAAGGCATCGGCTGCCGTCGGGATGACAGACTGACCGGAATACCGGGGCCTCTGCTAAACTAAGCCCCGATGAGCTTCTCGCTCCGACTGTCACCCGACCTCCTCGCTGTCGAGGCCGGTGCGACCACGCCGCTCGCCGTTTCGGTCTCCAGCCGGGCTGGAGCCACTGAGCAGTTCGAGATGTTCATCGAGGGCCTCGACCAGGAATGGGTCGCCATGCCGGAACCGATGTTCAACGTCGATCCAGGAGAGGATCACATCGAGCGGATCTTCTTCAAACCCGCTCGGGTAAGCGAAAGCTTCGCGGGCAACTATCCTTTCGTGGTTAAGGCCCGGTCCCTCGCCACCGGCGAAAGCAAGAGCGCGGGCGGCGTCCTCCAGATCAAAGCCTACAACCATCTCGCGATTGAGGTCGGCCCGAAGAAAGGCTACTACTCGAAGTACCGGAAGCAGAACGTCTTCTCCGTCACGGTCGTGAACCTTGGAAATACGGAGCACACGCTCCAGCTCTTCGGAAGCGACCCGGACGATGAGTGCGCGTTCGACTTCACACAGGAATCCTTCGTGCTCGCGCCCGGGCAATCGCGCCAGCTTGAAGTGGCGGTCACTCCCAAAACCGAACGTGTGCTTGCCGGTTCGCGCCTATTCGGATTCGCGATCACCGCGAGAAGCACAAACTCTCCGGGCGTGGCAGCTTCCGCGCAGGCTCAGCTAGAGCAGCGGCCGATGGTCAGCCCCGGGTCGCTCATCGCGGGCGTCCTTTTCATTCTCATTTTCCTCGCATGGCTGGCCCTGCTCCCCAAGCCCCCACAGGTCACGCTTACGGTCAACCCCACCGCCCAGGTGATCCAAGGCGAGGTGGTCCACATCGCCTGGGAAAGCAACACTCGCGTGCAGATCAAAGTGAATGGACAGATTTGGCAGGACCAGGCACCGAGCAATCCCGCCGGAGTCGACTTTAAGGTCACCACTCCCGGTCAGCTCAGAGTCGAAGCCATCCCTTACAAGGACGACAGGCTCGACCCAGCCCACGCGAAATCTCACGCAGTATCGGTCCAGCCACCACCGGTGGTGCCTGATCCCGAGATCGATAAGTTCGACGCGCAGGACCGCTCAATCAACCTAGGCGAGTCCGTAATTCTCCGCTACCAAGTCAACGATGCGGTAACTAGCGCGAAGCTCGCACCGACTCAGCAGGATCTCGACATTCATGCGAACGAAATTCAAGTCACACCCGGCCACTTGGGTGTGAACGAGTACACGCTTCTCGCCTACAACCAGGCGGGCAAAGTCGCCCAGAAGAAGCTCACGATCAACGTTCACGAAAAGGTCGACGTCGTGATCGACAGCTTCACCGTCGCTCCACCAAGTCCGCTTAATGCCGGAGAAGCCGTCACCCTGACGTGGCATGTGTCCAAAGCCGCCACCGTACAGCTGAACATCAATGGCGTGCTTCAAGCGGTCACAGCGGAGGGCAGCAAGAGCTTCCCCGTTACGGGACCCACCACCGTCGTCCTGCTCGCGACCGACGACAAGGGCCACACCGTGCGTAAGGTCCAGACCATCAAAGTGAACGCACCCACGGAGCCGACTCCCGCAACCACGCCTCCGCCCGATACCGCCGGAGGCGCGGGCACGACCACAGGGGGCGGCTAGGTGCCGCGCGCGTTCCTCTCCGTTACCGACAAGACTGGGATCGTCGAGTTCGCCTCAGGTCTTGCTGACCTCGCATTTGAACTGATCTCCACCGGCGGCACGGCTCGTGCTCTCCGGGAAGCAGGTCTGAATGTCAAAGACGTCGGCGACGTCACCGGCTTTCCCGAGATGCTCGACGGCCGGATCAAGACGCTGCACCCGCTCGTCCACGGAGGCATCCTCGGCGACCTTCGCCTGGATAGCCACCGTCAGCAGATGAAGGATGCTGGCATTGAGCCGATCTCCGTCGTCTGCGTGAACCTATATGCCTTCGAGAAGACCATTTCCGGCGAGCACACGCTAGACGAAGCGATCGAGTCGATAGATATCGGCGGCCCCGCCATGATCCGCGCTGCGGCGAAGAACCATGCGAGCGTCTGGGTGGTCGTGGATCCGAGTGATTACTCGTCTGTACTAGAGGCTCTCGCCGAACGCCCTACGCCCAACGCCCAACGCGTGGCCCTGGCCGCCAAAGCCTTCCGCCACACCGCCTACTACGATTCGATGATCAGCCGCTACCTGACTGGCGAGCAGTGGCCCGAATCTGAAACTCTCACCCTCGGCTACCGGAAATCCCTTGACTTCCGCTACGGCGAAAACCCCCATCAGCGCGGCGCACTGTACGTCGATCCCCTCGGCGAGCCGGGCATCGCTCAAGCCAAGCAGCTCTGGGGCAAGGAGCTCAGCTACAACAATCTGAACGACGCCGACGGTGCGTGGGAACTCGTGGCAGACCTCCCAAGTGGCTCGTGCGCGATCATCAAGCACGGCAATCCGTGCGGCGCCGCCGCCGGCACGTCCTTCGGGGACAGCTATCGCGTAGCCCGCCAAAGCGACCCAATCTCCGCCTTCGGCGGAATTGCCGCATTCAACGGACCCGTTGAAGAAGAGGCCGCCCACTCCATGACCGAGAAGGGCAACTTCCTCGAAGTCGTCATTGCCACAAGCTTCTCTCCAGAAGCCCTGAAGATTTTCCAAGAGCGCTCCGGGTGGGGTCAGGACGTCAGACTTCTCGAAGCCCCCCTCCCGCCAGCCCAGCCCCGTCTCACCATCAAGAGCATCGGTGGCGGCGCTCTGGTGCAAGAGTCCGACGAAGACCCAACAAGTCCAAGCTCCTGGCGCGTCGTCACAAAGAGCGAACCCACAGACGACCAGCTTGCCGCATTGCGTTTTCAATGGGCGTGCGTGCAGCACGTCAAGTCCAACGCCATCGTCGTCGGAACTGCAAATCGCCTCCTCGGCGTGGGTGCCGGCCAGATGAACCGCGTCCAATCGGTCCGTCTCGCCCTCGAACACGCCGGGGAAGAAAGCAGGGGAGCCGTCCTTGCCAGCGATGCGTTCTTCCCGTTCCCCGACTCCATCGAAGTCGCCGCCGCTGCTGGCATTGCCGCCGTGATCCAGCCGGGAGGAAGCAAGAAAGACCCCGAAGTGATCTTCAGAGCGGACGAACTAGGCATTGCGATGGTTCTGACGGGCACAAGGCACTTCAGACACTAATTGCGGTCGGTTGTGTCGATTCCCTCCGCCGAAACACCGCGACGAAACCCTGTAACCAATTGACCCAATTCCCTCGTCTACAATAGAGGTCGCTCGCTATGAAGAATCAAAACGACATCATCGTCTCCGGTATCGCGGCAGTGGTAATGCTGATCGTGGTGCTTGTATCGTTCTTCACGAAGCGCGATCCTGTCGTGCCGCAAGCCCCTGCTCCCATCGATACAAAGATGCCAGCCATTCCGCCTCCAGGTGTGGTTTTGGCTGACGCGCTCCCGGGCAGCAGCAACGACAATTCTAATGGGCTTACCGGTGGCGGACGAAGCGGCGGTGGTGGTGGCCTCACGCTCGGCGGTCCGGGCAGTCTTCCGTCCGGTGCGAGCTCTGGACCGACGGCTGCAAACGTGAGCACCACGGGCGTGAACGGCGCCGGCGGTGGACCCGCAACGGGTCGCGCGGTTTCTCGTTAAGAGCCTCTCCAATCCTGTAAACTAAGCTCCCAAGAGGAGGGCCTTAGCGCATGCCAACCCCCGCTGTACTCAACGTGGGTTTCTACAACTTTGTTTTGACCGATAAGGTCGTCGCATTGGTCAGCAGTGAGTCCGCGCCAATGCGCCGGCTCGTTCAGTCGTTGCGCAAGGAAGGCACCCTTATCGACGCCACTCAGGGACGGAGAACGAAGTCAATCATTTTTACAACCGGACCCGCGGTCGTGCTTTCGGCGATATCGCAAGAGACCTTGGCCAAGAGGCTCAGCAGTGGCGAGGTCGTGGCAGATGAGGAGTAACGGCTTCCACAGGTCACCTCTCAGCGGTCTCTTCAGCCGCTTTACGCGCGACATTGGGATTGATCTCGGCACCGCGAACACGCTCGTGCATGTGGTCGGGCGGGGCGTCGTCCTCCGGGAGCCTAGCGTCGTCGCGGTGAACAAGGACGACGGCAAGGTCATGGCGGTCGGGGAAGAGGCCAAGCGCATGCTCGGCCGCACGCCGGCGAACATCGTTGCCACTCGGCCGCTCAAGGACGGCGTGATCGCGGATTATGAGCAGACCGAGAAGATGCTCAGCCATTTCATAGGCAAGGTGAGCAACCGCTTTCTCCTCCGCAAGACCGTCGTGGTCGGCATACCCAGCGGCGTCACCGAAGTCGAGCGTCGCGCTGTCATCGAAGCGACAAGGCAAGCAGGTGCCACTCAGGCATTCGTCATCGAGGAGCCCATGGCCGCTGCATTTGGCGCGGGAATGCCGGTGGATGAGCCGGCTGGCTCCATGATCGTGGACATCGGCGGCGGCACCACGGAAGTCGCGGTCATTTCCCTCGGAGGCATCGTTCATTCGCGCAGCATCCGCGTTGCTGGCGACGAGCTCGACGAAGCAATCGCCGCTTATGTCCGCCGCGCCTACAATCTCTACATCGGGGACCGAACGGCTGAACAGACCAAGATCGAAGTCGGCTCGGCAATCGCCCTCGAACAGGAGCTTGAGATCACCGTCAAAGGACGCGACCTAGTGAGCGGCTTGCCGCGTAGCGCCGTCATCTCCTCCGAAGAGGTCCGCGTCGCAATCAGCGAACCGCTCAACGCCATCGTCGAAGCCGTCAAGCTCACCCTCGAAGCCACGCCTCCGGAACTTGCCGCCGACGCGATGGACAACGGCATTGTTCTTGCAGGCGGCGGAGCTCTCCTTCGCGGACTGGACAAGCTCATTAGTCGCGAAACGATGATGCCCGTTCACATCGCGCCCGACCCGCTCAGCTGCGTGGTAAAAGGGACCGGAATCGTGGTGGAAGAGATGCACGTGAATCCGCTCATCCGCAAAATGTTGGAGAAGGCCTCGCGCGCGTGAAGCGGAGACGCGGCGGCGATATTATTCTCGTGATCGTGCTGTGCGTTATCGGCGCAGCACTCGGCCGCCTGCAGTCGCAATCGCGGGAGAAGGGGAGTCTCGACCCGGTCTCCTCGGTGATCGCCAAGACCGTCAACCCTGCAACCAAGGTGGTCGACACGGTGGCGGACGCCACGCGGGACTTCCTCAGCGGCATCTTCTCCGTGCGTTCTCTACGCGCAGAAAACCGCAGGCTGAAGAGCGAGCAACTCGCCACCGCCCTCTACCAGGAAAAGGTCGAGGCGCTCCAAAGAGAAATCGACGAACTTCGCAAGCTGAACGGTCTCGACTCGACTCCGGGACGCCAGAAGATCTCCGCCGACGTTATCGGCTACGTGCCGCGCGAGAACCGGATCACCCTTTCCATCGGCTCAAGCCGAGGCGTAATCCCTGGCCTCGCCGTCGTCTGCCCCGAAGGGGTCGTGGGAGTCGTGAGTACCGTCGCCCCCGCATCATGCCAAGTCTCGCTCCTGGGCTCCGCGAACCTGATCGTCGGCGCAATGACCCAGCGCAACCCGCCCAGCGTCGGCCTGCTTCAAGGCGCGGGAGCCAACACTACCTACATCGATTTCAACGATCCCAAAGCTGAGGTCAAAGCCGGCGACCTCATCATGACCAGCGGCTTCTCGGAGAAGATCCCTCGCGGGCTGATCCTTGGCCGCGTCCTCTCGGTTGAGGACAATCCGGAGCTCGGCCAGCGAAGGGCCAACGTCTTCCCGAGCGTCAACTTAGGCAGCATTCGAGAGGTGTTCGTCCTCCGATGAGAGCCTGGCGCTACTGGTTTGTCGCGATCGTCGGCCCCTACATCGCCGCTGCGTTTCAGCAGGGCCTCGCCCCCCGTTTCACTTTCGTCGGCATCGTCCCCGACTTCCTGCTCGTCTTCGTCGCCGTCTTCGCCCTCTTCTCCAGCCGCCCCGCCGCTACCGCTAATGGTTTCTTCGCGGGGCTTCTCGAGGGTGCCCTCGCGGGAGTCAACCTGACTCACTACGTCCTGAGCCGAACGCTTGCGGGCTTCTTCGGCGGCGCGGCCTCCGCCTTCAACTTCCAGCCGAATATGGGCGTCGCCGCCCTCATGGCTGCGGCATTGACCGCAATCAGCCAGGTACTCCTTTTCTTTTTGGCGCCGCCCAGCGGCATCGGCAGATTCCTGGGGGATACAATTGGGGCAGCGATGTACAACGGCGTCCTCGCGATCCCCGTCTACGCGCTACTTAGAAGGATTCTTGTGACGCCCTAACCGGCGTTCCGGTAGCCAGGAATGAGCCAACACATAGACGTTCTCGACATGGCGCGTGAGCAACTTGCCACCGCCGCTCGTTATCTCGACTTGAATGACGGCCTGCATCAGGTGCTCGCAAGTCCCATGCGATCGCTGGTCGTTAACTTCCCCGTGGTCCTCGACAACGGGGAAGTCCAGGTCTTTGAGGGCTATCGAGTCCAGCACAACACCAGCCGCGGCCCCACCAAGGGCGGCATCCGCTTCCACCCCGACGTCGATCTCCATGAAACCACCGCCCTCGCGATGTGGATGACTTGGAAGTGCGCCGTCGTGAACATCCCATACGGCGGCGCGAAGGGATCCGTCAAGGTGGATACGAAGCAACTCAGCATGCGTGAGTTGGAGAAGCTGACGCGGCGCTTCATCAGCGACATCAGCATCGTGGTTGGCGAGCGCTCAGACATTCCCGCACCCGACATTGGCACCAACGCTCAAGTGATGGCCTGGATAATGGACACCGTCTCCATGCATGCGGGCTACACGGTTCCCGGCTGCGTTACCGGTAAGCCAATCGAACTCGGCGGCTCCGAGGGCCGGGTCGAGGCCACGGGCCGCGGTGTCGTGACCGCCATGGAAGAGGCCGCCAAGAGCATGAACCTCAACCTGAACGGAGCAAAAATCGTCGTCCAGGGCTTTGGCAACGTCGGCTCGGTTGCAGCCAAGCTGGCAGAGGCCGGCGGCGCAACGATCATCGGGATCAGTGACGCGACGGGTGCTATCTACAACGATAAGGGTCTGCCTGTAGCTGAGCTCTACAACCGCTATAGCGGCCGAGACGGCGGCATCCGAGAATACAAGGATTGCCAGCAGATCACCAACGAGGAATTGCTGACGCTCCCCTGCGACGTTCTCATCCCTTCCGCCATTGCCGCGCAGCTCACGAAGGAGAACGCTGACAAGGTGAAGGCCAAGCTGATTGTGGAAGGCGCGAACGGCCCCACGACCCCCGAAGCCGACCACATCTTCAGCGACAAAGGCATCCTCGTCGTCCCCGACGTTCTCGCAAATGCCGGAGGTGTGGTGGTCAGCTATTTCGAGTGGGTCCAAGACCTGCAGAACTTCTTCTGGGAAGAGAACGAAGTCAACAACAAGCTCACCCGGATCATGCGGCATTCCTACGCCGCGGTCGAGAGCATGATGAAGGCTCACAAGACCGACATGCGGACGGCGGCCTACATCATCGGTGTGAAGCGGGTCGCAGATGCGACGATCCGCCGCGGCATCTATCCCTGAACTCGGCAGCGGGTCAGCTTTTGCGTGTCAGGGGCTTGTTGCCCCTGGCTCGTTCTGTTTAGCTGTGCCTTTCGCCCCAAGACGCTCTCGAAGTCGCGGCATAATGCAGGCAGATGGAACCTGTGCGGTACCGGCCTGGCGAGGCGATTCGGTGGCTTGAGAGCGGTGCGGATGCGGCTCGCAGCTCCGCTAAGGAGAAGGGCAAGCTTCTCTCCGAGAGCAGCCCGGAGGGCAGCGCCTTTAAGCGCGTTGGCAAGGGCATCAAGACTGCTGCCGGCGCGGCGATGGACATGGGCCGCGGCGCTTGGGCGGATCTGCTGGCTCGACGGGCCGAAGCCAGTGAGTTCGTCTTTTTGCACGATCAGCTCGATGTGGTGAATGGCAATTCAATTCGTGCGATCCCTTATGCTTCGATCAGGGCCATGAAGCAAAAGGGCGACCGATGCGCGGTTACTCTGGAGTCTGGCTCCCTCACGATCAAGCCTTACGCTTACGTGGTCGCGGGCAAGTTGAAGGTGCCGATCGGTTGGACCCGCAACGGCATCGAGGTTCCTTTCGAGCTGCTTGTCGAAGAACTTAGCGCTCGCTGCAAGATCGACGTGCAGGTGGAATAGTCCTTCTGGTGGGCCGTAGAAGACGCAATTAGAACTTATATGCGCGCCTTGGGGTCTGGCATGGCGCAGTTACAATAAGTGTCACGACACACTTGCCAATACCGGACGAATGCTGCTAGCGTGGTAACTTATAAATGCCCTTATTTGCACTTGCGTGTTTGACCGCCCTGGCGGCGCCTCCGACTTGGCGTCAACCCGGCGAGTTCGAACCTCAGTCGGCGGTCTGGCTAAGCGCGGAGCCCGAAAAGGCCGTCTTCATGCGCATCACGGCAGATTTGGTCAAGGCCCTACAACCGCATGTGAAGGTCAAGATGCTGGTGCAGACTCCAGCCGAGGTCGCCGCGGTGAAAGGAAGCCTCTCTCGGCTGGGAGTAAACACCCGCGGTATCCGCTTTTATACGGATAAAGGCGCAACCCTATTTATGCGCGATGCCACCGTATTTACGGCAGGGCGACATGGGCTAGGCATCATCGATCTGAAGTGGAGCCTGTACGGATTGGCCGCTTGGTGCAACGCAGTCTATTCAGATGATCCCGAGACGAGGAAAGAGTTCCTGGCCTACCTCGACCCTAATGACGATGGCCTAGATGCCTTTCTTGCCCGTGCCACGGGCGCAAAGGTCGTGAAGTCGCCGCTCCTGTTGGAGAACGCAACTTTTGAAGTGAACGGAAAGGGCGTCTTGTTAATCACGAAGAGCCTGGCCCTCAGTCGCCATCCCACAATGAGCCAAGCTCAGATCGAACGAAAACTGCTGCAGATGCCCGGAATCAAGAAGGTGATCTGGCTGGAACAGGGCGCGGCGGAAGACCCACATATGATGGCAACGATCAATGGCGACTTCGTGGGCAAAGGCGCTGGAGGCCACACCGACGAATTTGTGCGATTCGCCGATCCGCACACGATTCTTCTCGCGTTCGTCGATTGGGCCTCGCCCGCAAGCCCGGTCGAACAAATGAATAAACAACGCATGGAAAGGAATTACGCGATCCTTTCGAAGGCAACTGACCAGGATGGTAAGCCGTTTCGAATTCTGAAAGTTCCCACCGTGAACCCCATCACTCGACCAATCACCTTGGCACCGGCGTCCGATACCAAGTCTCTATGGAATGAGATCTTGTTCCCCAAGAAGGAAGGCCGCGTAGCGGGAGATAAGCTCTTTGAGGTAGCCGCCGCAAGCTATCTGAACTTCATCATTGCCAATGGCGTAGTCGTGGTGCCGAGTTTCGTTGAAGATGGGACGCCACCGTCAACGCAGGATCGAGTTCGGAAAGTCCTGGCACAAGCGTTTCCAAAGCGGACGATTAAATTCGTCCATGCGACCCCCTTCACCTGGAGCGGCGGAGGCCCACACTGCGCAACGCTAAATGAACCTCTGATCGCGCATCCACGGCGCACCGGACGATGAAGTCCACTCCGTTCGAGGGGCGGGCTCGGAGAACTAACCCCATGCACGAGTTGCCAGGTTCTAAGAAACTTGGTGGGCCCAGCTAGATTCGAACTAGCGACCTCACCCTTATCAGGGGTGCGCTCTAACCAACTGAGCTATGAGCCCGGACCGAGACGATATTCTACCCAGAAGGATGTTCTACTGCTACATTCTCCAAAGTCAGAAGAGCGGCCGGTATTACGTCGGCAGTACCGCCGACTTGGAGGCAAGATTGCTGGAGCACAACTCAGGTCGCGTCACAGCCACCCACTCAAAGGGACCGTGGGAGCGCGTGTATGAGGAAGAATTTGCGACTCGTTCTGCGGCATGTACACGCGAGAAGCAGCTGAAGAGCTGGAAGAGCGCCGTCGCGCTCGCCAATCTAATCGCTTCCAGATAGAGAGCGTCCCGATGGATCGGGAAGGTCGCTAGTTCGAATCTAGCTGGGCCCACCAAGGGCTACATCAGAACTTGGGGAGTGTCGAAGAACGACCGTGACATTCCAGCAGCGTCGACCTGACCGTGAAAGTGAAGTTTCAAAGCGCTGAAATTACTTCCTAGCGCCGGTAGTAAAAGATCGAGCCCTTCGCCAGCATCGGTCCAGCGAACCCTATGCGGTTGATCTCCAAAGGGCCATCCTTCGGTTGGAGCATGATCAGGTATCCATCGAGCACGTATCGGCCTGATTGCACCGAACCTACTGCGATATCTGGGTCGCCCATCGTCGCAGCGGATTGGTAGGTTCCATCCGGTTGAAAGACGTAGGTGGAAGCGGGACCCTGCCACTTGCCCACGATGGATTTTTCCGTGACCTGGATCAGAGGGCGGAACATGGCCCTGCCGATCTTAAAGAATGTTCCGCTGCCGTCGCTGCCCGTCACGTACGCCGCTTTGGTTTCAAAGGAGTCATACCGCTCGACGATCTGACCTCCGGCGATCGCAAACGTACCGACGCCTGTAACGCCCTTCTGCGCTCGCTGGCCTGCGAGGTCGAACAGTCGGCCGCCACCGAGGCGTGGATTGGAAGCGCGAGTGCCGTCAGCGAGATAGACGTGAGTGACTTTCTTCAGCATTCCGTCCGTCGTGGCCTTCCACCAGAGGCCGACGGGCTTGCCGTTCACAATCGCCGGTGCAGGAATGGGGACGCCCTTGCCGCTGGGCCTCCAGCCAACGGCGCCCGGAAAAAGGTCAGGCGTGTCGCCGGTCGGAATCTTGCCAGTGCTCGGCGTAATGATCGGATTGGCCACTGCACCCGGAGCCGACTTGAAACTGAGATTCGCCAGGAAGTCCGAAACCGCGCTCCCATACTTTTCCATCAGCGAGTTCTTGTTGATGACCACGGTTACGAATACGCGCTGATCTCCTTGGCTGACTTGGGCGTAGAGGCGGCTGTGCTTTCCCATCGGGGCGAGATCGAGCTGGACCGTTTGAACTAGGAGCTTGGTTGTGCCGGTGTCGCGTGTTTGTACTTCGCTTGCCTGGGATGTCTTGCCCTTATCATTCGCAATGGCGATTGTGTCGGTGAACTGCTTTTCCCAACTCGATCCGTTGCTTGGAATGGCGCCGGTCATGATGATCACGAGCACCTCTCCCTGCTTGAGGCCCTTGGGAGCGAGAACCTTGGCTTCGGCTTCGACACCCTGCTCCCAGCCTGCAGGCGCCTTGTAGAGGACACCCTTGAATTCCTGGGAGAAGGCTCCGCAGTAGGTCAATAGGAAGGCGAGGCAGGCGATCAAGCGCATGGCTGAGTATGGCATTTGACCTTCTGCGTCAATCGCCTGACTACAGGCCCACCGGATGACCTACGTTCCGCGAGTGTTGCCGAACAAATCGATGTGCAGCCGGGGCGAAAGGCGCCAGCCCCTCTCCACGCAGACTTGCGCGATCCACCGCTGACGCTCGCGCTGCGCCTCCACGGTCGTTCCTTCGGCCATCAATAGCACCCGCTCCGGTGCAATGCAAGGCAAACGAGAAAGCAATTCCACGATCTCGGAAACCTCCGCAGCGGAAGTAATTACAAACTTCAGCTGGCAGTCATAAGCCTCCATCAGACGCCCTAGCGCCTCATCGTTAAGCCGAGTTGCCTCATGCCGCTCTGTCCAACCGGACTCTTCGTCCGGCACCGAATTCGAAAGCTTCGGGCTAATGGACATTAGATCGCAGGCCACTTCCCGATACACCGTCCCTGCCGTCTCGATGGTGATCGTACTCCCTCGACCCTTCAAAGCCGAAGCCAACGGAACGATGGCATCGAAAAGCATCGGCTCCCCGCCGGTAAGCACTACATGCTTCACCGCCGCCGAAGCAGTCTGCGCGACCAACTCGGATACAGGCACGACCGGACCCTCGGGGTCCCAGCTCGCATAGCGCGTGTCGCACCAAACGCAGCGCAAATTGCATCCGCTCACCCGAATAAACGTCGAAGGCGTCCCCACCCAGATCCCCTCGCCTTGGATGCTCGTAAAAACCTCTGCGATCCTAAGCTTTGGATCGCCGAGGAGGGGCATCTCAGACTGCAGCAAGAACCGGATCCTCC
>Ga0070660_100000872_pt1 | contig 20136 bp, 27 predicted proteins | sample KBSC33metaG_FD_64670 | JGI IMG/M metagenome (GOLD analysis project Ga0070660, IMG submission 64670) | Corn rhizosphere microbial communities from Kellogg Biological Station, Michigan, USA - KBS C3-3 metaG | ecosystem: Host-associated > Plants > Roots > Rhizosphere > Soil ... | reverse complement strand
GCATGGCCGGCGGTGGACAGCGCCGAGCCGGCGTCGGTCGTCTTGCAGCCCGACAGCGCCGCGAGGAGCGCGCAGCCGCCGATGAAAATGGATGTGGAACGCATCGCCGTCTCCCTGTTTTGGACGCGAAACGTCATGCTTTGGAGAAGGTTGCGCGGCACGGCGCAGCCGCGCGGCGGCACGGCGCGACGGCGATTTCAGGCCCCGAAAGCGGCCGTCAATTCAGCGACGGATGGCCCCTCGGCACCGGCGCGCTCAGGGATTGGTGCAATGCGCCCGCGAGCCGCCGACGGTCGGGCAGGTGTCGCCGAATCCCGCCCCGCCCGCCGCCGCCGCGACGACGACCAGCGCGACGAGCACCCCGCCGACGATCAGCAGGGTCGTTCCCGTCGAGCCCTTGACGCCGAGCTTCGCAGGCAAATCGCGCCCGGCCTGGCCGTTCAGGTACAGGTCGGGCCGTCCGCCCCGGCCGACTCCGATCTCCAGCCCCTCGGCGCGCACCGTCTCCGCCGCCCCCGTCCGCGGATCCCGCATCGCGAAGGCCGGGGCGAGCTGCAGCCGAAGCTGCGGCCGCGCCGCCGCGTCGCCCAGCGGAATCCGCAGCCGCATTCCGCCAAAGGCCGACGCAGTGGGAGCGGCCGGCCCGACCGGCGACGGCGCCGCCGCGCACGGCTGGGCGGCCAGCGCGGCGGCCGCGAGGCTCCCGACGATCGATGAGATCCTGATCATATGCCCCCCTGATGCCGGCGGCGTCGGGCAAGCCCCTTCCCGCGCAATCTCAGCAACCTAGCCGACAGCCATCGCCCCCGCCAGCCACCAGCCCCCGCGGTGTCAGGTACGTACCCGGCACGGTGTCAGGTACGTACCTGACACCCCAGGTCGTCAGCCCGCGTGGGCGCCCGTGCGCAGCTTCCAGGGCAGGCCCGGCAGCTTGATCATCGCCGCGCCGCAGACCGTGCACGCAGTGACGAACCGCCCCGCATCCCAGCGGTTGGCGTCGAAATCGGGCCGGTGCGTGCCGAACCAGGCGTGGAGGCTCATCGCCCAGCTCCCCGCTTGCGCTTCGCCTGGGCGAGCGCGTCGGCGAGGCTGGAATAGCGATAGCCGTCCACCTCGTAGCGGTCGGCCGGCACCCGCACGATGCCGTGCTCGGCGAGCAGCGCCGCGTCCGCCTCGGCGGCCGTGTCGGTCGCCAGCCCGCGGTCGGGCGTTTCCAAAGCCTGCTTCATGTCTCGAAATCCTTGTCCGCGGTCCACTTCCTCACGTCCTCCTGCGCCGCCTCGCGGCTGCAGCCGCTGCGGGTGCTGATCAGCACCGCCAGCTGCTCCGGCCCCTTGACGGTGGAGGCGTCGAAATAGGTGATGAACGGCCAGCGCCGCTGGGCATCGCGCATATAGGCGCGCTTGCGGGTGACGGTCTCGCCGCTCTCCCCGCCTCGAAATCCGAACATGGCATGTCCTTTCAGGCGGGAACGGGAGCGGAAACGCGGGCGCGGACGCGGCGCGGGGCGGCGGCGGTCGAGGCCGCGGCCGCGCTCGCCTTGAGCAGCCGGCGCAGCTCCTCGCGGATCGACGGCCCGGCGAGATGCGCGTCGACCGCCTCGTGCCATTCCCGCTTCAGCCGCGCGGCGAGCTCCGGCAGGCTCGCGCAGGTGCCCAGCCGGGCGATCTCGAAGGCGCGCTCGACCGTGCTCGGGCGGCGCGCGGCGGCGGCGAAGACGGCCATCTCAGCGCCCCCCGCGGGTCGCGACCCGCCCGAGCCGCGCATAGCGGTTGGCCATGGCGAGGTGCGTGTCGCGCTCCCCCTCCGGCGCCCCGTCGGCGAGCCACCGCGCCCCGATCTCGAGCCGTTCGTAATAAGGCGCGTCCGCCGCCGGCAGCCGCAGCGCGACCCCCGCCTGCGCCGGCGCCGCCCCAGCCGCAGCAGCCCCAGCCGCAGCAGCCGCAGCCGCGGCCGCTGCCCCCTGCCCCGCCATCGCCGCCTTGACGCTGTAGCGCCCGGCGAGATCGAGATGGATCAGCCGCGCCTCCGCGCTCGCCGCCCCCGCCGCATTCGCGACCGACGCGCGCTTGCGCCCGAGCCAATAGGATTTGTCCATGGAAGATCACCTGGTTCGGCAAGCGGGAGCACACGAGGTCTCTCTGTCACGGGACGCTTGCGGAGGGGTCAGGTGATGGAGCGGGTGTAGCAGGCCCGCCTCCACTTAGCCACCGCGACGGAAATTTACTTTCGCACGGCGCTTGCGCGACCGCGCTGCGCCGCCTGAAGGGCCCGCTTGCCCGAGCTTGTCTCGATTTCGCAACGAATGCGCTATTCTCCTCCCTCCGCGCGCACTTTGCGGCGCCAACAGCCGCTGCCTGGAGTCATTTCGATTATTGTCGAAATCTCTTGACGCGCCGGGATATGTCCCTCATTTCAATGATTGTCGAATTGAGGAGCTCACCGGTGGATTCCGCGCGCGCCGTTGCGGGGCTGTCGGCCCTCGCCCAGGAACACCGCCTTGCGCTGTTCCGGATCCTGGTCGAAGCGGGCGGGTCTGGCATGGCGGCCGGCCGCATCGCCGAGCGGCTCGGCGTGCCCGCCTCGTCCCTCTCCTTCCATCTCGCGCAGCTGAGCCGCGCCGGCCTCGTCCGCCGGGAACGCCGCCACCGCTCGATCATCTACCGCGCCGACTATGCGGCGATGGACGCGCTCGTCGGCTACCTCATGGAAAATTGCTGCGCCGGCGACGCGTCCTGCGCGCCCCGCGCCGCCTGCCCGCCCGTCAAGCAGAGGAAAGACGCATGAAGCGCCTCCACGTCCACGTCGGCGTCGTCGATCTCGACCGCTCGATCGCCTTCTACTCAGCCCTGTTCGGCGCCCCGCCGGCAGTGGCGAAGCTCGACTACGCCAGGTGGATGCTCGACGACCCGCGGGTGAATTTCGCCATCTCCGCCGGCCGCCACGCCGAAAAGGGCATTGAGCATCTTGGCATCCAGGTCGAGGATGCGGACGAGCTGGGCGAAGTCTACGCGCGGCTCCGAAGCGCCGGGCGGCCGGTGCTCGAAGAAGGCAGGACGACCTGCTGCTACGCGCAGTCGGAGAAGAGCTGGATCGCCGATCCCGACGGGATCGTCTGGGAAGCCTTCCTGACCACCGGCGAGGCGACCGTCTACGGCAGCCCTGCCCCGGACTTGGCGCGCGCCGACGCCGCTCCCGCCGCCTGCTGCGCACCCGCCGCGGCGCCCTCCGCCTGCTGCGGATGAGCGCGCGATCGGCGCGACGGATCGGAGACGGCGCGCCCGGGGGCAGCGGTCCGCCGGCGCTTGCGCGGCGCCTGGCCGCGGAGGGGATCGGCGCCTTCTTTCTGTTCGCGACGGTGATCGGCTCCGGCATCATGGCCGAGCGCCTGTCGCGCGGCAACGAGGCGATCGCCCTCCTCGCCAACACCCTCGCCACCGGCGCGATGCTGTTCGTGCTGATCGCCATGCTCGGCCCGATCTCGGGCGCGCACATGAACCCGGCGGTAAGCCTCGTCGCCGCCTCCCGCCGGGAGCTGCGGTGGCGCGACGCGTTGCTTTACGCCCTCGCCCAGCTCGCCGGCGCCGCCCTCGGCGCGGCGGCGGGAGGGCTGCTGTTCGACGGGCCGAAGCGCTGAGGGGCCGCACTCCGCTCGGCCAATATTAACGTCCGGGGACTACCTTCACCGAGTAGGTCGGGAGGAAACATGCCCTTCACCGAGGACGAAATCCGCGCCTGGCATGAAGCCAGGCGCCGGCTCGAGCACCGCCCGCAGCCCATCTGGCGTCCCGAAGCACGCGCGATCTGCATAAATTGTCACAATCCATTCGGATTTAACGAGGGCGTCATTACCGATGACGTTGCGCTCTGCGACATCTGCGCGGGCGACTAGCCGTTTCATTTCGGTCGGTATCAGGAACGTACCTGACACCGGCAATTCTGACACCGGCAGTTGACACCGGCACTTATGCTACTCGTGCTGTAGATTCCGGCCGATACGCGGCAGTCGCGTCGCTGGGGTCCGCACTCTGGACAGCAGACGCTGGAGGAAGTTTAACGATCCCATGCACGGGATTGCAGCGACGAAGGATGCCGCACAAGCGGTCGCTTTGTGGGCTTCAACGCTCGGCGCCTTAGTGGCAACGTTCGGCGGCATTCTCGCCTACGTCCGATACCGGCGAGATCTCAAGCAGCAGCAGCTCGACCACGCCTTTCACTCATACCAGCACGCAATGGAAATCATCATCCAGAATCCGGAATTCTATCCGGGGTCTTGGTCGGCCTTCGTCAGGGCCGACCCCGTGGCCAGGCACAAGTTCCATTGGGTCATGGGCCGATTCCTGTGGGCGTGCGAAGAGGTCCTGGCGGCTGATCCAGATCCTGACCGCAAATGGCGGAACTCCGTGGTGGACGTATTCAGCTGGCATGTGGACTATTTCGAGGAAGAGGATCCCGACGGCTTCTACGACAAGGCGATACTGGACCTGATCCATGAGGCTGTGGCTGCAGCGCGGGCAAAAGCCCGCAAGGACGCGGCGATTCAGGCGGCGGCCTCCGGGGCTGGGAAGTAGCCCTTCAAGCTCCTCCACCCGGCCCCGCGCCTGCGCGCGAGCACAACCTCCAACGCGCGCTCGCGGGCGCACGAAAAGCGGCGGTGGCGCGGGGAAGTTGAATCGGGTTTCAGGTTTGCGATGCGCAAAGTGCCCGACGCGAGGCTCAGCCACACGCCGAGCGTTGGTCGCGGCCCAGAAGTTGAAGAGCGGTTCAACTTTGCTCCCGCCCACGCCCCCGCAGGGGGCCGACGGAGCAGCGGACCGCTTCGCTCGGCGCGGTGATCGGGTCGTTCAAACGGGATCCCGCACGGCGAAAGCCCGGTTCCCGCACGGCAAGCGCCCGGCAACGAGACGGCGTCGACCCGGTACCGACCCGGCAACAGCCCGGCAATCGCCCCGCATGGCCCCGCCCTCCGCGCCCGCCATGAACGCATGCCCCAGGCCGATGAATGCACCTGGCGATTCCGCCGTGTTTCTGCTATGTTCACAGGATGGAAAAGGCCGCCGCCGTGCCGCGCTCTGGAGGACGAACCGCGCGACTCGCGCGTGCCGATCGCAATGGCCGCCGCGCCTGCGCATGCGGACTGATCGAGAGGATCGATCAGCGGAAGGAGTGTTGATCGGAAAGATTTTTATTTTTCACGAAAGTTCGAAACTTCCGAAACTTCGGCGCCTCCTCGAAAGCCGAGGGAAGCGCCTGCTGCTTCGCGGGAATTCGTGCTAGCCGGGCGTCAGAAGAGGGGGATTGCCGACGATGCGACTGCTGCCTTTGCCGCTCCTGACCTGCGCCCTTGCCGCCGGCGCCGCCCTCGCCGACCCGCCCGCGCCCTCCACCCACCCCGACGGCCCCGGCGCCGGCATGCGGCACGACGACATGGCGGCGCCCAAGACGCCGCGGATCATGCCCGGCTACGGCACCGGCGGCTTTCCCGTCACCACGCGCGTGCCGCAGGCCCAGGCCTATTTCGACAACGGCATGCAGCTCGCCCACGCCTTCGCCCACAAGGCGTCGATCGCCGCCATGGCCGAGGCGGTCCGGCTCGACCCCGCCTGCGCGATGTGCCTGTGGGGCGAGGCCTGGGCGTCGGGCCCGACGATCAACTACGGCAAGACCGAGGCCGAGCTGCAGCCGCTCGCCGCCATGGCCGACAAAGCCGCGAAGCTCGCCGAGACGGACGGCACCGAGCGCGAGCGCGCGCTCATCCACGCGCTCCAGCTGCGCTACAAGGAGGGCGGCGGCGGCAAGCCCGGCGACCTCGCCTTCGCCAAGGCGATGGCGGCGCTCGCCTCGCGCTACCCGGAGGACAGCGAGATCGCGGTGATCGCCGCCGACGCCTGGCTGATCACCAAGGGCGACAATCGCGAGGAGTGGAAGCAGAATGCCGGCCTCGCCATTCCCTTGCTCGAGGCCGTGCTGAAGCGGCGGCCCGACGATACCGGCGCGATCCACTTCTACATCCACGCCACCGAGCTCGCCGGGGAGGCCGGCCGCGCCGAGACCTATGCCGACCGGCTCGCCGCGCTCGCGCCGAACGCGAGCCACCTCGTCCACATGCCGAGCCACACTTACTATTGGGTCGGCCGCTACCAGGACGCCGCCGACGCCAACATGCGCGCGGTCGAGATCGGCATCGCCAACGCGAAGGCGCTCGGCCTGCCGCCGCCCGACGGCGTCTGGGGCCTGCCATACCATGCCCACAACGTCACCTACGGCATCGGCGGCGCGCTCGAGGCGGGCGACGCGAAGACCGCACTCGCGCTCGGCCGCCCGCTCGTCGCGCGCTCCCAGGCGCGGGAGGAAGCGGGGGCGTTCAGCCAGCTCGTCACCGCCAACGGCTATTTCGCCATGGCGGCCTTCGCCGATCCGGCCGAGGTGCTGGCGCTGCCGCGCCCGAAGCTGCCGATCCTCGCCATGGCCTGGCATTATGCCCGCGGCGAAGCCTTCGCCCGCGGCCGCGACTCGGCCGGGGTGCGCCGCGAGGCGATGGCGATCGACGCGCTGACCGGCGATATCGCCGACGACGGCTCCCGCCAGGCGCAGCAATTGAGCTTCATCGCCCGCAACGTGCTGGCCGGCCGCGCCCAGATGATCGAGCGCCGCGCCGCCGACGCCGCCCTTTCGTTCAAGCAGGCCGCCGAGATCCAGGAGAGCCGCGACTTCTCCTCGGTCGCCGACCCGCCCGCCTGGCATTATCCCGTCCGCCGCGACCTCGCCGAAGCGCTCCTCGCGCAGGGCGACTCCGCCGGCGCCAAGCGTGAGGCCGCCGCGGCGCTGCGCTACCGCCCCAAGGACCCGGCCACCCTCGCGCTGCTGGCGAAACTCGGTGGCTGAGGAGATTACCTGCGGCTGGCTCCTACCCCGCCGGGGCGCGGAAGGTGATCAGCCAGTAATCGGGCGGGGCGTTGAGGCGGAAGGGGAGGTTCGACGTGCCGACGCCGCCGGTGATGACGATGGTGCGGCCGGGCTCGTCGTAGCGGCCGCAGGCGTAGCGGATCGGGTGCTTGTAGGGGAGGTAGACGGGGCCGAGCAGCGGAAGCGCGATCTGGCCGCAATGGGTGTGGGCGGCGAGGAAGGGCGGCAGCGGCCCGGCATTCTGGCGGAAGGGGAGCGCGCCGTGGCTGAGCAGGATGACGGGCCCGCCGAGCGCCTTCGCCGCCGCCATCGTCGCCGCGAAATCGGCATGCTCGGAATAGGCGTCGTCGATGCCGCCGATCGTCACCGGCCCGCGCCGCACCGCCTGGTTGCGCAGGACCGCGATCCCCTCCGCCTCGAGCAGGCGGGTCCAGGCGGCGGCATCGTCCCAATGGTCGTGGTTGCCGAGCACCGCGACGACGCCGAGCGGGGCGCGCAGCTCCCCGAGCGGGGCGGCGCCCGCCTCGCGGGCGTAGCCGAAGCCGGGCAGCTTGGGCTCGCCCTTATAGTCGCCGGCCAGCAGGATGAGGTCGGGGTGGAGGGCGTTGACCGCGCCGACGATGCGGCGCAGGCGCGCCGGGCTCTGGTCCGGCCCGCCCATATGGGTGTCGCCGAGGAGGGCGACGCGCAGCGGCCGCGCGCCGGCGGGATAGCCGGCGAGGTCGATGGTCGTCTCGCGCAGCACCGGCATCCGGGTCGCCTCGGCGAACATCGCGGCGGCGAGGAAGAGGCCGAGGAGGGCGAGGATGCCGAGCGCCCGGCGCAGCCTTCGCCGGCGGCGCTTGGGCACCTTCCTGTCCATGGCGTCGCCCTGCTGCACGCGCCGGCGCCTAGCCGGGCCCGCGCCCCGCTGACAAGCGCCGGCGCAGGTGCTAGCCTTGCAGCGCCCTGAGAGAGGGAACTCGCCGATGCTCGCTTTGCCCTTCGCCCTCGCCCTGCTCGCCGCCGCGCCCGCCGCGCAGGCGCCATCCGCCGCGCCCGCCCCCGCCGCCGACACCGGCGCGATCGACCGCGCCGCCGACCTGATCGGCGCCGGCAAGCCCGCCGAGGCGGTGGCGCTGCTCGACACCATGATCGCGGCGCAGGAGGCGAAGCTGAAGGGCGAGACGCGCCAGGTCTATTGCGCCCGCAGCCCTGTCGAGAGCCTGTCCTACACCGTCCACGCCGCGAGCGAGCACAAGGCCGCGATCGTGCTCACGCAGGATTCCTGCTACGCCTTGTTCCTCAAGGGCTTCGCCCTCATCGACCTCAATCGCGGCGACGAGGCCAGGGCCTGGCTCGAGCGCGCCGTCGCGATGGCCCCCTCCAACGCCCATTTCCTCGGCGAGCTCGGCGAATGGTACAAGGTCCGCAAGGACTACAAGACCGCCCGAAGCCTGTTCCAGCGCGCCGTCGACGCGTCCGAACTCTCCCCCGACAACCGCAAGCTGTTCGACAAGACCCGCGGCCTGCGCGGCCTCGGCTACATCCTCATCGAGGAGGGCAAGCTCGACGAGGCCGACTCGCTCTACCGCCAGTGCCTGCGCCTCGATCCCACCGACGAGCGCTCGAAGAAGCAGCTCGACTATATCGCCGAGCATCGCGGTAAGAAGATCTGAGCCCCCGCAGGGACACGCTGTCCGCGTGTCCCTTCACTGCTCCGGCGTGCCGAGCCCCTTGGCCACCGTCCCGGCGATCTCGCTGCGCTGCGCCGCCGTCTTGCGGTTGATCGACGTCGCGTAGAGGCCCTTCAAGAACCCCGCGTCCCAGCGCGTCAGCGTCACCGGCACCTGGTTGCCCTCGCGCGCCTCGAGCGCGGTGAGGATGGTCGGCGGCGCGCCGGGCGGCAGCCGGTTGGGGTCGATCCGCGCGAGGAGGCGCATCGCCGCATAATCGGCGACCTGGGTCGCGGTCAGGCCGTTCACCGCCCGCATCTCGACCACCAGCACCGCCGCGTCGAAGCCGCGCGGGTTGGAGCGCGCCCGCGCCACCGCTTCCCACGCCTCGGACGGCGAGCCCGAGAAGATGTCGTTGTAGCGCTGCGCCTTGTCCTTTTTGTCGACGGCGCCGGCGATCTGCCACGCCGCCGCCCGTTCCGGCCCGAACGCCATGCGCCTCAGCTCGCGCGGCTCGATGAAGCCGAACACCTGCGGCCGCCGCTTGCCGAGCAGCTCCAGGAACGCCCGCTTGCTCTCGGTGACGACGATGAAGGCGTTGGGCGAGCAGCCCTCCGGCGCCGCCTTGAGGCCCACCGCCACGGCGACCGCGCGCAGCCGCGCCGCCACCGCCTCGTTCTGCTCGGGAAGCAGGCCGACCGCGGCCGGGCAGAGCTGGTCGACGAAGCGCGGGATCGCCCCGCCCTCGGCCGGGGTCAGCGCCGCCACGAAGTCCGCCACCTGCTGCGCCTGGTCGCGCCGCCCGGTGACGACGATCTCGGACCCCGCCGGCGCCGGCGCCGCGGCGGGCGGCGCGGCGGAAGCCCCGCCGGGCGCGGACGCGACCGGCGTCGCTCCGGCGGCGAATGCAGCGCCCGCGGCCGCGAGGCAGGCGCCGGCGACGGCGGCACGGATCAGCACACCCATCGAACCTCTCCCTTCACTCCACCGCGGCACTTTCGCAGCCGCCCGCGGCCGCCGCAAGCCCTTCCGCGCGCTCGCCAATCCGCGCCGCGGGAGGGCGGACGGGCGGCCGGAGCGTCCCGACGCACAAGCCCGGTTTCGCAAGCCGCGCACACGCTAGCGCGTACCGGGATCCCCGCCCGAATCCTCGCTCGTGCCGAACACCCGCGCGAGCCTCTCCTCCAGCTTGGCGAGGATCTCGTCGAACGTGCCGAGCGGCCTCGCCCCCCGCCGCGGCCCACGCGGGCGCGGCGGCGGGCGGGTGTAGCGGTCGAGCCGCCGCATCACTGTCTCGAAGTCGGGCAGCGGCGGCGGCGCCCCGTCCGCCGCCCAGGACGGCGACTCGAGCGCCGCCATCAGCCGCGCCCCGCGCTCCGCGCGCCCGGCGGCCGACTCCGCGTCGAGCGCATCGTAGGCGCGCGCCAGCGCCGCCGCCGTCTCGGCCGCGAAGGCGGGCTCCCGCTCCGCCGTCCGGTAGACGGTCGCGACATGGACGAGCGCCGCCCGCGCCGCCGCCGCCAGGTTCGCGTCCCGCGCGAGCAATGCCAGGAACCGCGCCCGCCGCGCCCCCGTCAGCCGCAACCGCCGCTTCGCCCGCCCCGGCGCCGCCCCCTCCCCCGCTGCCGGGGCCGGAGCCGCTGCCGGAGCCACCGCCGGAGCCACCGCCGGAGCCGCAGCCGATGGGAGCAGCGCCGGCACCGCGCTCACCTCCACCGCCATCTCCCAAGCCGCGGCGAACAGCGGCTCCCGCTGCCGCCGGTAGTAGACCGCCGCCACCGAAAACCCCACGTCCCGCGCCGCCTCCTCCACCGTCTCCCCCCGCGCCAACGCCCCCACGAACCGCGCCTGCTCGAGTGGGCCGATCAGCACGGGGCGGCCGCCTTTGGCGGGGGCGCTGCGGCCCGGGGGGTGGCGGGCGGCGGCACGACGGCGCTTGCGGGTGCCCACCGCCTCCCTTCGTGACGCGCGCCCCTCTTTCGGCACCTGCGGCCGGTCATCCCGGCCTTGCCGGCCGTCCCGCGCATGATCCGCGCCCGCTCCTGAACCCGTCTCCGCCATGCCCAAGGTCGTACCGCAACCGTCGGGGTGTAGGAAAACGGAAAGTGAACAGTTAGCCGCGATCGGACCCATCGCTGCGTGTCCGCCGCTCGACCACCTCCGCCAACACCGCCCCCGCCCGACGCCGCACCCTCACCGCACTGCCCTCGGCGCACTGTCGTCACCCCGGACTTGATCCGGGGTCCACCTTCTGCCCGCAGCGCCCACCAGGTCGCACTGGAACGGACCAATAATCGGTTTGCCATCGCCGCTTCCGTGGTACGCGTTTCCCGCGATCGGGAGGGAGCAGGACGTGACGCGAGGAGTGTTTCTGCATCGGGAGGACTCCCGCTACGACGATCACCCGGAAGAGCGGTATCAATTTCCCGCCCAATATCTCACCCGCGCCTCGCAATTCGTCGGCGATTGGATCATCTATTACGAGCCGCGGCGCGGCCCGACGAGCAGGGGCTATTTCGCCGTCGCCAAAGTCGAGCAGATCGTGCCCGATCCGACCGCTCCGGGGATGCACCTCGCGCTGATCGAGCCGGGAAGCTACCTGCCCTTCGAGCGGCTGGTGCCGTTCTCGGATCCAGATGGGGTGGTCGAGCGCGGCGTCCTCAACGAGCAAGGCCGCATCTCCGGACGCGCTCAGGCTGCCGTGCGCCCGATCTCCATTGCCGATTTCAACCGCATCGTCGCGCGCGGCATTCCGGACGAGGACCCGGTCCTGCCCCGCGCCGGCGACCCTGCCGCTGCGCCCGAAGCTGCGGTGCGCGAGGAGCAGGCGCCTTTCATCCTCGACGCAGAGCGGGAGCGGGTCGGTTATTACAGCTCAAGGATCGTGCGCGACCGGGTGTTCCGGCGCATCGTCCTCGAAGCGTACGACTGCCGCTGCGCCATCACCGGCCTCAAATTCATCAACGGCGGCGGCCGCGCCGAGGTGCAGGCGGCGCACATCAAGCCGGTTGAGGAGAGTGGACCGGATATCATCACGAACGGAATTGCCCTCTCCGGGACGGCGCACTGGATGTTCGACCGCGGCCTGATCAGCCTTTCCGATGACCTCGACGTGCTGGTGTCGCGCCAGGTCAACGATGTTGAGAGCGTTTGGGGGATCGTTAACAAGACTAGAAAAGCGTCGCCGCCGCTCAATCGCGCTCACAGCCCGCATCCGCGCTATCTCGAATGGCACCGAACGGAGCGTTTCAAGCGCTGATCGGCGGCTTTAAGCGTCGACGGATCACTCCTATGGCTCACGCTGACTTAGACCCGCCTCCAAAGGGGCGGGGATCGGGCCCTTGGTTCCAGCACGGTGAGAATCCCGCTCGAACCCTTGATAGCAGCCGCAGCTCCACAGGCGTTGCCGGCGGTGGTACGGCCAACGGCACAGCGGCGTGCTCGCAAGGCGTGGCGCGATATCTTGGTAGGCAACGATACGATGACAGCCCGCTCCAGAGCGTTTGACGCCATCGCCTACGCGCTGCTGCTTATAGGTGTGGCAGGCTTCCTGGCGTGCTGGGAGCTCGCCAGGAGTGCAGAGGATCAGATCTTGGGTCGCGCGGAGCTGCGCAAGCCGTCGATGAAACGCAGTGCCCCCGTGGAGATGAAGGGCGTGACTTGGTATGTCGAGCCTGCGCTTGCAGGTCGCATTCACTTGGCGGGCGACCTGATCGGCGCTTTTTGGATCACGGCCGCCGCGGGGGCGGCCTTGAAGGAGCGCAAGCGACTTTCTGCGTGGGCAGGATCGCGGATCATTGGGCGATAGGACGAGGACCTATTGTGGCCATGACGCCTGATCCAACCTCCCCTTTTCGGCGTGTTGCGGAAAGGCGCCCAGAGTGCGACTCTGGTCATCGGACGAGAGGGGGCGCGAAGCGGGTGAAACGCAAGGCGGTGGAGAAGCGGGAGTGAGCTACACTGTCACGGGCTTCGGCGTCGGCCGCGTGAAGCTGAAATACGAGAAGGAGACGCTGAGCGAGGCTGGCTACTTGGCCAGTAAGATGGCGGACAACGGAGTGGCGGACGTCCACATCGCCGACGCGAGCGGAAGGGAGGTTTCTCTGGAAGAGGGTTGGGACGCGTTCCGGCAAAGTCCGCCGCCGGGGTGGACAGTCCGCTAGGGACACCCGCCGCATGGGCCGATTTTGGGGCACCGGTCCGCCCACCAGTGCCTGGCCCGCTCCTCGTGCACGCGCGGCGCGGGCTGCACCCCTCACAAACCACCATGGATCGGGCCGACCGTTGCCGCCTCTCCGGCCGCTCGGGGCGGTCGTGGAAGGTGCCGGACAGGCGCCTGGTTTGCGCCGCCGCTTCGTCTAATTAGAGCCTGAGGTGGTGAGATAAGGCACATCCGGGCGCCGGCGCCTTTCCAAGCTCACGCGCCAACGCCCCATCCCCACACCGCCGCGGCCCCAGCAAGGCGCCGCCTCACCCCGGCTGCCCCCGGGCGCGACCTTGGACCCGCCGGAGCCTCGAACTCAGCCGGTCCCCAATAGCGACCGCGCCTGGTCCTTCAGCCTTCAGCCGGCTGAAAGTACCACTTTCAGCCGCGCTTGCGCGGATGCCCGGTCGCGACGCCGCCGCTGAGCTGGGCCACCTTGGGGTAGCGCTCCGCCATCTCCGGCGTGTAGCCGAGGTTGAAGACGGTGGGGCTCTTCTTCGGGCGCTCGGGGCGGTCGTAGAAGGTGCCGAACAGGCGGTCCCAGAAGAAGCTGGTGATGCCGTAATTGCCGTTCTCGTCGTGGAAATGGTGGGCCATGTGGCGCTTCTTCATTTCCGCCAGCCACTTCGACTTGGGCTTGTAGGCGAGGTGCTGGATGCAGTGGCAGAATTCGTAGAAGCAGGTGGTGACGAGGCCCGTCGCGAAGGCGGCGAGGGCGGCGCCGAGCGCGGCATGAGGGTGCGCCGCGCCCTGCCAGGGGAGGCCGATCGCATAGCCGACCGGAAGCGTCGCGATGGCGATGGTGGGAACGGTGGTGTGGAGGGCGCCGAACAGCACTTCGAGGTGGTTGGGATCCTGGTGGTGGTCGTAATGGATGCGCTTCCAGGTCGAGGCGAGCGGGGCGACCTTGAACATCCAGCGGCTGTGCAGCACCCAGCGGTGGAGCAGGTACCAGACGAGCGGGTAGACGAAGCTCGCGGCGGCGACGGCGATCAGCGTCGGCGCGAGCGGGGCGGCGTAGCGCCAGGCGAAGAGCGCGATCGCGCCGGCGGCGAGGAGCGCGTAGCCGACGATCGCCGGATACTGGAGGTATGCGTAGATCAGCTCCCTGAGCGTCATCCGATCCAAATGATGCTCGCGTCTCCAGAAGCTCGGGCGCAGGGCGTGGGCGATCTTCATGCTTTTCCTCGGTTTTTCGGCGGCGGCGGCGATGCGTCGACGGCGCCGCGCGGCCTAGGCCCCCATATGTGTCCGCGTCCTGAACATGCAATAGGGCGGTTTTGAGGCCAAGGCCAGTACGGGGACAGTCTATCTGACTGTCCCCGTCGGCTCTGGGGGAGGACAGCCAGGTCGGCTGTCCCCGTCCGCTTCTGCGGGGACAGCCAGATAGGCTGTCCCTCCCGGCTCTGCTAGGATGGCGGGGAAAGGAGCCTTTGCCATGCGCCGTACCGCCGCATTGCTTTTCGCCGCCGCGCTCGCCGTCGCCGGGTGCCGGGTGAACGTCGACAATGAGAGCAAGCGCAGCGCCGAGCATGCCGCCGACGGCGCGGGAGCGGCGCTCGACAAGGCGGCAGCCAAGGCGGGCAAGGCGATCGACAAGGGCGCCAAGGCGGTCGAAAAGGCTGCGGACTCGCTCGATGCCAAGGCACGCAAGCTGGACGTCCACGTCAACGTCGGCGGCGGCAGTCACGACCGCGACGACGGCAACAAGGCGGCGCGCTAGGCGCCGGAGGCGAGCTCCGGCGGGGTCGCCCCGGCCGCGGCCGCATTGCCGTCCTCGATGAGCAGCCGCCCGACGACGATGCAGCGAGATTCCGGATCCGTCGACACCACCGTCTCGCCCGCGCCGACCACGACATTGGGAACGGTGGACGGCTCCCCGCACGTCTCCTCGAACTTGAGCGTGTAGGTGCCGGGCGGCAGGCCGGCGATCCGGTAGCGGCCGCGCAGGCCGGTATGGGTCCGGTACCTGCGTCCGGCCTGGTCGACCGCGACGACCCGCACCCGCTCGCCCTTGATCTCGTAGCGGCCGGAAATGGCGCCAGCCGGGTGATCCGGCTTCGCGAGCGCCGGCGCCCCCGACAGGAGGCCGGCGCTCAAAGCGGCGGCAACCAGGCGACGGCCGGCGCGCCCGGGCCTCAGCGCGACCGCACCGTCCGAGCGGATCTCGGCGCGGACGCAGGTATCGGGATTGGCGCGCAGCAGAGCCTCGACTTCGTCCGCATCGTAGCGCGAGAGGTCGTGGATGACCTTGTCGCATCTCGCGCAGAGGCGGCCGCAGCCGGCGGGCGCCATCTCCTCCCAGCGTTCCTTGCAGGGCTCGGGAAAGCTGACGCGCAGGTCCGGCATCGCGAAGTCCCTTCCTCAATAGTGAATGGCGCGTCCGTATGCGTCGAGCACGCTCTCGTGCATCATCTCCGAAAGCGTCGGGTGCGGGAAGACGGTGTGCATGAGGTCTTCCTCGGTGGTCTCGAGCTGGCGCGCCACCGCATAGCCCTGGATGAGCTCAGTGACCTCGGCGCCGACCATGTGCGCGCCGAGCAGCTCGCCCGTCTGCGCGTCGAACACAGTCTTGACGAAACCCTCTGCCTCGCCGAGCGCGATGGCCTTGCCGTTGCCGATGAACGGGAATTTGCCGACCTTGACCTCCCGTCCGCCTTCCTCCGCCTTCGCCTCGGTGAGGCCGACGCTGGCGACCTGCGGGCGCGAGTAGGTGCAGCCGGGGATGTTCCAGGTCTCGAACGGATGCGGCTTCTTGCCGGCGATCGCCTCGACGCAGACGATGCCCTCGTGGCTGGCCTTGTGCGCAAGCCACGGCGGCCCGGTGACGTCGCCGATCGCGTAGATCCCTTCGACGTTGGTGCGGCCGTAGCCGTCGGTGGCGATGTGGCCGCGGTCGGTCTTCACGCCGAGCGCCTCGAGCCCGATGCCCTCGGTGTTGGGGACGATGCCGATCGCGACGATCGCGTGGCTGAACTGCTGGACGTCGCCTCCCTTCAGCGTCGCCTTGACGCCGCCGCCGCCGGCCTCGAGCTTCTCCACGCCCGACGAAGTCAGGATCTTCATGCCCTGCTTCGTCAGCGCCTTGGTCATGAAGGCGGAGACCTCCTCGTCCTCGACGGGCAGGATGCGCTCCAGCATCTCGACGATCGTCACCTCGGCGCCCATGTCCGAATAGAAGCTGGCGAACTCGACGCCGATCGCGCCCGAGCCGATGACCAGGAGCTTCGTGGGCATCTCCTTGGGCACCATGGCGTGGCGGTAGGTCCAGATCTTGTCGCCGTCGGCCTTGGCGAAGGGCAGATCGCGGGCGCGGGCGCCGGTGGCGACGATGATGTGCTTGGCCTGGAGCTGCTTGTCGGCGACGTTCAGAATCCCCTTGCCGCCGAGCGTCCCCTCGCCTTCGACGACGGTGACCTTGTTCTTCTTCATCAGCCCCTTGACGCCGGCGTTCAATTGGCCGGCGACCTTGCGGCTGCGGTCGACGATCTTCGCCAGGTCGAATCCCGGCTTTTCGGCGCTGAGGCCGTAGGCGGAGGCATGGGTGAGGTAATGGTAGATCTCGCTGGTGCGGAGCAGCGCCTTGGTCGGGATGCACCCCCAGTTGAGGCAGATGCCGCCCAGTTTCTCGCGCTCGACGATCGCCACCTTCATGCCGAGCTGCGCGGCGCGGATCGCCGCGACATAGCCGCCGGGGCCGGACCCGAGGACGATGAGATCGTAAGTGTCAGCCATCGGTCAAACCCCGTTCAATCGAAGATGGAGGCAAGCCGTACGTCCCAATGCGGGAGGCAGGACCACCAGACGAGACCGGCGGCAACGCCGGCGAGGGCGAGCGGGCCGGGCCCGGCGTCGCTGAGCATCGAGAGCGACGCGGAAAGGTCCCCTATCGATGCGGTGAGCGGCACGACGATCGCGAACAAGGCCGGTCCCAGCAACAGCCATGGGAGGCGCCGGCGCGGCTGGAAATAATCGAGCATGAGGTCGAGGGCGCCGAGCAGCGCCGCCGCGAACACGGTGAGCAACGCGACCCGCGCGAGCAGGAAGAGGAGGAAGTCCCCCCCGCCGGTCGCATGGTCGCGCGGGGCGAACATCGCCGCCAGAGTCGCGGCCCAGGTAAAGCCGGTGATCGCGATGCGGGCCCGGCGGCTCGGCACGCCGCGGTGATGGCGGGCCGCGCGGCGATAGGCGACGGCGCCCGCGGCGAGCAGCGCGGCGGCGCCGATCGCCCATGGCAGCCACGGGCTCGGACCCGGAGGCGGGGGCGATATATTGACGATCGAGACGGTATTGACCCCGCGCGACGACTCGTCCGCGGCGAGGAGCAGAGGCTGCATGCCTGCGCTCAAGCGATCATCCCCAGCGGGTTCTCCACCAGCTCCTTGAAGCGCTTCATCAGCGCCGCGCCGTCGGCGCCGTCGATGGCGCGGTGGTCGAAGCTGCCGGTGGCGCTCATCACCGTGGCGATCTGGAGGGAATCGTCGATGACGTAGGGGCGCTTCTCGCCCGCGCCGATCGCCATGATCATGCCCTGCGGCGGGTTGATGACCGCCTCGAACTGCTTGATCCCGTACATGCCCATGTTGCTGAGCGAGGCGGTGCCGCCCTGATATTCCTGCGGCTGCAGCTTGTTGTCGCGGGCGCGGGCAGCGAGGTCCCTCATCTCGGTCGAAATCGCGCTGAGGGCCTTGCTGTCGGCAGCGGCGACGATCGGCGTGATCAGGCCGGTGGGGGTCGAGACCGCGACGGAGATGTCGGCGCGGTGGAAGCTGACGAGCTCGGTCGGCGTGTACATGACGTTGCACTTCGGCTCGTCCCTCAGCGCCACCGCCAGGGCCTTGATCATGAAGTCGTTGACCGAGAGCTTGACGCCCCGCGTCTCGAGGCTGGCATTGAGCTCGGTGCGCAGCTTCAGCAGCGCGTCGAGGCGGATGTCGACCGTCAGGTAGATGTGCGGGACCTGCTGCTTGGATTCGGTGAGGCGCCGCGCGATCGTCTTGCGGACGTTCGAGAGCTTCGCGACCTCGTGGGGCACGTCCGGGATCGGGTGCGCGGTGGGCGCCGGCGCCGCCGCGGGGGCAGCGGCCGGAGCGGGCTGCGCCTGCGCCTGCGCGGCGGCGGGAGTGGCCTTGCCGGGCTGCGCGCCGTCGACGTCGGCCTTGACGATGCGGCCGCCGGGGCCGGAGCCCCTGAGCGAGGCGAGGTCGATGCCGCGCTGCTCGGCGAGGCGGCGCGCGAGGGGGCTGGCCTTCACCCGCTCGCCGCTGTCGTGCCGCGGCTGCGGCGCCGCGGCGGGAGCGTCTTGCGCGGGGCTCGCGCCGTAGCCCTTCACATCGGGGGTCGGCGTCGGCGCCTTGTCGGTCGCGGGCTGGCCGGCGCCGGTCTCGCCGCCGTCCTTTGCGACGGGCTCCTTCGCTGCCGCCGGGGCGGATGTCGGGGCGCCGGCATCCTCGCCCTCGCCGGCGAGCAGCGCGATGACGGTGCCGACCTTCACCTCGTCGGTGCCTTCGGGGACGAGGATCTTGGCGATCGTGCCTTCGTCGACGGCCTCGAACTCCATAGTCGCCTTGTCGGTCTCGATCTCGGCGAGCAGGTCTCCCGAGGCGACCGTGTCGCCTTCCTTGACCAGCCACTTGGCGAGCGTGCCCTCCTCCATCGTCGGGCTCAGAGCCGGCATCTTGAGTTCAATCGGCATCGCGCGCTCCCGTCACAAGGCGTGAAGCCCAAACAGCATGTTTCGGTTCCCGGTCAAGCCCGGCGAGGCATGCGCTTGCCCGCGCGGCCCTTCTGGCGCAGCATCGCGCGCGCACAGGGCGAGGACGGGCGATGCGCTCCTATCTGGTGGTGATCGACGAAAGCGAGGAGGCGCGGGCCGCGCTCCGCTACGCCGCGCGGCGGGCGGCGCGGACCGGCGGAAGCGTCGTCATCCTCGCCGTCGTGCCGCCGCAGGAATTCGTCCAGTGGAGCGGCGTCCAGGCGGCGATGGAGGAAGAAGCGCGGCTCCGCGCCGAGGCGATGGGGCTGCAGGCCGCCACAGCGATCGACGAGGAGGCGGGCGTCAGAAGCGAGATCGTGGTCCGCGAAGGCGAGCCGGTGAAGGCGATCGCCGACCTGCTCAAGGAGCGCGAGGACGTCGCCGCGCTGGTGCTCGGCGCGGCCGCGGAAAGCGGGCCGGGGCCGCTGGTCGAACATTTCTCCGGCGCTGCGGCGGGGACCCTCCCCTGCCCGCTGGTGATCGTGCCGGGGCGGCTCGGCGACGAGGCGCTCGAGCGGCTCGCCTGATCCGCTTAGCCGCGTTCGCCCGCGCTGGGCCGCACCTTGACGAGCTTGCAACGGCACGGGCGGTGGTGGCGGCGGACGACCCGGACGCGCTCGCGCACCGTTGTGTAATAGACCCGCCGCTCGACGACGGCCGGCTCGGTGACGGTGGTCTCGGTGACGATCACCGGTCCCGGCGCGCCGTAGCCGTAGCCGTAGGGCATGGGCCGCGGCTGGCAGGCATTCGGGCAGGGCGGCGGGGGCGGCAGCGGCGCACCCTCCATCGCATAGCCGCCTCCCATCCCGTAGCCGCCTTCGACGCCGTAGCCGCCCTGCCAGCCGAGCGGCGGGCCCATGTAGCGAGGGCCGTAGCGGCGGATCTCGACGTGGCGGCGCTGGCCGTCGCGCCGATCCCAATGCCGACCGTCCATCGGCGGCGGCGGCGGACCGTCATAATGGTGCATGCCGCCGGCCATGGGCGGGTGGGGCGGCGCCGGCGGATTGGGCTGGACCCAGGTGCGCGTGCGCACGCCGGGCACCGCATCGCCCGGCGGCGGCGCCACGACGTAGCGACGCGCGCCCGGAGCCGTCTCGCGCCAGGTGACGCCCGGGGGCGGTGCGCCGGGCGCCCGCGCCATGGGCGGAGGCGGCGCCATGCCGGGAGGGGGCGGCGCGTAGCCGCCGTCGGGCCCCGGTTGCGCCGCGGCGGCGGCCGCCGCGATTGCCATCAGCACCAGTCCAGCCATGTCGCGTCCCCTTGTCGTCGCGCGGAAGCCAAGGGCTCCCGACAGGGGAACCCGGTTATCGCGTTTTTAACGCTTCGCGCGCGGCGGCGTCCATGGACGCGAGGCGCGGCGCGAGCAGACGTGCCAATTCGGAACAGCCCGCCACGTCTTCCCTGTCGAAGCGGGCAGGCCGCGGGCTGTCCAGGTCGATGACGCCGAGAAGCCGGCCGTCATGGACCAGCGGCAGGACGAGCTCGGACGCCGAGGCGCTGTCGCAGGCGATGTGGCCGGGGAAAGCGTTCACGTCCTCGATGCATTGCGGCTCGCGAGTCGCCGCGGCGGCGCCGCACACGCCCTTGCCGAACGGGATGCGGATGCAGGCGGCGCG
>Ga0070660_100000870_pt1 | contig 20145 bp, 19 predicted proteins | sample KBSC33metaG_FD_64670 | JGI IMG/M metagenome (GOLD analysis project Ga0070660, IMG submission 64670) | Corn rhizosphere microbial communities from Kellogg Biological Station, Michigan, USA - KBS C3-3 metaG | ecosystem: Host-associated > Plants > Roots > Rhizosphere > Soil ... | reverse complement strand
AGAACCAGGAGGCAGTTTTTGGAGTGCCATTTCCTTATCTTCTTTTGGCAAAAGACAAAGTAAAAGATAAGCAGGGTTTTTTTATAGCAGCTCAGAATTGCTATACCAAAGAGTCTGGCGCATTTACGGGAGAAGTAAGCGCACCAATGCTTTCATCATGCAATATTGAATATGTTATCATCGGCCATAGTGAAAGGCGCGAATATTTTAATGAGGATAATAAAATGCTTTCCCAAAAAGTGGATGTTTGTTTAAAGAATAATTTGAAACCTATTTTTTGCTGTGGAGAATCGTTAGAAATAAGGGAAAGTGAAAAGCAGAATGAATTTGTAGAAAATCAATTAAAGGAAAGTCTTTTTCACCTCGAATCTTCTGCAATTCAGAATTTTGTAATTGCTTATGAACCTATTTGGGCAATTGGTACAGGAAAAACTGCCAGCGCAGAACAAGCCCAGGAAATGCATGCACACATCAGAAGTGTTTTAGCATCGAAATACGGAAAGGAAGTAGCACAAACTATTTCTATTTTATATGGCGGAAGCGTAAAAGCCAGCAATGCGAAAGAGATTTTTGGCAAGCCTGATGTAGATGGTGGGCTTGTAGGCGGCGCCTCATTAAATGCTTCTGAATTTGCGGAGATAATTGGTAGTCTAAAATAAATAAACGTCTCAAAAAGTAAAAAGTGGCAAAAAGTAAATGAGTGCCGGCGTTTGTTGGCCTGATTCCGTCATTAAATTGTAAAATCTTTAAAATTAAAATCTTTTTGCGAACCTGAATTCTTAAATGTGCTTGCCGAAACACTACATTTATGTTTCAAAATTAAAAAAAACAAACATGAAAAAAATCATCCTCGCCATTCTGTTTTTTGTAGCGTCGTTTTCTTTCGCAAATGCGCAGACAAAAGCAAAAACAACTAAAAAGAAGGCTACAACCACAACAGCCGCAACTACTCCTGCCACTAAAACCAAAGTGACCAAAACAACAGCTACAACTTCAAAACATTTAAAGGCTGATGGTACTGCCGACAAAAGGTTCAAGGAAAATAAGACAACCACCACGGCAACTACTACCGGACCAAAAAAGAAAGACGGTACCGCAGACATGAGGTACAAAGCAAATAAAAAAAAGAAATAAAGTAAGGTTTGTTTTATTTCAAAAATTTGCCCACTTGACGGTGGGCTTTTTTTTTAATTTGGTTTTATAGTAAACCAACATTTAACCGGGATTTTTGTGTTTAATCTATGACAGAACAGAAATGGTAGATTAACTTTTTCCTAATCACTCTTTGGATTCTTTATTCGTTATTAACAGAAGGAATTGGTGCCGCCATTATAGGAGGTGATAAAATTGCTATAAATTTGTAACCAATAAACCATTTAAGATAATTAAATTTAATGGGTTGTGCCTAAAGGGAAAAAAATTTTATTATGCATCACAGGAAGTATTGCTGCTTACAAATCAGTGATATTAGTTCGTTTACTGGTAAAATCAGGAACTGAAGTAAAAGTGATTATGACGGAAGGGGCAAAAGATTTTGTAATGCCACTTACTTTTTCCACACTTTCAAAAAATAAAGTTCTTACTGATTTATTTGATGAAGCATCCTGGGCCAACCATGTAATGCTTGGCCGTTGGGCCGATGTGATGATAGTGGCTCCTGCATCCTGTAATACCATCGCTAAAATGGCAAATGGAATCTGTGATAATTTATTGTTGGCGGTTTATCTTTCTTCTAAATGCCCGGTGGTAATAGCGCCTGCAATGGATGAAGATATGTGGCTTCATCCGGCTACGAAAGAAAATATAAAGATTTTAAAACAACATGGTAATAAATTTCTGGATGTAAACAATGGAGAATTGGCAAGCGGGTTGACAGGAAAAGGTAGAATGGCAGAACCGGAAGAAATCATGAATTTTTTGAATGATTTTTTTTCAAAGGAATCGCCGCTGAGAGGAATCAAAGCATTGGTAACTGCCGGGCCTACTTACGAAGCGATTGATCCCGTCAGGTTTATCGGAAATCATTCAAGTGGTAAAATGGGCGTTGCCATTGCAGAGGAACTTTTTAAAAGAGGAGCGCAAGTGCATTTGGTATTAGGACCCTCGGAAATTGAAATTGAGCAAAACATAAAAACAACAAGAGTAATTTCTGCTGATGAAATGTATCATGCCTGCATCAAAAATTTCAGCTCTTATGATATTATTGTTATGGCGGCTGCAGTAGCGGATTTTGCACCAAAAAAGAAAGCCTCAGAAAAAATAAAAAAAACTGAAGGAAATCTTTCGCTTGACTTGGTTAAAACGAAAGACATTCTTTTAAAAGCCGGAGAATTAAAATCTAAAAAGCAAACACTGGTTGGATTTGCACTGGAAACCAATAATGAAAAGAAAAATGCAATAAAAAAGCTGGCAGCGAAGAATGCCGATATGATTGTATTGAATTCATTAAACGATAACGGCGCCGGCTTTGGATATGATACTAACAAAATCACTATTTTTGATAATAAGCATAAAGAATATCAATTTCCTGCTAAAACAAAAAAAGAGGTTGCAGCCGATATTGTAAACACCATTATTCAATATAGAAATGAATAAATTTTGCCTGTTTTTTTTAGTTTGTTGCTGTGCTCTTGCAGGCAATGCCCAGTTGAGAGCCCGTGTAACTGTTTTGAGCAATAGAGTAGGAAACAATGTTGATAAGAAAACATTCCAGACTCTACAAACAGCGCTCAACGACTTTGTAAATAATAGAAAATGGAGCAGCGATAATTTTAATACCAACGAAAAAATAGATTGTGGTTTTTTATTGAACCTCGAATCTACCGGAGATGCCAATGTTTATAAGGCATCTTTAACGATTCAGTCAGCGCGGCCGGTTTTTAATTCTTCCTATTCTTCTCCCATGATTAATTACCAGGACAATGATATTATTTTCAAATACATTGAATTTCAGCAATTAGATTTTAATGAGTCAAGGGTTTCAGGTACAGATGCGCTGGTATCTAATCTTACAGCGGTATTTGCTTATTGGATTGACATGATTCTGGGATTTGATTATGATTCTTTTTCGCAGCGGGGTGGAAATAATTATTTTCAAAAAGCACAGAACATAGTGAACAATGCTCCTGAAGACAGAACTATTTCAGGATGGAAAGCTTTTGATGGAACAAGAAACCGCTATTGGCTCGCAGAAAATTTACTCAACAGCAGATACAACCTTATTCATGATGCCATTTACGATTATTATCGTTTGGGATTGGATAATTTGTACGACCAGGAAGTAAAAGCCAGAAGCCAGGTGTTAAATGTATTGAGCATGTTAAACACATTCAATGCAGATAATCCGAATACTATGATCCTTCAGTTTTTCTTTCAGGCAAAATCGCAGGAATTAATTTCAATATTCTCCAAATCAAATCCGACTGAAAAATCAAAAGCGCTGAATTTTTTAACTCGGCTTGATATATCGTCAGCTTCCAAATACCAGGATCAATTAAAATGATGAAATACTTTATTTATGTTATCTTTTCGATGACACTTTTTTCCTGTTATTCAAAAGACAAAGTACCTTCTGACATTATAAAACCTGAAGAAATGAAAGGCATTATGTGGGATGTAATGAGATCCCAGGCGCTGGCAAATGAATTAGCACTTAAAGATTCTACGATAGACAAAGCCATTAAAACAAAATTATTGGTTCAAAAAGTATTTGAAATCCATAAAACTGATTCTGTTCATTTTAATGAAAGCTATAACTGGTATATAAAACACCCGTTAAAATTAAAACCTATCTTTGATAGCCTGTATGCTCAGAAGCAAAAGCTGAATTCATTTGATTTAAAAAAAGGGATTCAGCATCAGATAAAATAGCATTTAAAATGAGAAAAGTTTATCTAAATGGAGACGAAGCGATTCATGATATTTCCAATGGAAGTATTATTATGCTTGGAGGTTTTGGGCTTTGCGGTATTCCGGAAAATTGTATAGCAGCATTAGAAAAAAAAGGAACAAAGGAACTTACCTGCATCTCTAATAATGCAGGCGTAGATGATTTTGGAATAGGGTTGTTGTTGAAAAAAAAGCAATTAAAAAAAATGATAGCCTCCTATGTAGGAGAAAATAGAGAGTTTGAAAGGCAACTTTTAAGCGGTGAACTTGAGGTGGAATTAATACCACAGGGAACGCTTGCCACACGCTGTATGGCAACAGGATATGGAATGCCTGCGATTTTTACTCCTGCAGGCGTAGGTACTGAAGTGGCTACAGGAAAAGAATCGCGTGTTTTTAATGGCAAGGAATATTTATTGGAATATGCTTTTGATGCGGATTTTGCTTTGGTAAAAGCATGGAAAGGCGATTCTTTTGGAAATTTAATTTATAGAGAAACAGCGAGAAATTTTAATCCTTTAATGGCTATGGCAGGAAAAATTACCATTGCCGAAGTGGAAGAATTAGTAGCGCCTGGCGAATTAAATCCCAATGAAATTCATACACCTGGTATCTATGTTCACCGCATTTTCCAGGGGAGTAATTATGAAAAAAGAATCGAACAAAGAACTGTGAGGAATTAGCAAATTAACAAATTTTAAAATTAGCAAATTAGTACATAGTTCATCCATTTTCACATTTTCACATTTTCATATTAACCTGTTATGTTAGATAAAAATCAAATAGCTCAACGTATAGCGAGGGAATTGAAAGATGGTTATTATGTAAACCTTGGCATAGGCATTCCTACCCTTGTGGCTAATTATATACCTGAAGGAATAACGGTAACCCTGCAATCAGAAAATGGATTGTTGGGAATGGGTGCTTTCCCGTTAGCGGGAGAAGAAGATGCAGACCTGATTAACGCCGGAAAGCAAACAATAACTACATTGCCCGGTTCTGCTTTTTTTGATAGTGCTATGAGTTTTGGAATGATACGTGCCGGCAAAGTGAATCTTACGGTATTGGGAGCAATGGAAGTGAGTGAATCAGGAGATATTGCAAGTTGGAAAATTCCCGGAAAATTGGTTAAGGGAATGGGCGGCGCAATGGACCTGGTAGCAAGTGCAAAAAATATTATTGTAGCCATGATGCATACTAACTCGAAAGGGGAATCTAAATTGCTATCTAAATGTCAGTTGCCGTTGACAGGAATCAAGTGTGTAAAAAAAGTGGTAACTGATCTGGCAGTGATTGAGATTACGGATAAAGGATTTTTGCTGTTAGAAAAAGCACCGGGCGTAAGCGTGGAAGAAATAAAAAATAAAACTTTTGGAAAGCTTATTGTGGATGGTGATATTCCGGATATGATCTTTGAGCAATGAGCAATCAACAACCATGAACTTTGAACTATGAACTAATCAATCAATGAGTTTTTCATGGCAAAAAATACCAATCCCACGGAATTTTTTACATCGAATCTTTGCATTAGCCTGTCTTTAATTGCTTCTACGGTTCTGGCGCTGATATCCATTTTTTGAGCTATTTCCTGCGCGGTAAATTCCATACAAACCAATGACAACACTTCCTTCTCCCGTTCACTGATTACTATTTCGCTTTTTAAACTGGGATTAAAATTTTGTTTTGAATAATTTTTTTTAATTAACACCCGGCTCACAAAATTATTCAAATAAAAACCGGTCGTCATTACGTCCATTATTCCTTGTTTTATCTCTGCGGGTTCAGTGTTTTTAAGCAAATATCCGTTGGCGCCGCTATCCATTAAATGGCCAACAAATCGCTCGTCTTCAAACATGGTGAGTATTAGGATCCTAACTTTGGGAAAATATTTATTAAGATGCTTAGTAGTCTCAATGCCATCTTTTACGGGCATTTTCAAATCAAGTAATACAATATCGGGCTGTTCTTTCTCAACTCCTTTTATAAGTTCCTCACCGTTTTCGGCTTCAAAAATAAATCTGATATTATGATAAGGTTTTAAGGAAAGAATAACACCTTTCCTGAATATTTGGTGATCGTCCGCTATGGCTACATTAATTATTTCGGGGGTCATATTTAATAGCTTATTGCAAAAGATAATAGATATTTATCTATAAACCAACAATTTTATTTTTTTTGTTATCTCGGAATTTCAAGGGTTATCTTATAATAAGTCCGGCTACTGTCAATTTCAAAAAGTATTTTTCCCTTTAAAACCCTGACTCTGCTCTGTATATTTTTTAAACCCAGTCCGGAAGAGTGGTATTCTAATCTTTCAAAATCCTGTTGAAGGATACCTTTCCCATCATGATGAATGCGAAAATAAACATTTTTTCCCTGCGCATTTTGTGTTAAATGAATAAACCCAGCGCTACTGTGTTTAATAATATTGGCTACCAACTCCTGCAAAATGCGAAATACAAATAACTCCTGCTCATCGCTTAGGCGTTCCCTGTTGTCATGAAACCGAACGCTTGCGTTGATAATGCCTGAACCATTAATTTTTTCAAACTGATCTTTTAAGGCAGCTTCAAGCCCAAAGTTTTTTAAAGTAGGTGGTAACAAGCTATGCGAAATGTTCCGGATCAATTGAATGGCATCGTCAATAATTTGCTTGGAACTGAAGATTGCCTGAAGTTGTACCGCTGGTTCCTGGTGAATTAAATTCTCATTTAAGTAGAGCCTGGCAGTTGCTAAAAGCGGCCCGGCATCATCATGAAGATCTGCCGCTATGCGTTGCCTTTCTTCTTCCTGCGATTGTATAGAAGCTCGAAGTAGCAGTTGCTGGCGTTCTTCCTCCATCAATTGAATCTTTCTATTAAACCTCAGAACCCTTCTCTGGTGAAAAACAATAACCGACACCAACGTTATTGCCATCACCAACATCCCAAGTGTACCTATGACTAAGATGCTGGAAATACCTAAAGTATCTTTTATCTCTATAAAAAACATTTAGCTTTGATAATTAGTGTTGGATTGAATAAAAAGATCGTCGTCTAAATCAGGAATTGTTGCTTTTTGTTGATTTACTGTGTCATTCAATTTCATGGTCATTGCAATGCATAAGAAAATATTTTTCAGTATATTAAAAGAAATATTAATAATGAAATATAATTTGCGAAAAGAAGGATCAGTAATCATTTTATTGGCTAATAAATAGAGGAAAAAGGTGCCTGAAAAGTAAATAAGAAAAGCAATTACTACCCAAAAATTGAAAGTGGAATAAATTATCAGGGAGTTAGAACCTCTTATTTCAGAGAACAAGTAAGAAATACAAAGCAAGAGAATAATAATAGATTCTATTCCTGAAGCAAACGAGTCAAAATCTTTCTTTGCTGATATATAAATAATATCTACTATGGCAAGTGTTACAAACCCAACCCATATAAATGGAATGGTTTTTCTGATAAAATTTTTTGGAAGGATGATGTAAATAAAATAACAAAAAAATGAATATTCTACAATAGTAAAAGTATAAAAAAGCCACATAAAATTTTCGCTTTTAATGGATTGCAAATAATAGCCCATTATTTCATTTACCACACAATACAGGATATAAAAAAAAATTACCCTTAGCGGTTTTTGTTTATTATTTGTTTTAAATAATAAATAAAACACTAAGGGTAGTGTGGTGGAAAAAATACCGATATATAATAACGTCTTTAAAATTGCAGTTAAAATTTATTCAAATATAACTACATATTTTAAGTTTTAGTGTGTATTTAAAGTAAATACAGCTTTTTACTATTTCCCGTTTCCAACTAGACTCCAATCAATGATAATTTTATCAGCAACGATACCGTCATATTTTTCAATATCACCGGTATTGGTAACTACTGAATAAGAAAGAATGTCTTTTCCGTCTGCGTCAACGCCAGTGTAAACTAAATGCTCTTCATTTTCAGAAAGGCATTTGCGGAAAGTGATTCCAACACATCCTGGTTGATTCAAAATTTGGTCAATAATGTTACGGCCAATGTAATAACCTGGAGTTGCTTCAGGGTTAGCATTTCTGAAGTTTTGTACCAGTTTGGTACCTTCAGCTAATCCGATGTTTTCGCCTACTTCAGCGAGAGTTTTGGTTTCAAGTGCATTTTGTGTCATACTTGTAGTTTTTGTGGTTTTAAAAATGTGGTTTAATTCAGAAATTGACTACTAACTTCCGAAAAAGGAAAATCCTGAACAATATGTTATTTTTGTAGATCTGTATTTTTTTCGGGGTAAAATACTCTATGGATATGAGTTTTAGCAGAAAATGACGCGTATAAAAACGAGTAAAATATTAGTAAATATACGGTATAGATGTGGTAAAATTACCATACATAAAATCTTCAAATGGCTGATTTGAACGTGCGGATAATAGGATAAAAAGAAAAGAAATCAGGCAAAATTTTGAATGCCTTTGTTTGGATTTTAGGGCGAAAAATGCGAATGTATATTATTTAAAGATTTTTTCACCAGGATTTTCTGCACATAAATTGTTGATACAGTTACAATTATTGTTTTTCGCTGTGCTACTTAACGTTAACTTAATGCTTTTATTATATGGAAATAATTTTTTTGTTAGAAATTCCGATATTTAATTGTCAATTGTAATTTGATTCGCATTTTTTCGTTTTAATAGCACAGAAGAAATACACAATTGCAAGTGGAAGTACAAAAAAATAAAATAGAAAAAATACTATGGCAAAATAGTAAATTTACTATGGTACTTTTTTGAAAAAAAAATTAAACTTTTTGGATAATAGCCTAAAATATAAGTAATATAATAATTAGGTATTCGTTAATCTTCATATATTTACACTATTCCTAAGATAAAATTCAATGCCACTAACTTCTACTATTAAGATTTCTATTGCCGATGATCATAAGATTTTCAGAGACGGCATTAAGATGGCGCTCTCCCCACGGGAAGATCTAAAAATGATATGGGAAGCTGAAGATGGGAAAGATCTTCTTCACAAAATAGCGATCAAAGAACCGGATTTGTTATTGATGGATATCAGAATGCCCGAAATTGATGGCATTAATGCAATAGAATTGCTTCGGAAGGAATACGAAAATCTAAAAATTATTGTTCTATCCATGTATGACGATCAGCAAATGATCAGTAAAATGATGGAAATGGGCGCAAATGCTTATTTAACGAAAACCACAGACCCCGACGAAATTTATGAAGCGATACTTACCTGCATGAACGAAGAATTTTACTTTAATCAGTTGGTAAATAAGGCTGTAATGGGAAAGCTGATGCAGAAAAAAAATGTTCGCAGGCATTATGGAAGCGAAGCCCCCATAAATTTTAATGAAAAAGAATTGAAAATATTGCAGTTGATTGGAGAAGATAAAACGACGGATGAAATTTCCAAAATAATTTTTTTAAGCCCGCGTACTATCGAAACCATTCGCCAAAACATGAAAAGCAAAGTAGGAGCCAAGACTATAGGAGGACTAATAATGTATGGCATGCGAAATAAACTCATTGAATAAAATCTACAGTAAAAGAACATTTATCGAAGATTTATACTTTCTCCTTAACCGTTATTCAGTTTTTATAAAGACCACGGAATTATTTTAGCCTGAAAAATATATGAGTTTTTCGGATTTTATGCGAATGTTTGTTTGCTAAAATTAATTTATCCCAAAAATCATTTTAAAGCAGATTAACATGTTCGGCGTAATAACGGCTCATGATATCATGAATTTTCATTTTTAGAGATTCATAATTATCTTCTTCATCTAAATATATCGCAGGTAGAAAATGAATTTCCATCGGTGCAGGCCAAAAATAAAATGTTTTTCCGGGAGGCAGTATCTTTTTAGTATTGAAAAGTAACGCCGGTAAAATCGGAACGCGTGTGTCTATTGCTAATTTGAAAGCGCCGTCATGAAATTCTTTTAAAGGAAATTCAGTTCTGTTGCGCGTTCCCTCGGGGTAAATACACATATTCATACCCATGTTCAAAACTGCTTTCATTTTACCAAAACTATCTCTTCGGCTATTTTTATCTTTTCTGTCAACAAGGATAGAACCTCTTTTGTAAATCAACCCAAACAGCGGTAATTTAGCCATTTCAGCTTTCGCGATTGTTTTGTTAGCGCCAGGAATAAAGGGTGTCGTCACCGGCACATCCATCAATGAATTATGATTGCATACAACAATATATTTTTCGCCATTCCTGAAATTTTCTTTCCCTTTAATTTTAAGACTGCAGCCGGTGAGAAGAAAAAACACCTGCATCCAGAATTTGGAGACCTGCCTGAAAATTTCGGTACGTTTTGGCTCAGACACCAATCCGATAATCCACATGATTAGTGTGACCGGCAGTAATGTAATTACAAAAATCAGCAAAGCCCAGAATGCAAATATTTTAGCAAGGATATTTTTCAAAATATTTTTTTTAAGCTGAATTAAAGTTTCCAGTCAATCGGAGCTTTGTTTTGTTTCATTAATAATTCATTTGTTTTGGAGAAATGTTTGCATCCAAAAAAACCGTTATTGGCGCTAAAAGGAGAGGGATGGGCTGCTTTCAAAACGAAATGTTTTGTCTCGTCAATAAGAGATTGTTTTTCCTGCGCAAATTTTCCCCATAATAGAAATACGATTCCTTCTCTTTCATCTGAAATTTTTTTGATAACATGATCTGTAAATTCCAGCCATCCAATCTTTGAATGGCTTCCCGGCTCATTTTGGCGAACTGTTAATGAAGCATTCAATAGTAATACGCCCTGTGAAGCCCATTTTTCAAGGTTACCAGTTGCAGGTATTTCAATGCCCAGGTCATTCTTTAGTTCTTTGAAAATGTTTATCAGAGAAGGCGGTGGCGCTATGTTATCAGGTACGGAAAAACTAAGTCCGTGTGCCTGACCCCGGTTATGATAAGGATCTTGTCCTAATATCACTACTTTCACTTTGTCAAAAGGAGTTTGCTTAAATGCGTTAAAAATGAGTGGCCCGGGAGGATAGATAATTTTCCCGGATGCTTTTTCTGTTTTGAGAAAAGTAGTTATGTGTTGAAAGTAGATTTTGTCAAATTCGTCTTTTAAAACTTCTTTCCAGCTATGTTCTATCTGTACGTCCATACTCTTTTTTTAGATGAAAAATTTCTGTTGAAATAAGAGTGATGAAGAAATATCTACTTCAATTTTAGTAAATAAACGGTTTTTGAAAGAAATGAATTTATAAGTTCCAAAAACTGTAAAAAGTGACCCCGACACGACTCGAACGTGTGACCCACAGCTTAGAAGGCTGTTGCTCTATCCACTGAGCTACGGGGCCTGTTAGATTAAAATCTTTATTTCAATTTTAGTCCGTTGGAAAAGTTGTGCAAATATAGTTGAATTCATTTTCTGATTAAAAAAGAGCGCCTGATATTTGGAAAAAAATGAGACACCGCTAATAATTTACAGAGAATAGAAATCAATGAAAAATGTTGGTTTACTGTTATTTCTTAAGCATCCTGTTCCATCGTCATCATCTTCTCAAACAATTTTTCATATTCAGCATTCGCGTTGGATAATTGTTCTTTTTTCAGATTGTATTTTTTTTCTGCTTCAGTAAATTTTTGATGATCAGAATAAATATCAGGCATCGTCAAAGTAGCTTCCAATTGCTTTTTCTCTTCTGTTACCTTGGTAATTCTTTCTTCTAATTGCTCAAATTGTTTTTTTAATTTTTGCAATTCTTTTTGCTGTTCGCGATTTTCAGAAGTACGATTGTTGAGTTTTGGTTCTACTTTTTTTTCAACTGAAACTGGTTCTTTTTTTTTAGCGATACTACTATTCCCTGCTGCGTTCCTTTCCTGTTTCCACCTTTCCCACTCGTCATAAGTGCCTACAAATTCTTTTATTTTAAAATCTTCAATCTCCCATATCTTGTTAGCAGTTTTATTTACAAAATACCTGTCGTGACTTACTAAAATGTAACTTCCTTCATATTTATTTAATGCTTCAATAAGCAAATCAACTGAGTGCATATCCAGGTGGTTTGTAGGCTCATCAAGCAACAAAAAATTAGCTTTGCTGACAATAGTTTTCGCAAGTGCAACTCTTGCTTTTTCACCGCCGCTTAATACTTTTATTTTCTTCTCTACATCATCACCACTGAATAAAAAACAACCCAATAAAGTTCTTAGTTCCAACTCGGTTTTTCCGCTTCCGGAATAATTCATCTCTTCCAGAACGGTATGTTCCATGTTTAATGCTTCCAACTGATGCTGGGCATAAAACGCGTCTTTTACATTATGGCCTTCTATTCTTTCTCCTTCAAAAGGTTCTACGCCCGCCACCATTCGTAGCAAAGTTGATTTACCTTTTCCATTGGCGCCAATCAATCCTATTTTATCGCCGCGGTTTATTTCTGCGCCGGTATCTTCCACAATTTTTACATTACCAAAACTTTTGCTGGCATCTTTTATCGTACAAAGAATTCTGCCAGGCTGATGCCCAATGGTAAAATTGATTCTCATGTTTGGCCTTTCAAGATCAGTATTTTCTATCCGCTCTATTTTATCGAGGCGTTTCATGATACTCTGTGCCTGGGCGGCTTTGGAAGCCTTTGCTTTAAAACGTTCTACGAATTTTTCCTGTTGGCGAATATAATCCTGTTGATTTTCATAAGCGCGTTTTTGCAATTCAATGCGCTGTTCTTTTTCTGTTAAATAATAAGAATAATTCCCGGTGTAGAAATGCAATTCCTGCTGATAAAGTTCTACAATTTTTGTAACCATTCTATCAAGAAAATACCTGTCGTGCGAAACGATTACCACTGACCCGCGATAATGTTGCAAATATTTTTCAAGCCATTCAATAGAAGGCAAATCCAGGTGATTCGTAGGTTCATCCAGCAACAAAACATCGGGATTCATTAAAATCATTTTTGCAAGTAAAACTCTCATTCGCCAGCCACCGCTAAATGTTTTGTAAGGCCTGTGCAAATCTGCATTTGCAAAACCTAATCCCTGCAAAATTTCTTCCGTTTTATGAAGAATATCATAGCCTCCGAGAATTTCGAGTTCGTGTAATTTATCTCCATACAGATGAGCTAACGATTCGTCTGAAGTCTTTTCTAATTCAATTCCTATCTGTTCGATTTCTTTTTCCAATTCCTGCACTCTTTCAAAAGCGCTTAATGCTACTTCAAGAATTGAATCTTCTGTATCAAAACTCAGTAGGTCCTGGTGTAGAAAACCAATGGTGGTTTCTTTTCCCTTTTCAACCGTGCCTTTGGAAGGAAGGAATTGATTGGTTAATACTTTTAATAAAGTTGATTTTCCTGTACCGTTATAACCGATAAGGCCAATTCTTTCATTTGGCTGAATATGCCATGTGGCATCTTTTACAATTACTCTCGCTCCAAATTCGAAAGTAACATTCTGCAATCCTAATAACATACTGAAATAAAAAAAATAAGAAATTATCAATAAAGTGCCGATACTTGCCTACCGGCCGGCAGGGCCATCGGGAAAAGTAAACGCTACTTTTTAAAGCGTGCAAAATTACGAAAATAAAGGCATTCTTGCTTTGCTGATTTAAGAAGATTTTAAGGAAATTTTATGAAAAAAGGTAACTGGCCAATTAACTTAAATTTGCTGCCCAAATATATTCTTCATGGCGAGACCCCCGTTAAATACACTTCCGAAACCTACGCTCAAAGAAAAGTTTGCTGCGCTCGGAAATCTTCCGCGGTTTTTTAAGCTGGTATGGGAAACCAACCATTGGTACACGGTATTGGACGCCTTGCTCAGATTAATTCGTTCAACCATACCCGTTAGTATTTTATATATTGGAAAACTCATAATAGATGAAGTTATATTATTAAGCAAAACCCATAGTGCTGATCTGGGGCATTTATGGAAATTGGTAGCGGCAGAATTTGCGTTGGCTATTGTATCAGACGGGTTGACCCGGGCTACTGCGTTGGTAGATAGTTTATTGGGGGATCTCTTCTCTATCCATACTTCTGTAAAGATAATGGAGCATGCGGCGAAGCTGGATCTCGACCAATTTGAAGATTCTGAATTTTATGACAAGATGGAACGCGCAAGGCAGCAAACAATTGGGCGCACTGTTCTTTTATCGCAAATACTTGCACAGGTTCAGGATATTATTACCATGGCATTTCTGTTAGTTGGTTTAATTGCGTTTGATCCGTGGTTGATTTTATTATTACTTGTTGCCATTGTCCCCGCTTTCCTCGGTGAATCTTATTTCAACGACAAAAGCTATGCGCTTACCCGCGGCCAAACCCCTGAGCGGCGCGAGTTGGATTACATGCGTTATCTTGGCGCCAGCGACGAAACTGCAAAAGAAGTAAAGCTGTTTAACCTCTCCGGGTTTTTAATTGACCGCTTTAAAACGCTCAGCAATAAATTTTATGCTGACAATAAAAAGCTTTCCGGAAAGCGCGCATCCTGGGGAACTTTTTTTGCATTACTTGGAAGCCTCGGTTATTACACTGCTTATGTGGTAATGATCCTGAAAACCGTAGCAGGCGCTATTACTATTGGGACGCTTACATTTCTTGCAGGTTCTTTCAAACAACTGAGAAGCCTGCTCGAAAATATTTTATCGCGCTTCACCAGTGTATCACAGAGCGCTATCTATCTTCGGGACTTTTTTGATTTTTTTGAAATACAACCAAAGATTGTAGTAGCAGCACAACCTTTTCCTTTTCCAAATCCGATTAAAGAAGGTTTTATTTTTGAAGACGTGGGCTTTAAATATCACAACAGCGAAAAGTGGGCCAACAGGCATTTAAGTTTCACATTGCATGCCGGGGAAAAACTGGCGCTTGTTGGCGAAAATGGAGCGGGCAAAACAACGCTGGTTAAATTAATGGCGCGTCTCTATGATCCTGTTGAGGGCCGTATTTTGCTGGATGGCATTGACTTGCGTGAATATGATATTAATGATCTGCGAAAGAATACCGGTATTATTTTTCAGGATTATTTGCGTTACCAGATGAGCTTCGCGCAAAATATAGCTGCAGGAAATATTGATGAACAACATAACAGGCCGTTGATAAAACAATCTGCAGAAAAAAGTTTGGCTAACCTGCTTGCCGAAAGATTACCGGACAAGTATGACCAGGCGCTTGGACGGCGTTTCAATAATGGCATTGAGCTAAGCGGTGGCGAGTGGCAGAAAGTGGCCCTGGCGAGGGCATACATGAATGAAGCTCAATTATTAATACTTGACGAACCAACAAGCGCTTTGGATGCACGTGCTGAGTATGAAGTGTTTCAACGTTTTGCAGAACTTACCAAAGGAAAAACTGCAGTGCTTATCTCACATCGTTTCTCTACAGTGCGCATGGCCAACCGCATACTTGTATTAGAGAAAGGACAGCTAATAGAAATCGGCAGCCATGAAGAATTACTTCATAAAAACGGGCGCTATGCGGAATTGTTTTTATTGCAGGCAAAAGGATATAAGTAAAACAACAATTAATGAGGATTGTTAACTTGATATTTAAAATTTCATTTTTTGATTTCCAATATTCGTATGTGCCTCCCTGTTATACTCGAAAATGATAAAACAAAAATGCCCTGACAAATTCTTCTTACTTTTAATTTCTTAAAAATTTTAAATTTGAAAAGTTTACTTGTATTACTGATTTTTAATCTAATTCCATTTTATATGTCGGCTCAGGTAGCACCAGGCGATAAGATTCCTGATTATTATACTCAAAAAAAAAGTTTTAATGATGCCCTTCAAAAAATTGTTCATGATGTAAACCTCGATGGAACCTATGATGCAGGAGACGACGGGATGGAAAAAATTTCGTTCGCAGTTATTGATCTGAACGGGCGCAAACCTGTCCTGGGCGGGGTTAACATGGATCATTTTATTTACCCTGCGTCGGTTTACAAAATGTATGTAGCTATGGAAATTCTGAAACAAGTGAGCGAGGGTAAATATTCGTTGTATCAATCTTATGTAGTGCATGCGCCGAACGATGTGGATCATACTTCTGAAATAAGCTGGGATCCACGCCCACTTTTAAGAGATGGAGACTCCGTTACTGTTGATTATTTATTGGATTTGATGATTACGCGAAGCGATAACTCTGCTGCTAATTGTATGATTGATATTGCAGGCAGAAAAAATATCAATCAAACGATAGATGAAAACGGTTGGTATGGGAGTGAAGTAACACGTAAGTTTTTAAGCAGGAAATTGGAAGATCCCGGTTATGATACCATTAGGAGCACCGTTACCAGTGCATTACATGCAGCAGACTTTATGTATAAAATTTACAAAAACCAATTGATCAATCCGTGGGTGAGCCAGCAATTGAAAGTATTATTAGGAAGGCAATTGGACACCACCAAACTTTCTACGGGGCTTCCGCCCAATACGATGTTTTATCATAAATCAGGATGGTGGAGTTATTTTACCAATGATGTAGGTATCGTGGATGATGGGAAAATAAGATACATTATAGCCCTTTTTACCCCAATCACTGAGGAGGATGTGCGGCCACGATTTAAAGAATTATCAAAAAGGGTATATCAATTGATGCAGGATTTGCACAAAAATAAATAGATTTTCTACAAAGCATTTTTTAAAGAAGCGCTACAGTGGACAAACAAATATTCCATGTTTTGATTTTGTAAAATGGCGGCGCTCTAAAAAATCATAAATTTACCGTGTGTTATTTTTTCAAAAAATAAAAAACCTGTTATGTCTTTAAAAAAGATCAGTCTCTTGTTGTTTTTATGCGCTTGCTTCGGATTCGTAAAAGCGCAGCATGCCCCGTTTTATTCCGAAATACAGGATTTTAAAAAAGAAGATAGCATTCACTTCCCGCCTAAACACGCCATCGTTTTCCTGGGGAGTTCTTCTTTTAGAAAGTGGAACGATGTTCAGCAATATTTCCCCGATTATCCTATTATCAACCGGGGCTTTGGAGGATCTACTTTTCCGGATGCTATTCGTTATCTGAATGAAATTGTATTCCCTTACCTGCCGCGCCAGGTCGTGATTTATGAAGGAGATAATGACGTAGCTTCTTCGGATAAGATAACAGCGGATTCTGTGTTGAATCGGTTTAAATCTTTATTTTATTTAATCAGGCAAAAGCTTCCAAATACCAATATTTCATTTGTTTCTATAAAGCCCAGCCTTAGCCGGGAAAAGCTGATGCCCGAAATGGCGAAGGCAAATTTATTGATTAAGAGATTTTTGAGGGGTAAACAAAATGCTTCTTTTATAGATGTTTATCATGCAATGCTTGATAAGGATCGTTTACCGAAGAAGGATATCTTTCTTGAAGATGGACTTCACATGAACGCGAAAGGATATGCTATCTGGCAGAAAATTATTCAACCATATTTATTAAAGAAATAGAAAAGCCACCATGAGAAACGCACGCAAATGCTTAATAGCTTTTTTGATTATTTGTTCGTTTACTGCAAATGCGCAGTCACAAACACAATCCGATAGCTATCGGATGAATGACTTCATCAATAATCTGATGAAGAAAATGACACTGGAAGAAAAGATAGGACAGCTAAACCTTCTAACGCCGGGAGGGACTGTTACGGGTTCGGTTGTTAGTAAGGACGTTGATGATAAAATCCGTAACGGCCAGGTAGGCGGATTGTTTGGTATCACCGGCGCTGATAAAATCCGCCGCGCCCAGGAAATTGCTGTAAAAAGTTCACGCCTTCATATTCCATTAATTTTTGGGCTTGATGTCATTCACGGACATAGAACCATTTTTCCAATTCCATTAGGCTTATCGGCCAGTTGGGATACAGCGTTGATTAGAAAGAGCGCACGCATAGCTGCCAATGAAGCTACGGCAGATGGATTGAGCTGGGTTTATTCACCAATGGTGGATATTGCGCGTGACCCACGATGGGGAAGAATTGCAGAAGGATCGGGAGAAGATCCTTTTCTCGGTTCACAAATATCAAAAGTAATGGTAGAAGGATACCAGGGAAATGATCTCTCAAAAGATAATACTGTAATGGCCTGTGTAAAACACTTTGCATTGTATGGCGCAGCGGAAGCCGGCAGGGAATACAATACTGTTGACATGAGTAGAGTAAAAATGTACAATGAATACCTTGCTCCTTACAAAGCCGCAGTTGATGCGGGCGCAGGAAGTGTGATGACTTCATTTAATACAATAGATGGAATACCAGCTTCCGGCAACAAATGGCTTTTGACTGATCTGCTCCGCAAACAATGGGGATTCAAAGGATTGGTTGTATCGGATTATACATCCATCAGCGAAATGGTGAATCATGGAATGGGTGATGATAAAAAAGTAGCGGAACTCTCGCTGAATGCAGGCATGGACATGGATATGGTTAGTGAAGATATTTTAAAATATGCAGCGCAATTGGTAAAGGAAGGAAAAGTATCGGCCAAAACTATTGATGATGCCTGTCGGAGAATTCTGGAAGCAAAATACAAACTTGGATTATTTCAGGATCCTTATCGTTACTGCAACGAGGAGAGAGAAAAGACAGAATTGATGAGTGATGCAAATTTAAAAGCCGCACGTGAAATTGCCGAACGTTGTTTTGTATTACTAAAAAATAACAACGGGGTATTGCCATTAAAAAAATCCGGTACCATCGCTTTGATTGGGCCTCTAGCAGATAATAAAAGAAATATGTTAGGCACATGGAGTGTTTCCGGCGATCCGGAAAAAAGTGTGACGATCATGCAGGGCATCAAAAATGTTGCGGGCGATAATGTAAATATTCTGTATGCAAAAGGCGCTAACATCAGTGATGATACTTTTTTAATTAAACGTGTAAATGTATTTGGCGAAGAAATTTCTGTTGATAAGAAATCACCCGAAGAAATGATTAATGAAGCGGTAGAAACAGCTAATAAAGCAGATGTGGTGGTGGCAGTGCTTGGCGAAGCAGCAGATATGACTGGTGAGTCATCGAGCATGACGCATATTGGTTTGCAGCCAGGTCAGAAAAATTTATTGAAGGCATTGGTAAAGACAGGAAAGCCTGTTGTTTTGGTTTTGATGAACGGAAGACCAATGACCTTAACTTGGGAAGATGAACATGTGCCGGCTATCCTGGATACCTGGTTTGGCGGCACCGAAGCCGGCAATGCCATAGCTGACGTGCTGTTTGGAGATTACAACCCGTCAGGAAAAATAACCGCCAGCTTTCCGGGCAATGTAGGGCAAATCCCCATTTATTATAATCATCTCAATACAGGAAGGCCATACCATCCCGGTGACAGTCCAAAATTCAAATCGGATTATCTGGATGCTCCTAATACGCCTTTATATCCTTTTGGATATGGATTAAGTTATACTACCTTTTCTTACGGAGATGTTTCTTTAAACAGTAAAATCTTAAAACCCGGCGGAAAAATAACCGCTTCTGTAAATGTAACTAACACGGGTACACGAAGTGGAAAAGAGACGGTACAACTTTATACCCGTCAAATGGTTGGAAGCATTGCGCGGCCGGTAAAAGAGTTGAAAGGTTTTCAGCAGATTATTTTACAACCCGGCGAAACAAAAAAAGTTTCATTCGACATATCTGTTAACGACCTTAAATTTTACAACAGCGATTTGAAATATGTTTATGAGCCTGGTGCTTTTAAGGTGTTTATCGGAACCAATAGTGCTGATGTAAAAGAAGCGGATTTTACCTTAAAATAAGGTAACACCCGGTGAAGGATAAAAGAGTGTATTATTTTTGAAGGGCCGTTAACGTGATTTTTGAGGAGCAGCATGACTCCTCTTTAATTTTTTGCAGTAAAACAACTTTTATCACGAATTTTCAATTAGTTCCTGCCAGGCCAGCATTCCGCCGGTTAAGTTTTTTACATTGGTAAAGCCGGTTTGTTCTAAAAATAACGCCGCAGTCGCGCTTCTTTTTCCGCTGCGGCAATAGAAAATCACTTCTTCATTTTTTAGATTATCTATTTTTTCCGTTTCCATATTTTGTATGTAGCCCAATGGCAACGCGATGCCGCCAATATTAAATTCTTCGGTTTCTTCGGGCTGGCGTACATCTACGAGGTTTAATTTTTCTCCCGCATCCAATCTTTTTTTTACTTCCTGGGGTGTTATGTTTGTCATTGTATTTATTTTTTTAGTTGAGAACTGTCTGTTTTTAAAGTGTCAATCACGGGGCGGTCTGCCTGAATCCAAATATCCATTGTCTGCCCCGGCTGAATATAAGATGGTGTATTGTCAAAACTTGCTGCGTCCGGGTTTTG
>Ga0070660_100000860_pt1 | contig 20255 bp, 16 predicted proteins | sample KBSC33metaG_FD_64670 | JGI IMG/M metagenome (GOLD analysis project Ga0070660, IMG submission 64670) | Corn rhizosphere microbial communities from Kellogg Biological Station, Michigan, USA - KBS C3-3 metaG | ecosystem: Host-associated > Plants > Roots > Rhizosphere > Soil ... | reverse complement strand
GACCTCGAGCAGCGCCGCCGACGCCTCCGCGCCGCCGGCCCCCAGCAGCCAGTCGACGTGCGACGCGCAGATCTCGAAGGCCGAGCCGACCATCCGGACCGTCGCAAAGGCGTAGGCGTGGTAGTGGGCGGCGTCGCCCTCCAGCAGCTCCGGCAGGTCGGCCTCCAGCTGCGCGCCGAACGTGGCGAACGGGTTCTCTCGCGGGCGCCGGGCGAGGTGGCCGCGCAGCAGCTCGTGAGCCGCCGCGCGCAGCTCGTCGCCCTGCAGGCGCGGCCCGCCGTCGAAGCGCACCAGCTCGGTGTAGGGCGGCAGGACGTCGTCGGAGAAGTCGCCGACGCGGAACGCTCCCCGGTAGTCCTCGCCCGAGAGCTCGTGGAAGCCGGCGTTGTGCCAGTAGCGCAGCCGCTCGCCGTCCGGGTCGATCGCCTCCATGATCGCCGAGCTCTTGACGTGCTCGGTGCGGTAGGCGGTCGACGACGTGTCGGGCAGATACCAGGAGTCGAGCTCGACGATCAGCGTGCGCCCGGCCGCGAGCTGGTCGGCGATCTGGACGGGCAGCGCCCGCCAGGGCTGCATCTCGTGGATGTCGACCCCGAAGAGCGCGTCGAGGTCCTCCGGCGGCGGCTTGAAGAACGTCCACTGGTCGCCCTCGAAGTCCATCCGCACCGTGAAGCCCATCGCGGCCAGCGGCCCGTCGCCGCGCGCATGGAGCATCTCGATGAGGATGTCCGTGTAGCAGTTGGTCTCGGTGTAGCTGCGGTCGCCGCGGTGGACCGCGTGGGGCTCGTAGGTCTCCGGATCGAGGCCGAGCAGGCTGATCACCCGAGCAGCCTCCCGCGGACCTCGTCGGGCCACGCCTGCAGGTCGAGGCCGTGCGTGCGGAACAGCGCCAGCGTGATCCGCTCGAGGCCGAAGCCCAGGCACGCGGTGTGCGCGGTGTCGCCGGCGGCCGTGCGCAGCCCGAACACCGACGCGAAGTGCTCCTGGTGGTAGTTGAACGACGCGACCGCGGTGGGCTCCGGCCCCGCGATCTGCACCTGGATCTCGAACTTCAGCTCCTGCTGGAGCTGGCTGGCCCGCAGCATCCGGCCCGCGCGGCCGAAGAACGGGTCGGCCGCGACGGCGAAGTCGGCATCGAGCCCGACGCCGCGCAGCAGCCCCAGCGCGCGGTCGCGCCAGCTGTCGCGCCACGCGGCCACGACCTCGGGCTCCCCCAGCCGCACCATCTCGCGCTGGTGGAACATCTGCATCCGCGCCGGATCGCCCGACGGCTCGTGGCGGAAGACGTAGGCGGGCCCCGCGTCGACCATGATGCCGCCGGCCGGCAGCGCGCCGCGCGCGGCGATCGCCGGGTAGACGGGGTAGCACGCGGCCGGCACGAGCACGAGGTCGGTCATCGCCTGATAGCCGCTCCAGTCCTCGTGCGCGCACGCGTGCGCCTCCTGCTCTGCGGCCGCGGCGTCGTCGCCCGCGAACGAGAAGACGGTCCCGGCCAGGTGCGGGAACGACTTGAGGTAGTTGACGTCCTCGAGCTGGCGGCGCGGCAGCAGCGGCGGGAAGCGCATCACCTCCGGGCGCTCCTCGGCCCCGGCGGCTGCGACGAGCCGCTCGAAGCCCGCCATGACGCCCTCGAACGCGCCCCCGCGCCCGTAGAGCCCGGGCACGCCGCTGTCGATCAGCAGCCCCGCCTCGAACAGGTCGGCGCGGAACGCCTCCTGATCGGGCGAACCGGGCCGGAACTCCGCCATCACACCTCCTTGGCGATGAGCAGCAGGTTGGCGTTGGTCTGGTGGATGCGCTCGTTGGCGACCATGAGCACCGCCGACATCGTGTCGCGCAGGTGCCGGCCGACGCTGAACGGGGTGTCGTTCTTGAACGCCACGATCCCGCCGACGCCCATCGCCCCCTGGCACACCCGCGGCGCCTGCTCGGAGGCCGCGATCTTGAGGTTGTTGAACCGCAGCGCGGCGGCCATCGTGTTGAGCCGGGCGCGGTCGCCCTCGGACGCGTCGAGGAAGTCGCGCAGCCCCGTGCTCACCTCGGCGCGCAGCAGCGACAGCTCGCTCATCAGGTGCGAGAGCCGCGCCGCCGCCGGCAGCGGCGCGCCGGGCTTCTGCTTGGCCGACGCGCGCACGAAGGCGCGCGCCCGGTCGAACGCGTCGGTCGCGATGCCGAGCCACAGGTGCGACCACAGCACGTGCGACACCGGGACCATCGACTCCGCGGACACGGTGGGAAACGGCGTGCCGAGGACCTGCTCGGGCGCGAACCGCGCGCGGACGACGAAGCCCGGAGAGCAGGTGCCGCGCATCCCGAGCGGGTCCCAGGTGCCGGTCTGCTCGAGCTCGTTCTGTTCCTTGGTCGTCAGCACGATCACCTGGTCGCCGCCTTCGGCGTCCGGGTCGCGCCGCAGCGTCGTGAACAGCGCGTCGGCGTGGTTGCCGTAGCTGACCGTCGGAGCCTGCTTCTCGAACGTGCGCTCCTCGCCGTCGGCGGTGACCGCGGCGACCGAGCGGCCCATGTCGCCGCCCGTCCCCACCTCGGAGGTGACGGACGCGATCAGCCGCTGCTCCTCGGCGACCTCGCGCAGGTAGGACTCGAACCAGCTGCCGGGATCGAGGTGGCGCACCATCGTCACCACCTGGATCTGGTGCATGGCGAAGACCATCGCGCTGGCGCCGCAGCGGCGGCCGAGCTCGAAGCACGCCTCGGCGACCGCCGCGAACGACACGCCGCCGCCGCCGAGCTCGGCCGGCACGAACGCCGACAGCGCGCGCTCCTCGCGCAGGGCGTCGATCGACTCCTGGGGGAAGCGCGCGTCGCGGTCGACGTCGCCCGCCTGCGCCGCGGCGACGTCGTCGGCGATCCGCCGGACCGCAGCGAGGAAGGTCTCGTCGCCGCTCATGCCGCCGCCTCGGCGCCGAGCTCGGTCAGGACCGCCTCGATGGCGCCGATGCTCTCGAACGACGAGCGCTTGAGCATCGCGTCGGGGAACTCGAGGTCGAAGACGTCCTCGAGCGCGAGCATGACGTTGACGCTGGCGTGGGAGGTCATGCCGGCCTGGTAGAGGTCGTCGCCGTCGGACAGCGAGTCGACGTCGACGGGTAGGCGCGCATGCTCACGAAGGACCTCCCTGATCTGGTTGTTCATGTGCCCCCCGTGGCGACGACCACGGCGCAGGCATACCCCGTCTGGCGCGAGAACCCAACCCGCAGCGCGTCGATGCCGCGCCGGCGCGCCAGCTTCGCCGCCTGTCCGTGCAGCTCGATCGCGTCGCCGACGAGCTCGACATCGGCCCAGGGAACCGCCTCGTCGCGATCCGGCCGCAGGGCCTTCACCGCCGCCTCCTTGGCGGCGAAGCACGCGGCCAGCGCGCCCGGGCGCGCCACGGCACGGCGGACCTCGCCGGACGTATACACCCGCGCGAGGTAACGGTCGCGGTCCTCGGACAGCGCGGCAGCGACGTCCTCCTCCGCGACCAGGTCGATGCCGACGGCGAGCGACACGCGGCGGGAGCCTATCCAGGGTCCGGCCGTCGCCGCGCCTCGCGGGCGCGCCTATATTCCCGCCGTGGCCGATCGCCGGGACGCACTGCCGCTCCTGGGCTGGGTCCCGGTGGCGGCGGTCCTCGGCTGGTGGACGCTCACGCAGGGCGGCTACCCCGCGCGCATCTGGTACCCCGGCGCGCTCGTGCTGCTCGCGGTGCTCGCGCTGAGCCTCACCGCCGCGCGCCCGCGCCCGCCCGGCCGGGCCGCGCTCCTGGCGCTGGGCGCCCTGGCCGCCTACACGGCGTGGTCGTACCTCTCGATCCTGTGGTCCGGCGATGCGGGGCTCGCGCTCGAGGGCTCGCACCGCACGCTCGCCTACCTCCTCGCGTTCGCGGCGCTGGCCGTCCTGCCCTGGACCCCGCGGGCCGTCCTCGTCGCCCTCGCCTCGTGGATCGCGCTCGTCGCCATCGCCGGCCTCGTCACGCTGCTGCGGCTGCGCGGCGCGCATGCCCTCGACCAGGTGATCGATGCGCGGCTGGCGCGGCCGCTCGGCTACCAGAACGCCGACGCGGCGCTGTGGATGATGGCCGCGCTGCCGGCATGGGCGCTCGGAGCGCGTCGCGAGACCCCCACGGCCCTGCGGCCGCTCCTGCTGGCCGTGGGCGCCCTGCTGGTCGAGCTCGTGGTGCTCACCCAGAGCCGCGGGTGGCTGTTCACGCTGCCGCTCGTGCTCGTCGCGGCGCTGCTGCTCGTTCCCGGCCGCGTGCGACTGCTGACGTTCGCGCTGCCGGTCGTCGCCGGCCCGCTGATCGCACTCCACGCGCTGCTCGAGCCCTACCGCGCGGCGGGCGGCAAGCAGCCGGCGGCGGCGGCGGGGCCGGTGACCCACGCCCTGCACCACGCCGTCGGGCCGGCGCTCCTCGGCGTGGGCGTTGCGCTCGGCGTGGCCGCGGCGCTGGTCGCGGTGGACCGGCGCCTGCGGATCGGGACGGGCGCGGTGCACCGCATCAATCGCGTTGCCGTGGCCGTGGCCGTCCTGCTCGCGCTCGGCGGCGTGGCCGGCGGGCTCGCCGCGACGCACGGCGATCCCGGCGGCCGGATCTCGCACGCGTGGAACGACTTCAAGGACTTCAAGCGCGCCGACCGGCCGGGCCAGTCGCACCTGACCTCGCTGGGCAGCTCGCGTTACGACTTCTGGCGGGTCTCGCTGGACATCGTCGGCGACCATCCGCTCGCGGGCCTCGGGCAGGACAACTTCGCCAACGCCTACCTGGTCCGGCGGCAGAGCCTCGAAGAGCCGCGCTGGACCCACAGCCTCGAGCTGCGGCTGCTGGTGCACACCGGCATCGTCGGCCTGCTGCTGTTCATGACGTTCCTGGGCGCCCTGGTGTGGGCCGGCCTGCGAGCGGTGCGCGGGTCGCCGGCCGCGCGCCTGGCGACCGGGGTCGCGCTCCTGCCGGTCGCCGACTGGGTGCTCCACGGCTCCGTCGACTGGCTCTGGGAGTACCCGGCGCTGAGCGTGGCCGCGCTCGCGTTCGCGGCGATGGCGGTCGCCGTCGGCGAGCCGTCGGGCCGGCCGCCGTGGCCACCGGGGCGAACGGGTCGCCGCGTGCTGGCCGTCGCGGGCGGGCTCGGCGCGGTCGCCGCCGCCGTGGCGCTGGCCTGCGGGTGGATCGCGGCGTGGGGGCTCGATCGGGCGGCGACGCAGTGGGCCGGCAACCCGGCCCTGGCGATGCGCAGGCTCGACCGCGCGGCCGAGCTCAACCCGCTCGACCACCAGGTCCCGCTGGTGCGCGGCCTCATCGAGGAGCTGCGCGGCGAGCACCTACGCGCCATCTCTTCGCTGCGCGAGGCGGCCGACGACGTCCCCGGCGACTGGTTCCCGCGCTTCGAGCTCGGACTCATACGCGCCAACTCATCCGCGCGCGACGACCTCCTTGCCGCCCGCGCGCGCAACCCGAGGGAGGAGCTCGTCGGCGTGGCCCTGCGGCGCCTCGGAACACGGCATCCGCTCACGATCGCCCAGGCCGCCACAATTTTCCGAAATCGGGTCGATCGGCGGCTGGCGCGCCCAGCCCACCGCCGCGCCACAAATTGATGCACCGCTTGCTGGATTGACCCGCATACTGCTACTTTGACAATGCGGAGCTCAACGGGTAGGGGGCGCAAGTTTCACGCCGATCGAGCGTTATCAGCTCACGGATGGAAGATGTTGCGCCCTTCGTTTGCAGTGAGCACCTTGGCGGGTACATACGGCCATTCCTTCACCCGGAGGATGGGCAGGGGTCTAGATCCAAAGGATTGGTGATGTTGGTCAAGCGCTTCATTCTCATTACGGCTGCCGCGGCAGCCGTGGCTTTCCCGGCGAGCAGTTTCGCTTCTGATTCTGCCGCCGACGCGTACGGTGGGTCCGGGCAGACCCTGAACACGGTGGCTTCACCCGTGGTCGCCGGCGCGCACGCGACCAAGGGCGCTTCGAGCGCCCCTTCGGGAGCCACCTCGCCGGCAGCGGTGGCCACCCCGACTCCGACGGAGTCGGCCGCGAGCGGTGGGAGCCTGCCCTTCACGGGCCTGGATCTCGCGCTTCTCGCGGCGGGCGGCTTCCTGCTGATCGGGCTCGGCGTGCTCATGCGCCGCGTCGCCCGACCGGCCAACAGCTGACCGTCGAGCGCAGCGAACCTTGCTCGTGCCGTCCCCTCCGGGGGCGGCACGGTGCTGTCTGCAGCGACGCGTGCACGCGGTGCGCGGACCCCGCGTAGAGTCCGGCCCATGGCCCGGTGGTTGACGCGATGATCCTGCGTCCCGAGCTTCTGGCCGTCGAACGATTCGAGCTGGTCGACACCGGAACCGGCCCCGTGCTGGCGCGTGTCGAGGGCTCCCCCGGCGCGGGGCTCCCGCCCGAGCTCCCGAAGCTCGCCCTGCTGCTCGAGGGCGACGCGGCGATCGAACCCCTGCCCGGCGCGACGATCGCCGACGGACGGCTGCGCGCCGGATTCGCGATCCCTCGCGAGCTGGCCGAGGGCGCAGAGACCTTCGCGCTGCGCCTGGTCGGCGGCGTGGGCGCTCCGTTGCCGGCACCCGAGCGCCGGGGCCTGGCGCCGCGCACGGCAGCCGAGCAGCAGCTGCGTGACGAGCTCGCGAGCGCCCGCGACCGGGCGGCCGAGCTGGAGCGGCTCCTGGTCGACCAGCGGCGCGTGCTCGACATCAGGCTGCGCGACGCTGAAGAGCAGGCGGCGCGGCGCGTGGAGGAGCTGGCCGCAGAGCGCGTGGCCGATCGTGCCCGGCTCGCCGAGCTCGAGGCGCAAGCCGGCGAGCACGCGCGGCGCGCGGACGAGCTGGCCTCCGAGCTGCTGGCCGCTCGGGCGGAGATCACGAGCGCCCAGGCCGAGACCGAGAGCGAGCGGGCGAACGCCGCCGAGGCCGCACAGCACGCCGAGAGCCTGGACGAGGAGCTCGCATCGGCGCGCGCCGAGCTCGAGGCAAGTCGCACCGCCGCCGAGCGCGCCGCGGCGGACGCCGCGTCCGCCGCCGCCGCACACGAGCGCGAGGTCGACCAGCTTGCCGAGCGCCTCCGGACCGAGATGGCGGAGCGCGAGGCGCTCGTCTCCGAGCTCGGCGAGGCCCGCCAGGCGCTGGGCGACCTCGAGCAGCGATACGAGCAGGAGCAGGAGCAGCGCCGCGCCGCCCAGCGCGAGGCGGTCACGCGCAAGGAGGTCTGGAGCGCCGCCAACGAGCGGCTCGCGGCCGCCGATCGCGACCGGTCGAGGCTCGAGCGCGAGGCCGAGGCCGCCGCTGCGCGGATGGAGGTGCTCGAGCGGGAGAACGAGCAGCAGAGCGAGCGCCTCGCCGCGCTCGGCATGGAGGCCGAGGAGGCGCGCCGCGCCGCGGCCCAGGCCGTCCAGGACGCCGAGGGCCCGATCGTGAAGCTTCGCGGCCAACTGGCCGCGACGGAGTCCGAGCGCGACGACGCGCTCGCGGCCGCGCGGCGGCTCGAGCAGGCGCTCGAGGAGGCCGGCACCGCCGCAGACCGCGAGCTGCGCGCCGAGCTGGACGCCGCACATCAGCAGCTCGCCGCGCAGGAGGAGGCGCGCGCGGAGGCCGAGCAGCAGCTCGCCGAAACGCGGCGCGAGGCGGCCGACGCCACCGCGCGCGCGGCCGAGGCCGAGCAGCAGCTGACGTCCGCCGGCGAGGCGGTGGCGGCAGGCGAGGCCGCACTGGCCGAGCGGGCGGAGGAGCTCGAAGCCGTGAGCGCCGCCGCGCGGGCCGCCACCGAAGAGATCTCCGCTCTGCGGCAGCGCGCCGAGCAGGCAGAGGCCGCCGCGGCACGGGCGGAAACGCTCGCGGCACGGGCGCAGGCGCTGGAGGCGGAGCTCACCCGCAGCAGTGAGCAGGCCGAGAAGCAGCAGGCGGACCTTGCCGAGGCCCGCAACCGACTGGAGCAGGCCGAAGCCGCGCTCGCCGACCAGCGGCAGGAGGCGGAGCGGCTCGCCGCGGCGCAGGACGACACCGATCGGCGCCGGGCGGCCGCCGAGCAACGCGCGAGCGAGCTCGAAGCCGCGCTCGAGGCCGCAGGCGTCACGGCGGCCGAGCGCGATCGCGAGCTGGGGCTGGCGCGCGCCGGTGTCGCCGAGCGCGAGGCCGAGCTGGAGCAGCTGCGCGAGGAGCTCGCCGCGGCCCGCAAGGCCGCCGAGCGCGACCTCGCGCAGGCCGCAGCGGCCGCGGAGCGCGCGCAGAGCGAGCTCGAGGCCGCGCTCGAGGCCGCCGGCACGGAAGCGACCGAGCGTGAGCGCGAGCTCGCCCAGGCGCGGGCCGGCGCCGCGGAGCGCGAGGCCGGTCTGCAGCAGCTGCGCGAGGAGCTCGCCGGGTCACGGAAGGCCGCCGAGCGCGAGCTCGCGCAGGCGACGACGGCCGCGCAGCGCAGGCAGGCCGAGCTTGTAGCGGCCCTCGAAGCCGCCGGCACGGAAGCGACCCAGCGCGAGACCGAGCTGCAGAAGCTGCGCGAGGAGCTCGCCGCGGCCCGCCAGAACGCGGGGCGAGCTCGAAGCGAGCTCGAAGCGGCGCTCGCGGCCGCGCAGGCCGAGGCGGCCGAGCGCGAGCGCGAGGTCACCGACGCGCGGGCGGACGCCGCGAAGCGGGAGGCCGACCTCGAGAAGCTGCGCGAGGAGCTCGCCGCGGCACGCCAGACCGCGGGGCGCGCACGGAGCGAGCTCGAGGCGGCGCTCGCGGCCGCCCGTGCAGAGGCGGCCGCGCGCGAGCGCGAGCTCGCGGATGCCCGGGCCGGCGGCGCAGAGCGCGACGCCGAGCTGGACGAGCTGCGCAAGGAGCTGACCCAAGCACGCCAGGCCGCGGAGCGCGCGCAAAGCGAGCTCGAGACAGCGCGCGCCGAGGCGGCGGCCGTCGCCGGGGAGCTGGAGTCCGCGCGATCCGCGCTGGCCGAACGCGACAGCAAGGCCGAGGCGGCATCCGCCGAGGCGACGGAGCTCCAGCGGCGCGCGGGCCAGCTCGAGCGTGAGCTCGGCGCCGCGCGGCAGCTGGCCGAGCGCGCGGCGGAGGAGAGCCGTCAGGCGTCTCGCCGCGGAGACCGGCTCGCCGAGGAGATCCGCGCGCTGCGCGCGACGCTCGCGGAGCGCGACGCGGCGCTCGCCGAGCAGCAGAAGCAAGCCGCCGCCACGGCACGCGAGCTGCACTCCGCCCGCTCCGAGCGCGATGCGATCCGCAGCCAGCTCGGCGCGGAGCTCGAGCAGGCCAAGGGCACGGCGGCGGAGCTCGGCGAGCGAGCGGCCGCGACCGAGGAGCTCGAGGCGCGCGCGACCGAGGCCGAGCAGGCGCTCGCCGCGGCGCACGACGAGGCCCGGGGGCTCCGTGAGCGAGCGGACGCCATCGCTGCCCAGGAAGCACGCTCCCGCGCACGGGCGGCGGAGCTCGAGAGCGAGCTCCAGGCGCTGAGCGCGGTCGCCGAGCAGGCCACGGCTGCCGCCGAGGCGGCGCGCGAGGCCCAGGCCCGGCTCGAGGGCGAGCTCGCGGCCGCCCGCGAACGGCACCAGGCCGCCGGCGGCGAGGCCGCTTCCGCGGCGGCGCGGGCCCAGGAGCTCGAGCAGCGGCTCGAGCAGAGCTCCTCAGCCGTGACGCGGCTGGAGACCGAGCTCGCCGCCGCGCGCGAGTCACTCGAGGGGCACGGTCGCCGCGCCGAGGAGACCAGGCGGTTCGCCGAGGCACAGCTCAGCCAGGCGCTCGACGCCCGCGACGCCGCCGAGCGCGACGCCGCGACCGCCGCGGAGGCGCTCGGGGCGCTCGCGGCGGAGCGCGAGGCGCTCGAGGACGAGCTCACGCTCGTGCGGACCCAGCTCGCCGATCGCGACGCACAGGCGCGCCGCCTGGAGGCGGAGCGCGGCGACGAGGACACGGAGCGCATCGCCCGCCAGCTCGCGGACCTGCGCCGCCAGCGAGCCGACCTCGCGCGCGAGCTCGCGGCGACCCACGCCGGCGCCGAGGAGGCGCGCCGCCGGGCCGAGTCCGCGTCCGAGCAGGCGGTGGGGTTGAGCGCGGAGCTCGAGAGCGCACGCGCTGAGCACGACGAGGAGCGCGTCCGCCTGGAGCAGCTCATCGAGGACGCCCGCACGCGAATCGGCTTCCTCGAGCGGCGCCTCGTCCAGATCCAGGCATCCGGCGCCGCCGGCGGATCGGACGAGTCTCAGCCGGCCAGCAGCTGAGCGACCCGCCGGGCCTCGACCTCCAGCGTGTGGGCCCGGACCCGCTCGATGCCCGCGGCGACGAGCCGACGGCGAAGCTCGGCGTCCTCGGCGACCCGCGCCACCGCTTCGACCGCCGCCGCCGCGTCTCCGGGGCCGATCAGCAGCGCGGCGTCCCCCGCGCCGGCGGCGACGCCCCCCACGTCGGTCGCGACGACCGGGAGCGCGGCCGCGAACGCCTCGAACAGCACCTGAGGAAGGCCCTCGGTCCACGAGACGTGCAGGAAGACGTGGCCCGCGCGGTACGCGCCGGCGAGCCCCTCGTCGACGGCGACGTAGCCCCGCAGCGCCGCGGCCTCGGCGAGACCGGCGTCGGCGAGCGCCGCCTCGAGCTCGTCGCGCATCGGGCCCTCGCCGTAGACCTCGAGCCGCCAGCGCGGATCCCGGGCGCGCAGAGCCGCGAGCACGTCGACCAGCAGCAGCGGGTTCTTCTCGCGGTCGATGCGGCCCACGGTCAGCAGCGTCAGCTCGCCGTCGTAGGAGCGGCGCTCCGCGTCCTCGGGCACGCCGACCTCGTCCTCGCCCACGAGCGACACCACGACCGGCAGCACCTCGGCCGCACGTTCGTAGCTCTGCGCGAGGTGCGGACCGACGACGACGACCGGGTAGCGCCGTGCGGCAAGCCGCCAGAGACGGTCGAGGACCAGTCCGGCCGCCCGCAGGAGCGGCCGCCGCGGATAGCGGGCGCGCACGTAGGCCGGGGTGTCCTGCCGTACCCCCAGCACCACGCGCCGTCCGCGCAGGCGCGCGATGACGAGGAACGCAAGCGCGTGCAGGTACGGGCCCAGCAGCCACACGGCATCGATCTCGTCGAGCGCGCGCCAGAAGGACCGCAGCGACCGCGCCAGCGCCACGACGGCCTCGTGCGGACGCGCGAGCGTCTCGTAGTGCGGCAGCCCGAGGACCTCGACGTCGGCCGGGATGCGGTAGTGCGACGTTCCCTCCTGCGGGCGCAGGCGCCCCACGAGGACGAGCCGCTCGCTGAACGGCCGCAGCGCGCACATGAACCGGGCGAACGCGCGCTCCGCGTAGTACGTCGAGCCGTCGCGCCGGTAGGTGTAGTCGGTGTAGACCGCGATGCGCACGGTCGTCAGGCGGCCAGCGACGGAGCGTTCACGTCCTGCGACGCCACCGGCAGGCGCTCGGCCAGGCCGCTGAGCCCGGCGACGTTGGCGAGCGCCGCCCACGGCACGCCGAACGCGCGCATGCCCTGCAGCACGCCGACGCCGTTGCCCAGGTGCATCGCCGCGAGCGCCGCCGGCACCAGCGCGGCCTCCTCGGGGGGCGCGTCGGACAGGCAGCTCGCCCCCGCGGCCACCAGCGCCGCGACGTACGCGCCCACCCCGGCGCGCGCCACCCCGCGCAGGGGGCGCGGAGCCGCAACGGCCGCCGCGGCCGCGCAGACCACCGCCGGCGGCAGCAGGCTCGAGCGCCGCAGGCTGTGCGGGTGGCGTAGTGCGGTCCGCACCCGGAAGTAGCCATAGCCGTGGTACTGGCGATAGAGCCCCTTGAGCGTGTTGCGCGGGATGTAGCGAGCGCCCATCGCGGGGACGCAGACGAGCCGCTCGCCGGCCGCCAGGAACCGCGCCGCCATCTCCGCGTCCTGGTTGCGCGGCCAGCCCTCGTCCCAGCCTCCGCTGTCGAGCACCACCTGGCGTTTCCAGACGCCGGTGAAGACGCCGGTGTCGAGCTCGAACTCCCCGCCCTCCCCGTCGCCGCTGCCGGACGCCCACTTGCGCGACCCGCCCTGGCCGAGCCAGGTGCCGAGCGCGCGCGCCGCCGCGGCCGAGACGCGGCCCTGGGGGTCGGGCACCTGCGGCCCGCTCACCCACTGCGTGCCGCCCTCGCGCAGCCGCGCGACGCCGCGCGCCAGGTAGTCGTCGGGATACAGCGAGTGGGCGTCCATCCGGGCAACGAACTCGCCGCGGGCGTGGCGCAGGCAGATGTTCAGGCCGGCCGCCGTGTGGCGCAGCGGGTTGTCGAAGACGCGGATCCGCGGATCCTCGCGAGCGAGCTCTTCGAGGATCTCCTTCGTGCGATCCGACGACCGCCCGTCGGCGTAGAGGAACTCGATGGCGCCGTCGAAGCGCTGCCGGCGCATCGCCGCCACCGCCTCCCGGATGTGCCGTTCCTCGTTGAGCACCGGCACGAGGACGCTCACGTCGACCCGCTCCGGCTCTGGCTGCTCGACGGGCGGCAAGGCGCTGTCATAGTACCCGGGCAATGGCACCGAGTTCGCAGCGCGACACGAGCGCGCAGTGGCTTCAGCCCCAGGTCCAGCAGGAAGGGCTCCACGGCTACCTCGTCACCCTCAGGGAGCGCTGGCGGCTGATCCTTCTCGCGCTCCTGGTCTGCGTCGGCGCGGCGTTCGCCTACATCGAGACGGCCACCAAGCAGTACAAGGCGACCGCCGACGTGCTGGTCACACCGGTCTCGCAGAGCGACCAGACGACGCTCGGCCTCGGCCTGATCAGCGACTCGAACGACCCGACGCGCGACGTCTCGACCGCCGCGAGCCTGATCACGACGATCCCGGTCGCCGAGCACGTCCGCAGCCGGCTGCACATCGCCAAGTCCGCCACCCGGCTGCTCCAGGACATCACCGCCGAGCCGCTCGCCCAGAGCAGCATCGTCAGCGTCACCGCGCAGGCCACCTCCCCCGCCGCGGCCGCCGGCCTCGCCAACGCGTTCGCCCAGGGCGCGGTCGACGAGCGCACGGCCCAGCTGCGCCGGCAGCTCGCGACGACGATCCCGCAGCTCCAGGCCCAGGTGAAGGCGCTGCCTCCGGCCGAGCGCCTGAACGGGACCTCGCCGCTCGTCGCGCGGCTGGCGGCGCTGCAGGCGCTGAGCAACGTGCCGGATCCGACGATGCGCGTCGTCACCCAGGCCAGCCCGCCCGACCATCCGTCGTCCCCGCGCTCGAAGCTGGCGATCGCCGCAGCGATCTTCGCCGGGCTCATCCTCGGACTCGGCGGCGCGTTCGGCCTCCAGGCGCTCGACCCGCGCATCCGCCGCGAGGACCAGCTGCGGGCGCTGTTCCGGCTGCCGATCCTCGCGCGCATCCCGCGCGAGGGCCACACGCGCGGCGCGGGAGCGCTCGCGCCGGGCAAGCTGTCGGCGGCGACCTCGGAGGCCTACCGGACGCTGCGCACGACGCTGGCGGCCTCCCGGGCCAGCGAGTTCCGGCCGCAATCGGTCCTCGTCACCGGCTCGTCTCCCTCCGAGGGCAAGTCGACGACCGCGATCAACTTCGCGTTCTCGCTCGTGCAGGCCGGCCATCGCGTGATCCTCATCGAGGCCGACATGCGCCGCCCCACGATCGGCGCGGCGCTGGGCGTGCGCCCGCGCTACGGGATCGGCAACGTCCTCGTCGGCCAGGCCCCGCTCGAGGAGGCGCTGTGCGTCTCGCGCGAGTACGGCGACGACCTGCAGCTGCTGCTCGTCGACCGGCCTGAGGTCGGGGCGGTCGACCGGCTGTCGCTGCCGACCGCCCGCCAGCTGATCCATGACGCCGAGGCGCTGGCCGACTTCGTCGTCATCGACTCGCCGCCGCTGACCGAGATCAGCGACGCGCTGCCGATCGCCCAGGAGGTCGCCGACATCCTTGTGGTCGTGCGGCTCGGCCACAGCCGCATCGGCAAGCTCCAGCAGCTCGGCGAGATGCTCGCGCAGCACGACCTGCAGCCGACCGGCATCGCCCTGGTGGGGGTCGACCGGCCGCCGCGGGACGCGTACTACTACGCGAGCGATCCCGGCGCGGCGCGGCGACCCGAGCCGGAGGCCGAGGCGCCGCTCACGCGGTGAGCATCAGGCTCGAGGCCCCGACCTGGCTGATCGCCGGGCTGCTCGCCATGGCCCTGGCGATCGGGCTCGTGGCCGGCGTCGACCCCCCGATCGCGGCGGCGGTGGCGATCGGCCTCGGCTTCGTTGTGCTCGTCCTGCTCGATCTCACGCTCGGGGTCTGCGCCCTGGCGCTGCTCGGATTCCTGGAGGTCCTGCCGAAGATCGGCAACCTGAGCATGGCCAAGCTGGCCGGCGCGCTGCTCGTGCTGTCCTGGATCGGCTACGTCAGCACGCGCGAGCACTCGCGCGGGCTGCTCGCCGAGCGGCCGGCGTTCGCCTACGTGCTGCTGATGTTCATCGGCTGGGCGGCGATCACGCTGGCGTGGGCCGACAACCGTGGCGCCAGCCTGCACGCGCTCAGCCGCTACGCCCCCAACCTCGTGCTGTTCCCGGTGGTGTTCACCGCCGTCCGCTCGCGCCGGGATGTGGTGCGGATACTGGGAGCGGTGGTGATCGGGGCGGCGATCGCCGCCGCGGTCGGGATCCTCAAACCGCCGAGCGCCGGCGCGGTGGCCGACGCCGGCCGCGCGACCGGGACGATCGGGGACGCCAACGAGCTCGCCGCGGCGCTGATCGTCGGCCTGTTCGTCGCCGGCGGCTTCGCGGTGACCCGCGGGATCGACGGCCGCGCCCGCGCCGCGAGTGCGCTGGTGGTCCCGCTGTGCCTCGCGGGCATCCTGCTGAGCCTCTCCCGAGGCGGGCTCATCGCGGTCGCGGCGGCCGCGGCGGTCGCCGTGATCGTGGCGGGCCGCTGGCGCGCCCGAGCGTCGCTGCTGGCCACCGTGGTGGTCGCGACCGGCCTGTTCTACTTCACCCTCCTCGCCCCGCCGGTGGCTCAGGAGCGTGTGACGCAGGTGGCCGGCGGGACCGGCCGCATCGACCTGTGGACCGTCGGCGGGCGCATGGTCGAGGCCCATCCGATCCGTGGGATCGGCGTCGGGAACTTCGCGTCGTCCTCGATCCACTACCTCCTGCGTCCCGGCATCATCACGCGCGCCGACTTCATCATCACGACGCCGAAGGTCGCCCACAACACCTACCTGCAGGTCCTGGCGGAGATGGGCGCCCCCGGCCTTGCGCTGTTCCTCGCGATCATCGGGTTCGCGCTGGGCAGCACGCTGCTCGCCGCGCGGCGCTTCGAGCGCGCCGGGGCGACCGAGCTCGAGATCCTCTGTCGTGCGCTGTTCGTCGGCCTCTTCGGCTATCTGGTCGCGAGCTTCTTCATCTCCGAGATGTACTCGAAGATCATGTGGGTGCTGCTGGCGATGGGGCCGCCGCTGCTTGTGCTCGCCAACCGGCAGCTGCGGGACGTCAGCGCCCCAGAGGAAGCGCCGCCCGGCGCCGCCAGCCGCCCCGCTGCCGCGTCATGAGCCACAGCTGATCGGCGCGCGCTGCCAGCGGCAGCCGCGCCGTGGCGCGCTCCGCAAGGCCGGCGGGCTCGTCGCCCTCGGCGAGCGTCAGGTGCGGGACCGTCTCGGCGAACGCGCCGCCGTACGGCGGATGCTCGGGCCACTGCGCGGCGCACCGCGCGACGAGCGCGGCGAACGGCTCCGCGGGGCGGGGCGCGACGTAGAGCACGCCGGGAAACCGCCCGAGCTCGGCGAGCTCGTAGTCGAACGCGTCCGTCGCGGTCGCGAGTGCCGCGAGCCGCTCGAGCGTGGCGTCGTCGAGCTCGCGCGAGCGCCGGAACGGATAGAGGACGGTGATGTGCGGACCGAGCGCCGCGACCGGCGCCCCCGCGAGCAACGGCTCGGCCTCGGGGACAGGGACGATCAGCGCCGAGGCGGGCCCGGCGAGCAGGCGTCGCAGGGCGGTCACAGGCGGCTGAGCCGTTCCAGGTCGTGCCGGTCGGTCGGCTTGGGCTCGTAGCCGCGGCGCGCGGCGAGCTGGACGCCCAGCGAGACGCACGGCGCATCGCGCCCGGCGACGCGTCCGGTCGTGAACGGCTCGCCCACGTCGGGCACGCCCGGCCAGCTTGCGAGGTCGACGGTGTGCATGTCGATCACCCGACCCCGCGGGTCCTGGAGGACGAGGCGGTCGGCCAGGATCGCGCCGGGGACGTGACGGGCCGTGTTGGGCACCGGGCGGAAGCCGTCTTGCGCGAGCGCGCGCTCGGCCGCCTGCTCGTCCTGCTCGGCGACGACCAGGTCGACGTCGCCGTGCGGCCGCGTCTGCTCGCCGACGAGCGCGTCGGCGCCCCAGCCGCCGGCCAGCCACGCGCGGATCCCCGCGGCGGCGAGCCGGTCGAGGACCTCGAGGACGTCGGCCGCCTCCATCGGCGTGCGCAGCCGGGAGCGCGCGCGCTGGACCGGGCCGAACGCGAGCAGACCCCGCAGCGGGCCCCGCTCGACCGCGCGATACGCGCGGCGGGCCAGCCCGACCAGCGGCTTGACGAGAGTGCTGCGCCCTTCGCTCACCAGGCTCCGATCATGTCAGCGCAGGCGGGCGGCGACGCGTCCGCGCAGCCCCGTGGGCAGCCGGGCCACGCCGTTCGCCGCGGCGATGGCGCCGCGCCCGAGCGCCCCGCGCCCGACCGCGATCGTGTCGAGCCCCGGGTCGGCGGTCGCGAAGCGCGCCTTGTAGCCCTCGTCGCCCCGCAGCAGCCGGTAGCACGGCACGCCGTCCTCGACCGCCGAGCGGATCGTGTGCGCGAGCAGCACGGTGCCGACGGACTCCCGGTCCCAGGCCGGGTCGCGGCCGGACTGGTAGAACCACTCGGCGTCGCCGAAGCGAAAGCCGTACCACGCGGCCACCGCCGTGCCGTCGAGCTCCAGCGTCCACAGACGCAGCCAGCCGCGATCGAGCGCGACCGCGGCGAACGCACGGTGAAACGCCTCGCGCCCTCCTTCGAACGCCGAGCTTCCGGCGCCCCAGCGCAGGCGGTGCAGGGCGATCAGCGTGTCGAGGTCACCGTGCAGCGAGCCCGCGTCGGCCAGCCGGAACACAACGTCGTGCTGCTCGGCGAGCTGACGCTCGGCGCGGCGGACGTTGCCCCGATGGTTGCGACTGCGAGTGGCCAGGTAGTCGTCCCAGCCTCCGTCGAGCCGGATGACCGGCGACGCTTCGTGGCGCAGGACGGGCCGGCCGAGCGTGCGCGGCCAGTCGCCGTCGCCGTCGAGCCGCTCGCCGAGGAAGACGTGCCAGCGCGCTGCTTCAAGCGCGCTGGCGAGCGCCCGCGCGCCCGCCTCCCGGTCGCCCGCGGCGTGGACCGGGCCGAGCTCATCGGACGGGCCGTGGCCCACGAACCGCAGGATCCGCAGCGGACCGCGGCGCTGCTCGACGAGCGGCACGAGCGCCACGGTGCTCCCGTCGCGCACCGCCCGGTGGAAGACCGGCGTGGCGCCGCCGCCGAGGTGCTCGCGCCAGGCGTCGGCCCACTCCCATGTCGCGAAGATGCTGCCCGAGCGCTCGCCGAGCGCGATCCAGTCGGGGCGCGCGTCCTCCCAGCCGTCCAGCCGCTCGATGCTCGTCACGCGCGCGTCCCGGCGAGCTCTTCGTAGAGACCCTCGATCGCGCTGACCGTCCCGTCGAGCGAGAACTCCGCCGCGATCCGCTCGGCGCCCCGCCGCCCCATGTCGGCCGCCCGGGCGGGCTCGTCGAGCAGCCGGCCGAGGGCCTCGGCCAGCGCCGCCGGATCGCGCGGCGGGACGAGCAGCCCGGTCTCGCCGTCGAGGACGATCTCGGGCACCGCCCCGACGCGCGTGGCGACCATCGGGAGCCCGGCCCGCATGCACTCCATGACCGACAGCGGCATCCCCTCGAAGTCGGAGCTGTTGACCGCGATGTCGAACGCGGCCATCACGTCGGCCACGTCGTTGCGGTGGTCGAGCAGCATCACGCGGTCGGCGACTCCGCACGCCTCGGGCGACGGCTCGATCGGCCATTCGGGCCGCAGCTCGCCCGCGATCACCAGCACGACGTGCGGATGGCGGTCGCGCAGCCGCGCCAGCGCCTCGACGAGCACGCCGTAGTTCTTCTGCGGGCGCACATGGCCGAGCGCGCCGACCACCGTGGTGTCGTCGGCGATGCCCAGCTCCGCCCGCACGCGCGCGCGGTCGCCGGCCCGCGCCGCCGACGGCACGCCGTTGGCGATCGTGCGGATCCTGCCGGCGGGGATCCCCTCGACCTCGGTCATCCGCCGCGCATCCTCGTGGGAGACCGCGACGAACCGGTCGGCCGCCCGGGCGATGAGCTGCCGGTCGAGCAGCCGCCGCGCGGTCTGGCCCTCGTAGGACCAGGTGTGCTCGTGGCACACGAGCGCCGGCACGCGCGACAGCGGCCCGACGATCGAGGCCCAGACGTTCGGGCCGAACTTGTGCGAGTGCAGGACATCGATGCGGCGGCGGCGCAGCTCGCCGGCGAAGCGCCGCCACACGCGCAGGTCGTAGCGGCCCGCGCGGCCCAGCCGCAGCGGCTCGATCCCGGCCGCGCGCAGCTCCGCGTCGACGGCTTCCGCGGGCGTGCGCGCCGGCCCGGGAGGGTCCGCGTAGGCGCAGAAATGCGACTCGAAGCGCTCGTGGTCGAGCCGCGCCGCGATCTGGGCGGCGATCCGCTCCGCGCCGCCTGGGAACTCGAGCGTGTCGAGCAGTGTCATGACGCGGATGCGGTCCACCAGAAAATCAGGGTAAAGCCGTCGCCCTTCGCAGCCGATGGGAGAAGTGCGGGCACGGTCGCCCGCTGGTTTTCCCCCAATGGCAAGGATCGCTCCGGCACATGTCGCGCTGGCCGCAGGCCTGGCGCTCGCCCTCGCGGCGCCCATGGCGTCCGCTTCGACATGCGACCGCGTGGCCGCGCCGACCGGCAGCGACAGCGCCGCCGGCACCGCCGACGCCCCGTTCGCGACGGCGGGCGCGCTCGTCGCGTCGCTGCACAGCGGCGAGACCGGCTGCCTGCGCGCCGGCACCTACGCCGAGGACGTCACGATCCGCACAGCCGGCGTCACGCTGACCAGCTGGCCGGGCGAGACGGCCACGCTGCGCGGCCGGCTCTTCGTGCCGGAGGGCGCCGACGGCGTGACCGTGTCGGACCTCGCGCTCGACGGCCGCAACGCGTCGAACCTCCCGAGCCCGACGATCCACGCCGACGACGTCACCTTCTCGGGCAACGACGTCACCAACCAGCACACCGGCATCTGCTTCATCCTCGGCGCGGTCGGCTGGGGCGACGATCCCGTGGCCGACCACACGGTGATCAGCGACAACCGGATCCACGACTGCGGGCGCCTGCCGGCGACCAACCACGATCACGGCATCTACGTCTCCCACAGCGAAGGCGCGCAGATCGTCGGAAACGTCATCTACGACAACGCCGACCGCGGGATCCAGCTCTACCCCAGCGCGCAGGACTCGGTGATCAGCGGCAACGTCATCGACTCCAACGGCGAGGGCATCCTCTTCAGCGGTGACGACGGCTACACGTCGAGCGGCAACCTCGTCGCCAACAACGTGATCACCAACGCGACGCTGCGCGCCGACGTCGAGTCGTGGTACCCCACGGGCACACCGGCCGGCACCGGCAACGTGGTCCGCGACAACTGCCTGTCCGGCACGAAGACGATCGACACCGGCAGCGGCGGCTTCAGCGTCCTGCAGAACCTCGTTGCCGACCCGCTGTTCGCCGACGCCGCAAGCCACGACTACGGCCTGCCGGCCACGAGCCCGTGCGCGGTGCTCCTTGCCGGAGCCGCGCTCGTGGCGCCGCCCGCTCCGGTGGTCGCCCCCGTGACGACGACTCCCGCCGCCACCAGCCCCACCCCCACACCCGCTCCGTCCACGCCTGGCGCGCCGCTGCAGATCGTCGGCGTGGTCGCGACGACGACCGGCGGGACGAGCGCGACGGTCTCGGGCACGGTGCTGCCGGCGACGACGAGCCTCACGCTCCAGCGCAAGACGGCCAAGGGCTGGAAGAAGACCAAGGCGACCTGGAAGAAGGGAAGCCACTTCACCGCTCACGTGAAGGTGTCGCGGACGACCAAGCGCGTCGTGCTGCGAGCGACCACGCACGGCCGGCGCGCCACGGTGATCGTCCGTGTGCGCCATCAGCGCCGCGCCGCGGCCCGCAGCCGCGGCGCCATGCGCTGAGCGACGGCCTCCCAGGTCATCTCCGAGAGCACCGCGGCGTGCGCCGCCCGGCCGAGACGCTCGGCGAGGGCCGCGTTCCCGAGCAGCGTCGTGAG
>Ga0070660_100000859_pt1 | contig 20261 bp, 15 predicted proteins | sample KBSC33metaG_FD_64670 | JGI IMG/M metagenome (GOLD analysis project Ga0070660, IMG submission 64670) | Corn rhizosphere microbial communities from Kellogg Biological Station, Michigan, USA - KBS C3-3 metaG | ecosystem: Host-associated > Plants > Roots > Rhizosphere > Soil ... | reverse complement strand
CCCTTTTATGCGTATCGGTCATGGCTGCACCTATCCTTGCCTTTGAAGATTTGGGGGTCATCCAGGGCTCCGGCTGGCTGTTCCGCCACATCGACCTGCACCTGCAGCCGCGCGATCGGCTCGCGCTGATCGGGCGTAACGGCGCGGGCAAGACAACCTTGCTCAAACTGCTTGCGGGCAAGATCGACGCGGACGAAGGGCGGCGCACGATCGTGCCCGGCACCAAAACCGTGTTGCTCGAACAGGATCCGCAGGTGGCGGGCTTCGCAAGTCTGCGCGATTGGGCGCTGGCCGGCGACGATGCCCCCGCGGCGCATGAGGTGGAGGCGATCGCCGACCAGCTCGGCATCGATCTCGGCCGCGAGGCCGCGACCGCCAGCGGAGGCGAACGCCGCCGCGCCGCGATCGCGCGCGCGCTGGCGCAGGATCCCGACGTGTTGTTCCTCGACGAGCCGACCAACCATCTCGATCTCGCCGCGATCGATTGGCTGGAGGATTGGCTCAGCCGCTTCAGGGGGGCCTTCGTCGTGATCAGCCACGACCGCACCTTCCTCACGCGGCTGACCAGGAGCACCCTCTGGCTCGATCGCGGATCGCTGCGCCGCGCCGAAATCGGCTTCGGCGGGTTCGAGGCATGGACCGAGCGGGTCTATGAGGAGGAAGCGCGCAACGCGCAGCGGCTGGAGGCCAAGCTCAAGATCGAGGAGCATTGGCTGTTGCGCGGCGTCACCGCCCGGCGCGCGCGCAACGAAGGCCGCAAGGCCAAACTGCTGGAGATGCGCGCCCAACGCGCCGCGATGATCGCCCCGCAGGGTGCCGCCAAGCTCGTCACCGCCAGCAACGACACGCGCACCAAGGTCGTGATCGATGCCGAACATGTGACCAAGCGCTTCCCGACTTCCCCCTCCCCTTCAGGGGAGGGGCTAGGGGTGGGGCCTAGCGGCTTGGCTTCAGCCTCTGTTCTCGTGGAGAAGCCCCACCCCAACCCCTCCCCTAAAGGGGAGGGGCTTCAGCCAACTACTTCATATCGCACGATCATCCGCGACTTCAGCTTCCGCGTGACGCGCGGCGACCGTATCGGCGTGGTCGGATCGAACGGCGCGGGCAAGACCACCTTGCTCAAGCTGCTCACCGGCGAGCTCCAACCCGACGAGGGCAAGGTCAAGCTCGCCAAGACACTGGACGGCGTGATCATCGACCAGCAGCGCAAGCTGATGGAGCCCGACAAGCGCGTGCGCGATATCCTCGCCGACGGCGGCGAGTGGATCGACGTGCTCGGCGTGCGCAAGCATATCGCCGGCTATCTCAAGGAATTCCTGTTCGATCCCAACATGGTCGACGCGCGGATCGGCACGCTCTCCGGCGGCGAACGCTCGCGCCTGCTGCTCGCGCGCGAATTCGCGCGGCCCTCCAACCTGCTCGTGCTCGACGAGCCGACCAACGATCTCGACCTCGAAACGCTCGACCTGCTGCAAGAGGTGATCGCCGATTATGACGGCACCGTCCTGATCGTCAGCCACGACCGCGACTTTCTCGACCGTACCGTCACCGTGACACTGGGGCTGGACGGATCGGGCCATGTCGACGTCGTCGCCGGCGGCTATGCCGATTGGGTCAAGCAGCGCGGGCCGAAGCCCGAATTGCGCGGCGCGGCAGCATCGAAGGCCCCAGCCGCGCCGCCCACGCCGCCCAAACCGCGCGCCAAACTATCCTATAAGGACCAGCGCGATCTCGACCTGCTGCCGAAGGAGATCGAGAAACTGGAAGCCGCGATTGCCCGCGACACGGCGGCGATGGCCGACCCCAATCTCTACATGCGCGACCCGAAGACGTTCGACCAGCTGATGAAAGCCATCGAGAAAGCCCGCGCGGACCGCGACGCGGCCGAGCTGCGCTGGCTGGAACTGGCCGAAATGGCGGAGAATTTGGCGGGTTAGGTTGGCTGGTATATGCAACGGAATTGGGAATGGGGTTGCGCTGATAAATTTCGATTTGGATAGGCTTCGAAAGCCGCCGCTTTCATGTTAGACAAGCTTTGCGCTTAGCTTGCGAACGCGGCGAGCAGAGATAACGGTATCGTAAGTGGCTTTGCGAATAGTCATTCCTGATTTTTCCGCAGGAAGCCGAAAAATGGACAGAAAAGCCGTCGCTATCCTCGCATTTTTATGTGCTGCCCCGGTTTCCGCTACGGATTACCATTATTGTATATCGAGTGAGCGACGCCCGGCCAACATGGTCATACATTCCGGACCAGTTGATTTCGGTAAGGAATGGTATCGAACGCGGGCTGCACAGGACTTTTGCTCTGCAAATGGAGCCAGCAGCTGTTCAGCCAGTGATTTCTCAGCGAACTGTGCTAACCTTGCAGAAGAAACAATCACTTATCATACCGCTGATGGAGATCAGCTCGGTGCTTTGGTCTCCGGCAACCCGTTGGTGATGGGGCAGGCAGCCGTTGAGGTCGCAACCGGCGTGCCCATCCATGCCGCTAGCGAAGCTGGCAAAGGGGTCGGCAAGGCCGCAAATAAAGTCTGTAAGTGGCTTAATCCCCACTGCTGAAGTCGGGGTTGCCCGGCTATCGGTTAAACTAATCGTCCATTAAAGTTACCGCGACAAGCAACTGATAATAAACGATTTTCCGTGCTGCAAAATCGGCAATGGGGTTGCGGGCATGAATTTGCTCTATGATCTGCGCTGAAACGGGGCGTGCGGCACAATCTACAGGACAGAACCGACGGCCACTCGGAGTCTATAGGTGAACACCCAGGCCGAGAGCGATCGTTAGCCCCACCAGAATGACGCGCGCGGACCAGCGGCCTAGCTCTTCAGAAAATGCGTCCAGAAAACGCTCTGTGGGCCTGAGGGTCTTCCTAGAACGGGGCATCATCGTCATCCAAATCGGAATCGAACGCGGCTGGCCGGGCAATCTCCGGCTCTTGCTCCAAATTCCAGCTAACGATCTGTTGTCCGTAACATCGATCAGCATCAGAACGCGCTACCAAGATTTGCATCGTCATCACATTCTCGAACGGCTGAACTCCCCGCGTGATCCGAAATCCCTCATCCACATCGAAGTATGGATATCTCGCTCTGATCCACGAGTTTGCGGTGAATATACCAATTCCCAGCGCAGTCGCTTCGGTCAAGAGATCGGTGAGCTTCGCCGCCAACTCTATTTTTTGGCGGAGGCTCAGCACTTCGGGTTGTTCGCTGTCATTCCATGGGGAGGGCAATCTGCTTTCGATAGCGCCTACCAATTCGAGCACTAGTTGGAGTTCTTCCTTTCCCGGATCGACGGTACAGTCGAAATGAGCCACCCCAGCCTTGGCGAGATCATCAATTATTGCTCGGGCAGAGGTCACTCGTCTTAGAGCAATGTTTGGCTCGGCTACCGCTCCGTCCGCCTCAATTAAAGACATCACTGGCACTTCGAGGGCGGCCGCCAAGTCGTTCAGCGTCTCTATTGATATATCCTCGCCGCGCTCGGCTCGCTGGATCGTACGTTCCGACACCTTGCTGACATGGGCAAGTTTCTCCTGCGTCATTCCCTTTGCTTTGCGAAGGTGCCTCAGTTTCTCGTGAACATGCTTCATGTCGTTTCTCCGACCCAAGATAGAGCATGGGATGAGACGACAGCACAACGACAGAAACCCGTCACAAATACGCCAATGCGGATGACAGCATCGGACAGAGCGAAAGTTATCATTGTACTTATGATGATAAGCTACTGTTTTTAACAGATTCTTGATGCAATAAAATTGTCGATTCTGTTGCAGCGAGACGCCACCAAAAGGCCGCCCTCAAAGTCGAAACGCCCCCCACCCCGCGCCAACCGGGTCAGGAATGTTGCCCTAAAGCCACGTCGCTTCACCATGCGATAAGCTGAGGAACCGGTTACAGGCGTCCGGCTTTCGGCCTCCCACAGGGGAACACCCAGGGAGGTCGCATTGACCAGATTGCCGAAATATATGCTGCTCACCGGCAGCGCGATGTTCGTATGCGCGCCGGTGCTCGCACAGCAAACGGGGGCTGCCGCTCCCGCAGCCTCGCCCCCCGCGCAGGCTGCCGCGGCGCCGACCGATCCGGCCGCCCAGCCGCAGGCGGGTGCCGAAAATAGCTCGCTGCAGGAGATCGTGATCACCGGCAACACGTCGGGCAAGCGGACTTTGTTCAACTCCTCGTCCAACGTCACGCTCGCCAATGCCGCCGATCTGCAGCGCAAGGCCCCGCGCTCGGTCGCCGAAACGCTCGAACTCGTGCCCGGCATCTTCGTCGAGGGCACGGCGGGGCCGGCCTCGAACAATTATTCGGTGCGCGGCCTGCGCGGCGGCGCGCAGACCTTCATCACGCTCGAAGAGGATGGCATGCCGATCCTCTATGGCGGTGGCGGCGCCGATTTCTATTTCCAGCAGGATTTGTCGATCGATCGGATGGAAGCGGTCGAGGGCGGCACGTCGGGCATCCTCGCCCCCAACGGCGCGGGCGCGACGATCAACTTCATCTCGATGAAGCCAAGTTTCGACAAGATGGTCGCGATGGCGCGCGTGTCCGGCACGACCTACAAGGATTTTCGCGGCGACGCTTATGTCTCCGCGCCGATCAACGACCGCCTCGCCTTCAACCTGAGCGGCTATTATTGGTCGCAGGAAGGCCAGCGCAAATCGCCGTTCCGCTACAACAGCTATCAGGTCAAAGGCGCACTTGAGCAGAAATTGGGCGATGACGGCTATATCCGCGTCGGCTACCAGCGCCGCGACGAGCATGATCCTTATTATGCCGACATGCCGTTCGCGGTCGATACGCGCGGCAAGATCAGCAGCATCCCTGGCCTCAACCTGAAGCGGGACAATATCCTGGGCGACGGCTTCGCGCATATCGGCGTGCCCGACGCGCCCACCACCGGCAATGCGATCCGCACCTTCAACGGCGATCGCGGGATCCGCACGACGTCGAACACCTACCGGATCGATATCGAGAAGCCGTTGACCGAGGGGCTGAGTTTCTTCGGCCACGCGCGCTATCTCGACGGCAAGTACGACTTCAACGGCATCTTCCCGGGCAGCGGATCGGGCACCGCTGGTCTCGCCGGCGCGGCCGCCTATCTGGATCCCGCCACATCGCCGCTCGCGGGGCTTTCACCCGTCCAGGGGACGAGTTGCGCCACGACGCCCACCGCCTGCTATTTCAACGTGGCTGCGGCGCAATTCCCCGGCACGACCCAATTCGGATTGCGCGATCTCCAGACCGGCACGGTCATCCCGGCGTCCAACACGGCCGCCTTGAACGCGCTCAACGGCAACGGCCTGCTCCAGCAAACGGTGCTCAACCACCAGACGCTGGCGACCAAGGATTTCGGCACCGACGTCGGCCTGAAGTGGGACATGCATGGCGCCAATGTCGACAATTCGCTGACCTTCGGCGTCATGTATTATGACGTGCGCCGCCATAACGATCAGTCGGCCGTCGCCACCCTGATCAACGACGTGACCAACAACTCGCACATTTACGATCTGGTCGCGCTCAACGCGTCAGGCGGCGTGGTCGGCCAGCTCACCAACAACGGCTTGGTCAATTACGGCAATTGGGGCCAAGGCATCTTCAACGATCACGTCAAATCCTACTCGACCTATTTCAACGACGAGTTGAAGATCGGCGACAAGCTCCACATCGACTTCGGCGCACGCCACGAATGGCAGGATGTCGACGTCAATATCGGCAACACCGCCGCGGTGAACGCGCCCGTGCCGGCGGGCACGCCGGGGCTGTACCAGGATGTCGGCAGCACCTTCGACGGCACCTACACGCACATGTCGGGCAGCTTCGAAGATACGGCCTATACCGCGGGCATCAACTATGAGCTGACGCACAATCTGTCGCTCTATGTGCGCGGTGCCAGGGGCTTCCAGACCAATGGCGGCGACACCGGCGGCGTGCACAAGCCGACCGACCTGACGCTGTACGAAGGCGGCGTGCGCTTCCAGACGCGCGGGCTCACCGCATCCCTGGTCGGCTTCCGCACGATCTTCAAGAACCAGTCCTACCAATTCATCAATCCGGATGATCCGGCCAATGCCGCCAACGCGCTCGCCAACAACAAGACCAACGGCATCCAGCTCGACGCGACGATCAAGCCCGTCAGCTTCTTCAGCGTCGACGTGAGCGGGGTCTATCAGGATCCCAAGCTCCACGATTTGCGCTTCGACGGCGTCGCCCAGCCCCAATATGAAGGCAACACGCCCGAGCGCACGCCCAAGAAGCTGCTGACGGTCACGCCGACCTTCATCCTGCCCGACGGCTGGGGCGAGCTTTACGGACGCTGGAAATATATCGGCAAGGTCTTCGCCGATTCCGGCAACGGCATCGCTCTGCCCAGCTACAATGTCTTCACGATCGGCGCGAACGTGAACCTGACCCGCCAGGTCAGCCTGGGCGTCAGCGTCGACAACCTCACCAACGTCAAGGGCTTCACCGAAGGCAACCCGCGCCAGGGCCAGACCCAGCAGATCGTCAACGGCTTCTTCTACGGCCGCGCGATCGCGGGGCGGAACGCACTGGCGACGGTCACGTTCAAGATGTGATGGCGGTGGCGGCCGGGCTCGATGCCCGGCCGCCCTACCGCATATGGGGAGGCCTATGATCCTGGTTCGCACCCTCGCGGGGCTCGCGTCGGTCGCCATGCTGGCGGGCGCGTCCCACGCGGCTGCCGAGACGCGGCGCGAGGGGCTCAACCTCAACAGCTTCGTGCAGCAAGGCGCGGTCGCGGCGCATGTCGTGCTGCGCTCGGGCACCGATCCGCGGCTGATCGTGGCCTTTCCCGCGGGCAATAGCGGGGTCGGCCTGTGGTTCGCGCCTCTCGCCCAGCCCGCGGAATGGAGCCTGAGCGGAGCCCCCTGCCCCATCACCACCAAGGATGCGAAGGGCCGCACGCTCCGGGGCGTCGCCTTCCACGTGACGATCGCCACGCCGCGCCTGGCCGTCCGGCAGGCGGTCCTGTCGAGCGTGCGCGTGCTGCGCGACTATCAGGCGCTGGGCAAGGCGCCGCCCGACGTGCTCGTTCCGGCGCGGACCGACGGCCCGGTGCTCGTCTGGGCGCGCGACCGGCTGGACGGCGCGCCGGGCTATAGCCTGGCGGTCTCGGTCGAAGGCGGCGTGCTCGGCAATGGCGCGATCACTGCCGCGCCGGACGGCCGGATCGTGCTGGCGGTGACCGCGCTGACCGGCGAAACGCCGCTCACGCCCTTCAAGCCGGGTTCGCTGCTGACCGGCGCCGCCGCCAAGGATCCGCAGGCGCGCGCGGCGTTGGAATTCCTGAGCTATCATGAAAAGTTCGAAGCGGGTTCCTGGCGTTTCAACACCTATTTCGGGCGCGATACGTTGATGTCGGTGCGGCTGCTGATGCCCGCGCTCAAGCCGGCGGCGGTGGAGACGGGGCTGAGATCGGTGCTCGAGCGCCTCTCGCCCGACGGCAACGTCGCGCATGAGGAAGATATCGGCGAGTTCGCGGTGCTCGACCATATGCGCGCGGGCGAAGGCCGGTCGGACGCACCCACCTATAATTACAATATGATCGACAGCGCCTTCCTGCTCGCACCCGTCGCGCGCGCCTGGATGGTCGACGACAAGCGAGGCCGCGCCCGCGCCGCCGCCTTCCTCGCGCAGACGGATGGCGGCCGCCGGCTGGGCGATGCGCTGATGGCCAATATCCGCTACGTCGCCGCCCGCGCGCATGCCTTCGCCATGGCGCCGCGCTGGCAGAATCTGGTCTCGCTCAAGCAGGGTATGGATGCGGGCCAATGGCGCGACAGCAATGACGGGCTGGGCGGCGGGCGTTATCCCTATGACGTCAACGCGGTGCTCGTGCCCGCCGCGCTCGACGCCGCCGCCACGCTCGATCGCGCGGGTCTGCTGACGCCTTATGCCACACCGCAAGATCGGGCCATGCTGGCGGAGATGGCGCATGATGCCGCCATCTGGCGCGTCCATGCCCCCGCCTTGTTCCTGCAGACCGTGACGCCGGGCGCCGCCCGCAAGGCGATCACGCGCTATGCAAAGGCGCAACATGTTCCCGCCGCACCCGCGCTCGCCACGCTGGACGATCATCCGGTCCGCTATCACGCGATCGCGCTCGACGCGGCGGGCAAGCCGGTGCCGATCCTCAATTCGGACGAAGGCTTCGCTCTTTTATTCGGCCAGCCCGAGCCCGATGCGCTCGAAATCGCCGCGTCGACGATCGACCGTATTTTCCCCGCCGGCCTCCTGACGGGCGCGGGAATGCTCGTCGCCAATCCGGTATTCGCACCGCCCGCCTTGCAGAAGCGCTTCAGCCCCAATGCCTATCATGGCACGGTGGTCTGGTCGTGGCAGCAGGCGCTCGCGGCGGCGGGTCTCGCGCGCCAGCTCATGCGGACCGATTTGTCCTCCGCCACATGCCACCGCCTGCGCGCTGCGGAGGACAGCCTGTGGCGCGCGATCGATGCGACACGCAGCGTGCAGAGCTCGGAACTCTGGTCGTGGCGCTATGACAAGGGCGACTATCGGATCGCCCCCTTCGGCGCGAACGGCGCGGATGCCGACGAATCCAACGCGGCGCAATTGTGGAGCACCGTCTATCTCGCGCTCCGCCGCCCCGCGCCGGGCGTGGGATGCCAATGAGCGAAAAGCCGGTCCGCAACATCGTCATCCTCGGCGGCGGGACGGCGGGATGGATGACCGCGGCGGCCTTGTCGAAGGTGCTGGCCGATAGCGGCATCGCGATCACGCTCGTCGAATCCGATGCGATCGGGACGATCGGCGTGGGCGAAGCGACCATCCCCACCATCCACTGGTTCAACAACCTGCTCGGGCTGGACGAGGCCGCGTTCATGGCCGCGACCAAGGCCACCTATAAGCTCGGCATCGAATTCCACGGCTGGCAGGGCGACGGCCACATTTATTTCCATCCGTTCGGCACCTATGGCGCGCCGGGCGACGGCGCGATGTTCCCGCACCGCTTGATCCGCGCCTGGCTCGGCGGGCTCGACACGTCGCCCGACCCTTATTCGCTCAACACGCAGCTCGCGCGTGCGCGGCGCTTCACCCGGCCGACCAACGACCCGCGTTCCTTGCTGTCGACGATCGGCTATGCCTATCATTTCGACGCCGGCCTCTATGCCGCTTATCTGCGCGAGCAGGCCGAGGCGCGGGGCGTCAGGCGCTTCGAGGGCAAGGTCCAGGGGGTCGACCAGGACGGCGAGAGCGGCTTCATCCGCAGCGTCACCACAGACAAAGGGGATATCCTCGCGGGCGAGCTCTTCGTCGACTGTTCCGGCATGCGCGGGCTGCTGATCGAGGAGACGCTCGAGGCCGGCTATGAGCCATGGCCGGATTGGCTGCCCTGCGACGCTGCATGGGCCGCGCCCACGCCGGCCGACGCGCAGGCGCACCCTTATACCTGCGCCTTCGCCCAGGATGCGGGATGGCGCTGGCGTATTCCGCTCCAGCATCGCGTCGGCAATGGCTATGTCTTCTCGACGCGGTTTCAGGATGCCGATGCCGCGCGTGAGACGCTGCTCGGCGCGATCGGCGAGCCCAGCGCCGAACCCCGCCTGATCCGCTTCACCCCCGGCCGCCGCAAACGCGCCTGGATCGGCAATGTCGTCGCTATCGGCCTGTCGAGCGGCTTCATCGAACCGTTGGAATCCACCAGCATCCACCTGATCCAGACCGGAATCGGCAAATTGCTGTCGCTCTTCCCGCGCGCGGGCTGCAACCCGCTGCTCGCCGAGCAATATGACCGCATCTTCCGGCGCGAAATGGAGGATGTGCGCGACTTCCTCGTGCTGCATTATCATTTCACGCAGAGGCGCAACGAGCCGCTCTGGCGCCATTGCCAGGAGACGCCGCTTCCCGACACATTGCGCTACAGGATCGACCAGTTCCGTGCCTCGGGCCGGATCATGCTCGCGGCCGAGGACCTGTTCCGCGATGCGAGCTGGTTCGCGGTGATGACCGGCCAGGGCATCCGCGCGGCCGACTATAATCCGATGCTCGACGCCGGCTCGGACGCCGCCAACCTCGATCATCTGGAAAAGGTGCGCGCGGCGATCGCCCAGTCCACCGCGCAAATCCCGAAGCTGCCTTAGCGGCATCCAGCGAACGCTGGGGCCATGACTATCGCTCCAAAAACTGCCATCTCCCGCCGTACGAGACATGGATCCCGGCCTTCCCGGGATGACGACGATGTCCGGAGAGGTGATCGATGAAAATCCAGGGCGCTCTTCTAACCATCTTGCTCACGACCGCCGCCTATGCCGAGGGCCCGAACGAAACCCGCATCGCCCCACCCTACACGGACGCGCCGGACATGACCGCGCAGCCGGCTCAGCCGAAAGGCACGATCCACAGCTTCATCATGACCTCGGCCGAAAGCCGCATCTATCCCGGCATCCGCCAGCTCGACAACGAAACCACGCGCCGTCGCGACGCCTATGGCAATCGCCTCGCCGCGCCATTCGCGCAGGAATCCGAGCCCGCACCCTACCGGCGCGAAGTCTTCGTCTACATTCCCGCCGGCTATAAGCCCGGCACCGAGGCGCCTTTGCTCGTCGTTCAGGACGGGCGGGATTATGTCGCGCGCGTCGCCGCCGCGCTCGACAGCCTGATCGCGCAACATCGTGTGCCCAGGATCGTCGCGGTGCTGATCCAGTCGGGCGGCGGCGACGCGCAGGGCTCCGAACGCGGGCTCGAATATGACACGATGTCGGGCCGCTATGCCGAATTCGTCGAGAGCGAGGTGCTGCCCCGCGTGACCCAGCTTTACGGCGTGCGTTTCACGAAGAATCCGGACGGACGCGCGGCGATGGGCGGCAGCTCGGGCGCGGCGGCGGCGCTGTCGATGGCCTGGTACCACCCCGAATGGTACCACAAGGTGCTGTCTTATTCGGGCACCTTCGTGAACCAGGCCTCCCCCGCCGATCCGGCCACGCCCGAGGGCGCCTGGGACTATCACGCGCACCTGATCCCCGAGAGCCCGCGCAAGCCGATCCGCATCTGGATGGAGGTCGGCGAGAAAGACCTCCACTGGCAGGACCCGCCCGAGACCTTCCACAATTGGCCCATGGCCAACGACCGCATGGCCGCCGCGCTCAAGGCCAAGGGTTATGACTATCGCTACGTCTGGGCCAAGGACGCGGTGCATGTGGACGGCAATGTCGTCGTGCAGACTTTGCCGGAGGCGTTGGAATGGCTGTGGCGCGATTACCCGCGGTGATCCTCAAGTGAGCTACGATTACTGACCGGGCGCACGTACGGGAATAGGCGCAGCCGCCGCGACCTTGTAGCCGTCATCTGGCGTGATCCAGGCGGCAGGCTCGACCGGAAGCTTGGTGTCGAATCCTTCAACAGTCCCCGACTGCGTCAGCTTTCCACCATCGACGTGCAGTGTTTCACAAACCTTATGGCCGGCAAGGAAACCCATCTTTTCGACGATCTTGCCGATCGCCAATGCGTTACTATCGGGCGGTAAAAGCTCGCCATTCACCCGCACGCGCCCCTTCCGCAGGTCGGCCAATTCTGCAATTCCGCAATTCGTCGCGCCCTCGATATGGCCGATCGAACTCGTCTCCAGCGTGACCAGCGGCTCGGATGTCAGCAGCATTTCACTGGTTTCGGTCAGCGTGCCATCCGCCGCTAGCACGAAGCTATCGATGTTCGAGCAAGTCTTCCGGATCGGATCAGCGGTGACGCAAAGCAGCTTGCCCGCACGAATCCCCGCCAGATAGTCAGCCGCGGGCGCCACGACGGGCGCGGCTGCCGCGAGAAGAATGGCAAAAATCACTGTTGGTCCGATCCCGCTATGAATGGAAGGGCACGATAATGGGCACGAGGCGTGAGGCAATCCTGTTCGACATCCGAATTGGAGGTTGGTGAAATGCGAGCGAGACTGCGCGCGAGTTTCGTTCGCTTGATTGGGGCGAAGCCTGATCCCGCCCTACGCAGGCCTCAACATGTTCAGAACGGCCGGAATTCCCATTTGCGCTCGGCGAACCACGCTGGCAGTCTGCACGCATTGCAACGGGGGACGATCATGAGGGGAATGTGGAGCGTGGCCTTGGCCACGGGATTGTTGTGCGCGTCGTCCGCCATCGCACAGGCGCCGACCGATCAGGATCGGCAAAAGGCGCAGGAATTGATCCGGCAGATTGAATCCCTGGGCTGGGTGCATGGCCCCGCTACCATGTCGATCGGGAACGAAGCCGCCATGCACATCCCCAAGGGCGCGCGCTATTTGGGGCCCGAAGGCACCAGCAAGTTCTTGCAGCTCAACGGCAACCCGTCCGCCGATCATGATTATACGATCGCGCCCGAGGGACTGGGCTGGTTCGCAATCCTGGAATTCGACGCCGCGGGCTATGTCAGCGACAAGGAAAAGGTCGATCCCGACGCGCTCTTCAAGCAGCTCAGGTCGAACGAGGATGAGGCGAACAAGGAACGCCGCGCCCAAAGCCAGTCCGGTCTGCACCTCGATCGCTGGGTGATGGCGCCGCATTACGACGCGGCATCCCACAATCTGGAATGGGGAACGGTGATGCACACCGATTCCGGCGAGCAGGTGGTCAATTATACCAGCCGCATTCTCGGCCGCGACGGCGTGACCAAGGCGATCCTGGTCTCCGATCCCGCCAATCTGTCGGCCGACCTGGCGCAATATCGCAATGCGCTGGGCGGTTTCGCTTATCTCCCCGACAAGAAATACGAGGCCCATCAGGCCGGAGACAAAGTGGCGGCTTACGGGTTAGGCGCGCTGGTTGCGGGCGGGGCCGCGGCGGCGGTGGTCAAGTCCGGCCTGTTCGCCGGGATTTTCGCGGCGATCCTGAAGTTCGGTGTGGCCTTCTACAAGCTGATCGCGGTTGGCGCGGTGGCGGCTTTCGCGGCATTCCGGAAGCGGATCGGCCAGCTGTTCGGGCGCAAGGCCGCGGATGACAGCGAGCAGGCTTGAGCATGTCCGGCTTTCAAATGCTGATCGTCCTGATCTGCGCCGGGCTGGGCTTCGGCATCGTCAACACCATGATCAACGCGGCGCGAAGCGCGCGCGGCCCGGATGAGGAGGCGCCGCGCGATCCGGACCCGCGCTGAAGGTCGATCCCATCTGGTTTGCGCTGCATTCTTTGTGGCGCGCAGCCGGGGCGTTGGCTCGGCAGGCATCAATATATTCAGAATGGCCGAATTCCCATTTGCGTCTGGTGAGCCGCGCTGCGCGCGTTGTACTCAGTCGGTTGGACGCTTTTTGCTGACCCCGTCGTAGACGGAGAGAAAATTCACAACCGCTACTAGCGCCCAGAGCGCGCTTTGGTAGCGACGAGTCCAGTCGGCCGTCCCATCATGTAGATAATGCAGGCCTTTGACCGCTGCAAACGTGGCAAGAAATGCCGTGGCCAACTGAATCCACTTCCTCCACGTCACTTCGGCATCTCCGGCGCGGGCAGGAACTTCGGCAGCCGCCGCGCATGCGTCGCCTGCTCATAGGAATAGCCAAGCGCGATCAGCCTCGCCTCCGCCCATTTGGCCCCGATAAAGGACAGGCCCACCGGCAACCCGTGCACCTGCCCCATCGGCACGGTCAGATGCGGATAGCCCGCGACCGCCGGATAATTGCCCGCGCCCCCACCGACGAAATGGTCGCCCGCGATCAGGTCGGCGCGCCACGACGGCCCGCTTGTGGGCGCGACCAAAGCGTCGAGATGGTCATTGGCCAGCATCCTGTCGATCCCGTCCTCGCCCGCCAGCCTTTTCGCTTCCGATGCCGCCTTCTTATACTCGGCATCGTCATAGCCCTTCGATGCCTGCGCCTGCTCGAAAAATTCCTGCCCGAACCAGGGCAGCTCCTGCGCCGCATGCGCCTTGTTGAACGCGATCAGTCCCGCCATGTCGCGCACCGTCACGGTCGAGGGCGTCGAGGCGAGATAGGCGTTCAGGTCCTGCTTCAACTCGGTGATCAGGATCGTCTGTTCGTAGGCGCCCATCTTGTCATGATCGGCGGGCTTCTTGACGTCGACCAGGATGGCGCCCGCCGCCTTGAGCTGGGCGAGCGCGGCTTCGAACGCCTTGGCGGTGCCGGGCTCGTCGCCGATCGCCCAGCGCAGCACCCCGATCCGCGCGCCCTTCAGCGCTCCCGCGTCGAGCGCCTTGGTATAATCCTGCTTGTGCCGGTCGGCATCCGCGCTCGCCGGATCGCCCGCATCGCTGCCCGCCATCACCGTGAGCATCCGCGCGGTGTCGGCGACATTGGTCGTCATTGGGCCGGCCGTGTCCTGGCTATGCGAGATCGGCACGACATAAGTGCGCGGGATCAGCCCGACCGTGGGCTTGAGCCCGACCAGGGCCTGCACCGACGCGGGGCATGTGACCGAACCGTCCGTCTCGGTCCCCACGCCCGCGACCGCCAGACCCGCCGCGATGGCGGCGCCCGTTCCCGATGAGGAACCGCACGCCGATCGATCGAGGATGTAGGGATTGCGCGTCAGCCCGCCCTTCCCGCTCCAGCCGCTCGACGATGTCGGCGAACGCATATTCGCCCATTCGGACAGGTTGGTCTTGCCGATCAGGATCGCCCCCGCCGCGCGCAGCCGCGCCATCAAGGGCGCATCGCGGTGCGTGACGTTGTTGGCCAATGCGAGCGAGCCCGCGGTCGTCGGGATCGGATCGGCGCTGTCGATATTGTCCTTGACCAGGATCGGCACGCCCTCGAGCAGGCCACGTGGCCGGCCCGCCTTGCGCCGCGCATCGGACGCCGCCGCATCGGCGAGCGCGCGCGGGTTGAGCGCGATCACCGCATTCAGCTTCGGCCCAGCCTTATCCACCGCCGCGATGCGCGCGAGATAATGCCGCACCAACGCGACCGACGTGGTCCGGCCGGCAACAAGATCGGACTCGGTCTGCGCGATCGAGCGATCCGGCTCGGGTGCGGGCGCCGCCGCGACGAGAAAGAGAGCGAGCGGTGCGAGGATGCGCGTCATGTCCGTAACGAAGCACCTTGCCAGTGCGCGCGCAAGGCTGGCTTCAACCCACATCCGGGGCCGCTCCTCACGACCGGCGCACACGTCCGGGATTTACTGTAAGGGTCAGCGGCATATCCACCCTGGCGGGAAATCACCGATGGCCGAGCTTTACCGATATCCCGTCCACCGGCGAACGATCCTCACCGCCATCCTGGCCGGCCTCTTCGCGGATCGGCTCGCGGCAGCCGCGCCCTGTCGCCCGACGCGTGTCCTGTTCGTCTGCCCGGTGGGCACCGTGAAAAGCGCGATAGCGCGCGAAACGTTGCGCAGGCGCGTGGCGGCATCGAACCTGCCGGTGCTCGTGCAGTCGCGCGGCATCGCGCCGGCAAATCATGTCACGCCGGCCTTGGCCGAGCGGCTGCGCGCCGACACGATCGATCCCACGGTGGATCCGCTGCGCGCGCTGACCGCGGCGGACGTGGCCAATGCCGACATCGTGATCGCCTTCGACGAGGCCGCGCAATCGCCGCTCCTCGGCAAGGCGCGCGCTTGGCGCACGCCCTCCTGGAACGACCAATATGACGCGGCGAAGGCCGATCTGGCGCAGCGGCTGGATGGGCTGATCGAGGAACTGGCTCGGACACCAGCCTGTTGAGACCGGTCCGTCATCGCGAGCCGAATTCGCCTCGCGAGCGAAATCTTTCGTCCCGAAAAGGCGCTTTGGCGTTGCAAAAAATGCCTGGGGCCAACATTGGGACAATATGGCGCTCGACCGAAGAATAGCCGCCGTCACCGATCGGGTGATCGCGCGATCCGCGGCCTCGCGCCGCGCCTATCTCAATCTGATCGATCGGGAGCGTGAGCATGGCGTGGACCGCCCCCGCCTCTCCTGCGGCAATTTCGCGCATGGCTTCGCGGCGGCGGGCGAGGACAAGACGGCGATCATTGCGCAGAGGGCGATGAATATCGGCCTCGTCACCTCCTATAACGACATGCTCTCGGCGCATCAGCCTTATGGCCGCTACCCCGAGCAGATGAAGATCTTCGCGCGCGAGGTCGGCGCTACCGCGCAGGTCGCGGGCGGCGTGCCGGCGATGTGCGACGGCGTGACGCAGGGCCAGCCCGGTATGGAGCTGTCTTTGTTCAGCCGCGACGTGATCGCGCTGTCCACTGCCGTCGGCCTGAGCCACGGCATGTTCGAGGGCGCGGCCCTGCTCGGCATCTGCGACAAGATCGTGCCCGGCCTGCTGATGGGCGCGCTCCGCTTCGGCCATCTGCCGACGATCCTGATCCCCGCCGGTCCGATGCCCTCGGGCCTGTCCAACAAGGAAAAGCAGCGCGTCCGCCAGCTTTATGCCGAGGGGAAGGCCGATGAGGCCGAACTGCTCGCGAGCGAAAGCGCCTCTTACCATTCGGCGGGCACCTGCACCTTCTACGGCACCGCCAACTCCAACCAGATGATGATGGAGATGATGGGTCTGCACGTGCCCGGCGCCGCCTTCGTCAATCCCGGCACGCCGCTCCGCCAGGAACTGACCCGCGCCGCGGTCCACCGCCTTGCGCAGATCGGCTGGGCCGGGGACGATTATCGCCCGCTCGGCCGCTGCGTCGATGAGAAGGCGATCGTCAACGCCGCGATCGGCCTGCTCGCCACCGGCGGATCGACCAACCATGCGATCCACCTGCCCGCGATCGCGCGCTCGGCCGGCATCCTCTTCGACTGGGAGGATCTCGACCAGCTTTCGTCCGCCGTGCCCTTGGTGGCGCGCGTCTATCCCAATGGATCGGGCGACGTGAACCATTTCCACCAGGCGGGCGGCATCGCCTTCGTGATCAGGACGCTGCTCGACGAAGGCCTGCTCCACGGCGATATCCTGACCGTGTGGAATGGTGGGATGGAGGCTTACACCAGCGAGCCCATCCTATCTCCCCTCCCGCTTGCGGGAGGGGCCGGGGAAGGGGAATCCGCCCCAACCGACACGCCGGACAATAGCCCCTCCCCTAACCCCTCCCGCAAGCGGGAGGGGAATCTTGCCTGGACCCCCGTCGCCGAATCCCGCGACGAATCCATGCTTCGCCCCGCCTCGGCGCCGTTCCAGCCCGACGGCGGCATGCGGCTGGTGCAGGGCAATCTCGGCCGCGCCACTTTCAAGACCAGCGCGGTCGATGCGTCGCGCTGGACGATCGAGGCGCCCGCCCGCGTCTTCCAGGACCAGGACGACGTGCTTGCCGCCTACAAGCGCGGCGAACTCCACAAGGATGTCGTCGTCGTGGTCCGCTTCCAGGGCCCGCGCGCCAACGGCATGCCCGAACTCCACAAGCTCACCCCCGCGCTCGGCGTGCTGCAGGACAAGGGGTTCAAGGTCGCGCTCGTCACCGACGGCCGCATGTCGGGCGCGTCGGGCAAGGTGCCGGCGGCGATCCATCTTTCGCCCGAGGCTTTGGGCGGCGGCCCGATCGGCAAGGTGCGCGACGGCGACGTCATCCGCCTCTCCGCCGATGACGGCACGCTCGATGCCTTGGTCGATCCGGCCGAATGGAATGCGCGCGAGCTGGCGGTGACGCCCCGCCCGCATATCGGCACGGGCCGCGAATTGTTCGCGTTCATGCGGCACGGCGCCAACGCCGCCGAGCAGGGCGGATCGGCTCTGCTCGCCGCGATGTGCGACGATCTCGGCGAAGGCATGGTCGGCGACGGCGTTTCGCTCGACAAGAATATCGAAGACGAGGAAATCGACGCGTGACGATTGATCAGGTGATGCGGATGGCGCCGGTGATTCCGGTGCTCGTGGTCAAGGATGCGGCGCATGCGCTGCCGATGGCGCAGGCTTTGGTGAAGGGCGGCCTGCCCGTGCTCGAAGTTACCTTGCGCACCGACGCCGCGCTCGACGTGATCCGCGAAATGTCGAAATGCGAAGGCTCGTTCGTGGGCGCGGGCACCGTGCTCAACGAAAAACAGCTCGATCAGGCGATCGACGCGGGCGCGAAGTTCATCGTCAGCCCCGGCTTGACCAAGCCGCTCGCCAAGGCGGCGATCGAACGCGGCATCCCCTTCCTCCCCGGTATCGCCACCGCGGCGGACATCATGCGCGGGCTCGATCTGGGGCTCGATCGCTTCAAATTCTTTCCGGCGGAAACGTCGGGTGGAATCAAGGCCTTGAAGGCGCTTGCCGCGCCATTCTATCAGGTCCGTTTCTGCCCGACCGGCGGTATCACCGTCGATACCGCCCCGGATTGGCTGGCGGTCGATCCGGTGCTCTGCGTCGGTGGCAGCTGGCTGGTGCCCGCGGGCGATCCCGACGCGCAAGCGATCGAGGCGCGTGCCCGCGCCGCCGCGCAACTGCGCCAATAAGTGAGCGCGCTCGACGGCATTTCCGAAGACCAGCCCGCCCTCGCCCGCGCCGACCTGATATCGCATCTCGCCGCCGCGACCGGCTTCGATTGGGACGACCCCGCCGGCGCGCGCGCCAAGGTGATCGAGGAAATGGCCGAGGTCGATGCCGCCGACGGCCTGCACGAGCGCGCCGACGAGATTGGCGACCTGCTGTTCGCAGTGGTGAACTGGGCGCGCAAGCTGGGCGTCGATCCCGAGGCCGCGCTGCACCAGGCGACCACCAAATTCGAACGCCGCTTCCGCGCGATGGAGCGTGAAGCCGGCGTGGGCCTGCCCGGCCTCACGCTCGATCAGATGGAAGAGCTCTGGCAGGCGGTGAAGCGCCAAGCCGGCTGACGGATCCCACTCCCTGGCCTAATTTTCGAAGCGAGCGCGATCCGGAGACACGCACTGAAGCAGCGCTGCGAGGACCCGCGTTGATCGCGCGGGTTTCATGACGATCAAAAGCTCGGCGCGCAGGGCCGCCAGTTGCGGCGGCGCGTCCGACCCGGTGTAGATGACGAACGGCACCGATCGATCCATCAGCGCAAGCACGAGCGGCGTGGCATCCCGGTCGGCCAGGTTCGCGTCGATGATCGCCGCTTCGACCGCCTCGGATGAAAGCAGCGCCATCGCCTCGGAAACGGTCGCGACCGGGCCCACGACACAACCCTGCGCCTCTTCGATGGCCTGGACGAGATCCATCGCAACGAAGGGCTCATCTTCGGCAATCAAAATCGGCAAACCCTTGAGCATAACGCCTCCCCATGAGCGGGAGCGCGAAGCTCTCAGTCGTCAGCGCTCGGAACCAGACTAACGATATGGAGATAACAAAATAGATATAAGTTAGTTTCATATGTTAATAATACAGCGACAGGACACAGGTTGTTCTGTAGGATATCAAAATCATCGGCCGGTTTTCTGGCTGCCGATGGCTGAGAGACGCGCCGCGCTCCCGTCAGAACGGAGCGTGAATGCCGGATTCCTCAAATGCCCTTATGCTGATGCTGAAGAAGCTGCAGCTGTGGATGCCGCTCGCGCCGGACGATTGCGCCGCGATCCTTGCACTGCCCCATTCGATTCGGCGTCTTCAGGCGCATGACTTCGTCGCGCGGGAGGGGGACCGTCCCGCTCATTCATGCCTTCTGCTTTCGGGCTATGCGTTCCGGCACAAGGTTGCGGGCAATGGCGGTCGCCAGATTTTCTCGCTCCACATGCGGGGGGATGTCGTCGATCTGCACAATTCCATCCTGAGGCGCGCCGATCACAATGTGGAAGCGCTCACGCCGGTGGAGGTCGCGCTGATACCCGTGCAGGCGATCCGCGACATCGCCGCCGACCATCCGCAGGTGGGTCAAGCCATGTGGTATGAAACGCTGGTCGAGGCAGCCATTTTCCGCGAATGGACGCTGAACGTCGGACGCCGCGACGCGCGCGCCCGAACCGCGCATCTCTTGTGCGAATTCGCGCTCCGTCTCGAAGTTGCGGGGCTCGGCCAATCCTCCCAATTCGATCTTCCGATGACGCAGGAGCAGCTCGCCGATGCGCTGTCATTGACAAGCGTGCACGTGAACCGGACGCTCAGGCAGCTTGCGGAGGAAGGCTGGATCACACGGACGAAGCGCAACGTCCGCATCGTCGATTTCGCGCAACTGGCCAGGATCGGCGACTTCAACCCCGATTATCTGCACCTGGAACGCGCCAACGCGCTGGAACATTTGGGCACACCGCGCGCGACATGACGCCGTCAGTTCCAGCCCCGCATGTCAGGCTTGACAAACCGGAACAAATCATGTACGCACTTCGCGTTCGCTGACTTGGGAAACCGGGCCAGCGGACAGGACCGGCGCGAAGCTCCTCGGCATGCATGAGACGGTAACTTCGCCCAAGAGTACAGATCTCAGCGTGTGGTT
>Ga0070660_100000857_pt1 | contig 20276 bp, 16 predicted proteins | sample KBSC33metaG_FD_64670 | JGI IMG/M metagenome (GOLD analysis project Ga0070660, IMG submission 64670) | Corn rhizosphere microbial communities from Kellogg Biological Station, Michigan, USA - KBS C3-3 metaG | ecosystem: Host-associated > Plants > Roots > Rhizosphere > Soil ... | reverse complement strand
AACCCAGCCCCATCGCCAGCAGAGAAATAGAGCAAATACCGCCCGTTCAGCTCCAGACAAGAAGGCGCCCAAGCTGCCCGATCAGTGCTCCAACGCACGTCCGCAAAGTCCAAGATCCGGCCCTCGTTCCGCCACTCGACCAAGTCCAAAGAAGACCAAACCTCAAAGAAGGTCTGCTCCTCGTAAGGAGCCGAGTAGGTGGGATACAAATAGAACCGACCCTTGAAGAAATGCAACTCCGGATCAGCGTTCCAGCCAGGCAACACGGGATTCATGGATCCAAATGATGAATGAGGATTGATAAATCGTGAGAGGACATGTCACTCAGCAGTCTTCCATCACCCCTCACCCCATCACCCCCGCACCGGTTGACTCCACCTCGCAACATGCGTACAATACAGCGGCAGAGGTGCGGATGGATCGTGCCCTCTAACTAAGGAAGGACTATGAAGACCATGAAAATCGCGGCGAGCATTGCCGCTCTCGGAACTCTGGGCGCCGCGTTCGCGCAGAACAACAACGCCCTCTCCTCGGACGTGACCCTCCGCGCAGGGATCGTTCTCCCGCTCAACAGTGCAATGCGGGATGCATCGAACCTTTGGGGCGGCGTGGGCCTCGATTACCGCTTCCCGAGCCAAGCGTTCCATTTCGGCCGCAATTCCGAGACCTACCTCTCGGCAGACTGGTTCTTCCGGAGCACCAGCGGATCTCACGGCAACGTGTTCCCCGTCGCAATCAATCAGCGCTTCTACACCGGCGTCCCCGGCACGAACCTGAGTTCCTATGGTCGGACCTATGTCTCCGTGGGCTTGGGCGCGGCATTCATCGATGTCGGTGGCGGCTCGCAAGCTGAGTTCATGGGCCGTGGCGCTTTCGGGATCGAGTTCGGCCCCCACGTCGTGGCCGAAGCGGTCCTGACCCTCAGCGGCCAGACCCGTCGCGATGCCTCCGCCAATGCTCTCGGCATCTACCTCGGTTACCGCTTCTAGTCCACAGGAGCAGCCGAGCACACGCCCTTGTCACCAGATCGGTGGCGAGGGCGGTCTTGTTTAAAGAACAGGATTCCCGCCGTATCCTGCACCTAATCCGGTTCTCTTCGCACTCCCCTCACCCCATCACCCCATCACCCCATCACCCCATCATTCCTTCCGCCTATCCCCTACGCCACATACCCCTTCCGCTCGGACAAGACCCCTGCAGCCATCCGCAGGTCCGCCACCAGTCCCGCATAAGCCTCCGCGCGCGCATCCTCGTCCGGCTGCCGCAGCACCGCACTCGGATGCAAAGTTGCGATAACCCGAGGAGCCAAATTCGACTCCAAGAACCGCCCGCGGTTCTTCGTAATCTTGAAATCCGAGCCCAGCAGGGACTGAGCCGCAGTCGCCCCCAGCAAAACTAACACCTCAGGGCGAACAAGCGCAAGTTCCGCCTCCAACCAAGGCCGACAGGCGATCTGTTCCTTCCGATTCGGCTTCTGATGCAAGCGCCGACCCGCCTGCGGGATCCACTTGAAATGCTTCACCGCATTCGTCACGTATGCATCGGCCCTCGAAATCCCCGCCTCCTCTAGAGCGCGCTCGAAAACCTGACCGGCAGGCCCGACAAACGGTCGACCTGCTAAGTCCTCCTTATCGCCCGGCTGCTCCCCGACGAACACCACCCGAGCGCTCTGCGGACCTTCACCAAAGACGGTCTGCGTTCCTAGCCGCCACAGGTGACAAGCACGACAACCCTTCGAAGCCAAGGCCACTGCGTCGAGATCATCCGTCCGAGGCACCAACGGCGCAGCCGAATGATAGTACGGGTCGTCCTGAGGCTCAGCCCCTGAAAACAGGTCCTCCTGCATGGCAAGTTGGACCCATCCAAGCACCCGCCTTGTTCGCTCCTACATCCGGCTCAGAAAATACTCCGCGGTCTTCTGCAGACCCGCTTCCAGCGGCATCATCGGAGTCCATCCGTCCAGCACCTCGCATGCCCGCGTGGCATCAGGCCGCCGCTGCTGAGGATCGTCGGGCAAGGCGGGGAGGAACTCTATCCCACTCTGCGACCCCGTGACCGCGAGCACGATTTTGGCGAATTCCAAAACCGTCCGCTCGTCCTGCGTGCCGATGTTCACCGGTTCCTGAAACCCCGATTGCGCCAGTCGCCAAACGCCCTCGATGATGTCGTCCACGTACCCAAACGATCGAGTCTGCGACCCATCTCCATAGACCGTCAGCGCCTGCCCCTTCAGCGCTTGCGTCAAAAAATTCGGCACCACGCGCCCGTCATCCAGCCGCATCCGCGGCCCATAAGTGTTGAAAAAGCGGACGATCCGGATGTCCAAGCCTCGGTGCCGGAAGTAGGCCATCGTGATCGCCTCCGAAAACCGCTTCGCCTCGTCGTAAACCGCCCGTACTCCGATCGGGTTCACATTGCCCCAGTACGTCTCAGGCTGCGGGGACACCATCGGGTCGCCATAAACCTCGCTGGTCGAGGCCATCATGAACCGAGCCTCCTTCGCTACAGCAAGGTCCAGAGCCGACATCGTCGCAACCGAACCGGCCTTCAGGACCTCGATCGGGATCCGCTCAAAGTCCTTCGGAGAAGCCGGCGAGGCAAAGTGGAACACCCAATCCACATCCCCCTCGACCCGCAGCGGCTCGCAGGCGTCCTGCTCTACCCGCTCCACCACCGGTCCATGGTGCGCCAGGTTCGCCCAAGAACCCGTGACCAGGTTGTCGACAGCAACGCAATGAAATCCCTCGCGCACCAAGCGGTCGATCAAATGTGACCCGAGAAACCCAGCACCTCCGGTCACGACAGCGCGCATGCATCATTGTAGCTGCCAACCCCAGAAAGGTTCCCGAGCCGTCGATGCAGCCAACGCCTTGCCGCCCCTGCCAGTGCAGGCCGGATTGCCCTCCCGCTCCGGGAAGGGGGAGGGGGAGGGCATACCAGAGTGAAATTTTCTTCGTCCCAAGTAACCGGTGCTTGGATTGCTCGATCAAGGAATGGCTGTGGCGAATTCACCACTTCCTTCTGCAATTAACGATTGACGACTCACGATTCACGCCCAGGCGTATTCACGTATTCACCCGCTTCGCGCCTTTTCCCCTAAGTTTAACAAAGGCCCGAGCACCGCAACACCGTAACAACCCAACACCGCTCTCCGGGGTAAACCCCGCAGAGTGAAACTGACGCGCAAAGAGGTCATCCGCGCCGCGCTGACCACCGCCGCCGCGGGACTGCTCCCTCTCGAAGCCCTGGCAAAGCAAGCCGGCAAGGCCGCGGACGACCTCACCACCGCCGACCTCAAGTCGATGGAAGCGATCGCCGATCTGCACTTCACCGAAGAAGAACGAAAGCGGCTCCTCAGCGACCTGAAAGAGCAGCGCAGCCTCTACAACGAACTCCGAAAAGCCGTCCCCGACCGCATCGCCGAACCGCGCACCATCTTCACGCCCCTCGGTGGCGGCTCCGTCCAGAGCGCGAAAGTCGTCGTCAAACCCTCCACCCCGCGCGTGGAACTCAGAGGCAAAACCGATGAGGACATCGCCTTCATGAGCGTGCCCGAGCTCGCCACCCTCATCCGAAGTCAACAGATCACCTCAACCCGCCTCACGAAGATCTACCTAACCCGACTGAAGCGGTACGGCAAGAAATTGCTGAACGTCGTCACCCTCACCGAAGACCTCGCGCTCCAGCAAGCCGCTGAGGCCGATCGAGAGATCGCTTCCGGTCGCTACCGTGGACCGCTGCACGGCCTCCCCTACGGAATCAAAGACCTCTTCGACACGAAGGGAATTGTCACCGGCTTCGGTGCCGAGCCCTACGCCAACCGCGTCCCCGAGCACGACGCCACCGTCGTCCGCCGACTTCGAGAAGCTGGCGCGGTCCTCGTCGCCAAGCTCAGCCTAGGTGCGCTCGCCATGAACGACCACTGGTATGAGGGACGCACCAAGAACCCGTGGAACCTGGATGAGGGCTCCAGCGGATCAAGCGCCGGACCTGCATCAGCCACCGCCGCCGGCCTGGTCGCCTTCTCTATCGGCACCGAAACCCAGGGCAGCATCACATCGCCATCGATGCGCTGCCGCGTCACGGGGCTTCGCCCTACCTATGGCCGAGTCTCCCGCGCCGGCGCCATGGAGCTTTCCTACACGATGGACAAGGTCGGCCCAATCTGCCGTAACGTCGAAGACTGCGCCCTCGTCTTCTCCGCCATCTGCGGCTCCGACCCGCTCGATCCTGCCGCTGTCGACCGCCCCTTCAACTGGCCGCCCAAAATTGATCTCGCCAAGCTGAAGATCGGCGTCCTCGTCGGCAGCAACCCCAAGGCGTTCGACACAAAGATGGCCGCCGATCCCGTCCTGCAATTCCTCAAAAGCAAGGGCTCAAACCTGCAGCCGCTAAGGCTCACTCCCCTGCCGAACGCCTGCAGCATCGTCCTCGACGTCGAAGCTGCCTCCGCCTTCGATGACCTCACCCGCAGTGGCCGGGTCAACGAGATCAAGGAGTCCCTCTGGCCCCAGATCTTCCGCTCCGCGCGCTACGTCCCCGCCGTCGAGTACGTCCAAGCGCAAAGACTTCGTAACTTCGCCATGCATCGCGCCGAGCAGGAGTTCGGAGATTTCGATCTGTTTGTCTCTGATGGCATAGGGGAGTACACCGTCCCACTGGTCAACCAATGCGGCTACCCGCAAGTCATAATCCCCCAAGCCCCCCGCAAGGCCGGCCAAACGGTCCAGTCGTTCTCAAAGTCGTTCACCGGCCGCCTGTACCGAGAGGATGCGATCCTGGGAGTCGCAAAGATGGCCCAGGACGCAGGCAACTTCAACCACCTCCGCCCAGACCTATCGAAACTGGGTTAACCAGGCAGGATGCCGAACAACCAACAACCAACAACCAATAACCAATAACCAATAACCAACAACGATTAACGCCCCTTCCCCCTGTCCCCATGCCCCTCCGCTTCACCCCAGAAGATTCCGTCCTCCTCGTCGTTGACATCCAGCCCAAGTTCATGGCCGGAATCGAGGAGGCCGACCGAGTCCTACGTCGATCCGAATTCCTGATCCGCGTTGCGAAAGTCCTCGACATCCCGGTCCTCGCAACTGAGCAGAACGTGGACCGCATGGGCGGCACCGACGAGCGCCTGGTCCCCCACCTTAACCAGCGCTTCGCCAAAATGGCGTTCTCCTGCGCAGGTTGCGAAGACCTCACCACCGCTCTCCAATTCACCGACCGCAAAACCGCGATCCTGGTGGGCATCGAAACCCACATCTGCGTCACCCAAACAGCTCTAGATCTTCAAGAGCAAGAGTTCGACGTAGCCGTCTGTCCGGACGCCGTAAGCGCCCGAACCATGGACCGGCACCGCCTGGGAATGGAGCGCATGCGAGACTCAGGGATCATGCCGATCCACACCGAGGCCCTAGCCTACGAATGGATAAAAACCGCAGAACACCCAAGATTCCGCGAAGCGCTCCAACTCGTGAAAGAATTCGCATAAGAAGCGCCGAACGGAATCCCTCCCCTTGCAAGGAGATTGTGCCAACAGGGAAAGGGGCTGTGAGCTTGCGAACAGGGGAGGGGCTCCGCCCGACGCCAAACTCGTATCACCCAATCACCCTATCACCCCATCACCCCTTCCGCCTCCCAATAAGGTATCTTCTCTTTCGCCCGAGCTGCCCGCTCGTCTAATGGCAGGACGACAGGTTCTGGCCCTGTTAATCGAGGTTCGAATCCTTGGCGGGCAGCCAATTCCTGGAACGCGGAGTTCACTCCGCATCCCGTATCCCGGACTTCAGTCCGGCTCCTCAGGCTTGATCGCCGATAGCCGCAGCTAAGCGATGAATCGTGCGGTTAGCAGACCTCAACGCCGCAACACCGTCGCACCGCAACACCGCGACCGGAGGAAGTTGGACAACCACCCACTTTGTGCCCCAATTGCGAACAAGTCGCTTCTGTTCTAGACTGGGCAGCAAATCGCGCGCACAATGGCAGAATGCGCCGCGCGTTCACGCTCATCGAACTGCTGGTCGTCATCGCGATCATCGCCATCCTTGCGGCAATCCTCTTCCCTGTCTTCATTCAGGCTAAAGCGTCGGCAAAACAAACGGTCTGCCTCAGCAACACCAAGCAGATCGGAGCCGCCGAGTTCCTTTACATGGGCGACTACGACGACGTCTGGTGCCCAGACGCCTCCCACAACAGCGACCCGGGATTCGTCTCCCAAACCGTGTGGATCGGCTTCGACAACAGTGGCGCGAATAGCGGCGGCTTCTACGGTCGCGTAGACCTGCCCGCGAAGAAGCCCATCCACCCCGGCCTTCTCGACAGCTATCTCAAGAGCGAAGGCGTCAAGAAGTGCCCAGCCATGCCCTCCACATGGCAGACCTCCTACGCGATGAACTACTGGAGCCCGCGCTTCAACTCCGCGTATTACTCGACGAACCCAGGAGCCCGAGACAACGAGTACGGGCCAGGCTCAAAAGACTGGGCCGTCGCAAATGATGGCAGCCTCTATTTCCTCGCCGCCAGCGGCAGCGATCTCGAGGCCCCCAGCAGCACACTGGCAATGTGGGAGCACAACGCTATCGCCCCCGTGTGCGTCTTCCTCCAGCAGTACAACTGGTTCAGCCCACCGCCCGACGACCAGGCGCTGAAGAACCACTTCCACTTCCTCCATCGCGACGGCGCGAACGTCCTCTGGGCCGACAATCACGCGACAAGAATGGTCTACGGCCGCCTCCGCCGCCCCATGTTCTCCGTTCGAAAAGACATCTATCCCAGCGAGTAGGGACGGGTAACTCCCCACCCCCTGTTGGATGATCGTGCCAATAGGGGGAGGGCCTGTGAGCTTGCGAACAGGGGAGGGGGTTCTGCGCACCACCAAGGCCCAACGCCTACAGACTCACCCAACTCCGCGATTCAGCACTCCGCTCCACCGCGTCGAGAACCCGCTGGTTCTGCAAGCCATCCTCGAAGTTCGGCGAGATCGACTTGCCCTCGCTCATCGCCGTGATCGCATCCGCGATCAAATCGATGAACGTGTGCTCGTACCCAATAATGTGCCCCGGAGGCCAGAACCGCCCCGCATACGGATGAACACCCTCCGTCGCCTGGATCACCCGAAAGCCCGCCGTCTGCGCCCCTTCCGAGTTGTCGAAGAACTCCAATTCGTTCATACGCTCCTGGTTGAAGACCAGCGAACCCTTCGAACCATTGACTTCGATCCGGTTGTGATTCTTCCGCCCAACCGCGAACCGGGTCGCCTCAAAGGTCCCAATCGCCCCGTTCTTGAATCGCGCCAGAAAAGCCGCCGCATCATCCACCGTCACTTCGCCCATCTGCGGCTGCGCAGAAGCGCCGAGCCCTCCATCCGCCACGCCCGCCAACGGCCGCTGCTTCACAAAGGTGTGCATCATCCCCGACACCTCCGCGAACTCGCCCACGAGAAACCGCGCTAGGTCTATGATGTGCGCATTGATATCCCCGTGCGCACCGGAACCCGCCTTCTCCTTCTGCAGCCGCCACACCAAAGGGAAATTGGGATCGGCAATCCAGTCTTGCAGATAGACCGCCCGCACATGATGGATCATCCCCAGCCGACCCTCGTCGATCAGCTGCTTCGCTAAGGCCACCGCCGGCGACTTCCGATAGTTGTGGAAGATCGCGTTCGGCACACCGGCCTCTCGAACCGCCGCCGCCATTTGCTCGGCCTCCGCCAGGGTATTCGCCAGCGGCTTCTCGCAGAAGACCGCCTTCCCCGCCTTCGCCGCCGCAATGGAGATCTCGCAATGCGAATCGCCCGGCGTGCTCACGTCGACGATATCGATCTCGGGGTCATCGATGACCTGCCGCCAATCCGTCGCGTAGCCTTCCCAGCCAAGCTTCTCAGCCGCCTCGCGAACAGCGCCCTCATGGCGTCCACAGATCGTCTTCATACGAACAACCACCGGCAGATCGAAGTAGCGTCCGACCTGCCGATAGGCGTTAGAGTGGGCCCGGCCCATGAACTGGTAGCCGATGAGCCCAACGTTTAGAGTCTTGCCTGGCACGAAGCTAGATTACTTGGCTTTGCGGCGACGCAGGGCAAGTAATCCGAGCCCAACCACCGCCATAGTCGCAGGCTCTGGCACCGGTGCCGCGAACGTCTGGTTCTGGAAAGTCGAAGTCGGCTGGAAGAACAGGCTGTTATCAGCCGGCGTCGCATTTGCGAAAGCCTCCGCCAGGTACGCATTGGCCTGGTTCACCACCAGCGCATAGTCGATAGCGCTATAGCCATCGAGCGACTGCACACTGAATACGCCCGAGGCCACATCTCCGGGCTGAGAATCGTAGATCGTATCCCACACGGCAAGTTGCGCAGCGGGAGCCGTAATCGCGTCCGCTCCAAACGTGTGGTGATTCACGATGTACGCGATCAGATTGCGATCATAAGCCGGCAAACCGGCGTTCGTCGTGGTGATGCTGTATTGATTGGAGCCGCCGATGTAGCTCGTCAGCGGATCGGTGCAATAGCCCGTGTAAACCGTCGCAGTCTCATCGAAGGCGATGGTCAACGTTCCAATCCAGTCGTGCATGGACGTGGTGCCCACGGTGTAGTCACCATTCGCTCCAAAATCCGTATTGATGGCGATGGTGCCCGCGGACGAGATCGCCGCCATTAAAATTCCAGCAAGGCTAGTGAGGGTCTTCATAAGTCAAGAAAAATCCAGCAAAAATGCTGCTCTCCAAGAATCCCTCTGCACCAGAGCCGCGAAATGTGACAGGTATTTCGCCTTTTTCAATATTTGTCTACCAAACACCGCTTTTTCAAGCTCAATTCGCCTGCAGCTGACGCGCCAACTCCCGAAGGAAGAACTCGCAGTCAGTCACGATTCCAACCGCCTGGTGCGTCCCACGATCGGTCAACTTAATCACGCTGTCCGCGTCGCTATCCACGCAAAAGGTCTTCACGCTCGCCGGCAAGATATTCCCCGTCGCCACGCTATGCAAGGTCGTCGCGACCATCAGTGCCACCCCGATGTTGTTCGCGTTCGCGCGCATCGCATCCGTCGCCTCCACAACATTCGTGTACACATCCGGCAAGGGACCGTCGTCCCGAATTGAACCCGCAAGCACGAAAGGAATAGGTTTGGTAACGCAAGCGTGCATGATTCCCGCAGAAATTAGCCCACTCTCCACCCCAGCACGAATCGACCCCGCACGACGAACCCGATTGATCGCCCGCAGATGGTGCGTGTGCCCATGAGGCCCGCTCGAACCCGACTCCAAATCCACTCCCAACGAAGTCCCGAGCATCGCTGCCTCGATGTCATGCGCCGCCAGCGCATTCCCCGCGAACAGCACATCGATCCATCCGTCCAGGATCAACTGCTCAAGCACCGAAGCGCAGCCGCAGTGCACGATTGCCGGGCCACCCACCAGCAACACCCGCTTCCCTTCCGCCTTTGCATGCTTGACCGCCAAAGCCGCATGCGAAATCAGTCGCGCCTTGGGCCGCTCCGTGCTGACATCGTTCGCCATGAACCGAAACTCCGTCTCGTCCGCCACGTCGTCCTCGCTAGGCTCGACCCGGACGCCGTCATAACCCACCACCAGCAGATCGCCCTTCCGAACCTTGTGCATCGGACAAGTCTCAGCCCGCCAGCCGCCGCCATCCCGCCGAGCCCGGATTCCGCAGTCCATTTCGATGTTCTCAACCTGCACCCACTGGCCCTCGATGAGCACGCAGGTCGTAAAGTTCGTTGTCGAGTAAAAGTCCTCGGGCAGAACCCCGTCCATATCGGCTTCCACCAGCACCGCATTCTCAATCGAAAAGCTCGCCCCAAACTGCTCGCACTCGGCGAGCGCCTGTCGCATCCGCTCCAACGAATCAGCCTTCAAATGGAGTTCGACAATGGAGGCTTCGTCCGAATACTCACCCACCAAAAACCGCTTGACCTTGAACTGCACCCCGTGCCGGTTCAAAATGTCCAGCACGCTGCCGAGCTTATGCTCGTCCAAAATGTGCCCCTCGAGGCTCAGCTTCTCCGTAACCACGGCAGGAGCTTACACTCCCTCTCTTCTCTGGGGGAGAGGGCTGGGGTGAGGGGGTCCCCAGGCACTCACCGTCCAGCCTCGCATGGGCCTTAAGAGAAGCGCGAACTCCCTCTCCCCTCTGGGGGAGAGGGCTGGGGCGAGGGGGCACCGCGCCTCAAGCGTCTAATTTCGCCGCCGGATTATCCTCTGATCGATAGCGCTGTGGCAATTCCATCCTCAACTCCTCACACCGACGGACAACGGCTTGCGCCTGACCTGCAGGATCAGCGAGAACGACCATATTGGGCAACCGGAGAACACTGTAGCCCTGACTTATAAGAAACCGTTCTCGCACCAGGTCGTATTCGATCTGGTCATCGTGGCTCCAACTGTCGAGCTCGATGACGAGTTTCGCGGCTGAGCAGAAGAAATCGACTATGTAGGGACCAATGGGGTGCTGCCGCCTAAAACGAAGACCCGTCCCATGTCCTCCGCGCAAGTGTCGCCAAAACGCCTTCTCCGCAAGGGTTGCATCCTGTCGAAGCTGCCTCGCCCGCTTTACGAGTTCTCCCAAGTTCCAATACCCCCTCACCCTAACCCTCTCCCCCAGAGGGGAGAGGGAACATAAAAACCCTATCACAACCCTCGAAAACCTGCAACGGTAAACTCCACGCCCGATGGAGCCCACCCCAGACCAGCTCGAGCAAGAAGCCCTCGCCGCTGTAGCCTTCGCCCAAACCACGGCCGAACTACGCGAACTCGAAATCAAGTATCTGGGCAAGTCTGGATCCATCACCGGCCTCACCCGCCTCATCGGCACCCTCGCCAAGGAAGAGCGCGGCCCCTTCGGTGCCCGCGTCAACGAAGCCAAGAACACCGTCCAAGAAGCGATCGACGCCCGCACCGCCGAGCTAAAGGTCGGCGAGCGCGCCGCCCAATTCGAGCGCGAGCGCATTGACGTGACGATGCCCGGCCGAATGCTCCGGGTTGGCAACACCCACGTCCTCCAGCAGACGATGGACAAGATCAAGCGCGTCCTCGGAGGCCTCGGCTTCGAGTACCGCGAATCGCCCGAGCTGGAGCACTTTAAGTACAACTTCGAGGCCCTAAACTATCCTCCAGACCATCCCGCGATGGACGATCAGGATACGTTCTACATCGACGACGACTATCTGCTGCGCACGCAGACCACCGCCCTCCAGGGCCGCGTCTTCGAGAACACCAAGCCGCCCCTCCGAATCTTTACCATCGGCCGAAACTACCGCAACGAAGCCGTCGACCGCACCCACTCGCACACCTTCCACCAGGTCGACGCGTTCATGATCGACGAGGGCGTCTCGATGGCCCACCTCAAAGGCACCCTGAACGCCTTCGCCCAAGCGATGTTCGGAGAAGACGCCACCGTCCGCTTCCGCCCCGACTTCTTCCCCTTCGTCGAACCAGGCGTCGATTACGCGATCTCCACCAAGAAGCTGTTCGACGGCAAATGGGTCGAGCTCGGAGGCGCGGGCCTCATCCACCCGAACATCCTCGAGAGCTACGGCATCGATTCAAAGCGCTGGTCCGGCTTCGCCTTCGGCCTCGGAGTAGAGCGAATCCCGATGATGGCCTACGGAGTCGAGGACCTACGCCTTTTCCTCGAGAACGACCTCCGCTTCCTCTCCCAGTTCAGAGGATAGTGGCGCGGGTCTTCAGACCCGCAAGGCATAGGTTGTAGCGCCGAGGCCAACGTTCTCACCTGCCGTGAAAAGTCTGGACGCTTTGCACCCACACCTACGAGAAGCACGGCAAGTGCCTGACTGCGACCACATATGGTGACTCCTGATCTGGCTGGTTCGGCAGAGATTGCAGAAGTTGTCGTGTTTTCAGCTAAAAGATAAGTACTCTCAGCCCTGAAGGATGTTAGTCTTAAAGCATGACTGCGCGTATTAAGGACTCATGGGCTGGCAAAGCGATGAAGTGTTTCTGTTTGAACATTCGTTGGATAGCCATCCTTGCTGTGATAGGTGTGGGGGTCTTCGCGACAAGTGAGGTACTTGCGTTTCGTCGCCAAGTCCCGAGACCGCCCAGCCCTCCATCCGGCTTAACTGCTACTGGTCAGTGTGCGATGGTGACATTGCATTGGAACCTCATGGCTGGTGCTAGTTCCTACAACGTCGCCCGGGCGAGTTCCTCCAGCGGGCCCTTTACAACGATCCAAACAAGTGTTGTTGGCCAGAATTTCCAAGACCTTACCGCGGACTACCTCACGACCTACTACTACAGGGTCCAAAGCGTCAATGGAGCGGGCAGCAGCCCATTTTGCAATCCTGTGTCTGCAACGACCTTAGATTCGTTTTTCAATCTCACCACCTCAACTCTAGGAACGAAGATCACCGTACAGTGGCCAACTTATACGGGGGAGGTGCGGCTGATGCGCGCCACTGCTGCCAACGGGCCATATACACTTGTCACGACACTAGGACTGACCTCGCCATTCACTTCGTCGCTAGCCACGGATCGGCCGCCCTACGGCACTACTTACTATTACCGTCTCTTCTCGCCAACCCAAGGCTGGATCTCGCTGGCGGCCACCGCCACTCCCAAACTGCTAAGCGTTCCTGCGCAAATTGATCCGAACCCCGCGAACGGCTACCTTGACGACCCTCTAACGCTCCCCTCGTGGCTAGAGGCCACGATCCCGGTCGACGGTTCCGATGCTCCAGCCGGGGGGCCGTCGGCGGCGGTTTCCGTCGACCTGGCGCACGGTGTTGCCGACGTCGACTCCGGCCCGGACCTTGTGATCCGAAACCCCAAAGGCGAAGATATCGTCTTCGAACGGCGCTACCGCACAGCCTTGGCTGCAGGCAATCTGTCATCGTCAGGGCTGCCCGCAGGGTGGAGTCACAACTGGGACATTAAGATCTTGCCCACAGTAGTTGGTAACTGGGGAGATTTGCGCCTGATTTATCCGAGTGGCGCCTCCGACGTTCTCTCGCCAGTGATTAGCGGCGGAATTCCTACCGACGCGTTCACTGTTCCAACAGGAGCTCCGTACATTGTAAGCGGCGTCCACTCGACGACAACGCTTGGTGCTTGGACGAGCGTCACTTTGCGGGGCAATGGGCTCGGCCGGGAGATATTCACAGTTCCGGCAGGCGACGCCGTCCTTCGCCTGACGACCGAGATTCTGTCGAATGGACAGCAGTTGAACTTCTCCTATTCAGGAGGTGAGCTGACCCAAATCGACAATGCCCAGGGCGGATCCGGAGCGACGATGATGCTCCAGCTTGCGTACTCCGGCGGCCTTTTGCAGACGGCGACCGACGCAAACACCGGGAACGTGCGGACCTACGCCTATGATTCTGGAGAGCTCGAATCGGTCTCCCAGATGAACGACGCCTCGGTAAAGGACTGGTCATATCAATACAACTCGGTTAACGGCCAACCGTACATTCACCTCGTCACCACCCACGATCCGCACGGCGTCAACCGCACGGCGACCGTCAACTGCAACGGAACAACAGGATGCGTTGACTCAGTTCAAGATGCAAAGGGTAATCAGCGCATCTACAGCTACCTGGACTCGGGTGGCGGGAGTGTGGAGTCCCACGATCCAGGTGCTCTGCAAGATACGAATACGTCTACTTGCGACGCCCTAGGCCGTGAGCTGTCCTCCAGGAATGCCAGCAATGATGTAACCAGCTTCAGCTACTCGATCCTCGATCCAAGCCTCGTCACCAATGTTCACAGGCCCGCGGGTAACGATCTCCAGATTTTCGAGGACACCCCACACAAAAACCCGAAGCGGATCACTTATCCGCTCGGCAACTACACCATCTACACGTGGGATTACACCCACACGAATGTCGCGCCTTTCGGCCGGGTGATGTCGGTTCAAGAATTCGGAAACGACGGCATACCTAAGGCGGCAACCACCTACGATTACTACGATGCAGGGGATCCTAGTGGACCTGAGGGCTTCCTCAAAACCGTCCACATGCCCCTCGGCGATGTGGTCACCTACACGTACACGGCCATGCGCGACGTGCTTACCGTCACCGGCACAAACATCCAAGTGACATTTGACTACACAACCAAGTTCGGCGGAGCGACAGGCCCTGAGCTCTACGGTCGCCCCTATTCGGTCCACGATCGAGTTCATCCTAACACGTGGTTCCTCTATGACTTAGCTGGCCGCTTGTCAGAAATAGTTGACCCCCTCGACGTCCACTCGACGGTAACTTATAACGGCTACGATCAGCCTCAGGTTGTCACTGCCGCCGTCGGTTCGAGTGTTCAAAGAGCTCTGTCGCTCGCATATGCGTTCAACGGGAAGAGCCCGCTATCTGCGACGATCATAGCGCCGGGATTCTCTGACCAGACCGTCAGCCAAGCCACCTACGATCAGGAGTCAGGCCTAAACTTGTCGAAGGACGGCAATCTAAACACGGACACCTTCAATCTGGACTCGTTGTTCGGGGTTCACGGCGTGACGAATGCCAATAGCCAGCTGATGCATCAGCTGACTCCGAACCGGGCGTCTCGGCAAATGGATTTCTCCTTCGGGACTGGCAGCCGAAGTATTTCCTATCGAAACGCCTACGGTCCGGCGGGGAACTTGCTCGACTCAACCCAGACCAGCGGAACCGACAGTCGGCACTCTGTTCTCTCCCCCCGCAGCGACGACCCCGACCTCATTTCGTCTGCGAGCACTACCGCTACGGGTACGCCGCAAGTAAACGTGTACTTCGACCAGGATCGATTCGGTAGGAGCAAGCACTCCGAGTTCGATTCAAATGGCGTCAACGGACCCTTTTTCGTGCACGACTACACTTACGACGACGAGGACCATCTCACGTTAGACCAGATGACTGGCACCTACAATACAACCGTCAAGTACACCTACAATGTCGATGGCACAAGAAAAACAATGTGGGTGGCCACTCAAGATGCCACACTGGGCGTCGAGTATGACTACACCTACGACCTTGGCAATCGCCTTCGCTTTATTAAGGCTTACAGGACAAATGCAGCAGGCACGATAACGAATTCAACTCCGCTTGCAAGCGTCGAGTACGAGTGGGACGACAACGATCGCATTCGCGTAACCCGATCACCACAGTCGGTTGTCGTATACGGATACGACAGTCTCGGTCAGCTTACGAGTTTGATGAACTTGTCTGGTGACAGCAACTTCGATCCGTACGCGCCCGCAGCGCTGCAGGCACCCGACCCCGACAATCCCCTGATTACCAGGAGTGTCTACTCCGCATTTACAAACATGCAATACGATTCCAAGGGGAATCGAACGAACGAGACCTATGTTATTGAGACGCAGATCGCATTCCCAGGCTTTTCATCCGCCTTCGTGTCTGGATCTGCGAATTTTACATACGATGCCGGCCCCGGCTGAAGACAGAGGTCTGGACCAGCTCGGGCAACCCCGCGGTATCACTAAGTCACAACTACGATGCTGCCGGAAACCTGACAACGCTCCGAGGAACCACGTTCAATGTGGATCCGGCGTCCGACCAGCTCACGGCTTCGTCGCCTCAGCACAGCTCCGTTACATTCAACTCCAGCGGAGACATGAAGACCTGGGGAGTCAACTTTTCGACAAATCAGACGGCCGTGTACGATGCGCTCGGTCAGCTACAGGACATCTCCGGACGATCTGGGGCGAATCGAGCCCCCTATCACCAGTACATCTACTACGATGCCTCGGGCCATCGGGTGTACGACTCCGTTTTAAACTACACATCTAATCCCTATTCCGTTGTGTACTGCTATGACGGCGATCAGATCGTATACCGGTGGGTACCCGGTCTGATGCAGGATGGTGACGCTCAGATTCAGGTCGGCACCGATTTGTCGGGCGCCCAGAACGTTTTCTACATTGTGGGCCCCACGGGACCGGCCGTGGAGTTTGACCTCAACAATGTTGGGCAAAGCTCCTCTAAGGCGCTGCTCTACGACCCACAAGGTAGCGCCATCAATTCAGTGGGCGCTCTAACGAACGGTGCGTACACGAACGCTTGGCTGTATGACGGGTACGGCAAGTTCGTTTGGCCACCTTCTCTAACGTTCCCTAAATCGACCGTTGTTCAGCCTCTTAATCAGCCTTTCCAATACAAGGGCCAGGCAGGCTATCTGACGGACGCTCACGCTGGTCTCTGCTACTGCCTCGCTCGCTACTACGATCCAGGCTCTGGCCGGTGGATCAGCCGGGATCCCATCGGGCTGGAGGGTGGTACCAACACATATGCTTACTGCCAGGGCAATCCGATCAAGCGGGTCGATCCAAGCGGTCTACAAGATCTAACCCTGCAGTGGCTCAACCATTATATGGGTGCAGATACGGCCTCGGGTGCCAAGCAGTTCTATTCAACGCTGGGCGCCACAGCGGCAGAGAAAATGCCTGGCCCTTGGGGCAATTTCTATCGGATTATCTACGGAGCGGTAGATGGGAATCCAACTATGGCGCTCGCATCGATGATCGGCCTAGCTGGCGACATAGCGACCTTGGCAGATGCCGGGGAGTTCCTAGAATTCAGATCGTTAGCCGACCCGATCACCGAGGCGACGTTTGGGATCAGGCGGAGTGCTGCCCTCGGCTCAAGAGGTGAAGAGGCGGTTCGCGCACTCTTTGATATCGGTCCCAAAAAGGCGATTCAAGTTTCTAAGGGGCTGAGAATTGTGCCTGACGGCATTAAGAAGTTGGTCTTAAGCGAGGTAAAAAATGTTGGCTACCAAGGATTTACGGCTCAATTGCGCAATTACTTGAAGTATGCGGAGGCACACGGTTTGCGCTTCGATCTTTATGTGAGACCAGAAACGCGGCTCTCGGGACCTCTGGTGGATGCCATAGTTAGAGGCAGGATAAATTTAATTAGAGTCGTAATGAAGTGAAATCCAAAAAGGTAGGACCCATGACCGCGGAAGAGTTGATGCGCATGATGGCCAGCGATCCTGAGCTCAGAGTCGCAAAGCGTCAGCGCGAAATTGCGTGGGCCGAGAAGGGATGGCGGCTTGATCTGGCAGAGCAACCCATTCTGCGGGATTTAGCAGCCGTCGGGGTGCGAGTCCGAAGCGTGTGGGATTTGCTTGAGAGGCACGATTATGATGACGCGATACCCATTCTGTTGCGACATCTTCGCGGTGGCTATCCCAGCCGAGTTCTTGAAGGAATGGCGAGAGCCCTGGGAGAGCCCGCGGCCCGTCCATATTGGGATGAGATGGTCCGCATTTATGCTGAAGGGGCGGAGTGGGGGAAGGACCTGGATGACGATCTGCCTCAGGGCAATTTGCGCGAAGGAATGGCCGTTGCACTCATGGCGATCTCTCGAAAGGAAGATGTGAGCCGGCTAGAGACGCTCATAAGGAATCGAGAGTTTGGGCAGTCGCGGGGGTTCTTCATCGACGCCCTGCTTAAGGTCGCAAAACCTGAGGCACTTTGCATCTTCAGGGACTTGCGCGACGATCCGGACTTGGGCGACGAAATTCGTAGGATTCTCGAGCGCGCGGAAAAGCGGCGAACTCGACAGCGCAGCCGGGCTCTTCTAAAAAAGTCAGAGTCTCAACAGCGCGAAAAATAAACCGCCGGATTCCTTGCGCAACCTAGCACAAGGGCGGTAAGATGAATGTTCGCGTCGCCTGCCCTCTCCCTTTCGGTGTTCGGTGCTGGGTGTTCGATGTTAGGGCAAAGGGGCCCTGAGCAGTCGACACATCACTATACACCAGCTTTTCCAGGCCGACTGTAGGTGCCGCGAACGAATATAACTCATGGCAGACGTCAGTCTTTTCGACAAAATTCGTATTGGAATCGCCAGTTCCGAAGACGTTCTGAGCTGGTCGCACGGCGAGATCAAGAAGCCGGAAACCATCAACTACCGCACCTTCAAGCCTGAGCGCGACGGCCTCTTTTGCGAGCGCATCTTCGGCCCGGTCAAGGAACTGGGAGTGCGCCTGCGGTCGCTACAAGAAGATCAAGTACAAGGGCATCGTGTGCGAGCGCTGCGGCGTCGAGGTGACGCGCAGCAAGGTTCGCCGCGAACGTATGGGCCATGTGGAGCTGGCAGCGCCGGTCTGCCACATCTGGTACCTCAAGGGCGTCCCCTCGCCCCTCAGCCTTATCCTGGATATCTCGCCGAGACTCCTGGAGAAGGTCATCTACTTCGCCAGCTTCATCATCATCGGCGGGTGGCCCGGGTGACTTGTAGAGAGCGGGTGAGGGTGGCATGGCTCAGGCCGGGTGACGTGAGTTGCCAAACGGCGCGCATGCTAAGTTGTCACCCGGCCTGACCGTGCGCCAGCCACCGATTCGTAGTAGGCGTCCACCCGGGATAATCTAAAAGCGACATGCAAACACGCGGGCCAAGCGGCAGGCCACCTGTTCCGTGGCCAAAGCGACTATCTGTAATCAGGGGTGCCACTGGCCGGCCAGTGCTGACCAACTCGGAACAGCCTCATAACTCCCTCCCTGGACCGCAACCCTAGATTCTTTGCGCGTTTTTCAGCGGACTAGTTGACGAAAGTCTCTCTCGGTCACATATACATGGGGCTGCATCGACCCGTGTCATGGCATGAAACGTGCAGGGCAGTCGACGACTCAATGCCCCAAATAGTAGCGATGACTTACGCGCCGAAGGGGGAGACCTACAAAGCTCAAAAGAAGCAGCCATAAGAATTCGGGAATTGAGGAAAATTGATCGGGAATCAAGAGAAATAAAACGGGAATCCAGCCTGCATTTCGGGGACACACAGGTTCAAATTGCTGCCGAATGTCACATGGATATTGACCACTCGTGAAAAGAAGCGAGAAAAACGGGAATCTTTGTTTCACTCGAGATGCGACGGGTGGCCGGATGACCAGGCAGGTTCAGCAAACGAGTGACGTTTCCGTGGTTTGCTCCGTTCTCAAACGTCAAGCTAGATAGAGATGTTCGCCCTCGCCTCCGTTCTCCTGACCCAGATCTGGGTGTGCCGCGTCGATAGCGAATTCACCGACTTCAGATCCTCCGGTTCGCAATTGGCCTTCGGCACCTACAACAGCTATGGCCTCATCGACCTGGACTCGGGCAAGAAGAAATGGGCCGCGCCCCTGAAGGAAGGCGAGCTCGGCGTCAAAGTCGCCTGCGACGGCACTCTCATCGTAGCCAGCATCGGCAGCGGCGCGATCGTCGCGACCGACTCCGCGAGCGGCAAGCCGTTATGGAAGGTCCAACACAAGGGCTACTCCAGCCCAATCACCATCTCGGCGGGCCACCTCTACGCGGAGACCGCACCGAGCAAGCTCGAAGCGATCGACACCGCCACCCACAAGAGCCTCTGGTCCGCACCGATTGAGCCTACGATCAAGTCACCCGAGCAGCAGATCGCCGTCGCCCCGCTCGCCATGGGGGACAGCCTACTCATCGGAACCCGAGCCGGAACCGTCATCCTCTTGGACGCCCAAGGCAAGGAGCAATGGCGCTCGCCGCTCAGCGACAGCCCGATCCAGTCGCTCCAGTTCGACGACGAGCGAATCTACGTCTGCAGCGCCCGAGGCATGCTCTTCGCCCTCGGCCGCAACACAGGCACCGTGGTCTGGCGCTACGACGTGACGAACGCCATAGCCGGGACTCCGCTCTTGTCCGAGCAACGCCTCGCCATCGTAAGCCCCGGCGGCTTCGTCGTCTGGGTCTCTGCCCTCGACGGCGCCGAGCTCTGGCGCCGCACCTTTACCAAGGAAGAGGACTTCAGCGTCACCGCGCCCATCTCGGAAGCTGAGGGAATCCTGTTCATGCGCCGTTCAGGCGCCTACGCGCTCGATCAGGTCGGCCGCGATCGCTGGTCCGCCACGTTCGTCTCCGCCGCGTCGTTCCGCACCCCGATGCGCTACAAAACGGATTACATCCTCTTCGACTCGCACGCGGTCTTCCGTGCAAGGGTGCAGTGACTTTGGGAGTGCGCTCGCTTGCGAGCGCTTTGTATTTCGCCGGAGGCGACCCACTGGTCCCTGCTCACTGCGCACTGTTCCCTGACAACAGTTGCAAACTGTTGGGCAACCTGCCATAATGAAAAGTCTGCGGAGGCAATTAAGCATTTGATCTACGTCAACGTCCAGCCCAACGAATCGATCGACTCAGCGCTCAAGCGCTTCAACATGAAGCTGCAGCAGAGCGGTCTTCTTCGCGAGCTGAAAGAGCACTCTCACTACGAGAAGCCCAGCGAGAAGAAGCGCCGGCTCCAGCGCCGCCGTGCCTCGCGGCAGTAGATCGCGCCGCAACTTTCGCCATCTGGGG
>Ga0070660_100000854_pt1 | contig 20293 bp, 20 predicted proteins | sample KBSC33metaG_FD_64670 | JGI IMG/M metagenome (GOLD analysis project Ga0070660, IMG submission 64670) | Corn rhizosphere microbial communities from Kellogg Biological Station, Michigan, USA - KBS C3-3 metaG | ecosystem: Host-associated > Plants > Roots > Rhizosphere > Soil ... | reverse complement strand
ACCAAATGGTCCGCATCGCGCACGAGGCCGGCTACTCAATCGCCTTCCACTCCATCGGCGACTACTCGACCGACCTCGTCATGGATGCCATCGAGCAAACCGACGAGCCGAGCCGCCACCGCATCGAACACGCCATGATGCTCTCAGACGCGCAGATCGCGCGCCTCGCCAAGCTGAACCCCTCCGTCTCGATGCAGCCCGAGTTCCTCATGCGGTTCGGCCACTCCTACAAACGACAGCTGGGCGAGGAGCGCGCCGCAACCCTAAAGCGCATGCGCTCCGTCAAGGACGCCGGCCTAAGGCTCAGCCTCAGCTCCGACCGCCCAATCGTCGCAGGCGATCCTTGGGACGGAGTACTGACTGCCACAGATAGGCCTGAAGGCTTCATTCCGGACGAGAACCTCACCAGAGAGGAAGCCCTGAGAGGCTACACCCGCGACGGAGCGTTGGCGCTCGGCGACGAAGACCTCGGCAGCCTCGATCCGGACCAGCAAGCCCACTTCACAGTTTGGGATCAGAATCCGCTGGAGTGCACCGCCAAGCCCAAGCTCCTGCAGACCTACTTCTCCGAGAATCGGCCCATTGCGCGGAACTTTTCGTAGCGCGAGACCTTTAGCTCCTCGGCCCCCATCTTGCTCAGCGGCTCAAGCTGCGCCAAGATGTTCTGACGAACCAGCGCGGCTGCCTCGGAAGGATCGCGGTGCGCACCGCCCACCGGCTCCGAAATGATCTCATCCACTAGGCCATACTCCTTTGCCGCCTGTGCCGTCAGCTGCAATGCCTTCGCCGCGTCCGCGCCACGCTCCGGCATTCGCCAGAGGATGGAAGCGCAACCCTCGGGTGCAATGACCGAGTAGACCGAGTGCTCCAGAATCATAACCTTCGAAGCGCAAGCGATACCAATGGCGCCACCGGATCCGCCTTCGCCGATAATCACGGAAATCGAAGGCACGGTCAGCTCGAACATCTTGAGCATCGAATCCGCGATAGCCTCCGAAATTCCCCTCGATTCGGCTTCGACTCCCGCATCCGCCCCGGGCGTGTCGATGAAAGTGATCACCGGCAACCGGAACCGCTCGGCCATTTCGAACAGCCGAATGGCTTTCCGATAGCCTTCGGGACGCGCATAGCCAAAATTGCGAAGCTGCCGCTCCTGAATCGTGCGTCCCTTCTGATGACCCAGCACCACGATCGTATTGCCGTCCAGCTTGGCCAGTCCGCCGACAATCGCATGGTCCGCTCCGAACTTCCGATCCCCCTGAAGCTCCACGAAATCCGAGAAGCAGTTGTTGATGTAGTCCAGCGTGTAAGGTCGCTTCGGCGCACGCGACACCAGCACCTTCTCCCAAGGGCTCAGCCGCGCATACATCAGGTCGATGTACCGATCCCGCCTCGACTCGAATTCTTCCGCTCGCTTCTCAAGGCTGGCGCGCTTCAGCGCATCCGGCTCGCGCTTGATAACCTCGCGGAGCTTGGAAATGCCCTCCTCAAGCTCAATCAGCGGCCCTTCCCACTCGTTAAAGCTATTCGCCATCAGAAGAACCTCCGGAGAGACGTGGAGCATTGGAGTGCCAGAACCACAAACTCCGACTCGAAACTCGAAACTCCAAACTCAACGCCGGCCTCCCAGCATCTCCACTAGCGAGGCAAGCGTCGCCCGCATGTCCTTCCGGTGCACGATGCGATCGATCATGCCGTGGTTCAGCGCGAACTCCGCCATCTGAAAGTCGTCCGGCACCTTGCTCACGCCCGCCTGCTTGCTGACCCGCAAACCCGCAAACCCCACCATCGCTTTCGGCTCGGCCAAGATCACGTCGGCCACCGACGCATAGCTCGCGAGCACGCCCGCCATCGTCGGATCGGTGAACACCGCAAGATAGGGTACCGACGCCTCCCGGCAGCGCTCCACCGCCGCGGTCGTCTTCGCCATCTGCATCAGCGATGCGAGTCCTTCCTGCATGCGAGCGCCGCCTGAGGCGCAGAAAATAATTGCCGCTGTCTTCTCCTCGGCCGCACGCTCCAGAGTCCGCGTCACCTTCTCACCCGCAACCGGCCCCATCGACCCGCCCATGAAGTTGAAATCGGAAACCGCGACCTGCACCTTGTTGCCTTCCAGCAGAGCATGGCCGCTCAGCATAGAATCTTTCTCGCCGGTCTTCTGTTGTGCCTGAACGTATTTCTCGCCGTATTCGGGAAAGCCCAGCGTGTCGATGGACTGCAAGCTCGCGTCTTGCTCGACGAAGCTGCCCTCGTCGAAGGTGATCTCGATGCGCTTGCGAGCAGGTAAGCGGTGGTGATGCCCACAGTGGGGGCAAACGCGGAGGTTCTGCTCAAAGTCGATCGAGAAAAGGATCTTCTTGCACTTTGCGCATTGCAAAAATGCGTCAGTCGGCTTCGTGCTCAAGGTAGGAGAGAATACCCCCTCGTCCGGCGCAGACCGCCGCAGGCGACGTCGTAACGCTACTCGGGAAGTGTGAACTTGAGAGGAATCCGGCGGTCCAGCAAGTTCAGAATCTTGCGGCCGATGACGAGGGGGGATCGGGCAGCTACGTTCGTGAGCACGACCACCAGCGTCCTCTCATCCAACCTGCGCGCGATATACGTCACGAACCCTTGCCAAGCCCCGGAATGCTCGATCAGCCGCACACCTTCGATCGTCGGAAGCAACCAACCGAAGCCGTATCCCACCGCCTGCTTCTTGCCGTCCTTCACGATCGTTGCCGGCGTCCACATCGCGCTCAGGCTGTCCGACTTGAGAAACTTGTCGGACGCAAGGCCTGCATCCCATTTCAGGTAGTCGAGCAGAGAAAGGTAGAGAGCGCCATCTGCCGTGGTGTTGAGCGAGGGAGAGACCCAACCCTGATTCACGAGCCCCTTGGGTGCCTTTTCATAACCCGCTGCCCGGTTCGGGATGATGTCCGCTTCGGAGATGATGCGAGCCGTACGCATTCCTAGCGGCTTGAAAACCCGCTCCGCCAGTTCGTCTCCGTAAAAATGGCCCGTGACCCGGCGTACCAGCACGCCGAGCATCACGTACCCGCCATTGTTGTAGCGCCACTCGGTACCCGGAGCCGCCCCGGGTTTCATGTCCAGCATCAGCTTGACGAGGTCTGCCTCGGAGTAGTCCTTCCGCAGGTCCATCGCGTCGTATGGCAGATCGGCGAGACCCGACGTGTGCGTCAGCAAGTGCCGAACCGTAATGCCATCCCACTTTCCGGCGGACTCGGGAAACCACTTGACCAGGGGATCCTCCAGGCCAAGCTTTCCGGCTCGACCAACTTCATGATCAAAGCCGACGTGAATTGCTTTCCCAGCGAGCCCGACTGGAAGACGGTTTCGGGCTTGACCGGCACCTTGTGCTCCATATTCGCGTAGCCGTACCCCTTCACCTTGAGGGTCTTGCCATTCTGGATGACCGCGACGGCCACCCCCGGCAACCCGGTGCCCTTCATCTCCGCATTGACGATGTTGTCGATCGCATCCGCAGCCACGGCAATCGGGAGCAAGGCAAGGAATAAGGTGCACCTGCAACGCATTCGCAAGAGTATGCAAGAAAGCCGACGGTGGCTTACTCGCACGCGGGGGTGGGAGGGTGACCTTGCTCACCGAAGGGTGATGAGATACCGCGTGGGTCAGGGCAAGCCCTGACCCACGGAGTTCCTCAATTCTCACCCACCCACAGGTGGCTTGTAAGAACCTAGCCGCCCAACTGGATCGACACCGACCTTTGCGAGTACTGCTGGTCGCGGATCGTGAGCTTGTTCGGCCTCACTGTCGTCTTGCACCTGAACACCATTCGGACGCGCGTTTGAGCTCCTGGATCCAACATTGCCACGTATTGCTCGCTGATGTCGTCCTTGAGGAGCACCGTGTATTGAAGGTCCATGTTGCTGGAATCCACCATCTTGCCAAGCAGGGTGCTGCCATTCAGCGCGTACTGGCCAAGAGCGGCGTTGTTCACCACCAAAGTGACCACCACGAACTTGCCGCCTTCCGGCGTCCAGTCGCCGAGACTGTCATTGACATCGCTCACGCTCATCACGTCGATGTTCCAAGGACCTAACTCGAAGATCTCATTCAGCCTTGCCTCTCCTATCTCCCGGCTATCCCTGCCGAGGTTCGATGAGAAGGCTCCCTTCAGCGGAGCGACTCCCGTGTGCAGATCGTAGCGGAGCACCGGGGTGTTGTTGCCCCGCTGAACGATGAGCTTGTTGATCGGGCCGTTCGGATGAATCTGAATCGCCACCTGCGCGTGGATCTTCTGGGCCGGCTTCAATGACAGGTTCATAACATCACGGCGGTCGGGATGAATCGCTTGCCATCCGTGGAGCCCGTCACACTCGAAGTTCTCGTCGTCGGGAGACACCACCGTGAACTTGAAGGAATAGGCTGAGAACGGTCGCTCCGTCTTGCCTAGGTTTTGCACCGCATACGTAAACACGACCAAGCGGCGGCCTTCCGGCGCGAACCCCGTCTGCTCCTTCATGAAGTAGCGGCTGGCGAACTCTGCCTTCTCCAGCGTGAACACAAGCTCCTCACCCTTATTACCAATCACGTAAGGTGTCCCCATCTTGCCGCTGTCGCCCGCCATTTGCGGCGTGCCCGCCGGCGGCTTGGGCACCGGCCTCCCGGGAGGAGGCTTGGCTTGCGAGCCTGCGAAACCGCTAAGAGCTAGGCACGCGACGGATAGTAGAACTTGTAATTTCATGGCGTCACACTCGGTGCGCGCAGGATACCACGCGAAAAACGACCCGGTATGTGCCATTGACCGCCCGGTCGAAATCGCCACGGCAACGGACTTCCCCAAAACCGCGGTGTTCAGTCGTAACCCTCTCGGGTGAGTTCGTCGGCCGGGGCGTCACAAATTGTCCTCATTTCCACCTACAACAAGGGGAGGCATGCCTTGCCTCCTGGACAACTATGAGTAAATATCTCGCCATTGCTTCTTTCCTTGGTGCCGCCACCCTTAGCTCCGCGGGTGTGTATTCCATCAATTCGGGCATTCCCAACGGGGACCTTGGGTTCGGTGGCTCGACGTCTCTCGTCTATTGGTCGACATCCTTCACCGTCGCCGCCGGAAACGAGACGATCACCTCCGTGGACGCGATGATCGGAAGAGCCGGAACTGGGAGTGCGACCAATGGTTCCGCGATTCGCGTTTCGGTCTCGCACGATGCGGACCACGATGGCATTGCCGATGCCGGCGGCCTTCTGGCTGATCTCAACACGGTGGTCAGCGGTGCCAACACGAACATCTTCACGACCTTTGACACCGCCGACGTGACTCTGAGCGTGGGCGACGGCTTCGTCGTCAGCTGCCTGATGGAGAGCAATGCCGCGAATCCCTCACCGGTTGCTTTGGATAGCTCAGCTTCAGTCGCCGGAAGGAACTTCATCGCCTTTGGGGCCCCGTCGATCCGAATAACATCTTGGCCTCGTCCACAAACGGCTTTATAGAGAACTTCGGCCTCCCGGCAAACTGGATGCTCAACGCCAACGCGACCCCTGCCGTCCCGGAGCCCGCAACCATGGCTGCCCTGGGCCTCGGCGCTCTGGCGCTTGTGCGGCGCAGACGCTAGGCTGCACCTTAGCCTTGTCGAATGTCGAGAATCGAGGCGCGCGTCGAGCACGCCCGATTCACTACCCGTCCTCATTCGTTGCCGCTATTTAGCTTAAGCGGCTACCCGTCGCTTCTGCCTGACCCTCTTAGCGACGCAAGCGAGACCGAGTCCCACTGCGGCGAGAGATCCGGGTTCCGGCGTTGGATGTACGGGGTTCGGGGGGATAAAGGTCACAGCGTCCCCGCAGTGGCCGGTCCAAATCGTGCCTAGCGAGGCCGACCGGAGGTAGGCCCCTTCCGTGATTGCGTCGAGGCCTGAAGTCGCAGCGATGCCGCTCGAGGCGGAGGAGAAGCCTCGGACCGCATCGCCGTTTACGATGTCCGCGATCGCAGTAGCCTGGGAGGCGCTGGTTACGTTAAGAGTAAAGAACAGCTTCTCGCCCACGTTTCGGGTGAACTCGTACGTTTGGAAGTAGTTGGCGTCGTTGGCGGTCACCCCGTCGAACACGCCCGTACCCACCACGGTCGTGAGATTGTTACTTATACCCAGGTTCCCGCTCGCTAGGGCAACGGACGTCAAGTTTTGATCCCTCACGTTAAAGCCGAACGTCGTGCTTGTAGCGCTATTTGTCACGTGGCTCGGTTCCGCCTTGAAGCCCATCATCTCCACTGCCACATTGAGGCACACTCGGATAGTCACCGGAGTTCCGACTGCCAGCGTGCTCGACTCTATGGTTAGAATCTCGCTTGTAACTTTAGAGAAGGCATTCCCTTTTCCAGTGTCGGAGCGGAAAGTTACAGGGGGGGCGAAGAGGTCGGGGTTGACGCATCCGTGGCTGGAAACTCCAACGACTCCGCTAGCAAAGTTCATCAGAGCTGTCGCCCCGCCGTCGCCGCCGTGATCGTCCTCGACCTTTTTGGTGAAGTTGAACTGCGGCGAGGTCATCTCGCCCTGATCGAGAAGATTCCCGATCGAGGTTGTGCCCGTGGCAAAGCCGTCGAAAGCCGTTGCGGAGGCGAGCTGCGCGACAACAGTGGTGCCCAGTGCCATTGAAAGCTTCAAGTAATGCATGAATGATTCTAACTCAGGTTTTAATTGAAGAGGGTGCCGGTGGCACCCTTGTTACGGATTGTCACCCTTGCCGCCCGCAGATGAGTGTGTGCGCCTACCCTCTATCTTGCAACCCACGTTCGAAGTCCGTTAACCAACTGACAAGACATGTAGGGTGGAGTGCGACATGATTTCTTGCGCCTTTGTGCGCAGGTTCGCCGCTTTAGCTTAGCCGGACTTTGCGGGGTGTATTTTCACTACACAGCTTTGCTAAGAATTCATCGTAGCGTGCATTAGTGATCGCCCCTTTGGAACGGCGCGATCTTGGCTTCGGCCCTAATTCGGAGTTCCTCTGGCCCGAGGGCACTCGTGAAATCTCCTGACTCCTCACCCAATGAAAGAGAGACGCTTGCAAGTCCTTTTCCGGCGGCGCGCTTCGCTAAGACCCTTCTGGACCTCTACCGCTCTGAGGGGGAGTTCGAAGTGGCGGTCGACCCCGACATGAGCGATGCGATTGAGATGGAACTCAAGAACCTTGGCTGCGAAGTGGAGCATCGCCGCCCACACCATCCCATTTTGTGGGTGATCTGCCACGAGGGCGAGCCGGGCAACCACTAAGAAGAGGCGCAGGCTTACTGGAGTGCCTGGGTCCACCTGATGGCAAGCACCAGGACAGAGCACGGCGAGCGACCCTGGCCAGGGCGCTTTGGGGGCTGCGCGGCTTAAGCGGTTCCAGGCAGGCGAATAATCGTGAGGCGGTTCGGCCTGTGCTTGTCCTGCTCGACCTGAAATCCCATCCCCTTCAGCGCTCGGACTACGGCCTCTTCAAATCCATCATTTGGAACGTCGACTGTAACCCGTTCCTCGCTGTCGTTAATCAGGTGCGCGGCGAGCCGCTTAGCGTACTCTTCAGCCATCGTCGCATATCATGACATCCTCGAACGGCTGGAACCGTCGGGCAGAGTATGGACACCAATTCGTGCGATTTCCCATCCAGAACTAAGCCTCTAGTGCAGCCGCACGAGAGCAACCGGTCCCGTTCGGATCAATTCCCTGCAAATGCGGTCCAAGTCGTATGGCTGCCGAGGAAGCCAAAGCCCACGCCAGGAGAATGATGGGGAACCCTGTGGTCCTCTTCTTTGACATTCCCTGCGCCAGCGAAGAGATCGTAGCGGAGATTTGCAGGATGCCGGAGCTCGTCTACTGGAGGTGCGAGAAGGCCTACGACCCACTGCGCGTTCGGTTTAGGCGGTTGTACGCGAGCGAAAACAGACAGGCGAACCGAGTCGATCACGCGAGACTCCTCTAGCTGCGCTTCCATTCCAAAATCGGTGTCTTTGCGGTCTGCGTCCGACGAGCGGCAAGCAGTTTGCGTGCGAGATCCTTGTCCTCTTCTCTGCAGTGCGACATCGCGTCTTCCCACGTGGGTGGGCGACCCTGCTCGCGCCGGAACCGGGATCGCTATTGAATCGTATGCGCATCGTGTGGAGAGTCCGGCCGGTGCCGGTCTCCGCTGAGCGGGCATGCTGCGCGCCGCAGACCTTCTTGCTTTTTGCCCTCTCCGAGCCATTGTTCAAAGGTCATTTGTGGCCTAGTCACCAAAATCGGCAGAGCAGAAGCCGGGCTTGTCGCCTTCGGAAGGCTCCCCGGTCTTCTCTGGCGGCACGAGCGATGGCGCGCCCGGCTTGCAGAACCAGACGAGAGCAATGGTGCAATGTTTCTGAGGGTGGCAGAAAAAGAGGACACAGCGATGCAGCAATTTGGCGTAAACCTCTATGGATGGCGCAGAATGAGTGCCTTCATGAGGTGACTGGGTCGCATGGATTTGTACTAGGTGGATTCTTTTGAGTTGTCGTCGCGTGAGTCCCAGATGGTCGACTTGGCGGCTGATGGTCTCACTGACAAAGCGATAGCCGCTGCAACGGGCCTTAGCATTGCGACGGTGAGGACTTACTGGGAAAGGATTCGAGTGAAGACGGGGGCGACCACGCGGACTCACGCAGTGTGTATAGCGTTGGGCCTACGCGAGAAAAAGAGGGTGCGCGGCTAGGCCCTGGCCTTCAGGTCAAAGTAGAGTCCTGAATCATGCGGGGTTGGCGCACCCTCCTGTCGGCTCCTTTTAACTGGCGAAGGTTCCTTGCGGGGTGAGAGGGCATGGCCGGGTTCATTGTAGGTCTGGCCGCTGGACGCGCCTGTTGGTATGTCTCCTACGAATTCTCCCCGGGGAGACGCCTACTACGAACCTGCGGCAGACGCTCGGTTACGCGAGCCTAAGTTCGGCATGGAGGGGTTTCGGCCCGTCACATCACATTAATTGCCATGCCACCCTCACCGGCTCTCTCTAAGTCACCCGGCCACAGCGCCCGCCTAACGGGCGTAACGCTTTTTACAAGGCCGCTGCGTTACACTGCGGGCGTCATGCTTAAAGAGTTCAAGGACTTTATTGCCAAAGGCAACGTTTTAGACCTCGCCGTCGCTCTCGTGATTGGTGTCGCGTTCGGCGCGATTGTCACCTCGTTTGTCAAGGATATTCTTACGCCTGTTATCGGCTTGGCAGGCAAGGCGAACTTCGAGAATCTGTTCCTCGTGCTCAAGCCCGGAACCGATGGAGGCCACTCGTACAACACCGTCGAGGCCGCCCAGACGGCAGGCGCGGTAACGTTGAACTACGGCATCTTCCTGAACACGGTGCTGAACTTCGTGATCGTGGCGTTCGCCATCTTCCTGGTCGTTAAGGCAGCGAACCGGTTCAAGCGCAAGGTGGAGGAGACTACCGCCGGCCCCACGAAGGAAGAAGAACTCCTAACGGATATACGCGACTTGCTAAAAGCAAGGGCGTAGGTCTAGAAGACAGCAGGGTGATATTCAAGACGGGCCCACGGCGGGCCCGTCCGTCGAAGGCTACTGGCCGACGTCTCCGTCCCTGTCCAGGTCCTTTCCGGTGAGCTTTTCAGCGGTGTTGAGTATTCCTTGACCCGCTCCACCGAGCATTCCCTTCGCCTTGTCGAAGAGCCCTCCGCCCGGCTCTGCGGCCGGTGCTACTGGCTCGGTAGCTTCCACTTCATTTGTTTCTTCTTCGGTAGCTTCCACTTCGTTTGTTTCTTCTTCGGTGGTGTCAGTTACGTTCGTTTCGTCAGTCATTTTCGTTCCTCTCAGATTATCGGGCGTGTACCCGAAGTGTCCATAAGCGCTGCATCCCAGAGTAGCGGTAGTCGTTGCGGGAGCTGAAGGATTCCCAACTGACGCAGAAACTGCTCATGCTCAAGAGGCGCTTTCTTTGGGTCAGTGGCCAGTCTTAGGGGCCGGTTTCTTCTTGGGGGCCGTAGCCTTGTGATGCTTGTTGGCCTTGAAGCGCATGTCAGGTGTGCCGTCCTTCTTTAGCGGTCCGCTGGCAGTCTTGTTTTCCTTGAAGCGACGATCGGGCGTCCCATCCTTCTTCATGTGCTTGAGCACGGACGCTGCGGGCTTCTTCTTCGTAACATGCGACTTGACCGGAGGCTTTGGCGTCGGCTTTTTAGCCTGGGCGAAAGAGACGGGGCAAGCCATAATGGTCGTCAACGCAAGCCCGACGACAAGTTTTCTGATGTCCATATGTTGATCCCTGATTGCCGAACGCAAACTCGCGTATAGCTGCAATCTTTGCGATGCTACCCAGGTGGGCTGTCGCTCGAACGCCGGTCCAATGGATCTCGTACCCTCTAAGCTGAACTCGGCAAGCCACCCTGTCGGGATGGACGGGTGAGATCTGGGGATAACGGGCAGGCCACCCTTTGGGTGGACAGGGTGACACGTACGACGGGCGGGTGGCCCTGTGTGGAGTGAGTTCGTACACCACATGATGGGTGCTGGGGTTGCGCGATCCTCTGGCTTGTGAGTTGCGCCCGACACCCTTCGCGCTCCCCGTCGCTGCTCAATCGTCAATGGGCTCTGGGCTTCATTTGGCTGGTTGAGATTACACGTCGGTTGCGACGGGGAGCGCGCCTGTCAGCCGGTGGCTATTACACCTCGGTCGAGGCGCGCAACCCCGGCACCCGCCAGTGGAGATTACGAGTCACACGGAGTGGGCCACCCGCCGTTTTCCAGGAGGACGCTGAGGTCGAGTTTCGCCATTCCATCCTTGTCATTGGCCTTCCCAAAGGGTTTCCAGAGGGTTCCCAGAGGGAATCCAGAGGGTTTGCCGCCTTTTGCGGTGTTGGGATCTTGCGGTGTTGCGGGTGCGGTTGGTTGACGAAATGCCGTTCTTGCTACGTATAGGTGAGCCTTGCGTCAGCTTTGGGAGTGCGCGGGCTTGCCCGCGCTTTCTCTTCCGACGGAGACGGCCGGCGCTCCGCGCCAATCGAAAGCGCTCGTGAGCGATCGCACTCCCAAAGGGATTCTGAACCACTAGCGTGCAGAACACTAATTGGAGGTGGCGCGAATTCCCGGGAAGGGGTCGAGATTTATTCGGGAAAGACGAGAAGTTAGGTGGGAATGAGGCCCGTTATAACGGGAAAATGCGGCTGCTCAGGTTCAAAAATGCTGATGCATGAACGACACGATGAGAAGGTTAGGAAACTGAGGAATGAATCTGGGAACTGGGCTGAAGTGGTAGTGCGAACGGCTTTATTCGGCCCTGACCGTGCGAGTGACGTTACAAGCAGGCGGCTGGCGTTCACCCACCCCAACCCCGCCCTCAATGGAGGGGAGCTTTGACGGCTTCCGCGAGCGCGTGCAGCATCGTCCTTGTCTCGGCCAGCGAGACGCAGCCATCGGTAATGCTCTGCCCACGCACCAGCGGCTTGCCGGCGACGAGATCCTGCCGGCCTTCTATGAGGTTGCTCTCGATCATCACTCCGAGGATGCCTGAGCCGCCCGCGCGGAGCTGCTCGCAGACGCTCTGCAGGACCTCGCCTTGCTTGCGATAGTCCTTGTGGCTGTTGCCGTGGCTGCAGTCGATCATCACCCGCGCGGGGAGGTGGCGCTTTTGGAGCATCTGGGTGGCGCGCTCGACGCTGGTGGCATCGTAGTTCGGGCCGGTGCGGCTGCCTCCCCGAAGGATGATATGGCAGTCCTCGTTGCCCGTCGTCTGGAAAATCGCGCTGATCGCTTGCTTGGTCACGGAGGGGAACCAATGGCTGGTGCGGGCGGCTTGGACGGCGTCGACGGCGGGGGTGAGGCTGCCCTCGGTGGTGTTCTTGAATCCCACGGGCATCGAGAGGCCGGAGGCAAGCTCGCGGTGGACCTGGCTCTCCGTCGTCCGCGCGCCGATCGCCACCCACGAAGTGACGTCCGCAATGTGCTGCGGGATCTGCAGGTCGAGGAACTCTGAGCCCGTCGGGAGGCCGAGCGCGTTCACGTCGACGAGGAGCTTGCGCGCGAGCCGGAGGCCCTTGTTGATCTCGCAGCTCTCGTCAAGGTTCGGGTCGTTGATGAGGCCTTTCCAGCCCACGGAGGTCCGTGGCTTTTCGAAGTAGGCCCGCATGACGGTGATGATCTCGCCCTTGACCTCTTCGGCGAGCGCTTTGAGGCCATGGGCGTACTCCAGCGCGGCGTCCGGATCGTGGATGCTACACGGGCCGACGATCGCGACCAGCCGTTTGTCTCTCCCATGGACGACCTCGGCGATGGCTTGCCTTGTGGTGGCGACGAGCTCGGACGCGGCATCGGTGAGGGGCAGCTCCTCGTGCAGGATGGCAGGCGGGATGAGCGGCCGCGTGCGGACGATGCGCAGGTCGTCGGTCGGTTTGGACATGGGGGCAACCTTAGGCTACCTTTGCTTCGCCGTCTAGTAACATCCGGGGCGATGGCTGAGCAGTTGCGGTGGGGCATCTTGGCGACGGGGAGTATCGCCCGTCAGTTCGCGCGGGGGCTGGCGGTTTCCCGGACGGGGACTTTGCATGCGGTTGGGTCGCGCTCTTTGGCTACCGCCGAGGGCTTTGCCCGCGAGCACGGCGGGCGCGGGTATGCAAGCTACCAGGCGGTGCTGGATGACCCTTCGGTCGAGGCGGTTTACATTGCCTTGCCGCACCACATGCATGAGGAGTGGACCATCAAGGCGGCGCAGGCAGGCAAAGGGATCCTTTGCGAGAAGCCGTTTACGCTCAACTCGCTGGAGGCTACTACCGGCATTTCGGTGGTGCGAGAGCAGGGCGTGTTCTTCATGGAGGCCTTCATGTACCGGTGCCATCCGCAGACTCAGAAGCTGGTGGAGCTGGTTCGGGGCGGGGCTATCGGAAAGCTGCTGAACATCAACCTTGAGTTCGGCTTTGCGGCGGGCGAGGATTGGGACAACTTCCGCGCGGACGGGGCGCTGGGCGGGGGCGGGCTGATGGATGTCGGGACGTACTGCGTGAGCATGGCGCGGCTGCTGGCGGGGGAGGAGCCGGACAGGCTTTCGTATACGGCGGACCTGACGCGCGGCTACGATGCGCAGGGCTCGGGATGCCTGCACTTCCCCAGCGAAGTGACGGCGCACTTCGCTTGCGGCATCCATGCGCAGCTTCGGAACGACGTTCGGGTCTACGGTACGGAGGGCTGGATCAGCGTCGATCAGCCTTGGAAGTGCCGCGAGGGCGCCATCCATCTCCAGCGGAACGGCGAGGACGCGCATACTTTCGAGATCACGAGCACGAACGATGAGCTGTACGCGCTTGAGGCGGATGCGGTGGCGAGGTTCTGGGAGGCCAAGGAGTGCCCGTACATGACGGTCGAGGATACGCTCGGGCAGATGCGGGCATTGGACGCGCTGCGCGAGTCGGCGGGGCTAGTTTTCGCGGCGGAGCGCCGGCCATGAAGTACGGTTCAATCGAGTTCGTGGGCAAGCCGGTGTCCCGTTTGGTGATGGGCGTGATGCCCTTGCTGGACATGGCGGACGCGGACGCCTTTGCGATGCTGGATGCTTACCGGACGGCGGGCGGGAACTGCATCGACAATAGCTTTGCCTATGGCGAGCGCGCAGGGACGCTCATGGGTGCTTACTACAAGGCTCGCGGCACGGATGCGCTGATCCGGATCGACAAGGGGAATCATCCTTCCGGGAACGACGACGCTGGCCGGCGGGTGTCTCGGGCTGACTTGGAGCAGGACATTCTGGGGAATTTGTCTCGTCAGGGGACGGACTTTTCGGACATGTATCTGCTGCACCGCGACGACACGCGGGTGCCTGCGGGCGATGTGGTCGAGTGGCTGAACGAGCATGTCGCGGCGGGGCGGATCGGCGCTTTCGGAGGCAGCAATTGGACTCACGGACGCATCGCGCAGGCGAATGCCTATGCGAAGGAGCACGAATTGCAGCCCATGACCGTCAGCAGCCCCAATCTCTCGCTCGCGACGGCGAACGAGGCGATGTGGTGGGAGGCGCTTTCGATCTCTTCGGACGATGAGGCGCGCGAGTGGTATGCGAGTCATCCTGTGGCGGTGATGAGCTGGTCCGCGGGCGGCGGCGGCTGGTTTGCTGGTGTTTCGTCGAGCGATGTTGTCCGCGTGTACGACAATGCGGTGAATCGCGGCCGGCGGGGGCGGCTGACTGAATTGGCGGGTGACAAGGGTGTAACTCCGACTCAGTTGGCGCTCGCTTGGACGCTACATCAACCGGGCAACATCTTCGCGCTCATTGGACCCGGCAGTTTGGAGCAGTTGGAGGACAACTTGGGAGCGGTGGAGGTCAAGCTGACGGGCGAGGAACTGTCCTGGTTGGAGAAGGGCTAGGCGTGCTTGTCTTCGCCGCTGCTCTCGCTATGCTGAGTTCTGATGCTCTGGCTGACAGGCTTGTCAGCTACGGTCGCGAGACCGTCGAGATGGTCCACGGGCGCTACTTTATTCCCGGCAAGCACGGGCTCTATGCCGACGCGTTGGTGAATGGCAAGCGCGGCAAGCAGGTGGCGTTCAATTGGGGATGCGGCGTGTGGCTCTCGGCGCTAAACGGCGCGGCTTCGGTGGATGCGAAGTACAAGCCTTGGCTCAAGGAGTTCGCCGATGCGACGCACCGCTACTGGAACCCAGCGGGACCGGTGCCCGGATTCGACGTGCTGCCGATGCCGAAGCAGCCAGACCGCTATTACGACGACAACGAGTGGATGGCGCTCGCCCTGGCCGACACGGCGGAGGTCCTGCACGAGCCCAAGTACAAGGCGTGGGCCGAACAGGCGCTCCAGTTTGCTTTAAGTGGGCAAGGCTTGGACGAGGGCATCTTCTGGCGAGAGAAGGAGAAGAGTTCCAAGAACACCTGCAGCAATGCTCCCGCCGCGGCGGCTTTGCTCCAGATCGCCAGCGATCGGAGCAGGGCCGAAGCCATATATGCGTGGACCAAGCAACACCTGCAAGATCCAGTTGACCTCCTGATGTGGGACAACGTCGATCTGAAAGGGAAGGTCGATAAAACGAAGTGGTCCTACAACACGGGCCTGATGATTCGGACGGCGTCTGTGCTTGGCCTTCAATCCGAGGCCACAGCGATGGCGAAGAGCAGCGTTGCTAAATGGCTGCGTGACGGCATGCTTGTCGATGAAGGCAAGTTCGTTCACTTGCTCGTGGAGTCCTGGACCTACCTGGATGATACGTCGTCGATTCCCTGGCCCGAGGTGGCTCAGGCGTTGATCGACTTGCACGACCACAAGCGCTCGCCAGGGGGGCAGTATCCGAGCCGGTGGGATACGCGCATCGTGGCGAAAGACAAAAAGAACGAGTTGATCGATCAGGCCTCCTATGCCCGCGCTTGCTTTGTTGTGGCCCGGCGACTTGGCGTCAAATAGAGTTGCGCACTTTAAAGGTATTTCGTATACTGACCTCTCAAGAAGCATTGCGGAGGAGAGTTCGCCAGTGCCTTTCAAGTTGTTTAACAAGCCAGCCTCTGCCAACGTCAGACCCGCCTCACCGACATTCCGAGACGGGCTTCGCGCTTTTCTGCTTTTCGCCCTTCTCGTCTTTTTAGGCGATCGGTTCTGCACCTACGTTTACTTCTTTCGCTACCTTGGGTACGTGTACCTGGTCGCGGTTTGCGTCGTGGCCACGAGGGCTGGCCTCCGAGCTGCCCTGAGTTGCTGCGCTGTGTTGATCGGATACGTATGGCTGGTTTATAACTATCGCGTCTCCGCTGTTCCAGATGACCCGAGCAAGTACCAGCAAGCGCTTGCCGGCACCGCGATCACCTATCCTCTTTGTGCGCTGGTCTTCGGCTTAGCGCAGTGGCGAGTTCGAGTGGTGGGCCAGCGTGAGTTCGACGCTCGCCAAGCGGCTGAAGCCGAGCAGCAGCAGCGTCGCATTGCCGAAGCAGAATTGGGGGTCAGCGAGGGCATGCGCGAGCTGATCGTGCGCTCCTCAATCGATGCGATCGTCGGCATCGATGAGGAGGGCCGAATCAACATGTGGAATCCCAATGCGGAAACTTTGCTAGGCTGGAGCAAAGCGGAGGCGATGGGAGTCCCCGCGACTGAGAGGATCTTGACGGGTTCGGGGGTCAATCTGTTGATCTCTGGAGAGACGAACCGCAGCATTGAAACAGTTTTAAAAACGAAGTCGGGCGACATCCCTGTCGAGGCGAACGTCGCTCTTCATGCGACGGCCAATGGGTCGGTCCGAATTCTGTTCGCGCGAGACATCTCTGAAAGGAAGCAGGTCGAGAACGAGATTCGAAGACTCAACTCTGAGCTCGAAGACCGGGTAGCCATGCGAACTGCGGAACTCGAAGAGGCCAACCGAGAGCTTGTCGGCTTCACCTATTCGGTTTCGCATGATCTTCGGACACCTCTGCGGGCGATTGTGGGTAACAGCCGGATCGTGGTCGAGGAAGCATCGGAGGGTCTGAGCGAACAGACGCGGGAGCGACTTGTCAGCCTCGAGCGGAACGCGCTCCGCATGGCCGATTTGATTGAGAATCTGCTGCTCTTCGCCCGGATGGGACAGGTCTCGTTGAACATCAAGGAAGTGGACTTGACGGAGATGGCGCGCAGTCTGGGCGAGGAACTCCAAAGTCAAGAGCCCGGCTCTCTGGAGATCGAGCCCGAGATGGTCGCGCATGGCGATCCCGACATGATTCGGATGTTGCTGCGCAACCTGCTGGAGAATGCTTGGAAATACGTGAAAGAAGGCGAGCAGCCCCGAGTGCGGTTTGCCGCTAAGGACGACGGCAGCTTCTTCGTTCGGGACCAAGGCATCGGGTTCGACATGAAGTATGTCGAGAAAATTTGGAGGCCTTTCGAGCGGCTGCATCGCGACTCTGAATTCCCGGGCACGGGCATTGGGTTGGCCAATGCAAGGCGGGTTATCGAGCGTCATGGAGGGCGCATCTGGGCGGAATCTGAACCTGGGCAGGGAACCACCATCTGCTTTACCCTTGCGCCACAAAAAGCGGCCAAGGAACGCCAGAAGAGCTACGCCATCTAGGTTGTTGCGGCGCGATAACAGCTAAGCGCCGCGAAGTTCGCGATCTCTCTTGCGGTCGAGTTGAAGGAGGCGATGTTGATCGGCTTCAGAAGGCCCTCGAGAACCGGACCGATCACTTCCCGTCCTTGCCCGATGTAGCCGACCAGCTTGTAGGCGATGTTTGCCGCGTCTAGATTCGGGCAGATCAGGACGTTCGCGTCTCCTTGAATACTGCTGTGCGGGAAGAAGTCTTTCGCCAAGCTCGGTAGCACCGCGACGTCCCCATGCATCTCGCCATCCGCGATGAGTTCCGGACGTTCTCGCCGCAGGATAGCGGCCGCTTCGCGAACTTTGCGGGCCTGCGGGTTTGAGCTGCTGCCGAAGTTGGAGAATGAAAGCAGCGCCACTTTTGGCGAGATGCCGAGGGAGGTGGCGAGGTCCGCGCCGAGCATTGCAATGTTGGCGAGCTGCCGCGCGTCGGGATCGATCGAAAGCGTCGTGTCGCCTATCACATACACGGATCCTTCGATAAGCAGCAGGTTAAAACCAGCCGCCTTGCACACGTCCGGGCGCAGCTCGGCCATGGGAAGGATTGCTCGTATCGTGTCGCTGTACGCATTGTTCGCGCCCGCAATCATGGCATCGGCGCGGCCCATCCGCAGCATCATCATTCCAAAACGCAGGGGAGTTCGTACGAGATTTCTGGCTTTTTGGGGTGTGTAGCCGTCGCGGCTACGCATCCGATAGAGCTCTTCGCCAAAGACCTCGAGATCCGGAGATAAAGCCGGATCGACGATCTCGATGCGGTCCACCGGCATCCCGCGAGTCTCAAGCATGCCATGGAGGCGCTCTTGGTTGCCCAGAAGAATGGGTCGGCCGGTGTCCTCTTGGAGCACAATGCGAACCGCTTCGAGAACCTTCGGGTGGTCGCCTTCGGCGAAGACGATTTTCTTGGCGTTGTTCCGCGCCACCTGGCGGATGCGCTGCATGAGCAGCTCGCTCTTGCTGATCATGGCCCCGAGCTTTGCCCGGTATTCGTCCCAATTCGAGATCGGCAGGCCCGCAACACCGGACTCGCAAGCGGCCCTGGCGACAGCCGAGGAAACGATTACAAGAAGACGTGTGTCGAATGGCTTCGGAATGATGTAGTCGGGGCCGAACTCGAAGGGATCACCGCCGTAAGCCATGAATACTTCCTCGGGCACCGGCTCACGGGCAAGCTCAGCGAGGGCGCGCGCGGCGGCGATCTTCATCGTCTCGTTGATGGCAGTCGCGCGCACGTCGAGAGCTCCACGGAAGATGAAAGGGAAGCCGAGGACGTTATTGACCTGGTTCGGGTAGTCGCTTCGCCCCGTTGCCACGATGGCATCGGGTCTGGCGGCCTTGGCCTCGTCGTAGGGGATTTCAGGATCGGGGTTGGCGAGGGCGAAAACGATTGGGTGCGAGGCCATCGCCTTGAGCATCTCGCCCGTGACCACACCTGCGGAGGAACAGCCGAGGAAGACGTCCGCGCCGACAAGAGCGTCGGCCAGCGTGCGCGCGCTCGTCTCGCGAACGTAGCGCTCCTTGTACTTGTTTAAACCACCGTCTCGGCCTTTGTAGAGCACACCTTTGCTGTCGACCATCAAGATGTTCTCCAGTCGGACGCCGAGGTCTTCGTAGAAGTGAGTGCATGCAATCGCGGAAGCGCCCGCGCCACTCACCACTACGCGAACGTCCTCGATCTTCTTGCCGGCGATTTCCAAGGCGTTCAGAAGGGCTGCGCCGGAGATGATGGCGGTGCCGTGCTGATCGTCGTGGAAGACGGGGATCGACATCGTTCGCCGAAGCTCTTGCTCGATTTCAAAGCATTCCGGAGCTTTGATGTCTTCGAGGTTGATGCCTCCGAATGTCGGCTCCAATAGTTGGCAAGCGCGGATCACTTCAGCCGGGTCGTGCGTGTTCACTTCGATGTCGAACACATCGACCTGGGCGAACCGCTTGAAGAGAACCGCCTTGCCCTCCATCACGGGTTTTCCGGCAAGCGCGCCGATGTCGCCCAATCCGAGAACGGCGGTGCCATTTGAAAGCACAGCGACCAGGTTGCCGCGGTTCGTGTAGCGGTAGGCGGCGCTCGGGTCTTGCTGTATGGCGAGGCAGGGCGCGGCGACTCCGGGCGAGTAGGCGAGGGAGAGGTCGCGAGCGGTGAGACACGGCTTCGTAGAGACGACTTCAACCTTCCCGGGCCGGCCACGCTCGTGGTACTCCAGCGCGTCGATATCTTGATTCGACATGGCTGGCTAGGAGTCTACTGACTTCTGGAAACTCGTGATGAACCGGGAATCAATGACGCTAGTTCGTTCTCACTTCCGCGTCCAGCGGCAATGGATTCTTATCTTCCAAAAACATCGTATACACGATGGCTGCCAAGGCAGCCCCCGAGAAGGGTCCGAGAATCCAGACGAGCGAGTTGGTTCCTAGGCTCCCGCCGATGGCAGCGGGTCCGAACCAGCGTGCTGGGTTCATCGCGCCGCCGGTAAGAGGCCCGATAGCGAGGAGGTCCAGGGTGACGGTGAGACCGATGAACAGGGCACCGACCTTGGGTCCGCGGATGTCCACTGCTGTGCCGAATATGACGAACATGAGGAAGAAGGTGGCCACCGCTTCCATCACCAGACCTTGGGGAAGTGACATCCCGCCGGCGAGGGAGGGCGTGCCGCCTTGCACGGCGTGCATTCCATTGAGCCCCAGGCCATAGGCCGCCATCGCAGCCCCTGCGACACTTCCTACCAGCTGCGCGACTATATAGGCGAGACCATTGGCGATATTAATCTTTCGCGTGACCATCACCCCGAAGGTCACTGCTGGATTGAGGTGGCCACCGCTGATGGCAGCGGTGGCGCTGGCGAGGCAGGCGATTGTCAGGCCATGCGCCAACGCGACTGACACAAGCGCGCCGCCGTCGCGGTTCTCGGTCATCATCGCGATCGCCATGACCCCGATGAAGATCAAAGCAAAGGTGCCGATGAACTCGGCGATAAGCGCACGCGCCTTCATGTACAAGAAGACGGTGGGGTTTTGGACTTTGGATTTTAGATTTTGGATTTCGCCCTGACGACCTGACGCTGGTGCACCCACATGCACGCGCTTCCAAATCCAAAATCCAAAACTACTTCCGCTTCGCTTCGTTCTTCCTTCGCGTTTCCCAACCGCGCTTCGCGGCTTCGCTGCGCTCGGCGGTGGAGCGGCTCTGGCCACCCTTTCGGCCCCCGCGCCGCATCGGCTCGTGGTGCTCCGCGTGACCTCGACCCGATCCAGACTTCTTGCCGCCGCCGTCAACTTTGTTCACGGTCGCCCAAGCTCTC
>Ga0070660_100000845_pt1 | contig 20392 bp, 26 predicted proteins | sample KBSC33metaG_FD_64670 | JGI IMG/M metagenome (GOLD analysis project Ga0070660, IMG submission 64670) | Corn rhizosphere microbial communities from Kellogg Biological Station, Michigan, USA - KBS C3-3 metaG | ecosystem: Host-associated > Plants > Roots > Rhizosphere > Soil ... | reverse complement strand
CGGGCACGGGCGAGCCGCCGCTCCCAGTCGTTCGCATCGGCGAGCACGATTGCCTGATCGGCATCCGACGCGGAGAGCAACGACAGCGAGCGCAGCCGCTCCCGCTCCGACGGCGCCTCGTCGAGCGGCCAGGTGAGCGCAGAAAGCGGGCGGCGCGTCGTCGCATGCGCGACGTCGTCGGGGTCGAACACCGCTGCGACCTCTTCCCAGAACGGGCTCGGCTCGCGGGGCGTCCCCTCGTCGGTCGCCGCCTCGCGCACGAGGTACAGACGGCGAACGGCGCGCGTGCACGCGGTGTAGAAGAGATAGCGGTCGCGCGAGACCTGGTCGGGGCGCTCGAGCCGTCCGCCGAGCTCACGCCGGCGGTCGTCGTCGAGGAACGGCGAGGTGCGCGTGCGGCGCGGCAGCGATCCCTCCTCGAGGCCGAGCACGAACACGACCTCGAAGCGCCGCGTGCGCGCCCGCATCAGGTCGAGCACCGCGACGCGGCCGGCCTCGCCTGCCGACGAAAGCCGAACCTCGCACCGTTCGAGCGCGGCGACCACTTCGTCTCGCGTCGCCTCGAGCGCGCCGAGCTCCGTCAGCAGCTGGAGGACGTGGCCGTACGCCCGTAGGTCGAGGCGTGAGACCTCTCCCGCCGGCGGAGCCTCGGTCCCGTACGCGGCGCGCAGCATCGCCCGCAGCTGCACGCGGACCGCTTCGACCGGATCCTCGGCGGCGCGCAGCTCGGCGAGTGCGGGCACGGGCGCCTCGCGCAGCTTCTCGGCCTCCTCCTCGACGCGTGCCGGCGTGTGGATCGCACGGCCGCGAAGCCGGCCCTCGACATAGTCGACGGACGAGCGCCCAAGCCCCGAGTACGGGCTGCGCAGGAACGCGAACAACTCGCGGCGGCCGACGTCGCCCCACGCATAGCGCAAGAGCTGGAGCAGCGCGTGGCCGATCGGCGTCGCGCCGAGCCGCACGCGCGACTCGACCGCGTACGGAATCTCGAGCGCTCCGAGCACGGTCTCGAGCGGGCCGCGCCAGGCGTCGACAGACGGGGCGACCAGCGCGATCTGCTCCGGGCGAACACCGGAGCGGATCAGCTCGAGCAGCTCTTCGCCGACCAGCTCGAGCGCACCACGCGCCCCGGCCCCTTCGAGGAACCGGACAGCCGCGTCGAGCGACGGCGGAGCCGGCGGCGACTCGTCGAACAGTGCGCGCTCGAGATGCGCGAGCGCAGGATGCTGGTACTCGCCCGAGCGCGGCGGCAGCTCCTGCACGTTCCCGGACGCGAGCGCGGCGAGATCGTCCGCCGTCCGCGTGAGCGACGCGAACGCGATGCGGCCGGGCTCGTACGGCAGCGAGACCTCGACGTCGGTGCGCCCGGCGAGCGCCTCGAGCAGCGCCCATTCGGCGCCGGTCAGATCTTCGAAGCCGTAGGCGAACACCGGCTCGCCGTGCCACGCGTCGAGGTCGTTCGCGAGCCGCTCCGCGGCGCGACGCCTCAGGAGGTCGCGGTCGAAGCGCTCAAGCCGGTCGAGCTCAGCGCGGTAGAGCGCGTAGAGCTGCGCGAGGTCGCCGTCGAGATCCTCCGGGTCGAGCATTCCCTGCTCGAGCTCACCGAGCGTCTGCAGCAGCGAGTCCGCGAACCCGCTCGTCCGCGCCGAGCGGGCGAGCCCGTTCAGCGGCGCCGACTGCAAGAGGCGCCGCACGACCAGCGACCGCTCCGCGTCGCTCAGCGGGCGTCGGCGCGCGTCGTCGCCTGCAAGCCGGCGGAAGAGGTCGTCGAACGTCCCGATCGTGCCGCTGAAGAGGCAGCCGCAGCGGGCGAGCAGGTCGCGCTCGACGCGGTCGACGTCCGACGCGTTCGGCACGATCAGTGTCGGTTCGTCGTCCAGGCGCGCCAGGTAGCGGTCGAGCAAGAGCGCGACTTTGCCCGCGTTGGCAGGCCCTGCGAGCAGGGAGAGTCCCACCTTCCCATCGTAGGCTCGCCCCCGGACGGTCAGACGTCCGAAAACGGCGCAAACAGCGGGAGAGCGCGGTTAGCTTGCGGCAGCGGCCTTCGGACGCCGCCCCCGGCGAGCGGCAGCGCGGCCCGGCATCTTGCCCGCGCAGTCGTCGCAGAGATCGGCAACCTTGGAGCCGCGGCGGGCATCGACATACGTGATGCGCAGCGTGGCGCCGCGCGACTCGTCGACTTCCTTGCCGCAGTTGTCGCAGACGAGGATGGTTTTCCGTGCCATTCCGCGGAGTTTACGTGGCAACGAGCGCAGAGCGAATTGCAGTGAGAAATCACGTTGGGCTCGTCGCTAGTCTTGGCCGGCCGTGCAGTTAAAGGCGATTGCGATTCTCGAGGGGGACCAGACCGGCCAGGAGCTCCTGGAGGAGTCGCTGCGCGTCCTCGCGCCGGACGTGACCGGTCTCGAGATCGATCTCCCCCGCTTCGACCTCTCGCTCGAGTCCCGCCGCGCGACGCAGAACGCGATCGTCCACGACGCTGCCGCGGCGATCCGCGAGCACGGCCTCGGTCTGAAAGCAGCGACGGTCACACCCGAGACGCGCGACGGCGTGGGCTCGCCGAACCGGATCCTCCGGGAAGAGATCGGCGGCAAGGTGATCGTCCGTACCGGCAGACGCCTGCCCGGGGTTGTGCCGTTCGGGGGCGTGCACGCTCCGATCTCGGTCGTCCGCATGGCGGTCGGGGACGCGTACGGCGCGAAAGAGTGGCGCGAGGGCTCGGGCGACGATGAAGTCGCGTTCCGCACCGAGCGCATCGAGCGCAGCGTGTGCAGGGCGGTCGCGGAGTTCGCGTTCCGCGAGGCAGAGCGCACGGGAGCGAAGGTGTTCGGAGGCCCGAAGTACACGGTCTCGCCGACGTACGAGGGGATGCTGAAGGAAGAAATGGATGCGGCTGCGGCACGGCGTCCCGACGTCGCGTACGACCCGCAGCTGATCGACGCCACGTTCGCGCTGCTCGTCGCGTCCACCGGCGATCCGATGGTGATCCCTGCGCTGAACCGTGACGGCGACATCCTTTCCGACCTCGTCCTCCCCCTCTTCGGCTCGATCGCCGGCTCGGAGTCGATGCTCGTCGCGTTCGAAGGCGCGGAGCTCGAGCCGACGGCGCTGATGGCCGAGGCGGCACACGGGACGGCGCCGTCGCTCGAGGGGAAGAACGTCGCGAACCCGCTCGCGATGATCCTCGCGGCCGCCGCGCTGCTGTCCCAGACCGGCGAGGGCACCTCCGCGGGTCGCGCAATCCGCGAGGCTGCGCTCGAAGCGGTCGCGCAGGGCGTGAAGACGGCCGACCTCGCAGGTCATTCGACGACGACGGAATTCACCGACGAGGTGATTCGTCGTACGCGCACCAAGCTCGAAGTCTGGTCGACCCTCTAGACGGAGGTCTCGACGCGCTTCCGCCAGAAGTGGAGCCCGACGAGCGCGACCACACCGAGCACGACGAGCGCGCCGACTGCGTAGAGGCCGTACTTCTCGACCGCGTCGGCCGCCGCCTTGCCCGCCCAATATGCGAGCAACGCGGTACCGGTCGCCCAGACGATGCCGCCGAAGGCGTTCCACGCGAAGAACTGCCACCAGCGCATCCGGCTGATCCCCGCGAGCCACGCCGAGGTGATGCGCAGGAACGCAACGAAGCGCCCGAAAAACACCGTCTTGCCACCGTGCCGGTGAAAGAAGCGCTCGGCCGGCGGCAGCGCGCGCTCGGCGTAGCGGCGCGTCAGTTCGAACCGCTCGAGCAGCTTGCGTCCGCCTAGCCGCCCGAGCCAGTAGCCGATGTTGTCGCCGACGATCGCCGCCGCCGCGGCGACGACGATCACCCACTCGATGCCCCAGTGGTCATGCGCGAGCACGCCGGCGGCGATCAGTGCGGTCTCGCCGGGGAGCGGGACGCCCGCCGACTCGACCGCGATGAGCACGAAGAGCAAGACGAGCCCGTAGTCGAGGAGTTGTTGCGTCACCCGGCGCGCCCCACCGTACACGGCCGCTGAATTGCGGTACCGTCGCGCGCGGCAATGCGAGTCGGAGTACCAAAGGAGGCGGCGCCCGGCGAACGTCGGGTGGCGCTCGTTCCTGAGACGGTCGGGCGTCTCGGAGAGGGCGTCGTGGTCGTCGTCGAGCAAGACGCAGGGGTCGAAGCCGGCTTCGCGGACGCGGCGTACACCGAGGCCGGCGCAACGATCGGCGATCCTTGGGCCTGCGACGTGGTTGTGAAGGTGGCCGCGCCGAGCGCCCGCGAGGCAGCGCGGCTACGGGACGGCCAGGTGCTGGTCGCGTTCCTCTCCCCACTCACGGACGCTGAGGGCGTCGAGCGGCTGGCGGCTGCAGGCGTCCACGGGCTCGCCCTCGAGTCGATCCCGCGGATCACGCGCGCACAACCGATGGACGCGCTCTCGTCGCAGGCGACCGTCAGCGGGTACAAGGGCGCGCTCGTCGCCGCCGACCGGCTGCCGCGCTTCCTGCCGATGTTGATGACGGCAGCAGGGACGATCCCGCCGGCGAAAGTGCTCGTGCTCGGCGCGGGTGTTGCAGGCCTGCAGGCGATCGCGACCGCGCGCAGGCTCGGCGCGGTCGTGAGCGCCTTCGACGTCCGTCCCGCGGTGAAGGAACAGGTCGAGTCGCTCGGCGCGACGTTCCTCGACCTCGGCGTCCAGGGCGAAGAAACGGAAGGGGGCTATGCGCGCGAGCTGACGCCGGAGCAGCAGGCTGCGCAGCAGACGGAGCTCCAGTCGCGCATCCCCGGCTTCGACGCGGTGATCACGACAGCGGCGATTCCCGGACGCCCTGCACCGAAGCTGGTGACGGCGGAGGCGGTGCGCGGGATGCGCGCCGGCTCGGTGATCGTGGATCTCGCGGCGGAGACCGGCGGCAACTGCGAGCTCACGCGCCCGGGCGAGGAAGTCGTAGACGCCGGCGTGACGATCGTCGGCACGACGAACGTGCCCTCGACGATGCCGACGCACGCCAGCCAGCTGCTCTCGCGCAACATGGCCGCGATCATCGGACTGCTCGCGAAGGACGGAGAGCTCGTGCTCGACTGGGACGACGAGATCGTCGCCGGTGCCTGTGTGACTCGGAAAGGAGTGACGGCGTGAGCCACGGCACGCTGCTCGTGTTCGAGGTGACGATTCTCGTGCTCGCGATCTTCCTCGGGTTCGAGGTGATCTCGAAGGTGCCGACGCTTCTGCACACACCGCTCATGTCGGGCACGAACGCGATCCACGGGATCGTGATCGTCGGCGCGATGCTCGTGATGGGGCTCGATCACAAGGACACGCTCACCTTCGTCATCGGCTTCGTCGCGGTCGTGCTCGGCTCGGCGAACGTCGTCGGCGGATTCGTCGTGACCGACCGGATGCTGGAGATGTTCAAGCGGAAGCCGTCCTCGCCCAAGGACGACGATGGGGCATAACGCCTCGAATCTGCTGTACCTGGTCACGATCGTGACCTTCATCTGGGCGCTGCGCGATCTCTCGAACCCGGCACGCGCGCGGCGCGGGGTTTGGGTCGGCGCCGCGGGCATGGCGCTCGCGATCGCGACGACATTCGGCCGGCATGGGCTGCACGACTACCTCTGGATGGTCGTCGCGATGGTGATCGGCGGTGCGTTCGGCGCCGTCGGCGCGCGCCGCGTGAAGATGACTGCGATGCCGCAGATGGTGGCGCTGTTCAACGGCGTCGGCGGCGGCGCGGCGGCGCTGGTGTCTTGGGCCGAGTTCCACCGCGAGGCGGGTCTCTCGGGCGATCTACAGCGCGACATCTCGATCTCGCTCGTCCTCTCGGCACTGATCGGCTCGATCTCGTTCTCGGGCTCGATGATCGCCTTCGCAAAGCTGCAAGAGCTGATCGGCGGACGCCCGATCACCTACGTGGGCCAACAGGTCGTGAACGGGCTTCTCTTCGCAGTGATCGTCGGAGCAGGCGTCGCGATCGTCGCCGGGGCCGAGCGGAACTGGCTGCTGGCGATCGTGCTGGTTGGCGCGTCGCTGTTCGGGATCCTCTTTGTCCTGCCGATCGGCGGCGCCGACATGCCGGTCGTGATCTCGCTGCTGAACGCATTCACGGGCCTCGCGGCCGCCGCGACGGGGTTCGAGCTCGAGAACAACGTGCTGATCGTCAGCGGCATGCTCGTCGGCGCGTCGGGCACGCTGCTGACGCTGATGATGGGCCGCGCGATGAACCGCTCGATCGCGAACGTCCTCTTCGGTGCGTTCGGGCAGATCCAGTCCAGCGTCGGCGAGATCGCTGCCACGAACGGCACCGTGCGCCCGACGACGGCCGACGACGTCGCGGTGATGCTCGCGTATGCGCAGAAGGTGGTCGTCGTGCCGGGCTATGGGATGGCGGTCGCACAGGCGCAGCACGACGTGCGCGCGCTCGCCGACCTGCTCGAGAAGAAAGGCGTCGAAGTGACGTACGCGATCCACCCGGTCGCGGGACGCATGCCCGGTCACATGAACGTGCTGCTTGCCGAAGCGAACGTGCCGTACCCGGCGCTCAAGGAGATGGACGAGGCGAACGCCGAGTTCCCGCGGACGGATGTCTCGCTGGTGATCGGCGCCAACGACGTCGTGAACCCGGACGCGCGCGAGAATCGCGGCAGCCCGATCTACGGCATGCCGATCCTGAACGTCGACGAGTCGAAGGCAGTCATCGTGCTGAAGCGCTCGATGAACCCTGGCTTCGCCGGCATCGACAACCCGCTCTTCGTCGAGCCGAACACGATGATGTTGTTCGGGGACGCGAAGGAGTCCGTCGCAAAGCTCGCGGCGGCGGTCAAGACGCTGTGACGTCAGCAGTGGTCATGGACCGCGCCGCCGTCGAGGCTGCGGTCTCGCCTGAGCGCGCCGTCGAGGCGGTTCGGGACGCGTTCGTCGCACACGCGCGCGGCGACTGGTCGATGCCGCCGAAGGTGTACGTCACGAACTATCCGGCCGGTGACTTCCGCGCGATGCCGGCCCTCGGCGGCGGCCATGCGCTGTTGAAGTGGATCACGTCGTTCCCAGGGAACCCCGCGCGTGGGCTCCCGACGGTGGCGGGGATCGTTCTCGTCTCCGATGCGGCGACGGGTGAGCTGCAGGCAGTCCTCGACGCTGCGTCGGTGACGGCGCTCCGCACGGGCGCGGCCGCAGTGCTCGCAGCCGAGACGCTCGGACGGGCCGACGCGGAGACGGCAGCGGTCATCGGCGCAGGCGTGAACGGCCGTGCCGCGGCGCGCACCTTCCTCGCGCGCGGTCGCTCGGTCGCGTTGTGGGACGTCGACGCTGCCCGCGCCGCGCAGGTGGCATCTGACCTTGGCTGCTCGATCGCCGGCTCGCGCGACGAGGCGCTCGCCGCCGATCTGCTCGTCACGGTGACACCGGGCCACGAGGTCGTGCTGGCGGAGGGCAGCTTGCAGCCCGGCCAACACGTCTCGCTCATGGGTGCAGACGGGCCCGGCAAGGCCGAGGTCGCCGGCCCCGAGCTCGCACGCGCGCGGCTCTTCTGCGACGACTGGGAGCAGGCCTCGCACGGCGGCGAGCTCGCGCACGCAGTCGAGGCGGGCCTGGTCGCCGAGGAGGACGTGACGGCGATCGGGGCGGTTCTCGCCGGCACGGCTCCCGGCCGCACGAGCGACGACGAGATCACGATGTTCGATTCGACGGGTCTCGCGATTCAGGATCTCGCGATCGCGCTCGCGGCGCTCGACGGCGCCGATCGCACGGGCCTGTCGCGGCTCGAGCTCTAGCTCACGGCCATCACCGCCCGATACAGCCCGTCCGCCTGCACGACAACGCCGGCGAGCTCGAGCTCCGCGAGCGTCGCCGCGACGACACCTGCCGGCAAGCCGGTCTTTCTGACGAGCTCGTCGGCGGCGGCCGGCACATCTGCGACCGCCGCACGGATCACCTCCAGCCGTGGCTCGATCAATGCCGGCACCTGCGGTACCGGCGTCAGCCCGACGACCGCCAGCACGTCACCGAGGCATGTGACCGGGATCGCACCGAGGCGGAGCAAGTGATTCGTGCCCTTCGACAAGAGGGACGTGATCTCACCCGGCACCGCCAGCACCTCCCTGCTCTCGTCGAGCGCGAGGTCAGCCGTGATCAAGGCGCCGCTGCGCTCGCGCGCCTCGACGACGACCGTCGCGTCGCAGAGCCCCGCGACGATCCGGTTGCGCGCCGGGAACCGCCACGGGGCGGGCTCGACGCCGGGCGGGTACTCGGAGACGATCAACCCCCGCTCCACGATCGACGTAGCGAGCAGCCGGTGCGCTCGCGGATAGTCGCGGTCGACACCGCAGCCGAGAACGGCCACGGTTGTCCCCGTATCGAGCGCGCCTCGGTGCGCGGCCCCGTCGACGCCGCGCGCAAGGCCCGACACGACCACCACGCCCGCCCTCGCGAGACCGCGCGCAAGCTCCGCTGCGACGGCAGCGCCGTAGGAGGAGCACGCGCGGGCACCGACGACCGCGACGCAGGGTGCGTCGAACAGCGTCAGCTCGGCTGCGCCGCGGATGAAGAGGCCGGGAGGCGGGTCGTGGATCCGGCGTAACCGCGCCGGATAGCCGGGAGCGCCACGGGCCACCCAGCGGATCCCGCGACGGTCGAGGTCAGCGAGGATGCTCGGCTCATCGAGCTCGGCACGGAAGCGCTCGAACCTTGCCGACCGCGGCTCGTCCAGCAGGTGTGAATCGGTCGACGCAGCGAACATGGCAACCGCAAGCTCGCTCATCCGTCCGCCTCTCTCGGCAGGCGATACGACAGCGCCTCGGCCACGTGCTCGGGCAACACGTCGCCGGCGCCGGCGAGCGCCGCGATCGTCGCCGCAACGCGTGCGACGCGCGCATGGCCGCGACCCGAGAGCGGCAGATGCTCGACCGCGCGTTCCAGCAGCTCGTCGGCAGGCGCCGAACGCACGGGCGGCGCCGTCCGCAGCCGTTCTCGTGCGGCGAGCACGCGCGCGCGAACGGCAGCAGAGCGTTCGCCCGCCGGCCCGGCGAGCTCATGACCGCGCGGTCTCGGCACGGTGATCACGAGATCGAACCGATCGAGGAGGGCTCGCGAGAGTTTCTCGCGATAGCGCTGGATGCGCTCCGGCGTGCACGCGCACCGTGCGGCCGGATCTCCTCGGCCACCACACGGACACAGGTTCATCGCCGCGATGAGCTGGAACCGCGCCGGGAAGACCGCACGCATCGCGACCCGCGCCACGGAGACGAAGCCGTCCTCGAGCGGCTGCCGCAACGCTTCGAGCACCGGACGCTGGAACTCCGGTAACTCGTCGAGAAAGAGCACGCCGCGGTGGGCGAGGCTCACCTCGCCGGGTCGCAGCGACCCGGCGCCGCCGCCGATCAGCCCCGCGACCGAGCTCGAGTGGTGCGGCGCACGGAACGGCGGCACCCGGACGAGCCCGGCGCCGGGCGGGAGCGTCCCGCAGACCGAGTGGATGCGCGTGACCTCGAGCGCCGCCTCGTCGCCGAGCAGCGGCAGGAGGCTCGGGAGGCGGCGGGCGAGCATCGTCTTGCCCGTGCCCGGCGGTCCTGCGAAGAGCAGGTTGTGACCGCCCGCCGCCGCGATCTCGAGCGCACGACGCGCCCGCTCCTGGCCGCGGACGTCGGCGAGGTCGGGGACGCAGGCGAGCATCTCGAAGTCGTCTTCTGGCGGGGGCGGCTCGAGCGGCTCGTGCTCCCCACGGAGGTAGGAGACCGCCTCGCCGAGGTGCCGCACGCCGACCGGCTCCACGCCGGCCAAAGCGACCTCCGGCGCCGACTCGAGAGCGCAGACGAGATGCGTGAGCCCGGCCCGCCGCGCTCCCTCGGCAGCGACCAGCGCTCCGGGAACCGGCCGCAGGCGCCCGTCGAGCCCGAGCTCGCCGAAGGCGGCGTGACCTTCGAGCGACCGCGCCGGCACCTGGTACGAGGCCGCGAGAACTGCGAGCGCGATCGGGAGATCGAATCCCGAGCCCTCCTTGCGCAGCGCGGCCGGAGCGAGGTTGATGGTAACGCGCGCCGAGGACGGCCACTCGAGCTCCGCCGCCGCGACGCTCGAACGTACGCGCGCCTTCGCCTCCTGGCAGGCACGGTCGGCCAGCCCGACGATGGCGAACGACGGGATTCCACCCTGGATGTGCGCCTCGACCTCAACCCGCCGCGGGTCGATGCCGACGAGCGCGTGCGTGACGGTACGTGCGAGCACGTTGCCACGTTAGGCGACGTGCGGTCATGTGTCTGTCACGAGTGTGTGACGAATGCGTGCCAGTTACTCCGGGAAGTTCTCGGGGTGGAACGCGTACGCCCACATCGAAGTCGGCTCGATGCGCATGAAGACGACGCCTTCGCCCCACTCGAACGGGCTCGAGCCGTAGATCTCGCGCCAGACGGGCTCGAGCTCGGCCGCTCCAGGATCGTCGCGTCCGATGATCGCCGCATGGCCGTGGACCACGATGCCGACGGTGTCGCCGTCCATGTGCGCGGCACTGCACGCGTCGTTCGCACGCAGGTGGCGGAGACGCGCAGCTTCGCCGCCGGTCGAAACGGTGAACCGACCGTGGATGAACACGCCGTCGAGCGGCGCAACGCGCGGCTCACCACGCTCGTTGACGGTCGCGAACGCGACGTGCTTCGTCCCGTGGAGGTACCGCACGACCTGACGCGCGCTCAGGCGGCGCTCGGGCTTGACGATCGCCGTTAGATGCGTGTTCGCATTCGAGTACGTCCGCGCGAGGAGCGCATCGAGCTCGTCGATCTCAGCGTCGGTCTCGAACACCGCGGCGCACCATAGCGCCGCTCAACCCGACACGTCCTTCATCGAACGTGGCAGGCGCGTGTGCGCGAAATGCATCGCGCCGGCGGGAACCGTCCACGGGATCGCCCGCACATCGAACACGCCGGCCCGCACCGCCTCGTCGGCTTCCTTGAGCTCGCGAGCACGCTCCGCGTCGACGTTGAAGATCGACAGGCCGCGCAGCTCGCCGCCGGGGTCCGAGAGCGGCCCGACGGCGAGCAGGTGGCCGGCATCGTGCAGGTCGGCGAGGTACGAGAGATGCGCGTCCTGCAGCCGCCCCCGTTCTCGCTCGGAGAACGGGGGCGGGTCCTTCGGCGTCGTCAGCAGGACGATCGAGTACTGCTCGAATTGCACGACGCCCATCGAGCTCACCCGTACAACGGCTCGCCGGTCTCGAGCAGCGTCTTGAGCGCGCTGATCACGCCCGTCCAGCCGGCCCCCGAGACCCCCACCGCGGTCTTTGGCGCACCTTCGAGCCGGTCGTGCGTGACGGTGAGCAGGCAGACGCCGCTCTCGTCCTCCTCGATCTCCCACGTGACACGGCTCTCGTCCTCCGCCGCCAGCTCCGGGTCGTACAGCGACCGCCAGCCGTGGACGAGCTTGCGCGGCGGATCGAACACCTCCACTGCGGAGTCGCCCCACACGTCCCCGTCCGCGCTGCGCGAGTCGTAGTGATCGGGCGTGACGGTGATGCGCGCACCGTGGAAGTAGCGCGCCGTCCACTCCGGCTTCGTGATCGCCTCCCAAATCTGGTCGGCGCTCGCCTTGATGAACACCTGATAGACCTGCGTCGTCTGCGCAATGGTCGTCGTCATCGACGTCCCTCCAGTCGTGTCTTGAGCTCGGAGAGCGCCGACACCTGGCGCTCCGCGTACTTGTCGATCCATCGGTCGTGGATCAGCCGGATCGGAACGAGGTTCAGGAAGTGGAGTTTCTCCCGGCCCTGCCGGCGCGTGACCACGAGACCAGCGTCCTCGAGGACCCGCAGGTGCTTCATGACGCCGAAGCGCGTCATCTCCAGCTCGGACTCGAGCTCCGTGAGCGTGCGGCCGTCGCGCTCGAAGAGCCGGTCGAGGAGATGCCTGCGCGTCGGGTCGGCGAGCGCCTTGAAGACCTGATCGTCGTCGGTCACGTCTGGATCATAGGTGACCATATGGTCACCTGTCAATACACTGACCGGCGTGGCGCGGTACGACGCACACGTCGACTGGTATGACGAGTTCGCCTCCACGGGATCCTTCGTGGAATTGCGAGAGCACGCGGTAACGCTGCTCGGGCCTGCGAGCGGCCGCTGCCTCGACCTCGGCTGTGGGACCGGGCTCGCCCTCCCCCTCCTCGAGGCCGCAGGCTGGGAGACGATCGGCGTCGAGGTCTCCGAGCCGCAACTCGCACGTGCCCGCAGGCGCGGCGCGACCGTGCTGCAAGCCGATGCTCACGCGCTCCCGTTCGACGACGGCTCGTACGACGCAGTCGTCTCGATCCTCACCCACACCGACTTCGACGACCTGCGCGCCGTGTTTGCCGAGGTCGCCCGGGTTCTGCGTCCCGGCGGCGTCTTCGTCTACGCCGGCGTCCATCCGGTCTTCGCCTCGCCCTTCGCCCTGCCGCAAGAAGACGGCACGACGGTGTTCCAGCCGGGCTACCGCGTGACGGGCTGGCACACCGTGTCGCGGTATCCCGACCGGCCAGGCATCCGGTCCAAGGTCGGTGTCAACCACATTCCGCTCGCTGCGCTCCTCAACGCGGTGCTCGATACCGGGCTCATCCTCACGCGCGTCGACGAACCGCGCACGGAAGACCCACCGCTCTCGATCGCGTTCCGCGCGGAGAAGCGCTAGCCACGCTCCGCGAGCGTAGGATCGCTCGGTGAGCACGAGCGACGATGTCCGAGCTTTCAACGAGCGCTTCAGCGCGGCGCTCGCGAACCAGGATGTCGAAGCGGTGGTCGATGGGTACACCGACGACGCACGCATCCTCCTGCCCGGCCTACCACCTGTTCGCGGCCGTGACGCGATCACCGCGCTCTTTCGCACGTCTCTCGCGCGGGGGCCGTCGCGCATCACATTCTCGACGGACGACGTGTGGGACTGCGGTGACGTCGTGATCGACGTCGGGACGTACACATCTGATGGTGAGACCGGCAAGTACGTGGTCGTCCATGAGCGTCAGCCGGACGGCTCGCTCAAGATGGTGGTCGACGCGCCGAGCCGCGACGCCTAACGACGCGTCGCGACGAGCACGTCCTCGAAGTACTCGCCGGCCCGGCGGCCGGTGCGACGGTTCACATGCCGCTGGTACCGCTGTTCGAGCACAAGGCCGGCGCCCTCGAGGATCTCCGGGTACAGGTCGCGCCGGTCGTTCACGACGATCACGACACGCCCCCGCGGCTTCAGCGCCTCGCGGCACGCCCCGAGCACGCCGACGATCCCGTCACGGTAGGCGGCGAGCGCTGCCTTCGACGTCCCGCGAGAGGCGGCTCCGATCTCCCGCTCGCGCAGGTCGTCGAGGCCGAGCAGCTCGTATGCGTAGCGGTGCTGCTCGTGATAGTCGATGAGGCCGGGGTACGGCGGCGACGTGACGACGGCATCGAATGGGCCGGGCAACTCGATCTCACGCGCGTCGCCGTGCAAGACGATCGCGTCGCGGCGCTTGCGAACGTGTGCGAACGCTTTGAGGCGCGCAAGGGTGTCGAGCGTGTAGCGGCGAACGAAGTGATCGGCTCGCTCGATCGGGCGGCACTCGCGCTTGTGCTTGTGGCACCAATACGGCTCCGTCTGCGGCACGCGCGGAAAGTCGAGATCGAAGTGCGTTGTCAGCCGTGCCGAGCGCGCTGCGCGCGCAAGGATCACCCGCAGCACGTCCGCCGACTCGTAGTCGGCGATGAGCGACCGAAAGCGGAGCAGGTCGTCGCGCGCGGGTCGGGCGAACCACGCGCGTAAGTAGGGGGTCGCACGCTCGGCAGCACCCTCCCCACACTCGAACCGTCCGAGCGCGTCGCGGAGCTCCCGCTCGAGGATGAACGGGTTGTGCTCCTGGGTCTTCACGCTCATCAACAGGCAGTTGAACGACGCGATGTCGACGCCGGTCGAGTCGAGACCGGACTCGAGCGCCTGCACGAGCGTCGTCCCGGAGCCCGCGAACGGATCGAGGACGCGGCCGCGCGGCGGCACGTGGCGGCGGAAGAGCTCCTCGACGAGCTGCGGGATGTATTTGCCGAGGTACGGATGGAGGCGGTGGACGTGCTTCGTCCGCTCCCGCTCAGGCAGATCACGTTCGGACCACGAGAGGTCGAGGTCCAGGCCGGCGTAGAGCTGCTCCTGCGTCGCCACACACCTGGGTTCGACGTCGGCTAGAACGCGTCCTGCACGACCTCCAGCCGGCCCGCCCGCTCCGCGGCCACGTCGAAGCGCAGGTCGAGGCCGGCCAGCGACCGGTTCGCGGCCAGCCACGCCGCCGCAGCCCGTCGCAGACGCTCGACCTTCACCGGCGTCACCATCTCGAGCGGGTCGCCGTAACGGTCGCCCGCCTTCGACTTCACCTCGACGAAGACGAGTGCCCGGCCGCGGCGCACGACGAGGTCGAGCTCGTAGCCGCCGGCCCAGCAGTTCGCGGCGAGCACGCGGTAGCCGCGCAGGCGGTACCACCACGCCGCCCGGCGCTCAGATGGATGCCGCGGCGAGCTCTTCTTCGCTGAGGTACGCACGCGCCCGCCACGAGCGGCGGTGGATCTCGCACGGTCCGCGCTCGCGCACGATCGCCGTGTGGCCGGGCGTGATGTAGCCGACGTGGGATGCGAACCCATAGCCGGGATACAGCGCGTCGGCGGTGCGCATATAGCGGTCGCGGGTCACCTTGGCGACGATCGAGGCGGCCGCGATCGCGGCGCTCTTGGTGTCCCCGTCCACGAGTGCTCTGTGAGGCGGCGCCGTCGGCCCGAGCTTGAACCCGTCGACCAGCGACACGTCGGCCGGCTGGCAGGCCCACAACGCTTCGCGGAGCCCGCGCAGGTTGCACTTGTGAAGCCCGTCGCGGTCGATCACCGCCGCGGGGAACACGCGCACCGAGATCCGCTCGGCGCAGGCGACGACCGCGCGGTAGAGCTCGTCCCGTGTGTCGGAGTCGACCTGCTTCGAGTCGTTCAGGAGCGCAAGCGGACGCACCCGGTGGTCGCGCAGGCACTCGTAGTCGAGCAGCACGCCCGCCACGACGAGCGGTCCCGCGAGCGGCCCCCGGCCCGCTTCGTCTGCTCCGGCGACGAACCGACCCCCAGTCGACCGGTCGAACCGGAGCAGCTTCTGGCCCGTGCGCTTCTTCGCCGGAGGCATGCCTCGAGCGTAGCCCGAGCGGCGGCCGGCGATTGTGCCGAAAGTGTGGAAAGAGCGCGGAGACTCAGTTCTGCGTCTGGCGCAGCTCGCGGACGCGAGCCTTCTTGCCGACCTTGCCGCGCAGGTAGTACAGCTTCGCGCGGTTCACGTCGCCGATCGCGCCGACCTCGATCTTGTCGATCTTCGGCGAGTGCAGCGGGAACGTCCGCTCGACGCCCACGCCGAACGAGTTCTTCCGCACCGTGAACGTCTCGCGCGCCCCGGCTCCCTGCCGCTTGATCACGATCCCCTCGAACACCTGGATCCGCGAGCGCGTGCCCTCGATGACCCGGAAATGCACGCGAACGGTGTCGCCCGCCTTGAACCGCGGGACCTCGCGCAGCTGACGGCGCTCGATGTCCTGGATGATCGTGCTCATATCGAAAGGGGCCGGAGGCCGGGCGGAATCGTAGCGGAAGGAGGCCCTTACTGGATCGAGATCCGGTTGGGCGGCCAGTAGGTCGCGAACACCTTGCCGATCAGGTTCTTCCTCGGCACCGTCCCCCAGCTGCGGGAATCGCACGACGACGAGCGGTTGTCGCCCATCATGAAGAAGTGATCCTTGGGGATCACCTCGGGGGCGATCGTGCGGTCGTCTCGGCGATCCGGCTGGATGTACGGCTCGTTGAGCCGTTTGCCGTCGATGTAGACGTACCCCGCGCGCTCCTCCCAGGTGTCGCCGGGCAGGCCGATGACGCGCTTCACGAAGGTGCCGCCGGCGCCACAGCGAAGCGCGGCCAGCTGCGGCGTCTTGAAGACGATGATGTCGCCGCGGCGCGGGCTCCAGAACCGGTAACAGAACCTGCAGGCAAGAACGCGATCCGAGTAGCTCGCCTCACAGTCAGGCCCGGGCCGCGCACAGTGCAACGTCGGCTCCATCGAGCTCGAGGGGATGCGATACGGGTTCACGACCCACGCCTTGATCGCGAGCACGATCACGATCGCGCCGACGATCGTCACGAGCCAATCGATCGTGACGCGCCAGCCATGAGGCAAACCTTCGGTCAAGTAGTCGATCGGGTTCCTCAGCGGACCTGCTCCCTTCGCCAGCTGTCGATCTTCGCGTGGTCACCCGAGAGCAGCACGCCGGGCACCTTCCACCCGCGGAACTCCGCGGGGCGAGTGTAATGAGGGTACTCGAGCCCGCCGCCGAGCTCGGCAGAGAACGATTCGAGCTCGCCCGAGCCCTCCGCGAGGGCGCCTGGGAGCCGCCGCGCGATCGCGTCGACGAGGATCATCGCCGGGAGATCGCCGTTGGAGAGGACGTAGGGGCCGACGGAGATCGCGTCCGAGGCGAGGTGCTCGACGATGCGCTCGTCGAAACCCTCGAACCGCGCCGAGAGCAGCGTCACCCGCTCCTCGGCCGCCAGCTCCTCGACGATCGCCTGGGTCAGCTGCCTGCCCTTCGGCGACAACGCGACCACGCGATGCGCAGGGACGCCGCCGTAGACCGCGTCGAGAGCCGCAGCCACGACGTCGACGCGCAGCACCATGCCCGCGCCGCCGCCGTACGGCTCGTCGTCGACCTGCCGCGAGCTCAGCGGCGAGTGGTCGCGGTATGAGTGCAGACGCAGGTCGAGCTCCCCGCCGAGGACCGTCGAGACCGGTCGCTGCTCGGTCAGCCACGCGAACGCGTGCGGAACGAGCGTGAAGACGTCGAGCTGCATCAGCCCGCGAACCCCTCGGCAACCTCGATGCGGCGGCCCGCAACGTCGACGCGGCGCACACAGTCCTCGACCATCGGCAGAAGCAGGCCCGAATCGAGCTCGAGCACGTCGTTCGCGACGCCGGGAGTCACGGCCTTCACGGTTCCGAGCGGACGGCCGGTCTCCTCCACCACGTGCAGGCCGACGAGCTCGAACGCGTAGTACTCGTCGTCGCCGGTCGCCGGCAGATCAGCCCGCTCGACTTCGAGCAACGCGCCGCGCTCGGCCGGAGGCTCGAGTTTGATCACCGGCCGCCCCGACGACGTTCGATGCGCCACCACCTCGACCGGTAAGCCGCCGGCGAGGAACCGCGCGCCGGTCTGCCACCAGCGCTTGTCGTCCGACGGCTGCTCGACGAAGAACGCTCCGTCAATCCCGTGCGGGCGCCCGACCTTCCCGATGGCGACCCTCACGTCCGGCGGCTCTCGAGCGATGCGATCGCCTCGTCGCGGTCGACTGCGACGAGCAGGTTCTCCTCGACGAATCCCTGGGCGTGCGGCCAGGCGCTCGCTCGCATCTCGGCGACGGCGCGGTCAACGTCGAACGGCGTGCGGCGGAAGCGCGGCTCGCCGTCCACGAGAACCGCCCAGTACGCCGCGACGTCGCCCTCGTACGCCATCCCGACCGACCCGGCGTTGACGACTCGCAGGTCGCCGACGCGACGGTCGAACTGGTGGTGCGTGTGCCCGATCACGACGGTGCTGTGCGTGTCACCGAACGTCGCGAGCACCGCATCGTCGGGAGTGATCGCGGTCGTGATCGGCGTGTTGTCGGTCGGCGTCGCGTGGCAGTAGACGACGTCGTCGATCGTTGCCGCCAACGGCAGAGACTGGAGCCACGCGATCTCCTGCGAGACGAGCTGCGCGCTCTCCCATTCCTCGGCCATGTCCTCGCAGTTGCCGCGCAGCACGACCGCGTCGAGCGCGCGGATCATCGCAACCGTCTCGCGCGGGTAGGGGCCGTACAGGTAGTCGCCGCCGAAGACGACGGCGTCCGGCCGTTCGGCGTCGACCGCTGCGAGAACAGCCTCGAGCGCCCACGGCATCGCGTGGACGTCGTACAGCGCTGCGACCTTCATTCCTCGGGGTCGGCGATCTCGACCAGCACGCGGCGACCGTCGCGCGCGGAGCTCGCGCGCACGATCGTTCGCAGCGCACGCGCGATGCGGCCCTGCCGGCCGATCACCTTGCCGACATCATCCGCGGCGACGTGCAGGACGAGGACGAGCGCGTCGTCACGCTCATCCTCCTCGACGCGAACCGCCTCCGGATCGTCGACGAGCTCGCGCGCGAGGTACGCGAGCAGCTCCGACATTACTTCTCGATGCCGGAGATCTTGATCAGCTTCGCGACCGCCTCGGTGGGCTGTGCGCCCTTCGACAGCCAGTCCTTGACCTTCGCCTCGTCGAGGTCGATGGTCGACGGGTCCGTCTGCGGGTTGTAGCGCCCGACGATGTCGAGGAACTTCCCGTCGCGGGGTGAGCGCGAGTCGGCCGCGATCACGCGGTAGATCGGGTTCTTCTTGGAGCCCACGCGGGTGAGCCTCAGCTTGACTGCCATCTACGTCCTTTCAGCATGCTTTTCATCAACGCTTTGCCCGCTTCTTCTTGCGCTTCACGCCCGACTTCCGGCCTGCGGAAAGGGGCGTGGGCGTCAGCTGGGTCGGGAGGGCCGGCATCTTCCCCCGCCCCATCTGCTTCATCATCTTCTCCATCTGCTTCCGGGCCTCGAGCAGCTGGTTGACCTGCTCGACCGTCGTCCCGGAGCCTCTTGCGATCCGGAGCCGCCGTTTGCCGTCGATCACGATAGGCGAACGGCGCTCCTGCGGCGTCATCGAGAGCACGATCGCCTCGACGCGCCCAAGCTGGCTGTCGTCGACCTCGACGTCGCCGAACTGCTCCTTCATGCCCGGGATCATCTTCAGGATCCCCTGCAGCGGCCCCATCCGGCGCAGCATCTTGTACGCCTTCAGAAAGTCGTCGAACGTGAACTGGCCGGCGGCCATGCGCTTCTCGATCTCGGCCTGCTCGTCCGCCTCGACCGCGGCCTCGGCGCGCTCGATCAGCGTCAAGACGTCGCCCATGCCGAGGATCCGCGAGGCCATGCGGTCCGGATGGAAGACCTCGAGCGCATCGACCTTCTCGCCCATCGACGCGAACTTGATCGGCTTCCCAGTGATCGCCTTCACCGAGAGCGCGGCGCCGCCACGGGCGTCGCCGTCGAGCTTGGTCAGGATCACGCCGTCGAATGCGATGCGCTCGTGGAACGCCTCGGCGACATTCACCGCTTCCTGACCGGTCATTGCGTCGAGGACGAGCAGGACATTCGTCGGCTTCGCCTCGTCGCGGACGCGGGCGAGCTCGTCCATCAGCTCCTCGTCGATCTGCAGACGGCCCGCGGTGTCGACGATCACGGTGTCGAGGCCTGCGTCGCGGGCGCGGGCGATGCCGCTGCGCGTCGCCTCCACGGCGTCCTTGGTGTCGGTTCGGAACACCGGCACGTCGATCTGCTTGCCGAGCTGCTCGAGCTGGTCGATCGCGGCGGGGCGTTGCAAGTCGGCGGCGATCAGCCCTGGCTTGCGCCCTTCCTTGCGGAGGTGCAGGGCCAGCTTGGCGGCCGTCGTCGTCTTGCCCGACCCCTGCAGGCCGGCGAGCAGGATCACGGTGAACTTGCCGAATGCGAGCCCGGACTCTCCCTCGCCCATCAGCTGCGTGAGCTCGTCGTGGACGACCTTCACGACCTGCTGACCCGGCGTCAGGCTCTTCAGGACGTCTTCGCCAAGGGCCTTTTCCCGCACGCGACCGACGAAGTCGCGGACGACGGTGAAGTTGACGTCGGCCTCGAGGAGCGCGAGACGGATCTCACGCATCGCGCGCGAAATCGACTCGTCGTCGAGCGTTCCCTTCTTCCGCAGGTCGCCGAGGGCGCTCTGGAGCTTGTCGGACAGCGTGTCGAACACGAGCGGGCATGGTAGAGAATCGGTCCATGACCTACGACGCAGCTGCAAACCGCTACGACTCGATGGAGTACCGCCGCTGTGGGATCAGCGGCCTCAAGCTGCCCGCCATCTCGCTGGGGCTCTGGCACAACTTCGGCGGCGACCGCCCGCTCGAGACCGCGCGCGACATCCTTCTGCGCGCCTTCGATCTCGGCGTCACCCATTTCGACCTGGCGAACAACTACGGCCCGCCGTACGGCTCGGCCGAGGTGACGTTCGGGCGGGTGCTCGCTTCCGATCTTCGGCCGTATCGCGACGAGCTCGTGATCTCGACGAAGGCGGGCTACGACATGTGGCCCGGCCCGTACGGCGAATGGGGCTCGCGCAAGTACCTGCTCTCCTCGCTCGACCAGTCGCTCGCGCGGATGGGGCTCGAGTACGTCGACATCTTCTACTCGCATCGCTTCGATCCGGACACACCGCTCGACGAGACGATCGGCGCGCTCGACACGGCGGTGCGGTCGGGCAAGGCGCTGTACGCCGGCATCTCGTCGTACTCACCGGAGAAGACGCGGGAGGCGTACGCGATCCTCGAGCGCCTCGGCACGCCGCTCCTCATCCA
>Ga0070660_100000837_pt1 | contig 20454 bp, 19 predicted proteins | sample KBSC33metaG_FD_64670 | JGI IMG/M metagenome (GOLD analysis project Ga0070660, IMG submission 64670) | Corn rhizosphere microbial communities from Kellogg Biological Station, Michigan, USA - KBS C3-3 metaG | ecosystem: Host-associated > Plants > Roots > Rhizosphere > Soil ... | reverse complement strand
AAAGTGCTCGGCCAGGCTACAGCGAGCATCAAACAGGCTGGGCTATAGACCTTGGCAGTGATGGCTGCAATGTACAAGATTGCTTCGCTAACACCACAGCAGGCAAGTGGGCGATAGCACATGCTTATGAGTACGGCTTTATACTGCGCTATCCAGTAGACAAAACGGCCATAACTGGCTATCGCAACGAAGCATGGCATTTCCGCTATGTTGGCAAAGATTTGTCACAAGAAATGCACCGAGTGCACGTTACAACCCTAGAAGAATTCTTCGACCTTGCGCCAGCGCCAAATTACTAAGTGTAAACTATTACTGGCGTACCTATCGGCGTCCAGTCATACATCCATTCGGCTTCAGATGGCACAGTGCTTACGCAGCCGTGCGAACTATTAATATTTCCAAAGTAACTGAGTGGTCGCCAGTAATTGCCATGTATGACGTAGTCAACTGTACGTCAGTGGTACGCAATAACCAAGCAGCTAAGCTTTTGTGTTTTTGTTGTTCCATTCTCTCTGTTAATCACACTAGCTACCCCAAGTATAACAAGCCTACCTCAAAGCACAAGCGTTAACGAAAAAACCGGGAGCATCCCGGTTCTTACGTGGCTAGGGCGGAGGGATTCGAACCCCCGAATGCTGGGACCAAAACCCAGTGCCTTACCACTTGGCGACGCCCTAATAACTGCTCTATTCTGACAGATTATAATAAAAATCTCTAGCCTGGTACTAATCCCGGACATTACAGTTTTATATGTCACAAAAATCTAGGGTAAGTAACTAGATATATTTGGCTCTACGGCAAAAGACAAAAGCAAAACCACCAAGCAACAGAGCAAACCAGTAGGTTATGAGGCGATACAACAGGGCAACTGCCAAGGCTGATGCACTATTGAGGCCATAAGCTACTAAACCAAGCAACAAGGCCGCTTCAACACCCACTAAGCCGCCTGGAGTAGGGCTGACACTAGTAGCAGCAACTCCTAAGGTGAGAACAATTAGGGCAGACAAGTAGCCTATATCGATATTCAAGGCACGGGCGGATGCCCATAAGCATGCCGCATAGGCAGCAGCGATAACAACCGACCACATAACCGCTGCTAAGAACTTTATCGGATGACTGCTATAAAAGCGCAGGCTTTTTTGTAAATCCCGCAGGGCTTGGTGAACGCGCCGTCGAACTACATACAGTGCGAATAACACTACCAACGCAACCAATACCCCGAAAACAATACTACGTGAACCAAAATGCAAACCTACATGCTGCGCGGTTTCAGGCGTAGCAAGCAACAAACATGCTATGAGCAAGAAGTGTCCAATCAGCCCAACTACGTTATTCATACTGACGACCACTCCGGCTTCGACTTTACTATGCCGAGCCTTACGCAAAAAAACAAAGTTAATACCCATGCCACCTATGCCCACGGGTAGTAAGCGGTTTACAAGCAAGCTAGCAAACTGTACTACTATAGCTGCAAAAAGCCGTACTGGCTTGAGGGCTAGCACGGCGTACTTGAAACCAGCTGCCGTGTGCGCAATCAAACTAAAACCGATAGCGACGAGCAGCCAGCCTCCGGCAATACTTCTCAGGAGCGGTATACTTTTGTTAAATGCATTTATCTGCGGCAATACGACATACAGTAAAAGAGCCAATAACAAGAGATAAATACCGGCCGCCGGAATGTGAAGCGATGACTTTTTTTGTTGTTTGCCCACTGTCTGCATACTACAAGTCTATGCAATAAAGCACAAGCACTCTAAAAGCAGGCATTTTTACAGTGAAACTGCAGTAACTGATGTATAATGCGCAGCGTGAAAGCCAGCAGACATGTGAGCCGTGCAATGCTCTATTACGGGCTATTAGTAGTACTGTACCTCGTTTTAAGCGTGGCGTTGCCGCCAAACCATGCCACCGAAGCGGCATATAAGCTAACAACTTTGCAGTACCATGTGCTGTTGCTCCTTGTGCTATTTCCTTTAGCAGTAATCTGGCTCATAGCATTTTATGGCTATAGCAATATGAAAGCCTATAGTGAACTCGTAAAGGACTCTACCGAAGGTGTTTCACTTGACCACATAAGCAATGGACTAATGTGGCTGGCGTGGGGCTTGCCCATAACATCTTTGGTGCAGCTCATTGCGGGGTCAATTGCTAATGCTCATACAGGTTTCGACTCAGCATCGGTAATTATAAGCAACTATGCCAGTATTATTTTCTTACTTATAGCTTTTCACATAATGAGTACAGGAACTCGGCTATGGACGGAGCAGTATAACCTGCGCATATCCATCGGCGGTACAAAATTTCTGGTGCTCGCCTTCGTAACCATCGGCAGCATCTATACCTATGTCATTTTCCATAATACCTATGCCCATAATGACCCCTATCGTTTGCCGCATTGGCTGCTCATAACGACAGTTGTCATACCTTACTTGTATTCCTGGTTTATGGGATTTTTAGCCGCTTACGAAGTATCGATGGTCAGTAAAAATGTAACTGGGCTCTTGTATCAACAGGGTCTCCGTTATGTATCTGGTGGAATAGTCACCGTTGTGGCGTCGTCAATTGTTTTGCAGTATTTCCGCACAACTGTCATTGCGCCAGGCAAGGCATTGCCGCTTGGGTCCGTATTACTTATTGTGTACCTATTACTAGTTCTCATCGCACTCGGCTATGTACTACTAGCTTACGGAGCACGAAAACTTAAGAAAATTGAAGAGGTCTAGGCTATGGCCAAGCCGGAGCCTTCACAGATCTATTCCCAAGTGGTCAAGGTGACCCACGTGTACCTCGGCCCAGCTGCCGACCGCTTTATTGCGCGTCAAGTTCAGAACCATTTGCACAAGTCGCCTGAAGAGCTTACGTACGCGGACTTGGCTAATCTTGTAGACTGGATACAAGTGGCCGTATCATTAATTACTGAAGACAAAGAAATCATTGAAGAGTATATTGCTCAACTACGCAAACTAGCTCAGTTGACCCTCCACTCTAACAGTCACCCAGCTTCTCATGGAACAGAATAATATTCAGAGCGAAGACACCTTAAAGTTCGAGCAGCAAGAAGTGCTGGCCGAAGCACTCTTTAATAGCATTGGCGATGGCGCTATAGCCACAGACGAGTTTGGAAAAATTACCCGCATCAACCCGACTGCGCTGCGAATTTTAGGCTATACCGAACGCGAAATGATTGGTAGCTGGTTTCCAAAAAAGATTATTGCTTTAACTGATAATGAAACGCCTATTAATCTCATCGACCGGCCCATAACTAAAGCCTTTCTAACTGGCCGAACTATCATAGAAAAGACTTACTACAGAAAAAAGAACGGCCAAAAAATACCCGTAGCCGTAACCGTATCCCCCATTATGCTTGCTAACAAGCCTGTAGGAGCGATTGAAGTTTTTCGCGACATTACTTTAGAGTTCGAGGTTGACCGAATGAAAAGTGACTTCATCTCTCTAGCTTCTCACCAGCTGCGCACGCCATTATCGGCAATAAAAACATATTCGCACATGCTACTGGATGGCTACATGGGCGAAATAAATGACGCGCAGCGTAAATCACTAAGGACTATACTGAGCGCCGCCAACCGAATGAATGAGCTCATAAGTACCTTACTGAACGTGACACGTATAGAGAGCGGCACCATAACCATTACCCCTAAAACAGTGAATGTCGAAAAGATTGCGGAGGAAGTTAACAAAGAACATGGTCTGCTTGCCAGCGACAAAAACATTAGCTTAGCAGTGCAAAGCCGCAGCAAGCAACCGTGCCTTATAAAAACCGACACGCTTATTCTCAAAGAAGTTCTTTCTAATCTTGTATCGAATGGCATTAAGTACACACCTGAAGGTGGCAAAGTAACAGTTGATATTCAGTCACGCCGGAATGATGTTCTTATAAGCGTTCACGACACAGGCCTCGGTATCCCAAAATATTCTCAAGAAAATGTCTTTACAAAATTTTTCAGAGCACACAATGTTGTCAAGCAAGAAACGAGTGGTACCGGGCTTGGCTTATACCTAGTAAAGGGTTTACTAGAAAGCCTCGGTGGCAAGATATGGTTTGAAAGTACTGAAGACAAAGGTACGACGTTTTTCTTTACGCTGCCTAAGAGCTTACGTTCACAGCAAATTACCACAGAAGCAATGGAACATGCCTAACGAACATGTAAAAAATCTTATATGTTACTGCTGTCATTCATGATACAACTATATAGTTAATATAAGGTAAGAGGTCAGCACATGGCGAACATCCTGGTAGTAGAAGACGACAAGGACCTAAATAACGCCTACAAAATCATTTTAGAGAGTGAAGGGCATAGCGTTGAAGCGGCCTTTAATGGGCAAGAAGCCTTAAAAAAGCTTGAAGACTTTGAGCCGGACCTTATTCTGCTTGATTTACTCATGCCTATAATGGGCGGTTTAGAATTTCTGCAACACTACGACCTTCTCGGCAAGCATAAAGACGTCAAAGTCCTCATATTTACTAACATGGAGAACTCTCCAGAAGTAACTGAAGCATATGACCTCGGCGCACACCGCTGCATTATTAAGTCTTGGACTGCTCCGCAGAATCTAGCACGTGTAGTTACCGATACACTCGAGAATAAAGCCGTTAGTAGCACCCCCGCCTAGTAATATTTATAGGCTTAACTAAAATATTAAGAAGCACTCATTTGAGTGCAGTTTGGGATGGAAGGCGAGCACCGGAACGGAGCCGTACTAAATAGTACGTTGCAGTGAGGAACGGAGCGTTACGCCCAAAATGTACCCAATGTGTGATTCTAAAGCTTGATTTCGATGTCAGCTATATACTGGTCATTAAGCATGCTTGCCAGCTTGTCCAGTTTAATGCGATAGGGCGTGTGCTTACCGTACGAAATAATTCCGAGGTGCTTCAATTTATTTAACTCGGTAGCTGCCGTTTCGCGGGTAAGGCCCGTTAGGTTTGCAAAATCTTGGTGTGTCAACGATAAACCAATCTCAACAAGTTGTGGCCCTATTTTTTTACCATGGCTCAAGGCTAAATAGTGCAAAGTATAAATAAGTTTATCGCCAGCACGAGAATGCTGTAGAGCATTCAAACGCATCGATTTACCAAGGTGGTCAATAACGTAGCGTTCAAGTTCAACATACATAGCTGCCGGATTACTTTTAATAAAGTTTATGTAGTCTACCGGCGGCACTAAATGAACCTCTACATTGTCGGTGAAGGCTTCAAAGTAGTAAATAGCACTCGGCATTTTGCCGTACATCCAGGCACCAGGGAATGTGTCGTACTGTGAATAAAAGCCTACAGGTTTCTCATCGCCATTGGCACTCAAGTTATAGGACTTCACCACGCCCTTCTTCATAATGTAGGCCGTGCGGGGCGCTTCCCCTTGGAATATGATTATCTCGCCCTTATGGTAGGTTTTGACTGGGTAATTTCCTAGGAACTTTTCAATCTGAGCTTTTCCGTCATCTGCCATATCATTCAAGTGTACACTGAGGTCACGCCCCTGAACAGACCGAAATAGGGTAGTCTGCACGTCCAACTCCTATATTACCGGCGGTCTTTGGCCGCTATTTTTATAAAATAATTTTCCAGTTTGCGGTGGTGATCCTGTTCGTACTCTTCTACCAGTTTCGAAATATCCATGTGCACCATGCTCAGCCTCCGCAGTATTACTCTGTTAGCAGTATAGGGTTACAAAGTACCGAACTACAGTAAGATTTATTACACTCTACCTTAGCATTTGTAGCAATTTTATGACGCAGGTATACGGTCGCCGCCTACGACCACTATAAAATCAGCCTTATATGAACTGTACGGATTGTTAGTAATAACCGTATTGCCATATATAGTTTCTAGCAGCTGCAGCGTAGCAGGCTTTTTACCGGCCGTATTATCCACGATAAAGCTGTGCGCTCGATTCGCGCCGGCGTCACCTATATCCGTCACATTAATATAGCGAGCTTGCAGTACTTTTTGTTCATGCGCGGCCAAACCATAGGTGTTGGTAGCATTCAAGACGACAACCGTGGCAGCTTCTTTTGCTACTGGATTATTCGAAGTTAATCCTCGCAAAAATGATTGAATTTGCGAGTAGTCGTCTAGCCCTGCGGCAGGTATCAAGGCAGACTCTCCATACGTGCCCGTGTAGCTTTGTAATAGGTTTTTGCCGTTTGCGTCATTGAGACTCACGGACTTTATAGTGTTAGTATTTATACTTTTTGTTAAGTCATATAAACGATGGATATTACTAGCTGTGAAATCAGTTTTAACATTTTTCCCAACAGCATCGAACAGCTGGCCTAAGCGTATTGGGTTAGTAATGACACCGGCAGACGAAGCTTTCGATTTAAGAGCCAATAACATGAGTCTTTGGTGTGCTGTACGGTCAAAATCAGCCTGCGGGAAACCATAAGAGCCGTAAGCATCACCTCGAGCACGTGCAAGATCTAAAGCTTGTTGGCCATTGAGGTGATGATTCCCATTGCTTAAACGAACCAGGGGTCCATGAGTAGCGTAATCAATACTTGGATCGTACAGACCCCGTGGGTCATCGCTCTGAATGTTAATATCAATACCGCCCACTGCATCTACAGATTGCTTGAACGCATTGTAATCTATGAGTGCATAGTAATTTATGTTCACTCCTAGGTCCTGCTCCACAGTCTTTTCCAATAATCCCATGCCACCTGACGGAAAACCACTTTGACTAAAGTGCTCGGCGTTACCATACACATTTGCAGCATTAATCTTTTGATGTCCATCGCCAGGAATCTTTACGTAGAGGTCACGCGGGATACTAAGCATGAAAGCAGTGTGGTCTTTAGTATTGATACTAAGTAACATAATGGAATCCGTGAGGTCACCTCCTTGGTGCCCAGGGTCATCGGCAGAATTGCCTGCCAACAGAATATTGACCCGGCCCGAATCTTCACCATCAAGCTTGCTTGAAGTAAAAATACTAAAAATATTACCTCCGAAGATAGCATGCAAGTTAGCACCGAACTTCCACCCCAGCCATACTCCAACTAAGATAAAAATAGCGAGTATTGTGAGTACGACGCGTTTAAGCGTAATACGGGACCAAAAGCCTACCCGTGAAGTAGGACGGGGAACTCGTTTAGGTGTTTGTTGGTTTCGTAAACTCATAAATGGGTCGTGGGTGTAAGATGATAATGTCATACCAACAGCCGGAAAGCTATTGGACTCCTCGTTAGGCTGTTCACTTTCAAGTTGTTGGTCAGCAGATTTTTTTCGAAACATTAGCTGCAGTTAATTATACGGCACGGCTAAAAATTCACCGCAAGAATACGGTAGAACTTTAAACTGAAAACTGCCTGGAGTGTCAGATAATTATCAGCGTTGCGCTATACTATAGCAACAGAGAAGCCATGAAAGTTTTTGTACAAATACCATGCCTAAATGAAGAGGCAACATTGCCTGCCGTGCTTAAAAGTATTCCAAAGCAGGTAGCGGGCGTTGACGACCTCGAGGTCTTGATTGTTGATGACGGCTCAACCGACCGCACAGTAGAAGTTGCCAAAGAACATGGCGTGACTCACTTTGTGCACCATAGGCGGCGTCGAGGACTAGCTCGTTCATTTCAGGATGGCGTTGAATACGCTCTAGAACGAGGGGCTGACATAATAGTTAATACCGACGGCGACAATCAGTATCCGCAAGAAAAGCTTGCAGAACTGCTTGAACCCATATTGAGCGGGAAGGCAGACATTGTCATAGCCGACCGGCAAACACAGACAATCGACCACTTCCCCTGGCATAAGAAACTTTTACAGAGAGTTGGCAGTAGGGTAGTGAACTATGTCGCCGGGACTAACCTACCGGATGCCGTGAGTGGTTTTCGGGCATATTCTAAAGAGGCTCTCTTGGTACTCAATATTATTTCACGCTTCAGCTATACAACCGAAACAATAATCCAAGCCGGCGTTAAACACTTAGAAATTGCTACAGTTCCAGTTACGACAAATGCCAAAACACGAGAATCGCGCTTATTTAAATCTAACTGGGAAATGGTACGTAAGCAGGCGAGCGCCATCATTCGGGCCTACATTATGTATAAACCACTCGTCATTTTTGCTGGACTTGGCATCGGGCTTTTTGTAGTGGGCTTAGTGCCGTTTGTACGCTATTTATATTTTGCAGCCCAAGGCGAACGAGGTAGTCACTTGCAATCCCTCATTACCGGCGCCGTTCTCTTAATTGCAGCATTAATCTGCGTCGCACTTGGTGTTATAGCTGACCTGGTACGTATAAACCGGGTGCTACAAGAACAGCAGTTGGAGCACACTAAGCGCATGCGCTTTCGTCAACTTGAATCTTTCGAAGACAATTAATGTAAGTACTGCACAGGGTTATGTGCACCCGGGATGACGTTAGTTAGCGAATTTTGAACGCCTTGATTTACCTGGACTACTGTCGCATTAGGCCAGTACCACGCATCACGACTACGTAAAATAAAGGTTAGCACTCCTCCACCCGCGAGAAAACAAACGATACCTACACTTGCGAGTGCGAGTTGTATTTTGGTATAGCCAAGTAGTATTTCACGGTAGCCAATTGCAAGCAAAATCATCAGCAAAGGCAGTACAGGCAAAAGATATCTGCCGTTTATGGCTACTGGCATACCGGCATGCAAATAACTTTTATACTCATCGAGCCAAAGGAGACCAATATACCCAGTTAGTACGGCTATAAACATATACACAGTATATTTGTCATAACGTTTTACAATGCTCCGGTATTTGACTATAAATGCGATTAAGCCACCTACAAGCAGCACTATGGCAGATACGCCAGGCAAGGTAAGTGGACCGCGGGTTTCGAAGTTAGTCCCCGGACCGTCGACCGCGAAGAACGTTCGAAACCACATGCCATACAACCAGTCATTCGTAAAACCGATGGGTCCATGCAAATTGTGCCCTTTATGAGAAGAGAGAATGTAATCCCGTAGCCATGGAGCATATGAGCTACAACGTTCTACATTGAGAACTTGCTGGCAATCCGGTACAGCCTCGTGGTAACGGACAAGATTAACGCCATACCGTTCTACGAATAGTACTGTACTCAAAAGCAAAGCTACTACCAGTAACCAGCGCAAATGGCGGCCTATGAGGCTGAGTCCAAAACCAACCGACAGCCAAAACTTACCGGCACGTCCTAAGTATATGTAGAATAAAACGCTCTCGAAAATTATAAGTGCTACCAGTACCGGCAGAAATGCATACTTTACGAGACTCGTAAGTAGCGCAAGCACCGTCACTACGCACAATAACCGCATGTTCAAACGTTTGTAGCGAATAAGCTCATTATTAATAGAAGTAACTAGTAGTAGCACAGCAGCCACAAGTGGGATAAAGAGGTTGTCGTAATTAATCTGCGCAGCAAGGAAGGGTGCAATGGGAAGTAGTACAAAAAATGCTAGTACAGCATTGCTTAGCGCCGGGGATGCACCAGTTCTAATAAGTAACCGTCGAAATAGTGGCAAACTGGCGGTAAAGAGCACAATATTTATGATGCGTAAAACTATGACTTGCACTGTTTGGCTGTGTGCGAAAACCGCTATAAGTCGGTACGGAAAACTCATAATGTAGTGGTAAAGATATGATGGGTCACGGTAAACAGCACCAAACATATCGGAATGAGCAGGCTGTGCCGACCAAAAGGGACTGAGGTGATGCGCATACAACCGAATAATACCTAAATGAAAATCTTCGTCGAAGGCCATTGGGTAACGACCACTGAGGGCTATCCAAAGTGCCTGAAACACCAAGGCTGCCATAACTAAAATAAAAAATCTACGCGACGCCACGAAGTTTAGTAATTTTTGCATAAGTTACAGTTATTATACCCATTTCGCTGATAACACGCTGGCATAGCGGATATAACAGCATTACGTTACACTTAGATTCGTGACCAAACGACGCCTTAAACAAATAGCAGCCGTTGCCATACTTATACTGACTACTGTTTTATTCATACTTTTCTTCCGGCATCATCCCGAGTACTGGCGCCAACTACAGTCCATTAGCCGCTGGACAATTTTATGGGTAGTGCTCCTTAATGCCTTGATGGTTGTTGTGCTTGCCGGAATTCTAGCAGCTACAGTACGCTTATGCGGCCGCACAATAGGTATGCGTGATAACTTTTTACTAACTGCTTACTCTTCCATCATTAACTTTTTTGGACCGCTTCAAAGCGGCCCTGGCGTGCGTGCTGCTTACCTTAAAACTACTGCACAGGTGCGACTTCGCGACTATACTCTTGCAACACTGATTTATCTAGGACTTTTCGCTGCCTTTAGTGCCTTCTTTTTATTTGCTGGAAATCTTCCGTGGTGGCAAACCCTGTTTGCGCTTTTACTTGTTGGCGGCTTTAGTGCCTACATTATCAAGAAATTTCAGCAGGGAGATAAACAGGCGAACGCTTCACAGTTCACGCTACGAACAGAGCCAATTACAGCCCTCGTAGTGCTGGCTTTTATACAAGTTCTTATAACCATCGCCTGGTATTACGTAGAGTTGCGAGCAGTGAATCCGCATATAAGCCTGCACCAAGCTATGTCGTATGCCGGTGCAGCTAACTTTGCCCTATTTGTATCAATTACACCGGATGCCATTGGCATACGTGAGGCCTTTCTAGCGTTTTCGCAGCATATACATCACGTCTCAACAGCCAACATAATATCCGCCAACCTTATAGACAGAGCCGCATATGTACTATTCCTAGCAATATTATTTGTCATAGTGCTTGTCACCCATGCTAAAGCCCGGTTGCATATAAAGTCTGCGGCTGCATCCCAAAATTAGCTATTACAGCTAAATCTCAAGCGGCAAAGTATAATAACAGGTATGAGAATATTGGTCGTCGAAGACGAAGAAAAAATTGCTGCCGCTATTAAACGTGGTCTGGAACTTAAGGGCTATGCCGTTGACCTTGTTCACGATGCCGACACCGGCTTAAGCTACGCGGTCGATGCCGACTATGATGCAATTATTCTCGACCGCATGCTGCCCGGCAGCATAGATGGCGCTGAAATAGCACAAAAAGCACGTCAAGAAGGCCAGCAAGCACCGATATTGATCCTGACCGCACGAGGAGCAGTAAGCGATAAAATAGAAGGCTTGCATAGTGGCGCCGACGATTATTTAGTTAAGCCATTTTCTTTCGATGAGTTACTTGCCCGCTTGCAAGCACTTCTACGGAGACCGCCATTACAAACGGCAAGTATTCTTGAAGAGGGCGATCTCACTGTCGACCCAGCAAGTTACACTGTAACAAGAGCCGGTTCATCCATAAAATTGTCACGCAAAGAATTTTCGCTGCTTGAGTACCTTTTGCGGCATGCCGGACAAGTGGTTACGAAAGACATGATAATAACGCATGTATGGAACGAGGATGCTCTCGTTCTGCCTAATACCGTGGAAGTCTACATGGGGTACTTACGTAATAAAATTGATAGGCCATTCCCTAAGGCTAAGCCATTGCTTCATACCATGCGAGGCTTCGGCTATAAATTGAGTGCTTAAAACATATGTTCAGGTCCGCTCTCGTTAGATTAACCGCCTGGTACTTAACGCTTGTAATGGCAGTAAGCCTGGTGTTTAGCGGGGTTGTATATCACGTTGGCTCGAATGAGCTTGCTCATGGGTTACGACGGCAAAATCAGCGAATTTACGAAGACTTTCCCGTTTTTAATGGCAGTCCATTGCTCAATAATGACAAAGACCTTGCAAACGGCGAGCATCGGCTACTAGCCCGACTCGTGTTCTTCAATCTTATCGTTTTAGTAGGTGCTGGACTTGTTAGCTACTATCTTGCAAAGCGCACCTTGGAACCGATAGAAGAAGCCCACGCCAGGCAAAAGCGCTTTACGGCAGATGTTAGTCATGAATTACGCACACCTATAACTGCGCTTAAGATGGGATCTGAAGTAGCACTCATGGATAAGGCGGCAAGTAAGCAGGTACTCAGGACCACGCTGCAAAGCAATATTGAAGAAGCCGACAAGTTAGGCATACTCGTTGACAATCTTCTGCGACTATCGCGCTTGGACGCCGATGAACTACGCCTAAGCTTCAATCCAGTAGCCGCCTCTGCAGTTGGCCAAGCCGCGCTGGACAAGGTACAAGCCGCTGCCAGTAAAAAGAACATCGCCATAAAACCAGAATTGGCCGGGGGCACGATAGACGGCGATAAAGATAGCCTCGTACAACTGGTAACCATATTGCTCGACAATGCCATAAAATACAGTCCCGCAGGCACTACAGTTTTACTTAGGACCACTATGCAAGGAGACACAACGCTACTAGAAGTCAAAGATGAGGGAATAGGCATAGAGCAGAAAGCACTTGAACATGTCTTTGACCGCTTCTACCGTGCTGACTCATCGCGGCAAAAGGAGGACAGTGAAGGTTATGGCCTGGGTCTTTCCATTGCTAAGATGATTGCCGACTTGCACCATGCGAGTATCACCATCAGTAGCGTTGCGGGTAAGGGTACGACTGCACGAGTTGTTTTTTCAAAAGCATAACACCTGCGTAAAGTAGGTCTGTTTGCTATAGTAGTAGCATAATGCTTAAGCAAAAAGGGCAGGGAGTAAAAAAAGGAGCTTTACTTGGTATTGCGACTGCTTTAGCTATAGTTGGGGCCACAGCCGTTTACTTACACAGCCACACAGTAGCGGTCATGAGTCCTTCCGGCATTGTCGCCGAAAAGGAACGCCACTTAATAATCATTGCTCTATTGTTATCAGCTATCGTTGTGCTACCGGTCTATGTGCTGACAATCCTTATTGCACTTACGTATCGAGAAACCAATAAAAAATCCAAGAAATACCGACCAGAGTGGGATCATAGCTGGTTACTCGAAACCGTGTGGTGGGCGATACCCATAACCATAATTGGTATTTTATCGGTTATAACGTGGCAGAGCTCGCATGCCCTCGACCCATACCAGCCATTGAGCTCCTCAGTAAAACCAGTGGATGTGCAAGTTATAGCACTCGACTGGAAATGGCTGTTTATTTATCCGGCACAACACATTGCAAGTGTAAATATGCTAGAACTACCAGTAAACACGCCTATTAACTTCAGCATTACGTCCGACAGCGTCATGAACTCGTTCTGGATTCCGAGCCTCGGCAGTCAAATATATGCTATGCCTGGTATGTCGTCGCAACTCCACCTTATGGCTAACAAGACTGGCAACTTTACGGGTTCGCCAGCCAACATAAGCGGGAAGGGTTTCGCTGACATGCTATTTACTACTAAGGCTGTCAATCAACAAGCTTTTAACTCATGGACTGACTCAGTGAAGCACGGCTCCCGATACTTAGACTTAACGGCCTATCATAACCTAGCTAAACCGGGCACTATCAGCGCACCTCAGTACTATTCCAATGTTGAAGGCGGCCTATATAATTACACGGTCATGCAGTATATGGGGGATATGTAGTGTTAGGGTTATTTGCAGGTTTTTTAGGCCGGCTTACGCTAGACCAATTGCCACATAACCCAGTCACGGCTGGAGCTGCCGCCTCAATGGTGCTGATAGTCATAGCTGGCATAATCGCCATGACTTATTTCAAAAAATGGCGTTGGTTGTGGGATGAATGGCTTACTACGACGAATCATAAACGTATCGGGGTCATGTACATAATAGTCGCCTTAGTAATGTTGCTACGAGGCCTGGCAGATGCACTTATGATGCGCGCACAGCAAGCTACGGCAGCCAGCCCATCTCATGGACTCATGTCGCCAGAAATGTTCCAGCAAGTCTTTTCAGCACACGGTACTATTATGATTTTCTTTGTTGGCATGGGCCTTATGTTCGGCATTATCAACTTAGTACTGCCGCAAGGGCTCGGTGCACGCGATGTTGCATTCCCATTCCTTAACGCAACTAGTTTCTGGCTATTCACTGCCGGCATGCTGCTTATAAACATGTCGCTAGTTATTGGTGAGTTTTCGGCCGCCGGCTGGCTAGCGTATCCACCACTGTCCGAACTCAAATATAGCCCCGGGGTAGGTGTCGACTACTGGATATGGAGCTTGCAAATTGCCGGTATCGGTAGCCTGCTGAGTGGCATAAACTTTATGACGACTATTCTTAAAATGCGTGCACCTGGTATGAGCATGATGAAAATACCAATGTTTGCCTGGAATGTTTTTGGTAGCATGGTACTGGTTGCGTTTGCATTCCCCATACTCACCGTTACCTTAACGCTGCTGTATCTTGACCGTGCTTTCGGTATGCACTTCTTTACGGCAGGCGGAGGTGGCAATGCGATGATGTACGTCAACCTTATATGGGCCTGGGGACACCCTGAAGTATACATACTCGTTCTACCGGCTTTCGGCGTTTTTTCAGAGATTGTACCGACGTTTTCACGCAAACGACTGTTTGGGTATACCAGCATGGTCTATGCCACTTGGGGTATTGTATTTCTTTCTTTCATCGTATGGCTGCACCACTTCTTTACCATGGGAGCGGGCGCTGATGTTAACGCCTTCTTCGGAATCATGACGATGGCTATTGCTATCCCAACTGGAGTCAAAATATTCAACTGGCTTTTCACGATGTACCAAGGACAAATTCGTTTTACGAGCCCGATGGTCTGGTTCCTAGGTTTTGTATTCCTCTTTACCATTGGAGGTGTTACCGGCGTGCTCATGGCCGTACCCGCTATAGACTACCAGGTGCACAACAGTCTTTTCTTAGTAGCACATTTCCACAATATGATTATTAGTGGCGTAGTTTTTGGTTTCTTTGCCGGATTAACGTACTGGTTTCCAAAAATCTTTGGCTTCCGACTTAATGAGCGAATTGGTAAGTATGCTGCGTATTGCTGGATAGGTGGTTTTGCACTCGCATTCTTCCCGCTATATATATTGGGCTTAATGGGTGCTACTCGTCGGCTTGACCATTACGATGCTAGCCTTGGTTGGCAACCTCTATTCATTGTCGCTGGTATCGGTGCAATGATTATTGCCCTAGGTGTCGGGCTGCAGATACTACAGTTAATAGTCAGTATTTTCCAGCGTAACAATAACCGCGACCTTACCGGCGACCCATGGAATGCGCGTACATTAGAATGGGCAACAAGCTCGCCGCCGCCAGAGTATAATTTTGCAACCATACCGCTCGTTACAGAGCGTGATGCTTTTTGGGTTGCAAAACAAAAGGGTACAAAAACAATTCCTTCTCATGACTATCATCCAATACAGGTCGCCAAGAACACATCTAGCGGCATATTTATCGGTGTCGCCAGCTTTATTGCTGCCTTTGGTTTCGTATGGCACATATGGTGGCTTGTATTGTTAGCTTTAGCAGGCGCTCTTGCGACCATTTTCTACCAAACGTTACGCGAAGATGAAGCAGGTGAGCGTACTATACCTGCAGCTGAAATTGCAGCAACTGAAGCCGCATTTCGCAAACAGAAAGAGGCGGCATGAGCGATATAGCCACTAATAACGCTGCAGTACTTGCTGAGCAGCAAACTAATGACGGTAAGACTTTGTTTGGTTTCTGGGCGTATATAATGACCGACTGCCTGCTATTCGCTAGCCTATTCGCTACCTATGCGGTTCTGCATGGTAATACTGCCGGTGGTGAAAGTGGGCGGGACCTATTTAGCCTGCCGTACATTTTAGTTGAAACATTTGCACTGCTTACAAGTAGTTTTACCTGCGGCCTTGCTATGCTTGCAGCCAATCGCCACGCTAAGCGCCAAACCGCCCTATGGCTAGGCATAACGTTTGCGCTCGGTTTAGTCTTCCTAGTTATGGAACTTACAGAATTTGGCCGCCTGGCTCGTGAAGGCAATGGCTGGCAGCGTAGCGGCTTTTTGTCTTCTTACTTCACGCTCGTGGGAACTCATGGTTTGCACATAACCATTGGCTTGGTCTGGATGGCTGCGCTCGCAAGCAGGGTATGGCTAAAGGGCTTTACGCGCGCTACGCTTCGTCGTTTGAGTATGTTTAGTTTGTTTTGGCACTTTTTGGATATTGTTTGGATATTTATATTTACAATCGTATATATGCTAGGAGCCGCCTAAATCATGGAAGAAGTCTCATCAAATGTAGTACACGCCACTTTGCCGCGTAAGCAAGCATCTTTAAGTGGCTATATAAATGGTTTTATACTTTCAATTATTTTTACTGTCTGGGCATACGTAGCAACGACTCACCACACCTGGACTCATAACAAATTGATAGCGGCCCTGCTCGTATTGGCCTCAGCCCAGTTTTTAGTACAAGTATTTTTCTTTTTGCACATTGGTCATGAAACTAAACCGCGCTGGAAACTTCTGCTCCTCGTAATGATGGTCATCTTTGTACTAATATTAGTACTAGGGTCAATATGGATTATGAACAACTTAAACTACCGTATGACGCCCGACCAAATGAATACCTATATGCTTAAACAAGATGGCGGCATCTAGCGCACTAAAAACCTATTACTACCTCGCCAAGCCGGGAATTGTGTACGGCAACGTTATGACAACCGTGGCGGGGTTCTTATTTGCGGCAAGCAAAACAGTTCATATCAACACGCTTATAGCGTGTGTATTTGGGACGGGCATGGTGATTGCCAGCGCATGCGTACTCAATAACTGCATAGACCGCGATATCGATGCCAAAATGGATCGGACCAGCAAGCGAGCACTGGTAAGTGGCAGGGTAGAGCTTGCCGATGCACTAGTGTATGCCTTTGTTTTGTTTGCATTTGGCTTTACATTGCTCATTCGTGGGACTAACTGGTTAACAGTTGCCGTCGGGTTGGTCGGTTATATTGCATATGTCGCTCTGTATGGCTACGCTAAACGTACGACTATATATGGCACGCTCATTGGCAGTATTTCCGGCTCCATGCCCCTTGTAGCCGGTTATACAGCTGGTACTGGCAAATTTGATATAAATGCTTGGCTTCTGTTTCTCATAATGGCCGCCTGGCAAATGCCACACTTTTATGCAATTGGCATTTACCGTTTAAGGGATTACAAAGCCGCCTCATTGCCCATCTGGCCGGCAGTAAAAGGAATTGCCAGCACCAAACGACAAATATTGCTCTACACCATACTTTTTATTATCGCCTGTGCACTACTAACAATATGGGGGCATGCCAGCTACAGTTTTATGGTAATTATGCTTATTACGGGAGCCTACTGGCTGTATAAAGCTCTCCCAGGCCGTCAAGCAAGTAACGATACCGACTGGGCTCGCGGCCTGTTTGGATTTTCACTCATTATACTTTTGGTGCTTTCGGCAAGCTTATCGCTCAATACATGGCTACCGTAAACTAACAACGTTAGAAGTGGTCCCGGATATCACTAAAGGAATACTCGCCGAAAATGTCCTGTGGACATATTTGTAGACGCGTACGAAGTGCCTAGAAATGATCTCGTATATGACCGAATGAATATTCCCACGTGGCATTTGCCTTTTTGTGCGGGTTAAAGATGCCCTCGGGGTCCATAATTAACTTAACTTCGCGAAATAGGTCGACGATTTCCTTGCCAAATTGCTGCTCTAACCACGGACCGCGGACAAGTCCGTCATTATGCTCACCACTGAGCGAACCATGGTACTTAAGCACTAAATTATTAACTTCTTTCATGGCTGGTAATAGCTTAGCCCGCTGTTTTTTATCTTCAAGTTTCATGAGCGGAATTATATGGAAGTTACCATCGCCCATATGGCCGGCAATTGTCGCAAAAAGTTTATACTTTTTGATGATTTTACGAATTTTCGGCAAGAACGCCGGTAAATACTCTGGGTTTACGACCAAGTCATCTATGAATGGGGCAGTGTGCTTATCTTTCACTTTGCTGCGAAGCAGCTGAAAGCTGTAACGGCGCATAATCCAGAACTTTTCACTCTTACCTTCAGTTGGGTCTTCTTCGAAACCATTTATCTCATAGCGGGCGCGTAAATGACTCAGGTCTTGATGGAGATTGTGTACCTTGTTACGCACCTCTTGTTCGGTTTCACCGTTAAACTCCACCATGAGTATTAGCTTCGGTATGCCGCGCAGTAGCTGTAAACCATCTGGTATAAGTGTTATGAGCAAGTGTATAAATCGTTTCCAGCCCAGGAGTTTTAAGAAACTCGGCATAAACCGAATAGACAGCCATAATGTCTGGTCATCAAAGCTCTCGAAAGTGGCTGGTTTATATTCAAGCACTTTTGGTATCAGCTCGCCCAGGTCGTCTATGTCCTTTAAAAATAATACTAGCAAGCCTGAATGCGGCCGGACAGGTACCAGCCTAAAAGTACCTTCAGTAACCAATCCTAATGTACCTTCCGAACCTACGAATAGCTTCGTAAGGTCGAATATGCCAGCTTCCCGGTCCCAGACGCGCCATAGCGTATAACCCATCGAATTCTTGCTCACTTTAGGCTTTGCCGCTTTTATTGCGTCATAATGTTTTTCGCAGAGTTCAAAGATTTGCTTATAAACTTTGCCTTCAAAATCTTTCTGCTGTATCTTCTTAGCCAGTTCGACCTTAGTAAGTGGCTTGACGATACGCTCAACGCCATCTGCAAACACGACTTTTAGCTCTGTGACAAAATTTTCGGTTTTGCCAAATTCCAAAGACTTTTCGCCGCCGGAGTTGTTAGAGATTATGCCACCCATGGCTGCCAGGTCACGGGAAGCCGGGTACGAAGGGAAGAGGGCTCCATGTTTGAGAGTACGTTTTTCGAAATCGCGATAGTATACGCCAGGTTGTGTCGTAGCGCTGGTACGCGTTATATCTATAACTTCATTCAAGTGCTTCGTAAAGTCCACAATGATTGAATCATTTATGGCCCCGCCAGCCATGTCAGTGCCCGCACTCCTGCCGGTGATACTTAGATGCGGATCATGCTTTTTCTCGGCCACAACTAGCTTTACTAGTCTTTCGAGGTCAGCACTGTCTTTCGGAAAAACAACTAGCTTGGGTTTTATTTCGAACAGTGATGCATCGTGGCTATAAAAATCTTTTGCTTTTGCCGAATCGTCCAGCTCGCCCTTAAAGCCAGTTTTAACTAGTTTTTGTTTGAACCCATCCATTGGTATAAGCTTAACCGATTTTGTACCTTCTTTCAAACCCTGTAGTGAGACCGCCGAAGGCGAATCTACTACAAGGAAACTCCTTATGTTAAAATATAGTAAATGGCAAAAGAAAAAGTATTGGTTGTGGGCGGGGGTTTTGCTGGTATAAAAGCTGTACTTGAACTTTCTGAAGATGACCGTTTTAACGTTACATTACTCTCTGACCGAGACGACTTTCGCTATTACCCAACGCTTTATCACACTGCCACCGGTGGCAAGCGTGCTAATTCCAGTATTACTTTACAGAGCCTCTTCGAAGACAAGAATGTACATTTTATAAAAGGTACTGCCGCTACCTTAGACCGCAAAGCTAAAATCGTAAAAACTACTGCGGGCCAAGCGTACCAATATGACACACTCGTACTATGTTTAGGCGTTGTCACTAATTATTTTGGCATCCAGGGCTTACAAGAGTTTTCATATAGCATTAAGTCAAGTGATGAAGCGGAGCGATTTAAGCGTCATTTGCACCAGCAACTTATAGATGACCACAAGCCCGATCTCAATTACGTTATTGTTGGTGCTGGCCCTACCGGTATTGAGCTCGCCGGTGCTTTGCCAACGTATTTACACCGTCTGATGAAAACACATGGCATCCACGACAGGGCAGTACACATAGACCTTATAGAGGCTGCGCCACGGTTGCTGCCACGGTTGCCTCGAGACACTTCACGTATGGTGCAGCGCCAACTAAAACGACTCGGCATTCGTTTGTACCTTAACCAAGCAGTACAGGGCGAATCGGCCGATGCACTGACGGTCAACGGCAAACCAATTACAAGCCATACGGTAGTCTGGACGGCAGGCGTTACAAACCATCCGTTTTTTAAAGATAACTCCTTCGTACTGACCAATCGCGGTAAGGTTGCAACCGATGTCTACTTGCAAGCCGAAGAAGATATATTTGTGCTTGGCGACAATGCCAATACACCGTTCAGCGGCATGGCACAAACAGCCTTGCACGACGGTAAATTTGTAGCCGAAAACCTCAAACGGCGTGCCAGCGGCAAAGACTTTACTAGCTACCGAGTTAAACGACCAATAACTGTCATACCGGCGGGCGACAAATGGGCGGCTGTTATTTGGGGTAAGCTGCGTATGTATGGTTGGCTTGGCTATGCATTACGCGAAGCTGCCGATTTCATTGGCTTCCATGACCTCGAGCCTTGGCAAGATGCCTACAAACAATGGCTTACTGAATTTGGAACCGAAGACCTTTGTCCGGTGTGCGCTCGCACAAATATAGCTTAGCTTTCCGCTACAATAGTTGTATGGAAAGTTTTGTGAGGTGGCATACATGCAGCTAAATAAGCGGCAGCAAGAAGCTGTTGATAGTATCGAAGGCC